>ENA-ORNR01004040-ORNR01004040.1-human-gut-metagenome-genome-assembly--contig:-NODE-4040-length-10462-cov-5.847122_pt1 | contig 10462 bp, 7 predicted proteins | sample MGYA00242114_ERZ509020 | MGnify/ENA primary metagenome ERZ509020 (study PRJEB26280, sample SAMEA2338758) | human gut metagenome | biome: human gut; feature: human-associated habitat; material: faeces...
CATTATCTTTCTTTATATGATTAATAATATCTTCAGGAGAATAATCCATGCTCCTAAATATTGCTTGAGGAGAAGTGTCCCAAATTTGAGTTCTAACAGGATGATTAATCCAAGTATTCCATTGTACCCTATTATTTTCAACAAGAGGTATCTGCACAGACGAATAATAAGGAAAAGTATACCCCTTTCCTTTGACAAAACCCGTGTAAGGCAATCCCATGTTTTGCCAATAAAGATACTCTTCAAATGATATTATTTGATTTGTTTTATATCGCATAATTTCTTATTTGACCCATCTGTTATCAAATTCAATACCGTTTACGCTTACACTCTCAGGAGACAGAATCAAAGTAGTTGACAATCCTTGTCCTAAAGCGTTGATGACTCTTTTTAGATTGACACAATATGCATTTATAAATGCCACCTCAAACACTACTCCAGACGTACCAGTTTTAAACAATACTGCCCCGTTCTTTTTTACCCAAGGCTTGATTGCCCATCCGTAGATGTTATTTTTAACGGTTTGTGACAATGTTATCATAATACGCCCTCCACGAACTTCACCTTCCGGTTGATTCTTATTACCATCAACAGGCTGGTGAAAGCCGATTTTGAACTGTTCGACTTCATACTCGTCACCATCAACGCAGAATATTACATTCACGTTGCTGTCCACTTGCGGAAAATTAAAAAGTCCCATAACATTTTCTTTTTAGAGTGCCCACTGATTTTCAAATTCTTCTGTACCGAACATTAACTTCTGTGCTTGTACGGTAAGTTTAGTCGCGATATAGCTCTTGCCCTGTCGGATATAGCTGATTTCCATATCCACACAGGTCGCTTTCTCAAAGAGTATCTTTTCAAGAGCGGAACCTTGGTTATCATGAACGACAATAGCTCCGCTCTGATATTTGCGGGCATCCAACATCCACTGAATCATATCCCGGTTAGGCAGATGAGGGTAAGTTACATAGAAAGTACCTCCCTTAACTTCTGTTTGTACTTGACCTTTAAAATCAATACCTTGGGCGAAGCCAAATTCACACCCTATCAGTTGATAGCTGTCCTTATACATATCCGTCAGTGATGTAGCTGCCAGATTGCCGATTTTTAAAAATACTGTATATCCAAACATAAGAATCTTGATTTTCAGTGAATATCCCAAGTTAATTCATTCGCTTCATCCAGTCCTACCTTCAAGATTTTGCCTTTCGATAACTCTTCCTTTATTATAAGACGGGAAATAGGCCTACGTAAATAATTACGGATCACACCGGCAACCTGCCTTGCTCCATATTTAGGAGTAAATCCTTTATGTGCAAGCAGTTTACGGGCATCATCACTTATTTCAATTGCTATACCTTGACGGTCAAGCAGTTTTCTAAGGCCATTAAACTGTATGTCGAATATCATCAGCAAAATATCCTCGCTGATAGGAGAGAATGGAACAATTTCAGATAATCTGGCCAGAAACTCTGGACGGAAATGTCTTCCCATCACTTCCATTATCTGTGTGGTAGAAGGTACGCTTCCCGATTCCAACTGTTTAGTCAGCCACTCGCTGCCCACATTGGATGTAAACAGAATAATGGAATTGGAAAAATCACCTTCTTTGCCTAAACGGTCATGAAGTTTGCCCTCATCCATTATTTGGAGGAATATATCATATACCGATGGATGGGCTTTCTCTATTTCATCAAAAAGAACCACTGCATAAGGCTGCTGTCTTATCTTGTTTACCAGCATACCGCCTTCTTCATATCCTACATATCCCGGAGGAGCTCCAACCAGACGTGAGACAGTGAATTTTTCCATAAATTCGCTCATGTCTATACGAATCAGTGCATCGGAAGACCCGAACATATATTTTGCCAATTCTTTGGCTAAATGGGTTTTACCTACACCAGTCGGACCTAAGAACATAAAGGTTCCAATGGGCTTATTGGGATCCTTCAATCCCACACGGCTTCTTAAAATAGCCTTGACCAGTTTCTCTATCGCCGGATCCTGTGCGATTACTTTCGATTGCAGATCCTCCTTCATGCCAGCCAGCTTGATTCCTTCGGCTTGTGCCATACGCTGTACCGGAATGCCGGACATCATAGAAATAACATTGGCAATTTCCTCTGCATCAACAGTCTGTCTATTCTCTTTCAGACTGTTTTCCCATTCTCGTTTCATTTCGTCCAGCTGAAGCGTGAGCTCTTTTTCCTTATCTCGGAAACTGGCAGCGAGTTCAAAATTCTGCGATTTCACAGCTTCATTTTTCTTGCTTTTAGCTTCTTCGATGAGTTTTTCCTGCTCTTCGATTTCCTTGGGTACATTGACGTTGGTCAGATGTACACGTGATCCTGCTTCATCCAAAGCGTCAATAGCTTTATCGGGGAAGTTACGGTCCGTAATATAACGGTCTGTCAACTTGACACAAGCTTCCAATGCTTCATCTGTATAGCTCACGTTATGATGATCTTCGTATTTATCCTTGATGTTACGCAGAATCTGAAGAGTTTCGGCAGCAGTAGTGGGTTCCACCATAACTTTTTGGAAACGACGTTCCAAAGCGCCGTCTTTTTCTATATTCTTACGGTATTCATCAAGGGTAGTAGCACCAATACATTGTATTTCACCGCGTGCCAATGCAGGTTTCAGCATATTGGCTGCATCCATTGAACCGGCTGCAGAACCTGCACCTACAATTGTATGGATCTCATCAATGAACAGGATTACATTCGGATTCCTTTGTAACTCGTTGAGAATGGAACGAATACGCTCTTCAAACTGACCACGATATTTTGTTCCTGCCACAACTGCGGTCATGTCAAGAGCTACTACTCGCTTATCAAACAAGATGCGTGAGACTTTCTTTTGAATAATTCTCAAAGCAAGTCCTTCAACGATTGCTGATTTTCCTACACCAGGTTCACCGATCAGAATCGGATTGTTCTTTTTACGGCGACTCAGGATTTGAGCCAAGCGTTCAATTTCCTTTTCTCTGCCTACTACAGGGTCCAAACGTCCTTCTTCTGCCGCTTTTGTCATATCTGTACCGAAATTGTCAAGTACAGGCGTGTCATTAGCCGTTTTTTTTGAAGCTGTTTGCGCCTGTTGCTGGCGTTCTTCAGAACCGCTTCCACCAGATCGGGGAGATGACATTTCTTCATCATCATCGTCTTCCGGGAATCCCATGCCGGAATTTACATCCGGTTGCAATGTGGCTTGTTCCAACACTTTCACGTAATTAACGTCATTAGCTTCGAGCACGGAAGCAGCCATATTGTTTCTTTCTCTTAGGATCGCTAACAAAACATGCTCTGTATCAGCTATATTACTTCTCATTCCACGTGCTTCTAAAATACACATTTTTAATATTTTTGCCGCGTCATTAGACAACGGTATCTCTGCATCAGGCAATAGCATATCATCAGCTTCTGTCTTCAGCCGAGCTTCAATCTGCTGCTTTACTGCAGCTAAATTGGTGTTGAGTTTTGACAATATCTCGATAGCTTTTCCTTCACCGTCACGAAGCAATCCCAGAAGTAGGTGCTCAGGTCCGATATGCCTACTCCTCAACCGGTTAGCTTCTTCCTTGCTATAGACGATAATGTCGGAAACTCTTTGTGAGAATTGATTATTCATACTTTTTCCTTTTCTTCTAAGGGGTTATTTACTGGCAAATATACGCATTTAATCAAGTTTGTATTGCATATTTGCTTTATTTCTTATATCTACAAATGGCGTGCCATAAAAACAATGCTTTGTATTATATATATAAGGTATAACAAATACCACTCCCTGTTTTTCACAGATATAGTCTCCTTAATGGTAGTATTTATTCTTTTTCTCATTTCTTTTTCTAATATTAATGGTTAGAAGTCAATCCGTTCCTTGAGATTTTTAATTTTAATAACTAAATATAGACAAACAGACTGTCCTTCAAGCAGAAAAAAACTTTCTTCGGAAAAACTTTCGTATATCGTGGAAAAGTAGTACTTTAGCGTGGTTTTTCACAGACCATACAATGTATAATTAATAATCATTTTAAATGCTTGAACAAGACAGAATTATAAAGATTAACATCGAGGAGGAAATGAAGTCATCGTACATTGACTACTCCATGTCGGTCATTGTTTCACGTGCCCTTCCGGATGTTAGAGATGGATTTAAGCCCGTTCACCGTAGAATTTTATACGGAATGATGGAATTGGGTAATACTTCAGACAAACCTTATAAAAAATCTGCAAGAATTGTGGGTGAAGTACTGGGTAAGTACCATCCGCATGGAGACTCTTCAGTTTATTATGCTATGGTGCGTATGGCTCAGGAATGGGCAATGCGTTATCCTTTAGTAGATGGCCAAGGTAACTTTGGTTCTGTAGATGGTGATAGCCCCGCTGCCATGCGTTATACGGAGGCTCGTCTAAACAAGTTAGGTGAAGCGATGATGGATGACCTGTATAAGGAAACTGTAGACTTCGAACCTAACTTTGATAATACGTTGACAGAGCCGAAGGTGATGCCGACCCGTATTCCTAATCTTTTGGTTAATGGTGCTTCCGGTATTGCGGTAGGTATGGCAACTAATATGCCTCCTCATAATCTTTCGGAAGTAATTGATGCTTGTGAAGCATATATTGATAATCAGGAAATCACAGTAGAGGAACTGATGACTTATGTCAAAGCTCCGGATTTCCCTACAGGTGGTTATATATATGGTATCAGCGGAGTACGTGAAGGATATCTGACAGGTCGTGGACGTGTAGTAATGCGTGCAAAAGCGGAAATTGAAACCGGACAGACACATGATAAAATCGTAGTGACTGAGATCCCTTATAATGTTAATAAGGCTGAACTGATCAAATATATTGCTGATCTTGTTAACGATAAGAGAATAGAAGGTATCTCGAATGCAAACGACGAGTCTGACCGTGACGGTATGCGTATCGTTATCGATGTAAAACGTGATGCTAATGCAAGCGTAGTGCTGAATAAGCTGTATAAGATGACAGCCTTACAGACTTCCTTCGGTGTGAATAATGTTGCATTGGTTCACGGACGTCCTAAGACATTGAATCTGAGAGATATGATTAAATACTTCGTAGAGCACAGGCACGAAGTAGTTATCCGCCGTACTCAGTTCGATCTGCGTAAAGCAAAGGAACGTGCACATATCCTTGAAGGTTTAATCATTGCTTCTGATAATATTGATGAAGTTATTCGTATTATTCGTGCAGCTAAGACTCCAAATGATGCTATTGCAGGTTTGATAGAACGTTTTAACCTGACAGAAATACAGTCACGTGCAATTGTAGAGATGCGTTTGCGTCAGTTGACTGGTCTGATGCAGGATCAGCTTCATGCTGAATACGAAGAAATCATGAAACAGATTGCTTATTTGGAAAGCATTTTGGCTGATGATGAGGTATGTCGTAAGGTGATGAAAGATGAATTATTGGAAGTTAAAGCGAAATATGGTGACGAACGTCGTTCTGAAATCGTTTATTCTTCCGAAGAGTTTAATCCGGAGGACTTCTATGCTGATGATCAGATGATTATCACAATATCTCATATGGGATATATCAAACGTACGCCATTAACAGAATTCCGTGCGCAGAATCGTGGTGGGGTAGGCTCTAAGGGAACAGAAACTCGTGATGCGGACTTTGTAGAGCATATATATCCGGCTACTATGCACAATACCATGATGTTCTTTACACAAAAAGGTAAATGTTATTGGCTGAAAGTTTATGAGATACCGGAAGGAACGAAGAATTCCAAAGGACGTGCTATACAAAACCTGTTAAATATTGACTCTGATGACAGTGTTACTGCATATTTGCGTGTTAAGAGCCTGGATGACACTGAATATATCAATAGTCATTACGTATTATTCTGTACGAAGAAAGGTGTTATCAAGAAGACATTGCTTGAACAATATTCACGCCCGCGTCAGAATGGTGTAAATGCTATTACAATTCGTGAGGATGACAGTGTAATTGAAGTTCGAATGACGAATGGTAATAATGAAATCATTATTGCTAATCGTAATGGTCGGGCTATTCGTTTCCATGAAGCTGCAGTTCGTGTAATGGGACGTACGGCTACAGGTGTACGTGGTATTACATTGGATAATGATGGTCAGGATGAAGTAATAGGAATGATATGTATAAAAGATTTGGAAACAGAATCCGTAATGGTTGTTTCTGAACAGGGATATGGTAAACGCTCTGAAATTGAAGATTATCGTAAGACTAATCGCGGTGGTAAGGGTGTAAAGACCATGAATATTACTGAAAAAACAGGTAAGTTGGTAACAATTAAGTCAGTGACTGATGAGAACGACTTAATGATTATCAATAAATCCGGAATAACTATCCGTCTGAAAGTTGCTGATGTCCGTATTATGGGACGTGCTACTCAAGGTGTTCGTCTGATTAATCTTGAAAAACGTAACGATCAGATTGGTTCTGTATGTAAAGTAATGACAGAAAGTCTTGAGGATGAAGTTCCCACAGAAGAAGCAGAAGGTACTATTGTCAGTGATCTGACTACTGATCAGGATGTTGACAATGCAGATACTGCTACAGATGTTAATGAAAATAACAACGAAATTGAGGAATAGACATAATATTAATAATTAATCAAACAACAATCATGAAAAGAGTATTATTTTCAATGGTTTTATTGATGGCCGTAAGCTTATCATTCGCTCAAATGAAGAATGTAAAAGAAGCCAAAAGCATTGCCAGTGATGTAAAACCGAATTTTAATCAAGCTGAAAAGCTGATTAATGAAGCCATTAAGAACCCTGAGACCAAGGATCTTCCTGACACATGGGACGTTGCTGGATTTATTCAGAAACGTTTTATTGAAGAAGAACGTGATAAGAAAGGTGTTCTGAAACAGCCGTTTGACACATTGAAGGCATACAACAGCATTTTAAAAATGTTTGAGTATTATACTAAATGTGATGATCTAGCTCAAGTACCTAATGAAAAAGGTAAAATTAAAAACAAATATAGAAAAGCAAATGCTTCAACTATATTGGTTGAACGTCCTAACTTAATTAACGGTGGTATTCAATTCTTTAACCTTGATAAGAATAAGGAAGCTTTGCAATTCTTTGCAACATACGTAGAATCAGCTTCTTATCCTATGTTGGCAGAGCAAAATTTGGCTAAAACAGATACTCTTTTGGCACAAATAGCATATTACGCAACATTGGCTGCTGACAGAGTAGGAGATAAAGATGCAATTATTAAATATGCTCCTGCTGCTTTGGATGACAAAGATGGCGGTAAGTTTGCAATGCAATTGATGGCAGATGCATATAAAGCTAAAGGTGATACTGCAGCATGGGTTAAATCATTGGAAGAAGGTATTTTAAAATTCCCTGGAAATGATTATTTCTTTGCGAATTTGGTAGATTACTATACTAGCTCTAACCAAGCTTCTAAAGCAATGGAATTTGCTGATAGAATGTTGTCTACTGATGCTAATAACAAGTTGTATCTTTATGTGAAAGCGTATCTTTATCATAATATGAAAGAATATGATAAAGCTATTGAGTTCTACAAGAAAGCTATTGCTGCAGATCCTGAATATGCAGAGGCATATTCTAATGTAGGATTAGTGTATTTGATGAAGGCTCAGGATTATGCTGATAAAGCTACAACAGATATCAATGATCCGAAATATGCAGAGGCACAAGCTACAGTGAAGAAATTCTATGAAGAAGCTAAGCCATTCTACGAAAAAGCCAGAGCTTTGAAACCTGATCAGAAAGATTTGTGGTTACAGGGTCTTTACCGTGTTTACTATAATCTGAACATGGGTCCTGAGTTTGAAGAAATCGATAAGATGATGAAATAATTATATTAAGTCAGTTATTATAAAAGACTATCCCAAAATTTAAATTGGGATAGTCTTTTTTGTTTTTACAAATAAAGAAGCTTGAATGATGATTCTGATTTTTATTAAACTATATAATGATGAATTTCTTTATGTGAGAAAATAAAAAAGAGGCTATACCAATTCGTTTGGAATGCCTCTTTTGGTTTTAGAGAGAAGAGAGAGAAATTAGTTATAAGTATTATCTGTTTTTTCTATTAAACATAATCATCATTATTCCCTAAACGTAAACAGCTTATTTTCGTTCTTTCTGATGTTTCTTTCTGATCATCCGTTAATAACAAGCAATGGTGTATCAGAATGGAAAATCATCTTACGAGCAATACTCGGGTTAAATAATCGTGCAAATATATTCCTCTTATAGGAAGTTAATGTTATTATATCTATTTGATTATCTTTGATATATTGATCAAGTCCTTTTAATAGATTATCATTCATTACCACATCATAATGAATTTCAAGCCCGGGATATTGTTTTTGGAAATAGTCTTTGATACCTGCAAGTTTAATTTCATTCCAAGTATCTTTGGATTCAGCCAGATGAATTAATGAGACTGAAAAATGGAAAGATTTCCATGTGTTGAAAAATGCTTCAAAAGCAATCAAGTCTCTCTGATCAAAATTGGTTAAGAAAGCAATACGTTTTACTTCATTGAATTCTTTGAACGGAGTATTTTCCGGAATAGCCAATACTGCTGTGCGGCTTCGATCAATAATTTCAGCTGTTACACTGCCAATTAAGTCAATGTCTTTCTGGCTTTTTCCACGCGTTCCCATAATGATAACCTTAGGACGTTGCTCCTTGGCATATCTTAAGATTTCTTCCTCCGGAATTCCTTCTCGTAAAATGCAACTATATTTGATATCCGGAAATTCTCCAGATGCAACTTTTTCCTTAATCTTATCAGATAGTGCGTTGAGATCTGAATGGACCTGCTGGATGATTGTTTTAACAGATTCTTCATCTCCGATCTGATAATTGAATACATCGCCATATGGTAATGACGAAGCGTATATCGGTGTAAAGTAAACATGTAATAGAATCACTTCAGAATTCTCAGTTTTGGCCAAATTAAAGCCAAATTCACACGCTTTCATCGAATAACTGGAGAAGTCGACAGGTATTAAAATTTTGTTTGATTTACTATCTACCTTGGGGGGCTTCTCTCCCACTATACTTTCAGATAACCAGGTCGAGCTTTCCGTTATTTTTAATGCACGTGGTAGATCACTTTCTTTAATTCGCAGACGTACTCCTGAAGATACAACAGGTTGTATTTGATTTACGTTATGAATGTATGTTTCTATTCCTTCATTTTCGAGGACATTCTTTAGAATCTGAGCTTTTGTATAAGTCAGAATAGCTAAGGTTACTAATTTATCTTCCATAATAATCTGTTTTTGAAGGTAAACAAATAAGAAATCCCAATTGTTTGGGCAATTGGGATTCTTGTTTTATATTTTAAATTTGCATAGGTTCGGTAGCTTGTTCTTTTTGCATACTCATGTTTATTTCATCTAAAATTTTTAGAGCCCGGTCGAGAACAGTTGTGTCATCCAGCATTACAAGCCCGCCATCCGGACCGGGCTCAAGATGTATTCCGACACTTTTTCCTTCCTTGAAATTATGGCCTCCGAAGAAGTTGCGCACTGTATCTACGTGCAAACCAAGTTCGTCTGCTATTCTATGCATGCTACCGCTAGGCAATGAATCTTTAATCTTGCGAAGTTCATTAAATGTTATTGTTCTCATGTCTCATAAATTTAATGGTTAATACTATGTGATTTTTTTATCACGCTATAAACTTAAGCAAAAAAAAAGATAAAACAAATTATTTGCTTATCTTTTTTTCTTGAATATATAAAATCTATTAATGACCTTTATATCACCTCGATAGCAGAAGCAGGTACCCACCCGACTTTTCCATCTTCCAGTCGAATTTCTTTCCATTCTTTCATGGAGTTGTCTTTGACACTTACCTTTCTTCCTTCATGGAGAATAAACAAGCTAGTTCCACTCTCGCTTGGAGTACTCCGTACTGTTACACTCGGATTCATTACTATCGCCTCACTTCGATTAACCAAATGTTCTTTTTGTTGCGAAGCAAAAAGATTAGAGCAAACAGTGACAATCAGCAAAATGATTCCTGATATGAATCCTATTTTCTTTAACATAATCTGTTTGGAGAATATAAAGAAATAGAGAGCGATAATCAATAGAATAAAGGAGACAATCCCCCATGTGGCCCATGCATCTACACTCATACTATTTGTCAGAGACTTGATCCATGAAACAAAGAACACTTCAGGAACAGGTTCAACCTTGTCTATTGTTTTTGCACGTGCCACTTCAAGATTAGCACGGATGTCACCATTTCCTGGTTGTAATAGCAGAGCACGCTCATAATTTAAAACAGCTTTCGCTATCTCCCCTATTTTATAATAACTATTTCCCAGATTGTAATAGACATCGGCAGCTTCTCCATTTTTCAGTAATGCTTCATATATCTGAATAGCTGCTGCATAATCTTCTTTTATATATGCGGAATCTCCT
>ENA-ORNR01004042-ORNR01004042.1-human-gut-metagenome-genome-assembly--contig:-NODE-4042-length-10459-cov-3.839965_pt1 | contig 10459 bp, 9 predicted proteins | sample MGYA00242114_ERZ509020 | MGnify/ENA primary metagenome ERZ509020 (study PRJEB26280, sample SAMEA2338758) | human gut metagenome | biome: human gut; feature: human-associated habitat; material: faeces...
GGTGCCAGAGGGCTCCAACGTGGCCATCGTGGGCGAGACCGGCGCGGGCAAGTCCACCATTGTCAATCTGGTCTGCCGCTTTTTCGAGCCCACCTCCGGCCGGATCCTGATCGATGGCGTGGACGCGCGGGAGCGCAGCCAGCTCTGGCTGCACTCCAACATCGGCTACGTGCTGCAGACGCCGCACCTGTTCTCTGGCACGGTCCTGGAAAACCTGCGCTACGGCCGTCCCGACGCGACAATGGATGAAATCGAGGCCGCGGTCAAGGCCGTCTCGGCCGACCAGATCATCGCAAGACTGCCGGACGGCTATGATTCCGACATCGGCGAGGGTGGCAACACCCTTTCCACCGGCGAAAAGCAGCTGCTGTCCTTTGCCCGCGCGCTGCTGGCCGACCCGCGCATCTTCGTGCTGGACGAGGCGACGAGCTCCGTCGACACCGTGACCGAGCAGCTCATCCAGAACGCCATCGAGAAGGTCATGACCGGCCGCACCTCCTTCATCATCGCCCACCGCCTGTCGACCATCCGGCGCGCGGACGTGATCCTGGTCGTGCATGACGGCAAGATCATCGAGAGCGGCACCCACCGCTCCCTCATGTCCGCCCACGGCCCCTACTACCGCCTCTACACCCGCCAATACCGCGAAGAACAGACAAAATCGATGATGGACTAATACAAACCGCCCGGCAGGAGATCCTGCCGGGCGGCTTGCATAGATAAGGAAGAAAACTGGTTGGAAAAGTGGGGCCTCAGCCCTTGACGGCGCCGGCGGTGACGCCGCTGATGATGTAGCGCTGGAAGATCGTGAAGATCAGCAGCTGCGGGATGATCAGGATGACGCAGCCCGCGGTCATGAGCGCGTAGTTGGTCGAGAAGGTGCCCTTGAAATACGCGGCCGCGATGGAGAGCGTGCGCACGTCGGGCGAGTTCAGCATGATCTTGGCCAGCGGGAAGTCGTTCCAGCAGGCGAGGAAGGTCATGATGAGCGCGGTGGAGATGACCGGCTTTGCCACCGGCACGAGGATCCGGAACAGCAGCTGCCAGATGCTGCAGCCGTCGATGATCGCGGCCTCCTCCAGCGAGTCCGGGATCGAGCGGAAGCCGGAGACCATGATCATCATGTTCATCGGCGCGGTCCAGCCGATGTGGGTCAGGATGGTCGACCAGAGCGTGTCATACAGCCCGACCTTGACCATGACCAGATAGATCGGCAGGATCATCACGCACGTCGGCATGATGACGCCGCAGACGAAGTAGGAATACACGCCGTTCTGCACCCTGCCGCTGTCGAAGCGCATCCGCCCCAGTGCAAAGGCAGCAAAGATGGACAGCAGCATCGATACCGGTACGGAGATCAGGATGACAATGCCGGTGTTTTTCACCATCGAGTAGAACGGGATGGTCTTGTAGGCGTTGACGTAGTTTTCCCAGTGCAGGGTATCCGGCAGGGCGAGCGGGTTCGTCAGAATATCGGTGTTGGACTTCAAAGACAGATAGATCAGCCACAAGACCGGCACCGCCGCCAGAAAGACCAGCAGGAACAGCCCGATGTTTCCAAGAATTTTTCCGCAGGTGTTTTTCGTTTTCTGCCGCTGCGAATCGGCTGTGAGGGTTTGATACATAGATATTCCCTCCCTTTAATCGGCGTTGCGCCGCGAAAGCCGCATGGACAGCAGCGAGATGAGCGCCGCGAAAACAAATTCCGCCACCGCGATCGTCATGCCGTAGCCATAGAGCATACCGTCGAACGTTGTTGTGTAGAGATACGAGACGATCGTCTCCGACGCGTGCGCCGGGCCGCCGCCGGTGAGGATATAGACGACCTCATAGATCTTCAGCGCGGCCGTCAGCACGAAGATGCAGATGGAGGTGACATTCTCGCGCAGCATGGGCAGGATGATGCGGAAGATCTGCGAGGTGCCGGTACAGCCGTCGAGCGAGCTGGCCTCCAGCACGTCGGCGGGGATGGACTTGAGTCCGGCCTGCCAGAGCGACATATAAAAGCCCATCGAGCTCCAGGCGCAGACCATGGAGAAGGAAATGGGGCTCAGAATGCCGTTCGCGCCGATCCACGCGGGCCCCTTGACGCCGATGAGGGCGAGCAGACTGTTGATCAGGCCGTTGTTGGGCTTGAGAATGAACGACCAGAGCAGACCGCACAGGACGCCCGGGATGACGTAGGAGGCAAAGATGATGACCTTATAGACCGTATTGCGCTTGCGCTGCTTGTTGAGCCAGAGCGCATATAAGAAGGAGAGCGGGATGACGAAAAGAAAAAGGGAAACGGCGCAGATCAGCGAATTGCGGACCGACAGCCAGAAATACCGGTCATGGATCAGCCGGGTATAGTTTGCAAAGTTGTTCCATTCCAGCGCGCCGATGCCGCGGTAGCCGGTAAAGCTGTAGACGAGGCACATGATGAGCGGATAGATGATGAACGCCGTGTAAAACAGCAGCAGCGGCGCGGCGAACAGCCAGAATTTTTGCTTGGTATAGATCTTGTGCGTAACGATCACCTCTTGATGCGGTTCAAAAACAGCCGGCGGCCAGTACCCAAGCTTGGCTACCGCCGCCGGCCATACCTATGGTTTTCTCTGCATGTTATGGTACAGGATGTCCGGGCAAAATGCACCCGGTTTTTTTATCCAATGCTCGCCTGCCAGTCGGCGACGAACTGCATGGCGCCGTCGATATCGGTCGCGCCGGTGATGATGGCGGTCACGGCGTTGCGGTAAGGCGCCTTGACGGAAGCGTCGAACCAGGCCTGGCAGAGGTCGGGCACGCTGTAGGCATCGGAGGCGATGGCGTCAAAGATGGTGACCATGAACGGATCGAGCGTGCTACGGTCGACGTAGGACAGGTCGGTCGCGGGGATGGTGCCTGCGCTCCAAAGAGCCTCGGTGCCCTCGCCGGAGGTCAGGAAGTTCAGCCAGAGCTTGACGGCCTCGAGCTTGGCCGGGTCATTTTCCACGCAGGAGCCGACATAGCAGTTCCAGCCGTAGGTACGCAGGCCGACGGTCTGATCGTGGATGGAATCGGAGAACTGCGGGCCGAAGTTGAAGACGAACTTGTCCGCGTGCTCAGAAGCGTCGAGCTCGGAGACGAAGGAGGTAGCGAAGCAGTACATGGCGGCGTCGCCGTTGATGAAGGCCGCCTTGGCCTCCGCGTCGGAGGTGTAGGAGACGGCGTCACCGTATGCGCCGGTCTCGGCGATCTCCTGGATGCGGGCGAGGGTCTTGCGGAAGGGTTCGCAGGTGTAGAAGTCCTCTTCCTTCGCGCTCAGCTTTTCGCACAGCGCCTTGTCCACGCCGTACTGGCAGAACAGCGCATGGTAGCCCCAGATCGCCCAGATATCGGTCGCGCCGTGGCTGATGGCACGTTCACCGTTTTCGGTCAGAACGTTGCAGACGTTGATGAACTCGTCAAAGGTCGTGGGGACCTCAAGGCCGTACTTGCCGAGGATCTCGGTGTTGTATGCCCAGCCCTGGACCTCCGCCATGTAGGGGATCGCCCAGTAGCCGTCGACTGCCTCGTTGGCAAAGTCGAGCGCGTCGGTCTTGTAGTTGCTGCCGATCTCAGCGACGATGTCGTCCAGCTGCATGATGACGCCCGTGCCGGCCCACTGCTTGACCCAGCCGTAGGAGGTGTTCATCAAGTCGGGCAGGTTGTTGGCGGAAGCGCCCATCTGGAACTTGGCGTTATAATCGTCGGAGTTTCCGCCGATGGGGACGAGATCGAGCGTGATGTTCGGGTATTTTTCCATAAAGGCCCTGGCTGCGGCGATGGTGCCCTTCTGCTCGGCAGCGCCGTCTTCAAGGTCGTTGCAGGGCAGCCAGTAGGTCAGGGTGATGGGGGCTTCGGCGTCAGTCTCGGCAGCCGGAGCTTCTTCTGCGGCGGGGGTGGTTTCGGTAGTTTCGGCGGGAGCAGCGTCGGCCGCGGGCGCCGGATCTGCTGTGGATGCGCAGGCAGCAAGGCTGAGGAGCAGCATAGCCGCCAGCAGCAGCGCGATCATCTTTTTCATTTCAGTTCTCCTTTTCGTTTTGTTTGAAACCGACAAAGGGAGGAGGCAAAATGTCTCCACCGGAGTGCAATCGGTTGCATTACCTGCAATATAACATACCTTCGTCAATCCGTCAACCCGTTTCCGAGTGGAACGGGGATTTTTGGCGTTATCCACAAAAAATGCGGTAAATAACTGTGAATAAGCGAAAACAGCCGGATTGACAATCGGCAGGTTCTATGGTTTAATAACAGAGATGTAAAAATTAAGGTATCAACTGGTGCTGCAACAGATTGCAGCACCGCGAGAGGCAGAACGTGCTATGGAGCAGAAAGTTACCATCTATACCCTGGCGGAGAAGCTGAATATGTCCGTCTCCGCCGTCAGCCGCGCCTTCAACCCCAATTCCAAGCTCAGCGCAGAGAAGCGTAAGATCATTCTGGAGGCTGCGGAGCAGTATGGTTATGTGCAGAATAAGATGGCGTCCCGCCTGTCGCAGCAGCCGATCCGCATCGGCGTGCTGATGCGCGGCCGGATCGAGGCCTATTATCTCAAAATGCTGGACGGGATCAAGGCCGCTTACGCCGATTTCCAGAACTACAAAGTCACCTGCGACATCCGGACGCTCAGCCGCGACGATTTCAGCGCCGACAACGCCTGCGCAGTCCTGGAGGAGTTCCGGTCTGCGGGCTATGACGGCGTGATCCTGCACGGCATCTACCATGAGGGCATCGTCGCCAAGGTCAACGAGCTGGCGGAGGCGGGGATCAAGGTCGTCACGCTGCACAATGACCTGCCGGCCAGCTCCCGCCTGTTCACCTCAACGACGAACACCGAGTACACCGGGCGCATGGTCGCCCAGCTGTTCGATATCTTCCTGCCGCCGGACCGGCGGAATATCATTGCATTCTCCGGCAGCATGCAGTCGCTCATCCACCAGGGGCTGATCTTCTCGTTTTCCCGCTGCGCGATGACGCTGGGGCTGCAGCTGCTGCAGCACTATGACACGCTCGACACGCCGCAGATCGCCGAACGGCTGGTGCAGGAGGCGTTTGAGACGCATGAACGCATCGATGCGATCTATATTTCCTCCTCCAACTCCATCCCGATCTGCAGATATGTCGATGAACACGGCCTGAGCGATCAGGTCACCATCATTGCCTCCGATATTTTTGACGAGCTGAACGAGTATCTGCGCCGCGGCGTCGTCAACGCCACGATCTTTCAGGACCCGTTTGCGCAGGGCTACGCTGCGTTTGAAAAGCTGTATTACAATCTCGCGGAAAACCGTCCCGTCCCCACCTTCGTCACTGCGCGGCCGCAGATCGTGCTGAAAAGCAATTTGCCATTATATCAAAAATAAGCTGCTTCTTTTTGTCGGTTGTACCAAATTTTCAGAAATTTGGTGCAACCGATTGCATTCTTCGGGAGCCTATGCTATAGTCAGATACACCCGAAAGAAAGGACGGCGCTTGTTTTTTATGCTGCATCGTGTCTGGGAGAGCCGTATGGAGCCCTTCCGCGTCTTTGGAAACCTCTATTTTGTAGGCACAAAGCCCGCCTCGGCGCACCTGATCGATACGGGCGCGGGGCTCATCCTGCTGGACAGCGGCTACCCGGAGACCTTGTATCTGGTCCTGGATTCGATCCGCCGTCTGGGCTTCCGGCTGGAGGATCTGGCGCTGATTTTGCACTCGCACGGGCATATCGACCACATCGGCGGCACACGCGCGCTGGTCGAGCTGACCGGCGCGAAGACGGCCATTGGTGCGGCCGATGCCGATACCGTGCGCGGCAGGCGCCCGCTGACCTTCGCCAAAGAGCTCGGCATGACGTTTGACGGCTTTTTTGAGCCGGACCGGCTGCTGCAGGACGGAGACGTGATCGCGCTCGGCAGCACCCGCATCACCTGCCTGCACACCCCCGGGCATACGGAGGGCACCATGTCCTATTTCTTTGACGTCACGGACGAAAACGGCCGCACGCTGCGTGTCGGGACACACGGCGGTGTCGGCATGAACAGCATGGCGCGCAGCTATCTGCTTGCTTACGGTCTGCCGCTGCGGCTGCGGGAGGAGTTCCGCGCCGGGCTGCACCGTCTGCAGGGCGAATATGTGGATATTTTCATCGGCAACCATCAGGACCAGTGCGATACCATCGGCAAATCCGAGCGGATCCGGGCAGGGGAGGCGGACGCCTTCGTCGACCCGTCCGCATGGCCGCTGTATCTGGCAGACTGCGAGCAGAAGCTCGACCGAATGCTGGCCGAAGAAGCAGAATCATTTCGAACAGGAGAGTAAGGATATGAAAAAATTACGTTGGGGCGTCATCGGCGCGGGCGGCATTGCGGACCGCAGAACGATCCCGGGGATGATGCTGGCGAAGAACGCGGAGCTGATCGCCGTCATGGACATCAACGCTGAGCAGGTCGAGAAGATCCGCCAGAAATACGGCGCCAAGCGCGGCTACACGAAGGAAGAGGACCTGCTGGCCGACCCGGAGGTCGACGCGGTCTATATCGCCACGCCCATCGTCCTGCACGCGAAGCAGGCGAAGCTGGCCGCCGACTACGGCAAGGATATCCTGATCGAAAAGCCGCTGGCCATGACGTCCGACGAGGGTCAGGAGGTCATCGAGTATTGTGAGAGCAAGGGCGTGAAGATCGCGGCCGGCTTCATGATGCGCTTCGGCTCGCATGTGATGAGCATGAAAAAGGCCATCGCCGAGGGAAAGATTGGCACGGTCGTGTCCGGCTATTCGCAGTTCACCCTCTGGCTCCCGTATGAGCCCGGCAACTGGCGGCAGTGCAAGGCCAAGGCGGGCGGCGGCGCGATGATGGACCTGTCGGTGCACACGATCGACCTGATGGAGTACATCACCGGCATGCGCGTGACCGAGGTCGCGTCCATGAACGAGAAGATCGCCTTCCCGGAGCCGCAGTATGACGTGGAGGACACGTCCACCATCCTCATGCGGATGGAAAACGGCGCGCAGTGCGTCGTACAGTCGAACTTCAATATTCCGGACGAGGCGTCGAAGTGGCGCGTGGAGTTCTTCGGGACGAAGGGCCGTCTGCTGGGCGACACGATGATCGGCCAGATCGACGGCGGCAAGCTGAACGCCGTGTTCATTGACAAAAACGTGGCCTACTCGGCCGAGCAGACGCACGCGGACGACGCGGGCATCGAGATCCCGGGCGATTTCGGCAACATGTACACCCGCGAGATCGAGAGCTTCTCGGACTCCATCCTGAACGGCAAGCCGCTCGTCGTCCCCGCATCCGACGCGGTCCACGTCCAGCGCATCATGGAAAAAGCCTACGCCAGCGGCGAAACGCTGGAAATTCTGAAGATCTGAGAGGGGAGGACCATATATGACTCGTCTGGAACAGTTGAAAGAAAAGCTGGCGGCCCGGCAGCCGGTCTGCGGCACGACCTGCGGACTGGTGCTCGACCCGATCCTGCTGTCGAAAATGGATCATCCCTATATGGGTTTTATGCTGTTTGACGCTGAACACGGCCGCTATGACGCGCAGAATCTGGTGCCGATGCTGCATATGTGCCGGATGATGGGCCTGCCGTCCATCGTACGGATCCAGGATGCGTTCTATCATCTGGCGGCAAAACCGCTCGACATGGGCGCGGACGGCATCATGGTGCCGCGCACCGAGACCGTGGAGCAGCTGAAAGCCGTCATCGACGGCCTCTGCTTCCATCCCGTCGGCCGGAAGGGCAACGGCGGCAACCTGCAGTTCTACCCCGGCGAGAGCATCGCGCATTTCAACAGCACCCGCATCCTCATGCCGCAGATCGAATCGCCGCGCGGCATCGCCAACCTGCCCGCCATGCTCGACGCCTATGCCGACCATATCTCCGCCGTCATGATCGGCCCGTATGATATGTCCGTCATGGTCGGCACGCCGTTGGATATCTATTCCGACGTCATGACCGCCTCCATCCAGCAGGTCTTTGACATTGCCCGCAGTTACCACAAATCCTGCGGCATCTTCTGCAACACACCGGACGACGCCGAGCGCTTCCACAAGATGGGCGCAAACGTCTACTGGACCGGCGCAGACGTGCAGTTTCTGCAGATGGGCATCGATGAGACGTTCACGCGCCTGGCGCAGATCGGATGAGGGGGACGGACATGCATAAGATCGTCTTACTGGATAAGCCGCGGGAGAATCCCGGCGAGCTGGACTGGTCGCCCCTGCAGGCGCTGGGCGAGACTGCGTTCTATGCCCATACCGAGCCGGAGGAAGCTGCCGCGCGCATCGGGGACGCTGAGATCGTCCTGCTCAACAAGACTGTGCTGACTGCCGAGACGCTTCGGCAGTGCAAAAATTTGAAGCTCATCAGCGTCATCGCCACGGGCTACAATACCGTGGATGTAGACTGCTGCCGCGAGCTTGGCATTACGGTCTGCAACGTGCCGAGCTACGGCAGCGAGGCCATCAGCCAGAATGCCATCGCCCTGCTGCTGGAGCTGACGAACCGCGTGGCCCACCACGACGCCGAGGTCCGCAAGGGCCGCAGCGGCGGGCCGGGTGACTGGTGCTTCTGGGACTACTCCGTTATGGAACTCGAGGGCAAGACTGCCGGGATCATCGGTCTCGGCCGCATCGGGAGGATCACCGCCCGCATCCTTCGTGCGTTCGGTATGAAGATCCTGGCGCACGACATGTACCAGGATCCGGCCTGGGAAAATGAGAGCTGCCGCTATACCGACCTCGATACGCTCTACGCACAGTCCGACGTAATCTTCCTGCATTGCCCGCTGTTCGCGGAAAACCGGCATATGATCTGCCGTGCGTCGATCGAAAAGATGAAGGACGGTGTGCTCCTCATCAACAACAGCCGCGGCGGGCTGGTCGTCGATCAGGATCTGGCCGACGCGCTGAACAGCGGCAAGATCGCGGGCGCCGGGCTCGACGCCATCGAGACCGAGCCCATCGCCATGGACAACCCGCTGCTCTCAGCCAAAAACTGCGTCATCACCCCGCACATCAGCTGGGCGGCGCTCGAATGCCGCCGGCGGCTGCAGCAGACGGCGATCGAGAATGTCCGCGCGTACCTTGCGGGTGCCTGCATCAACGTGGTGTGCTGAGACCTGAAAATCGCGAAAAACCCCCGGCAGAGTTCATATGTACCGGATGCAGATTTCTTGTACATTTCCTTGTTGACCAGTACGACCTTCATGCCTTCACCCTTGATCTCGAACTTTGCGCCGGTCAGCGTCTGGTTCTTATTCTGGCCGTCGACCTTGGTGAGCTTGATGCCGGTGACATAGGTCTTGGTTTCAGATTCCGGAGTTTTGCCGGTAGGAGCACCTTCGCCCGGTTTATCAGGGTTCTTGGGATCGCCCTTGCCGTCAACATTCGGGTTGTTGGAATAAGTCAACTGGACTTTGTTGGGGTTGCCAGCAACGGGGTCAAGGCTGGCGTCCTGATTCAGGGTAGCGGAATAGGTGACAAGGATGGCGTCTCCTTTTGTATAGTTGATGAAATTTTTGATGACAATTTCAATTGTCGTGATACCGGTCGTATCTGTATTGTATGCAACCGTGTATTTGTTGGCGCCAAGCGTGGTACCGCCAATCGTGACTGCAACGTCATTATTGAAGGTCAGGCCCTTGGACATGGTATCGTTCAGAACAAAGAAATACTTGGTGTAGCCCGTCATATCAGGAACAGCGGACTTGACTTCATAGTTGATAACGTCGCCGATGGAAGCGTTGTTTGCCTTGACGCTGGTGTCGCCCTCTTTGATGTTCTTGTCAACAGTAGGGACGTCGGTCTTAGCGTTCACGGTGACATTATGGACGACCTGAAGGATGTAGCGGGTATAGGCGTCAGAACTCGGCGCGGAATCATCCTTGTCCTTGACGAGGTAGTAGCCGGGGGCCAGAGAAGAGATGCTGTAATTCGTGCCAGACTCATTCCAAGTAGAAGTTCCAGCAACAGTAGCGTTGAGGTTTGCACCAGCCAGCTTGGCAAACTGCTGCGTTTTTTCAGCATCGCTTCCATACGTTGCGAGCACATCAGCAACCTGTGCGGCGGTCGTGCAGTCTTTAAAATCATTGCCAAGCGTCGCGTCAGCTTTCAGCGCTGTCAGCAGAGCAGCGCCGTTTACGCCGCTGCCCCATTCGATGTTGGAGAGAATGGTTTTGCCGTCCTTTTCGGCCAGATCGCCGGCAAAAATCTGATAGGCTTCATATGTGTGGCCGGTCGTTGTATTGTTGATCGTAATCGTGTATGTAGTGTCGTCTGCCGCGAATACTGTCGCGCTCATCGCCAGCAGCAGGGTCAGCGCCAGCACGAGGGCGAGCGCGCGTTTTACTGTTTTCATTGTCTTGTTCTTCCTTTCGCTTTTTGCTTTTTTACGTTTATCCAGTTATAAGCGAGAACCGCCAGCGCTGCCAGCGCTGCGCCCGCGAGCTGAAGCCATAGTGCGC
>ENA-ORNR01004045-ORNR01004045.1-human-gut-metagenome-genome-assembly--contig:-NODE-4045-length-10456-cov-2.733968_pt1 | contig 10456 bp, 4 predicted proteins | sample MGYA00242114_ERZ509020 | MGnify/ENA primary metagenome ERZ509020 (study PRJEB26280, sample SAMEA2338758) | human gut metagenome | biome: human gut; feature: human-associated habitat; material: faeces...
GCAACAATTTAATACGACCCGAATATGAAAAACATGTTAATCGCACTACTGGCCGTCCTGACGCTGGCCTCGGGCAGCGCCGCAGCCCAGAGCGCAAGAATCGAGATCGTTCCCAAACCGGCCGAAATCGTCGCATTCGAGAATCAGGCCGTTTACAAAGACCCCGTGCTGGTCTGGCTCGACCCGCAAGCGGGACTCGATCGGAATTATGTCGAGCAAACGCTCCGCGAGACCGGATTTTCGCCGATTTTCGTCGATAAGCGAAAGAAAGCCGATTTGGTATTCCGGCTCAATAAGACGCCGCTGAACAACGACGACGAGGCCTATCGGCTGGCCGTGCAGTCGCCCGACAGCAAGAAGCAGATCGTCGCCAGAGCCGACGCGAAAGAGGGCCTTTTGTACGCCTTGCAGACCCTGCGTCAGCTGGCTCAGCAGGAAAACGGCACCGTCGTCGTGCCGAGCTGCGTGATTACCGACGCCCCGGCCTTCCCTTGGCGCGCGTTCATGCTGGACGAAAGCAGGCACTTCCACGGCATGGCGGCCGTCAAGGACCTGCTCGACGAAATGGCCCGCTTGAAGCTGAACACGTTCCACTGGCATCTGGTAGACGATCCGGGATGGCGCATCGAGATCAAGAAGTATCCCCTGCTGACCGAGCGGGGCTCGAAGCGCGACTTCTCACACATGGATATTACGCCCGAAGGCTGGGACAGCCTGCATCCGGAACGCACTTACTATACGCAGGACGAGATCCGCGAAGTAGTGCGCTATGCGGCCGACCGGGGCATCCGGATCATACCTGAGATCGAAGTGCCGGGCCACGCCTCCGCCTCGATTCTGGCCTATCCGTGGATCGGCTCGACGAGCCGCCGCGAAGGCAAGGCCGTGACGGGCGACCTGTACGACGTGACCGATCCGAAGGTCGAGGCGTTCCTGCACGACATTCTCGACGAGGTGATCGGGTTGTTTCCGTCGAAAATCGTACATATCGGCGGCGACGAGGCCGACCGGACAGCTTGGAAGAGCTGTCCCAGATGCCGGCATCTGGCCAGGGAGTTGGGCGGAGTGGACCAGGTGCAATGCTATCTGGTCGAACACGCCGAAAAGTTTCTGGCGGAACACGGACGCACGATGATCGGATGGGATGAAATCCTGAAGAACAACCTGCGATCCACCTCTACGGTAATTTCCTACAGGGGGCAGCGAGGAGGCATCGAGGCGGCCAACCGCGGTTACGATGTGGTCATGTCGCCGGGCGAGATCCTCTATTTCGACTGGTATCAGGCCGATCCTCATACACAGCCGCGCGCGATGGGCGGTTTCTCGCCGATTCGGAAGATGTACGGTTTTCATCCCGTCCCCGATACCCCTGCAAAGGCGGCCGACAATGAATCGATAATTCGCGGTGAATTCGTTTCGCCGGATTCGGTCGAATATATCTATGACGGCGGCAAAGAGCACGTCATCGGGGTACAGGGTTGCACATGGACCGAGTTTATAGAAACGGAAAAACATTTGGAATACATGATTTTCCCGCGTTTGCTGGCTGTTTCCGAACTTGCCTGGACTCCCCGGGAGCGACGTGAGTGGAATGATTTCCGTCGTCGTATCAATGTTCATGTATCGTTGCTGCATGCGCGGGGAATCAATGCTTTTCCATTGAGCGACGACGTTGTGATTACGGCTCAGATGCTTTCCGAAGGCAAAAAGGCCCGGGTGACGCTCGACACGGAGAAATATCCCGCCGAAGTACGCTATACTTTGGACGGTACGGCCCCGGTTCCCGGATCAGACCTTTACGACGGGCCTTTTGTCGTGAAAGCGGGGACAACCGTCCGGGCGGCGCTCTTTGTCGCAGGCAGGATGGAGGGGACCATGACGGAACTCTATGTCGATGCCCGCCGCAATGTCGATAATTACTATACTTATCTGAATACTCCCGAGGTATACGCCTCGACAGACCGTTAATCGATACTTTATGAAAAAACTACTGATCGCACTGTTTTTGTTTCCCGTGACGCTGGTCGTGGCGGTTCCGTCTGCAAAGCCCCGGTTGGGCGAGGCTCCGGTCCGGAAGATCGTTGCGGCTATGAGCCTTGAGGAGAAGGCCGGCCTGCTGGTGGGAACCTCAATGGAGGGTTACGCTGGCGAGGGCGCTGTAACGGGCCGCACGTTGAAAACAGTTCCCGGTTCGGCCGGAACTACCCGCTCTTTGGAATCCTACGGCATTCCGACAACGGTGATGGCCGACGGTCCTGCGGGCCTTCGTATCGATCCGGAACGTGCAGGAGATGCACGGACTTATTTCTGTACGGCTTTTCCGATCGGCACGATGCTCGCCTCGACCTGGGACGAGGCGGCTATTGAACGCTGTGGCGCAGCGATGGGTAACGAGGTGCTCGAATATGGCTGCGACGTGATTCTCGGTCCGGGTATGAACATCCACCGCCATCCGCTCTGCGGCCGCAATTTCGAATATTATTCCGAGGACCCGTTGCTGAGCGGCAAATGCGGCGCGGCGATGGTGCGGGGCATTCAGTCGCAAGGCGTAGGGACTTCGGTCAAGCACTTTGCGGCCAACAACCAAGAGTCGATGCGCTTACAGAATGACGCCCGGGTGTCGCAACGTGCGTTGCGTGAGATTTATCTGCGAGGATTCGAGATCGCCGTCAAGGAGGGGCGTCCGTGGACGGTCATGTCGTCCTACAATCGTATCAACGGACCTTATACGCAGGAGAGCCGCGAGTTGCTGACCTCTGTTCTGCGCGACGAATGGGGCTACGAAGGTCTTGTCGTGTCGGACTGGATCGGAAAACGTAACACCGTGGCACAAGTACATGCCGGCAACGACCTGATGATGCCGGGAGAACCGGCTCAGGCGAGAGAGATTGTAGAAGCGGTGCGCAGCGGGAGACTCGCCGAGGCGGATGTTGACCGGTGTGTGACCCGTGTACTCGAATATATTCTGCGGACGCCCCGTTTCCGGAAACAAGCCGTGTCGGAGACTCCCGACTTGGAAGCACATGCTGCCGTATCGCGTCAGGTGGCAGCGGAAGGCATGGTTTTGCTCCGCAACGAAGGCGCTGCTTTACCACTTGCCGCAGGATGTAATCTCTCGGTGTTCGGAGTCAATGCCTATGACTGCATTGCCGGAGGTACGGGCGCCGGACACGTCAACAAAGCCTATACGGTCGATTTGGACGAAGGTTTGCGCAACGCCGGATTCCGGCTTAACACCCGTACGGCAGATCTCTATGCAAAATACATGTCTTTCGGTGAGGCACTGCTCGCGGAGCAGAACGCCCTGCGTTATTTGGGCGAAAAGTGGTTTGTCCCCGAAACGACGCTGACGCCGGAATTCATCGCTTCGCGTGCGGCGGACAGCGATGCGGCCATCGTTGCCTTAGGCCGCAATTCGGGTGAATACAACGATCGTCCTACATCGGATTTCTACCTGACGGAAGCCGAACGGGAACTGCTCGAATCGGTCTGCTCGGCGTTTCATGCCGCGGGTAAGAAGGTGGTCGTGGTGCTCAATATCGGCGGCGTGATCGAAACCATGTCGTGGAAGGAACTTCCCGACGCTATCCTGTTGGCCTGGCAGGGAGGTTTGGAAGCCGGGAATGCCATGGCTGATGTTTTGAGCGGCCGCGTATCGCCTTCGGGAAGGCTGCCGATGACTTTTCCGGCGGATTATTCGGATCATCCGTCATCGAAGAATTTTCCGCTCGACTATCGGGGACGCCGCGGCGATTGGGCCGACGACGCCCCGGAACGGCACCTGCGAAACCTGGGATTCACTTGTTACGAGGAGGATATCTGGGTGGGTTACCGCTATTTCTCGACCCATGCTCCGGAGGCGGTGTCCTATCCTTTCGGCTATGGTTTGGGGTATACGACCTTCGAGTGGACGGATGCGGCCGTCAGGCGTTCCGGGACGGATTATGCGGTAACGCTCCGTGTAACCAATACAGGTTCGCGCGCCGGACGGGAGGTCGTTGAACTTTATGTTGCAGCCCCGCAAGGGGCGCTGCCGAAGCCCGTGCGCGAATTGAGGGCTTTTGCCAAAAGCCGGGAATTGCAGCCCGGGGAGTCGCAGGCGCTGACCCTTCGTTTCGCGGCTGCCGATCTGGCCTCGTTCGACGAGCGTATTTCGGCGTTTGTCGTCGATTCGGGGCGCTATATGGCCGAACTGGGGCGTTCTGCCGACGACATTGTCCAGCGGCTGCCTTTTGTCGCCAAAGCTTCCGAGCGCAAGGTGCATGACGTACTGAAACCGCAGGAGCCCCTGCGACGACTCAAATTCTGATGCAATGAAAATAATAGCTTGTTTGTTGATTTGTATGGGCTGCAATGCGCTGTTTGCAGCAGTGCCGCCCGCTATCCGGCCCGATGCGAAGATCGAAACCCGGATTGAAAAGATACTCGGCCGCCTGACGCTTGAAGAGAAAATCGGCCAAATGTGTCAGTTGACCGTCAGCATGGTGACCGATATGAATGATTCCGGGCATCCGTTCATCAGCGATGAGCTGCTCGATACGGTCATCGAACATTACAAAGTCGGGTCGATTCTCAACGTACCGTTCGATGAGGCGCAGTCCCGGGAGGCATGGACGCAGATTATCGGTAGGATTCAGCGTCGTTCGCTCGACTGCCTGGGGATTCCCTGCATTTACGGTGTCGATCAAATGCACGGTGCTTCCTACACCCGCGGTGCAACCTTTTTTCCGCAGGGGATCAACATGGGTGCCGCGCTGAACTGTGAACTGATGCGCCGTTCGTCGGAGATTTCGGCTTATGAAACCCGTGCCTGTGCCATTCCGTGGAATTTTGCGCCGGTGATGGATTTGGGACGCGATCCCCGATGGTCGAGGATGTGGGAGAGTTACGGAGAGGATGTTTGTGTCAATTCCCGGTTGGCGGCGGCTTCCGTGCGCGGTTTGCAGGGCGATGATCCCAATCGGATCGGGATGTATCGGGTGGCTGCTTGTTTGAAGCATTTCATGGCCTACGGCGTCCCCATGTCGGGCAAGGACCGAACGCCTTCGTCCGTTACGCGCAACGCCCTGCGCGAAAAATATTTTGCCCCCTTTCTCGAATGTATCCGGGCCGGGGCGCTGTCGTTGATGGTCAACTCGTCCAACAACGACGGTATGCCCTTTCATGCCAACCGCGAGTTGCTCACGGGGTGGTTGAAGGAAGAACTGAACTGGGACGGGGTGATCGTTACGGATTGGAATGATATTTACAATCTATATGAGCGGGATCATATCGCCGAGAGCCGCAAGGATGCGGTTCGGATCGCTATAAATGCCGGGATCGATATGGCCATGGTCCCTTTGGACCGGGATTTCTGCGTCTATCTCCGTGAACTGGTCGAGGAAGGGCTGGTTTCCGAAAGACGCATCGATGATGCCGTTCGTCGGATTTTGCGGTTGAAAATGCGCATCGGGTTGTTCGAAGAGCCGTTCCCGGACACTTCGAAGTTCGATCGTTTCGCGAGTGATGAATTCGCCGCCGTGGCTTTGCAAGCTGCCGAAGAGTCGGAGGTGCTGCTCAAAAACGACGGAGGTCTGCTACCGCTCCCGAAGTCGGCGCGTATCCTGCTCACCGGCCCCAATGCCAATTCCATGCGCTGTCTCAACGGCGGCTGGTCTTACACCTGGCAGGGTGAGCGTTGCGATGAGTTTGCAGATCGTTACAATACGATTTACGAGGCCTTGGCGCGTAAATTCGATCATGTTACCTGGATTCCAGGCGTAGAATACGGCACCCCCTCGGAGAATTGGCAGGTGGAGCGTGTGCGGGGAATCGGCGAAGCAGTCTCGGCAGCGGCCGATGCAGACGTGATTGTCGTCTGCATCGGCGAGAACTCCTATTGTGAAACTCCGGGCAACATGAATGATCTGAACCTGTCGCAAAACCAGAAAAAACTGGTCCGCGAACTGGCGTCTACGGGGAAACCCCTCGTATTGGTGTTGAACGAGGGCCGGCCGCGTCTGATCGGCGATATAGAGCCGTTGGCGCAGGCTGTCGTCGATATTCTGCTGCCCGGCAATTACGGGGGTGACGCACTGGCCAATCTGCTTGCCGGGGATGCGAACTTCAGCGCCCGGCTTCCCTTTACCTATCCGCGCTGGCCCGATGCGTTGGCCACCTATGACTACAAACCCTGTCAGAAAAGGGGTACGATGGAGGGCGAATACAACTACGATGCCGTGATGGACGTGCAATGGCCTTTCTGCCACGGATTGAGTTACACTACATTCGAATACGGAAATCTGCGGGCTAACCTTACGGAATTTCGGGCCGGAGATACGCTTTCGTTCACGGTCGATATCTCCAATACAGGCGACTGCGCGGGCAAGGAGGCCGTATTGCTCTGGTCGAGCGATTTGGTGGCAAGCCTGACGCCTGACGTGATCCGGCTGCGCAATTTCGAGAAGATCTCCCTTGAACCGGGCGAAACCCGTACGGTGACGCTTTCGATACCGGCATCCGATCTGGCGTTTGTCGGTTATGACGGTCGCTGGCGGCTCGAAAAGGGCGATTTCCGGATCCGTATGGGTACGGAGACCCTGTTCGTCCGATGCGTGGAAACCCGGGTGTGGGACACCCCTAACATTCCTTGAAACCGTTCTAAAACATACCGATATGAAAAATGTTTTTTTTGCCGTCATGGCGCTTGCTGTTTCATTTACGGAAACCCGAGCGGCGGATTCTCCCGCTATCGTTCCCATGCCTCAGCACATCGCTTACGCAACTGGCGAAGGAGCGGTGCTCTCCGCCGGATCGCGGATCGCTGTACCCGGCGGGGCTAAAGCGTTGCGGAGTGTCGCGGAACTCTTCGTGCGGGATATTTGCCGGGAACATGGACTTCGGCTGAAAGTTTCCGGAATTTCCGAAAGCGGCATCGTACTCGGGATTGATCCGGCGCTCAGGGCGGAGGCCTATTCGCTCGACATCGGCCAAGGGCGTGTCGCCGTGACGGGCGGTTCCCCTTCGGGACTCTTCTACGGATTGCAGAGCTTGCGTCAACTTATCTCGCAGTATGGCATGCGACTTCCGGCAGTGCATGTGGAGGATGAACCTTGTTTCGCTTATCGTGGCGCCATGCTCGACTGCTGCCGTCATTTCTTCACGGTTGACGAGATCAAAACGTTCATCGACATATTGGCACTCCACAAACTCAACCGTTTTCACTGGCATCTGACCGACGACCAGGGATGGCGTATCGAGATCAGGCATTATCCCGGATTGACGAAAGAGGGGTCACGGCGTGCCGAAACAGTCCTTGGACGCAATACGAATATCTACGACGGCATACCTTCGGGAGGATACTATACGCAGCGACAAATTCGTGACGTCGTAGCCTATGCGGCCGAACGGTTCATTACGGTCATCCCTGAAATCGAGATGCCGGGACATGCCTCGGCGGCACTGGCGGCCTATCCCTGGCTAGGGTGTGCCGGTGAGGGGTATATGGTACGGACGCGATGGGGTGTATTCCCGGAAGTTTATTGCGCGGGCAAGGATTCGACGTTCGAATTCATGGAGAACGTGCTTGCAGAGGTGTGTGAACTGTTTCCCTCGGAATATATCCATATCGGCGGGGATGAGTGTCCCAAACAGAGTTGGACGAGCTGTCCCGCCTGTCAGCAGCGTATCCGTAATGAGCGGTTAGAGCATGAAAACGAATTGCAGAGTTATTTTGTCCATCGGATTGAAAAATGGCTCAATGCCCGGGGGCGCAATCTGATCGGGTGGGACGAAATACTCGAAGGAGGGATTTCAAAGACGGCTACGATTATGTCGTGGCGCGGTGCCGATAGCGGCGTTGCCGCTGCCAAGGCCGGGAATCAGGTGATCATGACCCCCAACACGCATTGTTATCTCGATTATTTTCAGACGCAGGAGCCGGAGCGCCTCGAACCACTCGGTATCGGCGGTTACGTGCCGGTTCGTAAGGTTTATTCGTTCGATCCCTATGACCGTCTTTCTTCAGCGGAACAATCCTGTATTCAGGGAGTACAAGGGAATATATGGACGGAATATATCGCTTCTTTTGCCCATGCACAGCATATGGCCTTGCCGCGGCTGGCCGCATTAGCGGAGGTGGGATGGGCCTGCGACCGCCGCGATTTCGGGGATTTCACCCGGCGCATGACGGTATTCCGGAAACTTTACGACAAATGCGGCTATCGCTACGCCTCCTATTTCTTCGATGGAACGGGCGAATAAATCGGTCTACCGGTGCTAAATATACTGCGATGATGAACCCGAACAGACGACTTTTATCTTTGGACACCCTGCGGGGGGTCGATATGTTCTTTATTATGGGCTTTTCAGGGCTCGTGACCTCGTTGTGCGCACTGTGGCCCGGATCTTTTACCGATATGCTTGCGTCGCAGATGCAGCATGCGGCGTGGAATGGACTAACGATTCAAGACACGATCTTTCCTCTGTTTCTTTTTATCGCAGGCGTGGCGTTCCCCTTCTCGCTGGCCAAACAGCGTGCACGCGGATTCGGCAGAAAACGGATTCTGGACCGGATTTTCCGCCGCGGACTGATTCTTGCCCTGTTGGGAATGGTTTATAACGGGTTGTTCGAGCTCAATTTCTCCTCGTTGCGCATAGCAAGCGTGCTGGGACGGATCGGCTTGGCCTGGATGTTCGCCGCACTGCTCTGCGTGTATTGCAGCGTGAGAACTCGGATAGCTGTTGCCGGGATTATCCTAATAGGCTATTCACTGCTGCTCGGCCTGGTCGTAGCCCCCGATGCTCCGGTCGGTGCCGATCCGCTTTCGGTGGAGGGGTGTCTGGCCGGATGGATTGACCGACAGTACCTTCCCGGACACATCCTTTACGGGGCATTCGATCCGGAAGGGATATTGAGCACCCTGCCGGCAGTCGTATCGGCTCTATTCGGAATGTTCACCGGCGAATTTTTGCTCGATGGCCGGAGAGGGCTCTCTGGCTCTTGGAAAGCGTTCTATATGGCCGTCGCCGCACTGGCGATCACGACGGCGGGCTTGTGCTGGAATCTTATCATGCCGGTCAACAAGAATTTATGGAGCAGTTCGTTCACTTGCGTGGTCTCCGGTTATTCGCTGGGGATGACCGCCTTGTTTTATTACCTGATTGACGTGTGCGGGTACAAACGATGGACGTTCGTTTTCCGGGTTATCGGATTGAATTCCATTACGATTTATATGGCGCAGCGGATTATTCCACTGCGTTATGCGTCCGATTTTTTCGTCGGCGGACTTGCTTCCAAATGCAGTGAAACAGTAGGGGCGGTGATCTACGATATAGGTTATATCGTGCTCTGCTGGCTGTTTCTCTATTTCTTGTATCGAAAAAACACTTTCCTTAAGGTATGACCGGCAAATAGCCCGAAAATTACAATAACCTCATTTAAATAAATTTAGCATGAACCAAACTTTGAAGTTCTCGTTCCGGAACTTGTTTTTGTCCTGTGTGTGCTTGCTTCTGTTTGCATGCGGCGGGAATCCGGAGATAATTTCTCCCGACGGGCGCACACGCCTTTCGTTCGTGACGGGCGCCGACGGCTGCATGGCCTATACCGTCGAACGCGACGGCAGGCCTTTGATCCTTCCTTCCGCCTTGGGCCTCGTGGCGCAAGAGCGAGACCTCGCCGGCGGCTTTTCGGTACGGGAGATTGTGAAAAGATCCGTGAACGAAACATGGACGCAGCCGTGGGGCGAAAATAAAATCCTGCGCGATTGCCACAACGAAATGACGGCGGTATTGAAAAACGACGACGGCGTGTTGCTGACGCTTCGTTTCCGGGCTTTTGACGACGGTGTGGCATTCCGCTATGAATGGGAGGTGCCGGACCTCGATTCGCTGACCGTCACCGATGAACTGACCGAATTCCGCTTCGCCGAAGACGGCGTGTCGTGGTCGATTCCCGGAAATTTCAACACCTATGAATTGTTGTATCGCGAACTGCCGGTTTCGGCCGTTGAAAACGCCAATACGCCTTTCACATTCCGTGTGGACGGCACATACGGTTCGATTCACGAAGCGGCGCTGTACGATTTCCCCGAAATGAATCTCTACCGGACCGATTCGCTGGCCTTCAAAGCCGAGTTGGCTCCGCTGCCTGACGGTATAAAGGCTCGTATTCCCTCGAAATTCATGACGGCGTGGCGGACGATCCAAGTGGGAGACAAAGCGGTGGACCTGATCAACTCGTCGCTGATCCTTAACCTGAACGAGCCTTCGAAGATTGCTGACACTTCGTGGATCAAACCGCAGAAATATATCGGCGTATGGTGGGGACTGCATCTCGGCACCCATACATGGACAATGGGACCCCGGCATGGAGCGACGACGGAGAATGCTCTGCGTCATATTGACTTCGCAGTGGCGAACAATATTCAGGGAGTGTTGTTCGAAGGGTGGAACGAAGGCTGGGAGAACTGGGGTA
>ENA-ORNR01004048-ORNR01004048.1-human-gut-metagenome-genome-assembly--contig:-NODE-4048-length-10452-cov-5.924594_pt1 | contig 10452 bp, 10 predicted proteins | sample MGYA00242114_ERZ509020 | MGnify/ENA primary metagenome ERZ509020 (study PRJEB26280, sample SAMEA2338758) | human gut metagenome | biome: human gut; feature: human-associated habitat; material: faeces...
ATGCCCCGACGGGTGTATCACTGTTTATAAAGTAAAATTATAACCGGTTTAATCTCTAAATCCGTTAATTATGAAAGAAGATATAAAACTAATGAAGGGTAACGAAGCCATAGCACACGCCGCCATACGCTACGGAGCCGACGGTTACTTCGGATACCCTATTACGCCCCAGTCGGAAGTCATGGAAACACTCATGGAAGAAAAACCGTGGGAAACGACTGGAATGGTAGTACTACAAGCCGAAAGCGAAGTCGCAGCTATCAATATGGTGTATGGAGGAGCTAGTTGCGGTAAAGCCGTGATGACATCGTCTTCCAGTCCCGGTGTCAGCTTGAAACAGGAAGGAATTTCATATTTGGCCGGTGCAGAACTACCCTGTTTGATCGTCAATGTAATGAGAGGAGGCCCGGGTCTCGGAACCATACAACCGAGTCAAGCCGATTATTTCCAAGCCGTGAAGGGAGGCGGTCACGGCGATTATCATTTAATCGCATTAGCTCCCGCTTCGGTTCAAGAAATGGCCGACTTCGTGGCATTGGGATTCGATCTCGCGTTCAAATATCGCAACCCGACTATTATTCTAGCCGATGGAATTATCGGGCAAATGATGGAAAAAGTGGTACTTCCGCCTTTCCGCAAACGCCGTACAGAAGAAGAAATAAGGGAACAAAATCCGTGGGCGACATTAGGAAAAACCAAAAATCGGAAGAGAAATGTCATCACCTCTCTCGAACTCGATCCGGCAATTATGGAGCAGAATAACATTCGCTTCCAATCCACCTACAAACGTATTAGTGAAGATGAAGTCCGCTTCGAGGAAATCAATTGCGAAAACGCCGACTATCTGATTGTCGCATTCGGTTCCATGTCGCGTATATGCCAAAAGACAATCGAGCTGGCAGCAGAAGAAGGTATCAAAATAGGATTGTTGAGACCCATCACGCTATGGCCGTTCCCGACGGAAGCTATCGCTCGCCATGCAAATCATGTGAAAGGAATCCTATCGGCCGAGTTGAATGCCGGACAAATGGTAGAAGACGTTCGATTGGCTGTCAACGGAAAAGTGCGAGTAGAACATTTCGGACGCTTGGGCGGAATCGTACCTACCCCCGACGAAGTTCTTAACGCTCTCAAAGAAAAACTAATGTAAATACCCGAACCTTTATCTGGTTCATAATTTTTATGCACATGGATATCAACGAAATTATAAAGCCCGAAAACTTGGTTTACACTAAACCTCGGCTGATGAACGATAATCCCATGCACTACTGTCCGGGTTGCAGTCACGGAGTAGTACATAAACTTATTGCCGAAGTTATAGACGAAATGGGTATTGAAGAAGAAACGATCGGTATCGCTCCCGTAGGCTGTGCTGTTTTTGCCTATAATTATCTCGACATCGATTGGATCGAGGCTGCCCACGGACGTGCGCCGGCCATCGCATCGGCCGTAAAACGGCTTAACCCCAAGAAAATGGTATTCACCTATCAGGGTGACGGCGATTTGGCCGCCATTGGAACGGCCGAAACCATTCACGCCTGCAATCGCGGCGAGAATATAGCCATCATATTTATCAACAACGGTATATACGGAATGACCGGCGGACAAATGGCTCCTACTACACTCGAAGGAATGGTGACCTCTACCTGTCCCTACGGACGGAATGTCGCACTGAACGGTTATCCTTTACGAATTGCTGAATTGGTAGAACGGGTGGACGGAACTTGTTACGTGACTCGTCAAAGTGTACACACTCCCGCCTCTATCCGCAAAGCGAAAAAAGCAATCCGGTTGGCTTTCGAAAACGCAATGGCCGGAAAAGGCACATCTTTGGTAGAAGTCGTATCGACTTGTAATTCGGGCTGGAAAATGTCGCCGGCAAAGGCTAACAAATGGATGGAGGAAAACATGTTTGCCAAATACCCGATGGGAGACCTCAAAAACGTATAATTAAAAACTACGGATATGAAAGAAGAAATTATCATAGCAGGATTCGGAGGACAAGGTGTACTCTCTATGGGGAAAATATTAGCCTACTCTGGACTGATGGAAGATAAAGAGGTTACGTGGATGCCCTCATACGGACCGGAACAACGCGGAGGAACGGCAAACGTAACAGTCATACTCAGCGATGAACGTATAAGTTCTCCGGTATTGAATGCATTCGATGTGGCTGTTATTCTGAACCAACCTTCTCTTGAAAAATTCGAAGGCAAAGTAAAGCCCGGCGGTATACTCATCTATGACGGATACGGAATACACCACCCGCCTACGAGAACGGATATCAATGTATATTGCATCAACGCTATGGAAGTGCGTACAGGCAAATCCATCGCAGTCATCGGAAGCGGTCCGTCCGGACTGGCAGCAGCTCAGCAGTTAAACAGACGAGGCCACAGCGTAACTGTATTTGAAAGAAAAGACCGTGTAGGCGGACTTCTCCGCTACGGTATCCCTAACATGAAGCTGGACAAAGCTGTTGTTGACAGAAGAATCCATCTTATGGAAGAAGAGGGAGTTAAATTCGTTACAAATGTAAACGTAGGAAAGGACATCAAAGCAGAAGAACTTCTGAAACAGTTCGACCGCATTATCCTTGCCTGCGGAGCATCCAATCCACGAGACATTAAAGTTCCAGGACGGGATGCAAAAGGAATTTATTTCGCAGTAGATTTCCTGGGACAGGTAACAAAAGCGCTGTTGGATTCTGACTTTGCCAAAGTTCCATATGAACTTGCCAAAGGAAAAAATGTTCTGGTCATCGGTGGCGGTGATACAGGAAATGACTGCGTAGGAACATCTATCCGTCTGGGTGCCAAATCTGTGATCCAGTTAGAGATGATGCCCAAGCCGCCAGTGGAAAGAACACCATCCAATCCATGGCCGCAGTGGCCCAGAGTCCTCAAAACAGACTATGGTCAGGAAGAAGCGATTGCTGTATTCGGACATGATCCGCGAGTATACCAGACTACTGTTACAGAATTTATCAAAGATAAAAACGGAAATGTCTGCCAGGCCAAACTCACGAAATTAAAGAGTGAAAAAGATGCAAAGACAGGACGAATGATGATGGTACCGGTAGAAGGTACTGAAGAAGTCATCCCTGTAGATGTAGTTCTCATCGCAGCCGGATTCCTCGGCAGTGAGAAATACGTAACAGACGCATTCAAAGTAGCCATCAATGGAAGAACCAATGTAGATACAAAACCAGAGCAGTATCAGACCTCCGTAGACAAAGTCTTCACAGCAGGAGACATGCACAGAGGCCAGTCCCTGGTAGTATGGGCAATCCGCGAAGGCAGAGAAGCTGCGAAAGCGGTGGATGAATCACTGATGGGATATTCCTATCTGTAAAAATAAGATAAAATATGAGAAAGGTGCTATTGTCTGACGGAAAAAGACGTCAGGAAGTAGCACCTTTGTTTTTTGAAATGATTTTCGGGTGTTTCGGGTATTACAATAATTGTAGTTTAGTTTGAATAAACAAAAATACTTAGTAAACCCAGCGTAGTCCTATCAGCGATTACACGGCGAAGATGTGATTACCACACCGAAAACAAAGAAAAGTAACCGTATTATCAAAATGCCGAAGTTCCTCTGTGAAGAAATGCAGGAATATTTGCAGATGCTTTACGGATTGAAGAAGAAAGACCGAATCTTTACGGTCACAAAGAATATCGTAGAGGTGTATATCTGAATCTGCTTACAAGTGGAAGGTTGAATGATTATTTGGCTGATATAGAAGAACAGGCACAGAAACGCTTTGAAAGGATTGTAGAGCAGATGGCAGAGAGTGAAGGTATTACCGAACAACTTAAAGCAACTGATCAGGTGGCTTGGGTAGTAGAAATGAATAATATTTGGAGTAGAGCAAGAGAGGTTGTGAATGCTGAATTGATTTATAACTAAAAGAGAAGAGATTTTGGATAAATGCTTGACTGTAAACCTTGTTTATAGCTTATTATTAAGTAAAATAGAGTTGCTCGAAAGGAGGGCATAATATGACTATAAAAGACGTAGAAGAGCGAACAGGTTTATCCCGTTCTAATATCCGTTTTTATGAAAAGGAAAAACTTATTGAGCCTTCGAGAAATGAAAGTAATGGTTATAGAGATTATTCTGAAAATGATGTGGAAAATATAAAGAAGATTGCATATCTACGTACATTGGGAATTTCTATTGAAGATATACGAAGTATTATATCCGAAAAAGTAACATTGCAGGAAATGCTTGAGAAGCAAAAGGAAGTATTAAAAAATCAGATTACTGATTTGAATAAGGCGAAACTCATGTGCGAAAAAATGCTGGATGAAGAAAGTATTAGTTATGAAAAATTACAGGTAGAACAATATGTAACAGATTTGCATGACTATTGGAAAGATAATCGAACTGTTTTCAAACTGGATTCCGTCAGCTTTTTGTATATATGGGGAAGTATGCTTACCTGGACTATGATTACCGCACTATGCTTGATTATTGGGGCTTTGTCTTATTCTAAGTTGCCGACAGAAATTCCAGTACAATGGAGTAAAGGAGTGGCAACATCCCTAGTTAATAAAAACTGGATTTTTATTTGTCCTGTTATATGTATCATAATCCGTTATTTATTAAAACCTTTTATCTATGCGAAATTGCAGATGAACAATTATTATGGAGAAATTATAACAGAGTATTTGACAAATTATATGTGTTTTATTGTGTTGTCAGTGGAAATCTTCTCCATACTTTTTACTTTCGGAGTGGTAAAAAGTGTTGTTGTACTGTTATTTGTGGACACGGCAATTTTTATTGGATTGTTAGTAGTTGGTTTGGTAAAAATGGATTTGAGAGGGAAAGAAGTTTTATGATTCAAATTTTATATTTCAGAAATAACAATAAGATACTATTTTTCCCACGCCTACTATGAGAACGGCGGCTATGAGATAGAAATTGCATATACTGGCGAATAAAAGAACCGCTGTTGCATGGTTTATTGGCTTCCATGTAGCTGGTATTCGGCTGAGGTATTGAAAGAGCTGGGATTGAAATGAGGGAAGTGGATAAATGTTTTGATTGACGAAATAACCTATACATGATAGTATAAATCCAAAGATGATGGTCTATCAGAGAGACTGTTATATATCTTCAAGTTTAAAAAGATAATTTTCAATAATTTTTCAAAAATCAGAATCGACAATTCATGACAAATCAACCCTGAATCGGGGAACGTTTCTCATAGAAAAGAACTACAAAAAATAAGAAAATAAAAACGGAAAACCATTGTCTGTAGTATAAGTATTTGTTATTATGAAGTAAATAGAGGATATTTTACAAAGTAAAGCTTAATCTAGAGAATCTGCCAGTGGCAGGCCTCTGTAGATACCAAGGTATACAAAAGGAGAATGAAAAAATGTTATCTTTAGTAGTTAATGTATAGTAAGTTAAATAATAAATATATCCTAATAAACTCAGTAAATATAAGGGGTTGTTAGGATATATCATTGTAAAGTATGTGTACCTTAAAAATTGAATATTAAATAATTATTATACAGTAGAATAATGCTTGAACATATGTTTTGTTAATGGTAAAATATAAAGTAATAATAGGTGTTTTAACATTATAGACATATCATAAATGTATTGGAGGTATTTAATACATGGAACTACATGTTATAGAACGTGAAGGAAGGAAGACAGTTGTTCTGCTGGATAATGAGATGAGAATTGTAAAGCCAGTATACGACTATCTGAAATTCCAAAGACAAAAGGATAAGGCTCTCAATACCTTAAAGGCAAGTGGAAGTGACTTACGAACCTATTGGGAGTTCTTAAATGATAACGGGTATGAGTATGACAAGGTTACACCTAAGATGATTGCTGAGTTTATAGACTATCTAAGGGCATCAGATGATGATGTCATAGCTCTTAACAAGGAAAGTAAAAGGACTAATAAAACAATCAATCGTATATTGAGTACAATCCATATGTTTTATCAGTTTGAAGCAGATATGCAGGAAATAGATAATCCTATCCTAATGCATGATATAAACAGACCTTTTAATGCTTTTAAAGGCATCTTGGAACACGCAAAGTCTGATAATAAAACAAAGCAGTCAATTTTCAAGGTAAAGGAAAGCGATTATAAGATAAATCTTGTTACTGATGATGAAATGGAACTGTTTTTAAACCGTTTAGACAAGCGTAGAGACATCCTTTTATACAAGATGCTCTATCTTACAGGGGCAAGAATACAAGAGGTTTTAGACCTTGAAATTGACTCTGTACCATTGCCGGATATGTCACAGTTAGTAGGCTGTTTTCGGCAGATAAAGTCAAAGGGTAAGACCAGAGATTTGTATGTTCCTATGTCACTAATCAAGGAACTTGATGATTTCATCATGGAAGAAAGAAACCTTATTGATACAGACCACAGTTACATCTTTGTATCAGAACAGAAAAGACAGCTTGGCAAACAACTTACCTATCGTGCAGCCTATGACAAGCTTAAAAAGGTACAAAAAGAAATCGGAATTGATTTCAACTTTCACGATTTAAGACATACTTTTTGCTCTAACTTAGTACAGTCTGGAATGGATGTAAGTGTTGTAAGAATGATTATGGGACATGAACATTTATCTACTACTCAGAAGTACACACATCTCTCTAATCCATACATTGAGGACAGCCTTTCAAGGTATTGGAATCAGAGTACATTGATTGGAGGTGGCTCTGATGGCAAGTAGACCAGATGGTGATGTATGGAACATCGTTGACAATGACAAGGACTCACAGCACTATGGAAGGAACTTTAAGTTTGATTTTTCCTATATTTCAAGCGAAGAAATCAAGGACGTTGTAAAGGACTATGTTTGGCAGAATTACAGGGTTGGAAATAAGTCTTTAAGTAGCTTATACAATGAGGTTAAAGCCTGCTTCTTTCAATTTATTAGGTTTGCTGACACAAGAAATATCACATCATTAAAAGGATTAACTAATACTGATGTAGACCACTTTATTTCTTATCTGCATACAACCATTTCAGAAAGAACAAAAAAGCCTTTTGGAACAGGTGGGCAGAGAGTCATTTTAAATACATTGAAATCTATCATTCGTTGGTGTCAGCTTCACAGACCTAATGATGTACCTGTGACAGAAATCTTTACAGGAAATGAATATATCGGTGTTAATCGCAAGCTCAAAATCGACTTCATTCCAGATGATGTAGTAGCACAGATAAATGAGGCTCTAAAAACAGAAGAAAATCCATATCTAAAGTATGGCATTATCATTCTGCAATCGACAGGGATGCGTATTGGAGACCTCTTAAAACTTCGTATTGACTGTATTAAGCCACATTTAATCAGTGGATATACAATCGAGTGGACTCAGCATAAAAGTCGCAAAAATAAGGTTCCTATGCCTGTCAGAAGTGAATGTGTGGCTGCGATAGAGAAGCTTATTGAGATTACAGCAGATCTTCGTGATAAATGCGTAGAAAAAGATAAAGACATTCTACTAATTAACACGATAAAAAGCGGTAATCAGTATGGTAGTGAAGCTGGCAAAATATGTGCTATTTCGCAAGGTACTTTCCAGTGGTGGTTAGAAACTTTTATTAGAGATAACAACATCAAAGATGCCAACGGCGATTACTACAACCTTACAAGCCATCAATTCAGACGAACTCTTGGAACAGATATGCTCTCCAAAGGAACTAACATAAATGTCATTCAGCAGGTGTTAGGTCATTCAGACCCATCCGTTACAAAGCGATTCTACGCAGATGTAAAGGATAAAGAACGAGCAGAAGTATTTAAGAGTGTTGGTGTTATTGGTAACATCAATCAGATACAAAGTAGTGCTTTTGATAATGTATCAGAGTTTGAATGGTTCAAGGCTAATAAGGATAAGTGTGTTGCAGGTTTGTGTGATGGTTATTGTACAAAACCTGTTACAGATGGAAATATCTGTCCGAGACTTCTTAAAAGACAGAAATGCTATACTTGCAGTCGTTATATCACAACACCAGAGTATTTAGAGGCTCATAAACAGCACTTGGCTAACCTTGAAAAACAGCTTGAAGAAGGTGCTATCTATGGTGAGCATTACGCAGAACACTTTATACCGACCATAGAGGTATTGAAATTCATCATTGAAAGATTGGAGGGATTGCAAAATGGCAACTAACTTGGCTTTACAGCTACAGGTCATAGAGCCTGATACAGACTTAAACAGCATAATGATAGGCAACTCCCGATACAGTGATGATATATGGGATTTAAGACCTTTTATTACTGCTAAATCAACAAAGGAATCACAGAAATATATCCGTTTTGAGTACATATCTGATGCAGATATGAAGAAAACTGTAAAACAGTATGCCTACTTTAAACTTGGTAAAACTAAACCTAAGACTGTTAGAGATTATATCAATGGTAAGTTTCCAATGTTTATAGAATACTGTTCTATAAACGGCATTCACAGCTTTGCAGATGTTACTTTAGAGGATTATCTTAACTTCAATCTTTGGATGAAAGACGAAAAGAAGGTGGCAACAGGTACAGGATTTAGTACTTGTCATGCAGTAGAAGAAATCATCCGTATCGGTCAGATAAAAGGATGGAATGTACCACAGTTCCATCTTCCAAAGACAGAGACAGCTAACCAGTTATGGAATACGAAAAAGTCTATGAGAACTAACAAAACAAAACCTATTCCAGAGGATGTGTTTGACAAGATTTTGTATCATGCAGTACACGATGAAAAGGATGCGCTTACAAAGGCAGGTATTATCATTCAGAGTCAGACAGGACTTCGTATCAACGAGGTTTTATCTATACAGGAAGGATGCGTAAAACGCACATCAGATGGCTATGATTACATGGAAGTAACACTTGGTAAGACTGAAAAAGGTGAGCCTATCATTCATAAGGTGTTTATCAATGGCCTTGTGAAAAATGCTATCGCAGAGCTTACAGAACACACAGCAGAGCTTCGTAAGGAAAGTGGATTAAAGGAACTGTTTCTTTGTAGAATTAAATCTCAGAATAATAAGATAGCTCCTTATACTGAAACGCATTGGAATGATAAAAAACTACGATACTTCATTGAAAGACATGATATTCGAGACAATAAAGGTGATTTATATCCCCTTACATCACATCAGTTTAGATCAACATTTGTAAGGGAACTTATCAAAAGAAAAGTACCTATTGCAATGATTATGAAACAGTATTCTCATATTTCTATTGAAATGACGGCACACTATCTTACCTTACAGGAAGAAGAAGTCAAAGAAATCTATTCTGATATGATTTTGAGTCCAGAGTCAAAGATTGCAGGACTTCGTGCGAAAGAAATCAAAGGTAAGCTAGATGATTTATTTCATGGAAAAACTGAGGATGAGATTGATGATGTAATTTCTGGTTTGGCAAAAACAATGAGTTTCAATCCATTGCCTACAGGAGTATGCTTGTACGATTTTAGACGAGGTAATTGTACCGATGGAGATGGCTGCTTCTTTTACAACTGCCCGAACTACATCACGGAGGTTCAGTTCTATCCGATTTTGAAGGATGAACTGGATTTACTTGAAAAGGAAATGGCAAGACTAAAGGAACTTGGTCAAGAGCCAGCATATCAAGTGCAGGCAGTTAAGTACAAGTATCTAAAACCATTGGTAGAAAGTCTGGAGGTGCAGTTAAATGGCAAAGAAAGTGTCGGATAGTCAGGTTGCAGGCATTAAGGCTCATGCAGAAGCTAAGAATAAAGAAACCATTGATAAGGTCAACAAGGCTATAGATAAGCTTAAAAGGAAGAACAAACCTATTAACTTTGAAACTGTCTGTAAGGAGGCAGGCGTATCAAGAGCAACTCTTTACAACAATGTACAGCTTAAGGAACGTATTTTAAGTCTTAGAGCAATCTCAAAGGCAAGCCCTTTAGATGATGTGGTTGCTGTTAAAAAGGATAAAATACAGCTCAAGGATGATAAGATTGCATCTCTCAGAGAACAGGTTAAAAAGTTAGAGTATGACAAAAAGAAACTGATTGTTCAGTTAGTTGATTATGAGGAACTAAAATCCGAGAATGAACGACTGAAGAAACAATTAGCTAAGAAATAGAGGTACGCTTATGAATGATGAACATAAAGAAAAGATTTATTATATACAGCAACAGGCAGATGAATTGAGTGCAGAAATATCAAAACTTATGAAAAAAGATGCTGACCTTTCAGAAAAACATCTTAATGAATTGATTAAGTTAGGCGTATTCATCTCAATGACCTGCCAAGAGCTATTGGATGAAGAATAATTTTAGGAAAGGAGAACGTAGTAGACAGTATTTTATGTAAAAGAAGTAATAAATGCTTATTTTACAATACTTTCATACATACGATACAGTCTGCTACTAAAAATAAAAAATGAAAAAAGAAGACATGTCCTGTATCGACTGCGCAGTAAAAAACTGCAA
>ENA-ORNR01004049-ORNR01004049.1-human-gut-metagenome-genome-assembly--contig:-NODE-4049-length-10451-cov-5.224509_pt1 | contig 10451 bp, 5 predicted proteins | sample MGYA00242114_ERZ509020 | MGnify/ENA primary metagenome ERZ509020 (study PRJEB26280, sample SAMEA2338758) | human gut metagenome | biome: human gut; feature: human-associated habitat; material: faeces...
TCCTTGTACACGGCCATGGTGGCGGGGATGATGATGCCGCGCACGCCCTTTGCGATGTGTTTGCCCTTCAGGATGTTGTAAGCGGCTTCCATATCCTCGAGGCGGCCATTGGTGCAGCTGCCGATGACCACCTGGTCGATCTTGATGTCCTTGCCCTCGCTGGCGGGGTGAGTGTTCTCGGGCAGGTGGGGGTAGCTGACGGTCGGCTCAAGGGCAGAGAGGTCGATCTCAATGGTCTTCTCGTACTCGGCGTCCGGGTCGGCCTCATAGAACACCGGCTCCCGCTGGCTGCGGCCCTTGAGATAAGCCTTAGTCACGTCGTCCACGGGGAAGATGCCGTTCTTGGCACCGGCCTCGATGGCCATGTTGCAGATGCTCAGGCGGTCGTCCATGGAGAGGGAAGCGACGCCCGGGCCGGTGAACTCCATCGACTTATACAGCGCACCATCCACGCCGATCATACCGATGATGTGGAGGATGAGGTCTTTGCCGGAAACTTTCGGCGGCAGCTTGCCGTTCAGCACGAACTTGATGGCGGCAGGCACCTTGAACCATGCCATGCCGGTAGCCATGCCGGCGGCCATATCGGTGGAGCCGACGCCGGTGGAGAATGCGCCCAGTGCGCCGTAAGTACAGGTGTGGCTGTCGGCGCCGATGACGCAGTCACCGGCTGTCACGATGCCTTTTTCGGGCAGCAGAGCGTGCTCGATGCCCATCTGGCCCACATCGTAGAAATTGAGGATGTCGTACTTGTTGGCGAACTCGCGGCACTGCTTGGACTGGGTCGCGCTCTTGATGTCCTTGTTAGGAACGAAGTGGTCGAGGACGATGGCGATGTGCTCTTTGTCGAACACGCCGTTGAAGCCCGCCTTTTCGAACTCGTTGATGGCGACGGGGGTGGTGATGTCATTGCCCAGCACGATGTCGAGCTTGGCGTTGATGAGCTGGCCTGCCTTGACCTCGGCGAGGCCTGCGTGTGCGGCCAGAATTTTCTGCGTCTGGGTCATTCCCATGGTTCATTCTCCTTTTGATACTCTCTCAAAAATCTCTCTTTATTTATTGTTGATCGCGCTGACCAGTGCATGGATACCGGCCACGATAATATCGGTATCGGTGCCTGCACCCCAGGTGACGATGCCGTCGCCCCACTCGAGGCCGACGTAGGAAGCGGCGCGGGAGGTAGAGCCTTCGTCCAGGCTGTGCTCGGAGTAAGTTTCCAGGTGGAAGTCCATGCCGGTGGCGCTCTGGATAGCGTTTGCCACAGCATCCAGACGGCCATTACCCACCGATGTGACCACCTTGCGCTGACCGTTCAGATCCAGCGTGACGGTGGCGGTGATGCCGTTGACCTGTGCGAAGTGAGCCTCGACGACAGACAGGGGCTTGGACTTGTTGAGGAAGGTATCCTCGAAGATGTGGAGCACTTCGCCTGCGCTCAGCTCCTTGTGGCTGTGGTCGGACACGCTCTTGACCTTGTAGCCCAGAGCCTCGCGCATCTTGGCGGGCAGGTTGTAGCCGTAGTTCTGCTCCAGCACGAAGCCGATGCCGCCCTTGCCGCTCTGGCTGTTGATGCGGATGACGTCGGCGTCGTAGGTGCGGCCGATGTCGTGGGGGTCCACCGGGATATAGGGGCAGGTCCAGCGGTGGTCGCCCTTCTCCTTGCGGTAGGCCATGCCCTTTGCAATGGCGTCCTGATGGCTGCCCGAGAAGGCGGCGAACACCAGCTGGCCGGCGTAGGGGGTGCGCTCGTAGATGTGCATCCGGGTGACCCGCTCATAGGTGGCGCAGATGGCGGGCATATCGGAGAAGTCCAGCTTCGGGTCTACGCCGTGGCTGTACATATTCATCGCGAGGGTCACAGCATCCACGTTGCCGGTGCGCTCGCCGTTGCCGAAGAGGCAGCACTCCACCCGCTGAGCGCCTGCCAGAACGGCCAGCTCTGCACAGGCGACGCCGGTGCCGCGGTCATTATGCGGGTGGGTGGAGATGATGACGCTGTCGCGGTACTTGAGGTGCTTGTCGCAATACTCGATCTGGTTTGCGTAAACGTGGGGCATACTCATCTCGACCGTGACCGGCAGGTTGATGATCATGGGGCGGTCGGGGGTGGGCTGCATGATGTCCAGGACCGCGTTGCAGACCTCAACGGCGTAGTCCACCTCGGTGCCGGTGAAGCTCTCGGGGCTGTACTCGAAGAGGAAGTTGCCCTCATACTCCTCGCTCAGCTGCTTGACCAGCTTTGCGCCGTCCACGGCGATCTGCTTGATCTCCTCCTTAGACTTGTGGAACACCTGCTCGCGCTGGGCGACGGAGGTGGAATTATAGAAGTGGACGACCGCACGAGGTGCGCCCTTGACAGCCTCGAAGGTGCGGCGGATGATGTGGTCGCGGCACTGGGTCAGCACCTGCACGGTGACGTCGGCGGGGATCATGTTCTTTTCGATCAGGGTGCGCAGGAACTCGTACTCGGTCTCGCTGGCGGCGGGGAAGCCCACCTCGATCTCCTTGAAGCCGATCTTCACCAGCATCTGGAAGAACTCCAGCTTTTCTGCAAGGCTCATGGGCACGATCAGCGCCTGATTGCCGTCCCGCAGATCCACGCTGCACCATGCGGGAGCCTTTTCAATATGGTCCTTTTTTACCCAGCTGTCATAACCGGCGGGTACCGGGTAGTACCCCGGTGCGTACTTGGTAGCGTCCATCATCCTGTTGTCCTCCTGATGTTGTGGTGAGACGAACCCTCTCAGTCAGCCCCTGCGGGGCTGCCAGCTCCCCCGAAGGGGGAGCTTTCCGGCTTCTGAAAAAGGCGAGACGCTTCTTAGAAGAAGCATTCCTCCCCTTTTCTCTTAAAGCTCCCCCCTCGGGGGAGCTGTCGCCGTCAGGCGACTGAGAGGGTCATCATACAAAAAGGCTCCCGTCTTTCAAGGCGAAAACCTTGAGAGACGAGAGCCTGTAAATTGCTTTTACAGGGCACCCGTGGTACCACTCTCCTTGCTGCACGGTCAGGTACAGCCACTTTGCACGATCGGCCAAAACAGCGAATCGCTGCCCTTGTAACGGTGGGCGTCCGTCAGAACCTACTTGTCCGTTCAGCTCTGCCGCTCAGGGGCCAGTATCCGAAGCTCTCTGCACCCGCCTTGCACCACCCGGCGGCTCTCTGCACGCAGAAGAAAGATCGTTTTATCCCCGTCAACGCATTTGCACTTTGTTGAAAGTGAGATAATTTTAGCACGCCTGCCAGAAAGTGTCAAGAAGTTTCGTTCAGGATAAAGATGAAAGCATTTCATAATACCATAGGGTAAATCATGAAAAATTGAGGTCATTGCTCCCCTGCCCCCTCATCCGGCAAGCCCTTTGCGCACCTATAATATGGTAACTAAGCGGCTTTAGCCTTCTTTGTTAAGAAACTGCTAAGTTTTTGCAAAGTTGCCCTCGCTGCGCTGTTGCCGGGCGGCAAGGTGTGGTATACTGGACGCAGCAAACGGGTGGAAGCCCACTTTATATAGAAGGAGGAACATCCCATGAAAGAAGTCAAGCCATCCAAAAAGCCGCTGGCTATCTACTATGCCATCGTGCTGCTGGTGCTGCTGGTCATCAACCTTGTGGTCATGCCGTGGCTGGCCGAGCGTCAGGTGCAGGAGGTAGACTACGGCACCTTTATGAGTATGACCGAGCAGGAAAACATCGGCAAGGTGGATATCCAGTCCAACCAGATCATTTTTACAGATAAGGACAACAAGCAGATCTACAAGACCGGACTGATGAACGATCCCGGCCTGACCGAGCGCCTGTACGATGCCGGTGCGCAATTCTCCAGCGAGATCGTGGAGCAGGGTTCGCCGGTGCTCAGCTTTCTGTTGTGGTTCGTGCTGCCCATCCTGCTGTTCAGCTTCATCGGCAACCAGATGAACAAAAAGCTGATGGAAAAAGCAGGCGGCGGCCCGGGCTCCATGATGTTTGGCGGCGCGGGCAAATCCAACGCAAAGGTGTATGTACAGTCCACCCACGGCATCCGCTTTGCGGATGTGGCCGGTGAGGACGAAGCCAAGGAGAACCTACAGGAGATCGTCAATTATCTGCACGACCCCAAGCAGTACGAGGAGATCGGTGCTTCCATGCCCAAGGGCATTCTGCTGGTAGGCCCTCCGGGCACCGGCAAGACCATGCTGGCCAAGGCCGTGGCAGGCGAATCCAACGTGCCCTTCTTCTCCATCTCCGGCTCGGAGTTCGTGGAGATGTTCGTGGGCATGGGTGCCTCCAAGGTGCGTGACCTGTTCAAACAGGCCAAGGAAAAAGCCCCCTGCATCGTATTCATTGATGAAATTGATGCCATTGGCCAGAAGCGCAACAGCGGCCAGTTTGGCGGCAACGACGAACGCGAGCAGACCCTGAACCAGCTGCTTACCGAGATGGACGGTTTTGAGGGCAACACCGGTGTCATCATTCTGGCAGCCACCAACCGCCCGGATTCCCTTGACCCTGCCCTGACCCGCCCCGGCCGGTTCGACCGCCGTGTACCCGTGGAACTGCCCGACCTGAAGGGTCGCGAGGAGATCTTGAAGGTACACGCTAAAAAGGTGAAGATTGCCCCGGGTGTGGACTTCAACACCGTGGCACGCATGGCCTCCGGTGCTTCCGGCGCAGAGCTGGCCAACATTGTAAACGAAGCCGCCCTGCGTGCCGTGCGGGCGGGCCGCAAGAGCGTGACGCAGGCCGACCTTGAGGAGAGCATCGAGGTGGTCATTGCCGGCTACCAGAAGAAGAACTCCATCCTCACCGACAAGGAAAAGTGCATCGTGGCCTATCATGAGATCGGCCACGCACTGGTGGCGGCGCTTCAGAATCACTCCGCACCCGTGCAGAAGATCACCATCATCCCCCGCACCTCGGGCGCACTGGGCTACACCATGCAGGTCGAAGAAGGCAATCACTACCTGATGACCAAGGAAGAGCTGGAAAATAAGATCGCCACCCTCACCGGCGGACGTGCCGCCGAGGAAGTGGTGTTCGGCTCCATCACCACCGGCGCGTCCAACGACATCGAGCAGGCCACCAAGCTTGCCCGCGCCATGCTCACCCGTTACGGCATGAGCAAAGAGTTCGACATGGTGGCTCTGGAGACGGTGAACAACCAGTATCTGGGCGGCGACACCTCTCTGGCCTGCTCGGCGCAGACCCAGCGGGAGATCGACCAGCGGGTCGTGGAGCTGGTAAAGGCCCAGCACGAAAAGGCCATCCGCATCCTGACCGAGAACCGCGCAAAGCTGGACGAGCTGGCACAGTACCTGTATCAGAAAGAGACCATCACCGGCGAGGATTTTATGGATATCCTCAACCGCGATGACACCGAAAACAAACCAGAAAATCCCTGAAAATAAAAATTTTTGAATCTTTTGCAATAATCTGACCGCCGTATCCGTTTATAGAGCAGATACGGCGGTTTTCCATTGTGGATGCGCCGCAGCTGAACCATGGTTCCCAAAAAGATTATGATGCAAAAAAACAAAGGCAGTCCCTGCGGCTGCCGTTTTCAGGAGGTATTTCCTATGAAGATGCTGAACAAAAAGTTTGTCCGTACCCTGAGCTGTGCCGCTGTGGCGGTGTGCGCCGCCGCCATGCTGAGCGTGGGCGCTTTTGCCGCCGAGGTGGATTCTACCTGCGTGGAGGGCTATCTGCCCCCGCAGGAGCAGATGGTGCAGGGTGACATTGCACTGCACAGTGCCGACGTTGCCGTGGGCGAAAAAGATCCCAGCTACGGCGGCTACGGTGCCCCGGAGGGTAACCCCATTCAGGGCAACATTATGCTGATCTCCGGCGACGAGCTGGCTGACGCCGCCAAGACCGAGGCGCGCTACACCGTCAAGGGTCTGCTGGGCAAGCAGCTGCTGTACACCGCCCGCCAGAAGGACGGCGTGCTGACGCTGGACGTGCCCGCCGAGGTGGCTACCTTCCGCACCACCATCGAGGATATGCAGACTTTGCAGGCCAACGGCGTGAAAACGCTGGTACTGGTGACCGAGAAGAACACCACCACCCTGAACCTCTCGCTGCTGTGCGAGGGACAGAAGTCCGGCACCCGCGTCACCCTGCGGCATCTGGGCAGCAGCGCTACCCTCTCTGTGGGTCTGCGCTGCCGCCGCGACCTGCTGATCGGCCGCTAATCGGAAAAACGGCAGTATAATTTGTGGTTCAGAAACGCCCACAGGCGTTTCTGAACCACTTTTTTAATGATGACAAGACCCCCGGCGGGCAGCCGGGGGTCTTGTCGCACACTTATGGAGACTTGGACAGGAATAAAAGGAAGATCACATTCCCTTTGCGGGAAAGAGAATTGCTGCTTACTTGCTGCGGACGGCTGCGAAGCCGGCTTCCAGATCGGCAAGGATATCATCAATGTGCTCGGTGCCGATGGACAGGCGGATAGTGTTCTGGTAGATCTGCTGCTCGGCCAGCTCGGCATCGGTCAGCTGGCTGTGGGTGGTGGAGGCCGGGTGGATGACAAGGCTCTTCACGTCCGCTACGTTGGCCAGCAGAGAGAAGATCTTGAGGTTATCAATGAAGGTAAAGGCTTCCTCGCGGCCGCCCTTGATGTTAAAGGTAAAGATGGATGCGCCGCCGTTGGGGAAATACTTCTGGTACAAAGCGTGATCCGGGTGATCCGGCAGCGAGGGATGGTTCACCTTTTCCACCTGCGGGTGGTTGGCGAGGAACTCCACCACCTTTTTGGTGTTCTCCACATGACGCTCAATGCGCAGGCTCAGCGTCTCGGTGCCCTGCAGCAGCAGGAAGGCGTTGAAGGGGGAGATGGTAGCGCCGGTATCCCGCAGCAGGATAGCGCGGATATAGGTAACGAACGCGGCAGGGCCTGCGGCATCCGCAAAGGAGACGCCGTGGTAGCTGGGGTTGGGGGCGGCAATGTTGGGGTAACGGCCGCTGGCCTTCCAGTCGAAGTTGCCGCTGTCCACGATGATGCCGCCCAGCGTGGTGCCGTGACCGCCGATGAACTTGGTGGCAGAGTGCACCACGATGTCTGCGCCGTGCTCGATGGGACGGATGAGGTACGGGGTGCCGAAGGTGTTGTCAATGACCAGCGGCAGGCCGTGCTTGTGGGCGATGGCGGCAATGGCGTCGATATCCGGGATGTCGCTGTTGGGGTTGCCCAGCGTCTCCAGATACACAGCCTTGGTGTTGGGCTGGATAGCGGCCTCCACCTGTGCAAGGTCGTGGGCATCCACGAAGGTGGTGTTGACGCCGAACTGGGTCAGGGTGTGTGCCAGCAGGTTATAGCTGCCGCCGTAAATGGTCTTTTGTGCCACGATGTGGTCACCGGCCTGTGCCAGTGCCTGAATGGTGTAGGTGATGGCGGCTGCACCGGAAGCGGTAGCCAGTGCTGCCACGCCGCCCTCCAGCGCTGCAATGCGCTTTTCAAACACATCCTGCGTGGAGTTGGTCAGACGGCCGTAGATATTGCCTGCATCGGCCAGACCGAAGCGGTCGGCGGCGTGCTGGCTGTTGCGGAACACATAAGACGTGGTCTGGTAGATGGGCACCGCACGGGCATCGGTGGCGGGGTCGGCCTGCTCCTGACCGACATGAAGCTGCAGAGTTTCAAATTTATATTCAGACATTGTCATTTGCCTCTCTTTATATACTAAAAGTATTATTATTGTGTACAAAAAATCCCGATGCGTTTTCAAAGACGCACCGGGCAGTGTGGTCTACCGGAGCTGTTGCTGTCACATTCGGGTGCACATTCGCACAGCCGAGGGCAACATACAGTACACATCCGATGCCTGTGCCCGGTGGGTATGCATTCGCCCACAGCGATAATTCGCGTGCAGCAGTTCTTTCCAGATCAGCTTCATCTTTGTGCCCTCCTTCCGGTAAAACTTTTCCATTCCTCTATGTACCACCCGCCGGGGAACCTCTGTTTCATTTCCCTACAAGACTGGTGGATTGGATGTTTGCATTATATTCCGTTCTACCTAGTTTGTCAATAGGTTAATTCCACTTTTTTCAAGGATGTATTTTTTGCATGATAATTTTGTCCGTACCGCCCCCGCCCGACAGCATTTTGTACAGCGGCTCCTTTTGCGGGCAAAGCAGGCGTCTGCACCCTCATCCGGCGCTGCGCGCCACCTTCCCTCGGCTGGGGGAAGGCTTTTGTTCCGGCACGTTTTCAGGAAATAGGAACTGCGCTTGCAGCAAAAAAGGACTGCTGCACCAGATGCCGTGCAGCAGTCCTTTGTATCGTTATAAAGAGAATTTAAGCGATTCGCCGTAAAATAGTTTAGACAGACTTTGTTTCTTCCGTCCGGGTGGAAATGCTGAACAGCACAAAGCCGATGACGAACAAAATGGCAATGGAACCCACACCCACGTTGGCGCTGCCGGTCAGCTGGCTGCCCACGCTGACGATCATAGTGCCAAGGAAGGATGCACCCTTGCCGCAGATATCGAACAGGCCGAAGTATTCACCGGATTTTTCCTGCGGGATGATCTTTGCAAAGTGGCTGCGGCTCAGTGCCTGCACACCGCCCTGGAACATCCCCACCACCACGGCAAGCACCCAGAACTGCCACTGGCTCTTCAGGAAGAAGGCAAAGACGGCAATGCCGATATAGGCCGCAATGCACACCGGGATGAGGGTCTTGGACGCGTATTTCTGGCTCAGGCGGCCAAAGATCAGCGCCGAGGGGAAAGCCACGATCTGGGTGACCAGCAGCGCCAGCAGCAGGCCGGTGGTGTCCAGTCCCAGCGCCGTGCCGTAGGCAGTGGCCATATCAATGATGGTATACACGCCGTCGATGTAGCAGAAGAACGCCAGCAAAAACCAGAACACCTGCTTGTCCTGCGGCAGACGCTTCAGGGTCTGCCCGATGCGCACAAAGCTCTGACGGATGGCGTGCTGCTCCACCTCCACATAGTTGATCTGGCGGTATTTTTTCAGCAGCGGCAGGGTGACCACCAGCCACCATACGGCGGTAATGACCAGCGCGATGGACAGCGCGGTCATCTGACTAAGTCCCACCGCACTGCTGCCCAGCACCAGCGCCAGACAGACCACAAAGGGCACGCAGCTGCCGATATAACCCCACGCGTACCCGCGGGAGGATACCATGTCCATCCGCTCCGGGGTGGTCACATCGCCCAGCATGGAATCATAGAACACCAGACTGCCGGAGTAGCCGATCTTGGCAATGATAAAAATGACCAGAAAGGCCAGCCATGTGCCCGCCATACCCATGGCGCAGCAGCCAATGACGCCCACAAAAAGGCAAAGCATGAAGATGGGCTTTTTAAAGCCCTTGGTGTCCGCCAGCGTGCCCAGAATGGGGCTCAGAATGGCGGTGACCACCGTGACGATGGAGCTTGCGTAGCCCCAGTAGGCCAGATAGTCCACCTTGCTCACGCCACCGGCCTCGGCCAGCGCATTGAAGAAGATGGGCACCAGCGTGGCGATCATCAGCACAAAGGCCGAGTTGCCCACATCGTATAAGATCCATGCCCGCTCCAGCGGTGTCACCTTGAATTTTTCAGTTTTCATCGTGTTTCCCTTTTCCCCTTGCACCGCCGGGCGGCGCGTTTTTTAAAATTCCCCAAAGGTGTGGTCGTAAGCGGCATCCAGCGGCTCGTCCGTATCCAGCTTTGCCACATACTCTAAGATCAGCCGCTCTGCCAGCGGCAGCGCCTTGGCATACTGCCCGCTCTGGTAAACGCGGTCGGCAGCCGCGAACGACAGCGAGTCGCGCTCGACGACCGTCACGTTCGTCTCGACGCCGCTCTGCTTCGCGAAAGCGAAATAGGAATCGACGTCGTTGTTGTCCACGTATATGTTCTTGATGCCGAGCATCGCGTCCTTGGCCCGGGGCGACGACGGATACTGCGTGACGACCTGCTTATAGTAACGCAACGCCTCGGCATCGTTGCCCAGATTCCGGTAGATCAGCCCCAACTCGGACAGCGCGCTGACGCAGTAAGGCGACTGCGGGTAGCCGGCGACCAGCCTCTTGAGCACGTTCGCGCCTTCGTTGAACCGCTCGTGGCGTACATAGGTGCGTCCCAGCTCGTACATCGCGTCGTCGACGTACTCGCTGTCGCCGCCCCCGATGATATCGATCAGCGACTCGACCTTGCGGTCGTACTTGTCGACCAGCCCGAGCATCACGGCGCGCTGGAAGCGCGCATAGTCCTTGCCCGAAGCGCCGATCGAGATCGCCTTGTCGTAGTTCTCGATCGCCTTGTAATACTCTCTTTGCGCGAACGCAATGTCGCCCAAGCGGTTGAACGCATCGGCCCTCAGGGCATCCTTGGTCGTATAAGCCGAGACGAAACGATTGAACCACGAGGCGGCCTCGCCCCAATCCTTCGCATTGAAGCGGCAATAGCCCACGTTGTACTGAGCCATCAGATTCTCGCGCTCGCCGCGGGGCGACAGCGACACGTAAGCA
>ENA-ORNR01004056-ORNR01004056.1-human-gut-metagenome-genome-assembly--contig:-NODE-4056-length-10440-cov-18.693885_pt1 | contig 10440 bp, 6 predicted proteins | sample MGYA00242114_ERZ509020 | MGnify/ENA primary metagenome ERZ509020 (study PRJEB26280, sample SAMEA2338758) | human gut metagenome | biome: human gut; feature: human-associated habitat; material: faeces...
CGAAAAGAAATACGGCATTGACATTATGCCGTTCGACATTACACTTGGCGACGAAAGCCTTAGGGAACGTGTTGATTTTACCGCTCCAGAATTTCTTGAGATGATAGACAAGTCGCAGTATCTTCCGAAAACCTCACAGATAACTGAGATACGCTTTGAGGAAAAGTTTGAGCATTACTATAACGAGGGCTATGACGCTGTCATTATGGTGCTTATAAATTCGACAGGCTCAAAGACTTATGAAAATGCACTGCTTGCAAGGAAGAATCTGCTTGAGGAGCATCCCGAAATGGCAAAGATGCGTATTGAGATAATCGACAGCCACTGTTATTCTCTCGGCTACGGTTATCCTGTAATCGAAGCGGCAAAAAAGCTGATTGCAGGACAGAGCGTTGACAACGTTGTAGCATATCTTACCGATATGTTCAATAACTGCGAGATCTACATAATCGGCTTCAATCTGCGCCATATGAAGAAGTCGGGAAGAATAAACGCCGCAGCGGCTTTCTTAGGCGAGCTTATGGGGCTTAAACCGCTCATTTCGCTTATAGACGGCGAAAGCGAGGTAGTAAAAAAGAGCCGTGGAGAAAAGAATGCAATAGCAGACGCAGTCCAGTATATTTCAGGCAGAGCCGTTCCCGAAACACCGTGGGAAATACTGCGTACCAGTGTCACAGCGCTTGAGGACGAATTTATAAAGCAGTACAGCGCAAAGGTCGGCAGACCTCCCGAAATGCAGAGCATAGCAGGTGCGGCTGTTGCCAGCAACACAGGTCCTTATATCATAGGCGTTATCATAAGAGGTAATGCAAGAAGATAAAGATAACAGAAAATGCGGTCACGTTCCAAAGCGAATCGTGACCGCATTATTTATTCAGCTTTCAGTATCGGTTTTTTCCGCTGTCGCAGATGATGACGGGAATCTGTTTTTAAGTATCTTCACAGAATGGAAGAACGCAGGGAATAGGAACAGATCGGCAAGCACCCATGCCGCAGGGCTGGCAAGACATACGGCGACATATCCGAAAGCGGGTACAAGTCCCAGTGCCACACCGCCTCTTGCTATCATCTCGAATACTCCCGCAAAAACGGCAAGCTGGCTGTTGCCAAGTCCCTGTATCGAAAAGCGGATAATGTTTACGAATGCAAGCGGAATGTAGAACAACACGTTAAGCAACAGAAACTGCTTTGCAAGGTCGAGTATCTCGGTCTGTGTGCCATCTATAAACAGCTTTGAAAATTCGCCGCCGAAAGGTATTATCACGATAAGGGCGATTATCGCATAGGCTATGCCGAGCATCGAGCATTTCTTAACGCCGCTTTCGATACGGTCGACCCTGCCAGCGCCTACGTTCTGACCGCAGTAGGTAGCCATTGTAGAACCCATTGCGTCAAACGGACAGCACAGGAACTGTGTTACCTTGCTTCCTGCGGTGACAGCCGCCATATAGGTTTCACCGAGCGAATTTACCGCCGACTGTAAAAGAATACTTCCGATAGCGGTAATGGAATACTGAAGTCCCATAGGCACGCCCATAGCGCAAAGCCTGCTCATTGAATAAGCATCGGGTTTTAAATCTTTCCTCGATAAGTGCAGAATATCAAAGCGCTTTATCATATATACAAGGCAGGCGATACCGGATATAAGCTGTGCAAGGACGGTAGCCCAGCCTGCGCCGGCTACGCCCATGTCAAACACCAGAATGAACAGCAGATCAAAGCCGACATTGAGTATGCTTGAAATTATAAGAATGACAACGGGCGACTTTGAATCACCGAGCGAACGGATAAATCCCGAAAGGATATTGTAGAGGAACGTTACGGGGATGCCTAAGAAAATCACGAAGATATAGTCATACGCCTCTTTAAAAACCGTGTCGGGAGTATTCATCCAGTGGAGGATATTTCCGCAAAGCAGGCAGGTCGCTGTTGTCATTACTGCGGCGAAGCCTATGCCAAGCCATATCGTATTGCCGGCAAACTTACGCAGACCGTCAAAATCCTTCTCTCCGAATTTCTGTGCAACGGGTATTGCAAAGCCTGCGCATACACCCATGCAGAAGCCGAGAACAAGGAAGTTCACCGAGCCTGTCGAGCCTACTCCTGCGAGTGCGTTTACACCGAGGAACTGTCCGACGACTATCGTATCGACCATATTGTAGAACTGCTGAAAAAGAAGTCCTAACAGCATAGGGAGCATAAATCCGAGTATGAGCTTCATAGGTGAGCCTTTTGTAAGGTCTTTTACTGCTGACATATAAACATTTTCCTCCTTTTACCGACTTTGTATTAGCGAGATTGCTTGCGTAACGGCGGGCGGCAATGTGCCGCTTCATATTCCGCCTTTAATCAACTTTCTGCTGTGTGAATCGTTTGCGTAACGGCGGGCGGCAGTGTGCCGCTCCATATTCCGCCTTTAATATACTTTCTGCTGTGTAAATCGTTTGCGTAACGGCGGGCGGCAATGTGCCGCTCCATATTCCGCCTTTAATCAACTTTCTGATATTGGAATCGTTTGCGTAACGGCGGGAATAAAAGATAGTGTGCTATAAACGTAATCAATCTGTCGAAAAATCTCTATCGTTATTTAAAAATGGGGTTTGGGGCGTAGCCCCAAGCGGGGTGAGGGCGGCAGCCCCACACTCAGCCCCTTCCCGAGGGGAAGGGGTTTGGGGTTAGGGATAGAGAATTTGTGCTATCTTTATAGAAAACAACTTTTTCTACGGTATTAACGGCTTTTCAATATCAGCCGATTGCTAAGCAATTATACTATATTGCCCGTCCTGTTTCAATCGGTAAAATGCACAAGGTATTTAAGGCAAAACCGCATAATTATTGTCATGCGATTGCGCAGTCAGATTTTTCGTCAGATTGTATAAATTGAGTGCAGGCAGGCCGGCGCCTGTCAAGCGAAATTTGTGCAATATGGCGGAAAATATGCAAGCAAGCGTGTGGCAAAGGTGATAGCCGTTAATTATGCGGTATTGCCTTTAAGTTATCAAGGCGGTTTAGTCTATTATGCAACGCTGTATTGCTTTATTTCATATCGGGCTATTCAACATAGTAATATCGGAGGATTTGAAAAAATTTATGGAAATTTCAAAAAAACACTTGACAAACGGTTTTACAGCGGATATAATGAACACAGAATATGTTAAACCTATGAGTGAGAGTAGTAGCACCCGTCACTGTATGACAGAGAGTTGCCGGTCGGTGTAAAGGCAATGATACATACGCTTGTGAATGGACTCACGAGGGCAAACCGAGAGTATCAGTTTATGATATTTTAGGGGAGACGGATACCTCCGTTACAGGTCGCACATATGATAGTATGTGTAGCGAGTGACCGTGTTTTATTATACGGTAATTTGGGTGGTACCGCAGGTAAACTATACTCCTGTCCCAATTGGGACGGGAGTTTTTTGTTTTCCCGGACATTCAATCTCTACGTTGAAGCTATCATCATGGCATATGGCATGACAGCAAGGCATAGCCGACATAATGCGTTGCTGAATAAGATACAGGCTGTCGGACAGTGGAATGTTCCACGAAGAACTTAAGCACTCCGCCAAAACAGCTTTCGGGAAGGCTAAACGGCATGGTAAAGCACACAATGTTTTGTTATCCTCGTTATGCGGATTATTTCATAACAACAAAACAAAACGTTCAAAACACACCATGTTTTATCCCCGCCGTTACACAAGCAATTTCCATAGCAGAAAGTGAATCAAAGGCGGAATATGAAGCGGCACATTGCCGCCGGAATATGGAGCGGCTCACAGCCGACTCGTAGAAAGGAAAATTATTATGGCAAACAGAGAGATCCCGTACAAAATTTATCTTGAAGAAAACGAGCTTCCCCGTCAGTGGTACAACGTAAGAGCGGATATGAAGAACAAGCCTGCTCCGCTGTTAAACCCTGCAACACATCAGCCCTGTACGCTCGAAGAACTGAGCCACGTATTCTGTACAGAGCTTGCAAAGCAGGAGCTTGACGATACAACTCCCTACATCGGCATTCCCCAGGAGATAATCGACTTCTACAAGATGTACAGACCTGCTCCCTTAGTAAGAGCATATTGTCTGGAAAAGGCACTCGGTACACCTGCCAAGATATACTACAAATTCGAGGGCAACAACACAAGCGGTTCGCACAAGCTGAACAGTGCGATAGCTCAGGCTTATTACGCCAAGAACCAGGGCTTGAAGGGTGTTACAACAGAAACAGGTGCAGGTCAGTGGGGCACAGCGCTTTCAATGGCTTGTGCATATCTCGGACTTGACTGCAAGGTATTTATGGTTAAATGCTCATACGAGCAGAAGCCCTTCAGACGTGAGGTTATGAGAACCTACGGCGCAAACGTTACTCCCTCTCCCTCAATGGAAACAGAGGTAGGAAAGAAGATAAACGCTGAATTCCCCGGCACGACAGGCTCGCTCGGCTGTGCGATTTCCGAAGCAGTTGAATGTGCAACAACGCACGAGGGCTACAGATATGTTCTCGGCTCGGTACTGTCGCAGGTACTTCTGCACCAGTCGATCATCGGTCTTGAAACAAAGACTGCCTGCGAAAAGTACGACATAAAGCCCGATATGATCATCGGCTGTGCAGGCGGCGGATCTAACCTCGGCGGTCTTATCTCTCCCTTTATGGGCGAAAAGCTCCGTGGCGAAGCCGACTATGAATTCATCGCCGTTGAGCCTGCGTCCTGCCCCTCGCTCACAAGAGGCGTTTATGCTTACGACTTCTGCGACACAGGCGCTGTTTGCCCGCTCGCTAAGATGTACACGCTCGGCAGTACGTTCATTCCCTCCGCAAACCACGCAGGCGGTCTGCGCTACCACGGCATGAGCAGTGTTCTTTCACAGCTCTACCACGACGGATATATCACAGCACGCTCAGTTGAGCAGACAAGCGTATTCGCCGCCGCAGAACAGTTCGCAAGAACAGAGGGTATCCTCCCCGCTCCCGAGAGCAGCCACGCAATCAGAGTTGCGATAGACGAGGCTATGAAGTGTAAGGAAACAGGCGAAGAAAAGACTATCCTCTTCGGTCTTACAGGCACAGGCTACTTTGATATGGTCGCATACCAGAAGTTCAACGATCACGAAATGAGCGACTACATTCCCACAGACGAGGAGCTTAAGGTCAGCATGGAGCGTATGCCTAAGATTGACTGAGCATATAATACTATTGTCATTCATAATATTTGATATATGAAAATACCGCCGGGAGTGATGTTCCGGCGGTGTTTTTTATTTGGTCGATCTTTTAGTCTTTCAGGGCGGTGATTGGGACGATGTATACGCCGTCGGGGCGCTTGTAGGCGGCGTTTGACAGGCCGCATACGACGCATAATGCTTTCGGTGCTCTGCCATTTTCGCTTTTTATGGCATTGCTTATTGATATAAGATTTTCGGCGGCGGCATCTATCTGATTTGCGCCGAGCTTGATTTCTATTGCGAGCCACTCACCGTCCGGATATTCTATAACGGCATCAATTTCCTTGCCCGAATAGTCCTGATAGTGATACAGCACACCATCGTTTACATCGGCATATATCCTCAGGTCACGCTCACACAGCGCCTCAAACATAAAGCCGGCGCATTCAAGATCGCCAAGCAATCTTTCGGGAGTAGCGCCAAGCAATGCACACGCAAGCGACGGATCGACAAAATGCCGCTTTACCGCCTGTTTTACCCGAACCGATGAGCGTATATTTGACGAAAACGGCAACTGATTATCGGTAATGAAAAGCCGCTCGAATATATCAAGATATTCGGCTACCGTGTCAACGCTGATGTCCTCGTTATCCGTCTGAGATATATCGTTTTTCAGCTTTTTATTCGTTGCGGTCGTGCTTTCATTTCTCGCAAGCGATTTAAGCAAAAGTCGCATTTTCTGAGTATTCCGCTTCACGCCGTCTATGCGGAACGCATCGTCATCTATAACCGCATTCAGATATTCATCGGGAATCAGCATTGCTTGTTTCAGCGGAATGCCTATATTACCCGGCCAGCCGCCTCTGACTATAAGGCGGAAAAGCTCCATAAGCTCCACTTCTCCGGTCATTTCAGCCTGCATTGTGCCGTCCGCTATACTTTTAAGAGATATTTTACCCGACGAATCACCCGATTCATACAGCGACATCGGACGCATTCTTATCTTGGCTATCCTGCCTGCGCCGCTGTGCATAATGCCCTTGTGGTTAGGCGTTGCCGAGCCTGTTAATATGAACTGTCCCTTTTCGGCACGTTTGTCAACCTCATAACGCACTGCGTCCCATATCGGCGGCACTTCCTGCCATTCGTCTATAAGTCGGGGAGTTTCACCGCTGAGTATGAGTTCGGGCGACATTTCGGCAAGCTTTCTGTTCTGAAAGTTATTTTCGGGGTTGCCTATCAATATCTGACTTTCAGCGTGAAACGCCGATGTCCACGTCTTGCCGCACCACTTAGCGCCCTCAACGCACACCGCTCCGAACGCCTTAAGGTATTCGTCTATTTTCTTATCTATCAGTCTGGGCCTGTATTTATCGTTACGCATATTCCGCTCCTTTCGTAAGCTATATAAATAATATAACATATTACGAGAGATTTTGCAATATCATTACGAGAGATTTTAAGTTTTAAACACGTGAGATTTCGACTTTTCAACCCGTGAGATTTTGAGTTTTCATTACGAGAGATTTTGTTTTTGCGATAAAGGCTGACTTTATATCAGTATGTCACGAAATGAGCAACTGCATTCTTACCGATTGGGAGATGATAGGGAAATACCGCCGGGACGTGATGTTCCGGCGGTGTTTCTTATTCGGTCGGTATTTTAATCTTTCAGGGCAATTGTAGGAGGCGCTTGATAAGCCACATATAACAAACGGTGCTATCGACTATATATTATCTTTCAAAAACTGAATTAGTTATTTTTTCGTATCCTTCATATCTGGGTATCGCCCAGATTTTAGAATTTCCATCCATTTCTGCAACGTCGATTTTTTTAGAATCATACGAGAACGAACTTCAAATTTTCCTTTTTTCATTACGCCGTCTTCCAAAGCAAAAACAATATCACTACCATTTTTGTAGTCATACATCGCAAGTCTGCCATGTGCGAACGCATTTCTGATATGATAACAAATACTCAAAAATTCATTATAGTGCCCCTTATAGATAGCAATTCGTTCTTTGCTTCGGTTTTTATGAAAATCTTTTTTTAGTGATGTCTTCTCACAAATAGCTTTCATTTCATCTGTTTTACTTGCAACCGCAAACGAAGAATTGCGTTCTAAGCCGGCTATGCTAAACAGATAATTTTTTAGTCTATCGTTTTTCCAAATATCTTCTCCCCAACCGTACTCAGTTAATTTAATACCGCTACTACTTAAGCCATCACAAGGTGTATTGATAACATAAAACATTATCAAATCTTTCAAAACATCATCCGCATAATTATCCGGCACTCGTTTTTTTACCCACTCGGGGACAAGAGGTGCCATTTCGTAACCATTATTATTTGCCATATAAGCTCCTTATCTGCCATTATATATTTAATATTTACCACATATTTTGTATTTTGTCAAGTGCAACTTATCCACATTGCAGGGCGAATACAATATTGATCAGCAGTAACACCATCACCTAATTCATAAGTATAGCCGGTACTAGTAACATAGGTTGAGCTACCATCAAACTTACCATGAGTGCGTAACCACCAATGGCAGGAGTTCACACCATCTACATTACTGATATAAGGTCTTTTTGCCAGTACGTAGTCAGTAGGTTCACACAGTCTTTCTTTTGGACTATTGAAATATTTCTCTGCCTCGTTTATGCTAAGAATGAATATTTTATCTTGTGTGCTCGCACCTTGATATACATCGAATCGTGGATTTTCATCTGCTGAAACATAAGTAATCAGAATTTTATCTTGCTCCTCAGGAGTGAAGGCTTCATTCAAAAATTTATCATTCAACCATGTACGAATAGAGCTTTCATCCCATGTACTTTTATTTTCGCTTTCGCTATATTGTTTACATTCAATGACTTTATCGGTTATTAAAAGAATTTTATTATCTTCTTTGGCAAGAACAGCCCAAGTTATAGGGCTTTTATATGTACTATTATTTTGCATATAGTTTCCTATCTGCATTTTTTCTCCCATCTCATATAAATACGGATTATCGAATTTAATTTCTTCTATTCTTTTTTTGCAGTTCTGATATTCACCGAGTTCATTAAATATCTCTATAGCCGTGTCAAACTCCTTATTTGATACTAAATTCTCTGCTTTTTTGTACTTAGTTTCAGGTATCTTATCAGCACTGTCACTATAATCCCCAAGTTCCTCAAAAATTGCTATCGCCTCGTCATAGTTCTTACTTTCAACCAATGCTAAGGCTTCATTGTATTTGATTGAAGGTACTATTACAATTCCATAAATCAAAGCAAGCACTGCACATACAGCCACTACAGAAGATATTATTATCAATACAATTTTCTTTTTCTTCGCTTTTGCCTTTCTCTCTTTTTCAGCCTTTTCCCTCTCGGCTTTTATTCTTTCTTCCTCTGTCCTTATCTCCTCAGCCTTATCCCTGCATTGCTGTACTCTCTCGGCTGAATCCTTGTAAGTACCAAGCTCTTCAAACTGTTTCGCGGCTCTGAGTTGATTATCCTCGCTTTGTACAGTCTGAAGTTCCGCAGCGGAATTATAAAGACTTTCAAGTCTGCATTCCTCCGCCTTTTCCTCACACTCTTTCTTCTTCTCGTCAGCGTCCTTATAGCCGGGTATTTCGTCTAAATCTTCTATAATGATTTTGTAAGATATCTCATCACGGGCATATCCCATATCATAGATAGCCTTTTTATATATACTCTCAATACGCTTTTTCTCATTCCTGTCCTTTATATACGCATTATATTCTTCCAGCGTATTTTTGAGTTCTTCATCTGCAAAGCGGACGGTCTTACGGTACATATCCTCGCTGTCAAACGGCTGTGCCTGATTTCTGAGGTCTTCCGTTTTGCGTACTTCCATCTTCGCCATAAGCTTATACAGATAAGCCTGTGCGTTCTCGGGGTCGCTGTCAAGCACACGCTCGCAGTATTCGTCCGCTTCCTGCCAGTTTCCGTCCTCTAAGAAAAGTGAAATACGCTTGAGTAACGGAGCAACACCCGAATTTGCCGCCTGACCTGCCGCAGCGGTTTCCTTTACGGCAGACTTCGGCTCGTCCTTATTTATAACCTTCTTTATGCCACGCACTATATCGTTGATAAAGCCTATCTTGCCCATATCCTGCGCCTGTAAATGTGCAAATTCTTCCGGCAGTTCATAAGCGTCCATATCCTTGTAGCAGGGGATAAGCAGTTTTGAGCGGTCGCCTTTCATAAGCTTAAGATAACGTGACCACTCGTTCTTTACCCATACCGCCGTGAAATATTCCGGCTTTGAGCCGATGACAAGCATAACCTTTGCGCTGTTCAGTGCGGCGAATATGTAAGGCTCATATTCCTGTCCGAGCTTGTCCTCAAGCGTTATCGCCGCATAGAATACCTTAAAGCCCTCCTGCGTCAGCTGGTGATATATGTCGTTCGCAAGCACGCTGTCCTGTGTGCGCTTTCCGCTTTCATCGGTTTCCTTGTAGCAGATAAATACATCGTAGGGCTTTTCGTTCTGCGAGATAGTGAGAATGCCTTTCTGTATCTCGTCTATCGCCTTTGCCTCCGCCTCATAGATAATTTTCTGACTTATATCGGCATACTGAATAGCGAGCTTGTAGTCCTCATCTGCGGTGATAGCGTCATAGGACGTTCTGTGACAGGTGGGCACACGCTTATAGGTCGTGGGGTCTTCAACGTATTCAATGCCGTATTTACACAGAATTATGCCCCAGTAAGCCTCAGACTGTGTGTTGTCAAGTCCGACAATTTTATTATATATCTCCTCCGCCTTGTCAAACTCGGACTTTAAACGAAGCGTATTCGCACGGTTGAAAAGATTTCCGATCACATCGTCGGTTATCTTCGGTATTGTCTGCTCCGTACCGCAGTATTCGCAGGTTGCGGTCGTTTCGTTTTCGTTTATTTCCAGTGTGCCTCCGCACATTTTACATTTCAATGTTGACATTTTAATTATTAACCTTTCTGTATTTAGCTGAATTATTTGGGGCTTTGCCTATATAGGTAACATTTTTCACATTTCCCTCTGAAACGTCATTTTTAAAACTTCTGCCGAAAGTCAATCGGTCACCTTTGGGCAATTCTTCCCATTTCACCCCATCAAATAAATCTTTCAGTGCAAATTCAGTACCGTCATCTAAAGAATTGATTTTAATGACAGCATCATTCATCCAAGTTTTAATATCCATAATTACTCCTTATTTCAGTGCCTTTACCTTTGCGTTTCTCTCCGAAATCAGCCTGCAAAGCTCCTCCGCCAGCTGC
>ENA-ORNR01004072-ORNR01004072.1-human-gut-metagenome-genome-assembly--contig:-NODE-4072-length-10400-cov-8.215853_pt1 | contig 10400 bp, 7 predicted proteins | sample MGYA00242114_ERZ509020 | MGnify/ENA primary metagenome ERZ509020 (study PRJEB26280, sample SAMEA2338758) | human gut metagenome | biome: human gut; feature: human-associated habitat; material: faeces...
GCCGGAAACCCGCATAAATACAGGCTTACGGCATTTTAATCCGTTATTCAAACTCGGCGCAGAGAAATATATTATCCCTGCTAAAGCTTGATTCTTAGAGCTTTAAATGGCGATTATTTCGCCTTTTATCACTATTATTCTATGTTTTCAAAAATTCAGGTATCGTATGAGTATCACCAATTATACAGTTTTATCATAGTAATAATTGCGTCCTTCTCTTTTTTCTATATTAATCAATTCCTTCTTGGCCAGAACCTTACTACACCAATTTGCAACTTTTTGATAGCTACATCCGACTGCATCACCTATTTCTGCAGCTGACATTGCTTCAGCTTTACTTAATGTTGCAATTATTCCCAAAATCTTCACCTCTACTTCTGTATAATTTCCATCGGAAATTGGTACATCTTTATGTATAATTTCTTCAAGTTTTTCGTCACACTCAAAACATCTTTTTACTTTTGCTTGAGCAACTTCCATTTCATCATAAATTCTATTGCAAATTGGACACTTGTAACTTTTTATCCTGTCTTTTAAAAAATAACAATCATACACTTGAAAAACAGAATCATATATAAACCTTATTGCTGTAAATTCATCCTTTTGATCAGCATATATAATACTATTGTCATTACATATATCATAATCTATTGCATACAAAACATAGTTTCCACCATACTTTGATGCCCTACTATCTTCCAAACAATGTACCATAAAATTCTCACAAAATATATTTAAATATTTTTTTCTAATTGGATCTATCATAAAATGACTAGCTGGTCTGTTTGAATTTTTCGTTTTTTCATCCAATGCTCTTTTTAAGAGACTATTCCACATATCCATATAAAATCCTGGTATTACCTTCTTCTGGACTGCGCCTTGAAATTGCTTAAAATATATTTTTCGTGTTTCTCTTATCCCAACATTTATATCGCTTACCTGAATAAATTTTTCATTTCTAACCTCTGCTTGTGTTAGTGCATTCTGTAAAACTAATCCTATTGTTCTAGGAACACCCATTGCTTCTCTACTTATCCTAGTTAAGATTTCATTTTTATTTCCTTTAAAAACATCATTCATGGTTAGTCCGCCAGCTAAACTATATAGCCGTTTTTGTATAAGTTCTTCTGTATAAATTACCAATTCTTTACTTGCAGATACAATACCACCATATCTTTCCACAAAATCGCTCAAATCTAAGTATATTGGATATATATCTCTTCCGATAATAATGTCTTTACCAAAGTAAAATCTATCTGTTATTGTTCCAACTTTAAAATATATATTATTCTTGGAACCCAACAATTTTTTTAGTAATGCCGAAAATCTTTCTTGCTCATCATCCGTTAAATCTGAAAACTCATCTATAAATATGAATATTGCATCCAAACCACTTTTTTGTCTTATTCTGCCTAAACAACCTAAAAACTGCTGTACATTATATCCCCTTATTTCATCCAGCTCATAACTTGCTTTGCCTTCATCTACTATACTCTTATCGCCCTCCACACTAGCGTTTTGGACAGAAATAGAACCATGCACTTTTTCTGTTGTAGAGTTCTTACTTTCTTGCAGTATATTCTTTTTTTCAACCTTAAGTAAGATTCCTTCTTTAATAGTTTCCGTAAAGCCCTCAAATTCTTCTAATCTTGAAAAATCTTTTTTCCCTAATTTAAATTTTGTTGAATGAAAAATAGTCTCTAATTGATTTTGTATTTCTTCAACTATCTTTAAAATGTAACTATGCTCTAAATTTTCATAATTCTGCGAAAACATTTCTTTACATTGACTTAAATCAATATATATTGGCAATATCTTTTTATTTTGTAATATACAGCTTTCCTCTCTAATAACCGGAGAAATAGTTTTCATACATTCAAAATACGCTCTCATTAATAATGTCGTTTTACCAGTACCTCTTCTTCCATTTATAAAACTATCTTGATTTTGCAACACTTTAGGTAATAAGTTAAAAAAATCCACATAATAATCATTTAAGCTTTGCAATTGTTTAGTATCCGATATTGAAATATAATCTGCACGCAATATTGATTGAAATGTATCTCTAACTACCTGAATCTGATCTAATTGCATCTTACATACCTCTTTCTCATTTTGTATTTTGATATAGTTATACACCTAATTTATCGAACAAAATTCTGTTTCTTTTCTCTGCATCATTTAATATCTTATCAAATGACAGCACCTCTATATAAGCATGACTTTTTTCATGATACTTATATAACCCCATCTTATCTGGTGTCTCTTTGAAATCATTTCTATATGCAACCTTTTTTAGTGTAGGAGTCATATCACACACAGCATACAAATAAAATTGTGTATTCTCACCAACCCTGATTATTCTTCCATTTTTATCTGCCACTTTATTTGAAGATAGTTTTTCAGCATATTCCAACATCTGCTCTATTGGATTTTCTGCATATGTATAATCATCTCTCATAGGTCTCTTCAATTCTAATATAACAATTGTTTCATATTCCTTCCCACAGTTATCTTCGTCCGAAACCGCAACTGGACTATCTAATATCATAACATCCGTTCTTTCTTCCTTCGGATTGTTATCAAATGGTATATCAGACGATATATATTCGCTATAAGCAAGCCTCTCGTCTATCAACCATAAATTATGTGAAGAATACTCTATTTCATCTGATGTTCTACGCATAGGATATATAAGATTATGAATATATGCTTCTTTATTAAATTTACCATCTTATTTAAGATTAATTCCCTTTTTGAGCAATTCCAACACAACTTTTCTATGTGCAACATATTCTGCCAAGGCAGCCATATTAGCTTCACTTATTTTTTGAAATTGCGTTTTAAATTTTTCCTTATACTCTTCTAAATTTTCAGCTCCAACATCTGTTTTTTCTAAAATTTCCCTATTTGTTTTCTTTAATTCAGTATCAAATTTTCTTTTTATCTTATATAATTCCTCATCTAATTTATTATCTGTTAATCCGGGCTTAATCTTATTTATTGATTCAGGCATATATTTTAATAAGTGTCTAAATTGCGGTGCATTATTATGTATATACTTTCTAATATGTTCTTCCTTACTTTTATGAACCTCATCCAAATATTCAGATAAATATTTCTCCACCTCTACTTTTGCTGCAAGAACAATATCTTCTATAGAAATTTCCTCATCTTGTTTATTTTCTGAAATATCAAATGATGTTCTATTCATATCTACATTATCATCCAAAAATTTTCCAGATAAAAGTCCAACATAATAATATCCTTTGTCTTCAAATATATTTTTATCCAAATTGACAATTTCTTTATTCAAATCTATGTCCTTAACCATTCTATCATTTGCAAACAAAAATAATTTGCTTCCGCCAACAGATATATCCTGCACCTGTGTATGTAATATTTTTAATTTTTCTCCATTAACATTAATATCAACGCTTTCCTGTTCTCTATATATTTTCTTTTCAAACAGGCTATTAACATTATATCTTTCATCATCTATCACATATATTTGAGGGCACTTAGGTGACATTAAGTAAATCATACAATGCTGCATTACCTTCATTGCTATCGTTTCTGCATTCTTATTTACATATTTACGATAGCTTGGCAAATAATCAATAAGTGACACACATGTTCTATTTTCATCTGCTGATTTTTCCTCTTCAAGTCTATCATCAATGTCCAACATATCCAAAGAAAACTCAAATTCCCTTTTTACCCATATATCATCATTACTATCCTTATACACACTTTCGATATGCGTCTTAGAAAAAGCCTTTAACCATGAGAATCTTCCTACACCTTTGCCACCTTTATCTGCTCGATAAGTAGAATCAGATTGTAGGAATGATTTCATATTATTATCATCTAATCCAATTCCATTATCAACAACTCTAAAACCTGTTATTTCATTTATACTTCTATCAATTCCCACTATATCTGCTACTTCTTGAGGATCTCTAATTATTTCAATATCAATTTTTCCGTCAAATTCTTCTTTTTCCTGTCGCTCTTGTATAGCATATATAGAATTCACAACAGCTTCATATAATGGTATCAATGGCTGATTTTTGGGCAAATCAAAATTCTTTACTCTTCCTACTAAATCAATTGTAAACCCTGCCATAATATTCCTTCTTTCCTTTAATCAAAATATTTAACCTTATATTAAATATTATCCTCTCTTCAATCTTCTTCTCTGCAATTTTTTCCAAATCGACCTTGCCTCTATACACACATTTTCCTCAATGCCTATACTATTAATTAATATTTCTCTATCAACAATATCTAACGCTCTTTCTATTGGTTCATCAGCTCTTACAATACAATCAACTTCTTTAAGCACCTGTTGAACCTTTTCGATAGATATGTCATCCAACTTAGGCACCAATATATTCCCTACTTCTCCAGGAAGTATTTCCAGAACACCTCCACCATAACTTCTACCACATAATTCTGTAAATGCAAAAGATATACTATTATAATAAGACAATAGTATTCTCTCAGGTTCTACACCATCATTAAATTTAACTCTATGCATAGTATCTGTTGATACAGCATAACAACAATTTAATACAAACTTGGGATACAAGTTGTTTCTCCTAAGGAAAAATGCATCTGGAACCCATACGGATGGTATTCTATACCACCTATCTCTAATAGAGCATTTGTACCCTTTATTCTCCTCATTTTTCTCTCCCATACGAATATATTCTTTGTACTTTTCAGGATACTTTTCATATTCAATTTCTGGAAAATCAATTAAGTATGCTGACTTTCCTGCATCAACATTTTCTCTCCAATCAGCATATTCAAAATATATACTATGAGCATGTGCACTACGTCCTATTAGCGGACGAACCACATTTTCTAATGCATACTGTCTAACAGTATTATCATTAATTGAAAAATACTTGTTATTTCCCGTTGTTATACCTACATTAATCAATGCACAATCTGACAGTTTCTGAAAACGATTGTCATTACGAAATCTTGATATTAATTCATTCTCAGCATTATTTGTAAAATACTTAGTCCACTTCTCATGTACATGCTGCAGTTTCTGAAATCCATTCGTATCTATATCAAAGTTCTCCAAATCGTCAAGATTATTTAATTCAATAATTCTAATTCCCTTCTCTTCATTACCTTTTTCTCCAACAAAAACAACTATTTCCTGTTCTATATCTGGAAATACAAGCTCTTCAAATGTTATAAGAGTAATCTTTGACAAATGATCTGCTAAAAATAATCTTAAGTCTTCTGCATATGCGACTTGCAATATTTCCGCAGGAATTACCAACGCTATTTTTCCTTCATTTGAGAGAAGATTAACACATGCCACCATAAAACCAACCCAAGTATTTACAAGCCTATTTGCTTTCATTCCTTGGGACACAAGCAAATCCGACATAAGTTTTCTTTGACTCTCATCCAAATACTGATATCTAATATAAGGTGGATTCCCTAATATCAAATCATATTTATTTTCGTTCTCTTTTTCATAATAATCAAAAAAATCTTGGTTTAGTATCCTTACTTTCTCCGACTTTTTATAATTATTTTCTACTTTTTCTGATTCTTCTTGCTCAATTTCTATTGCTGTAACATTATCAAGCTGATTTATCATCTCCAGATCGTCAAGAGCATCTATAAATACACCGTCCCCACAACTAGGTTCTAAAACTGCTTTTATGGATTTATCACCTAAAAATAATTTCACCATCATTTCAGCAAGCGGTAGCGGTGTATAATATGCTCCTCTTAATTTCTGAGCAGAGCTATTTTCTTTTAGTTTCATTTAATCACCTTAAATTTCCTGTCGATATACTTTTCCTATTAAGTCTTGTATCTCAACAATTATTCTGTTTTTTTCTTTTTCTAATACTTTTACTGATGCCTTATCAGGATGATTTATCATTTGTTCATTCAATGCGTATATTTTTCTTGTTTTTTGCACAACATCATCATACAACTTTTTTTGCTTTTTATCAGTGAAATTTAATTTTATAAATGGCAACTTCTTTAGTAAAAATGTTCCTCTAGCTGTAAACCCATTTTCAAAATCACTTCCTTGCATTTGAAAATATTTTTCTGTATATGGATGTGCTAACCATGCCTGAATATACTCCAACTCATACTCACTATTAGTTAATTCGCTAATCGCACAATAACCAGCAGTTCCACCGGATGCAATTAGCATATCCTCCTCATCGTATGCATACATTGGTTCTTTACTTAATATTCTAACAATCAGCTTTGGCGTATTAATAAATGCAGTTAATGCTTGTGTTCTTCCATATTTATACCAAGTCTCAGTTGTTGCATCTGGAATATCTCTTCCAATTCCATTATTCAAACATTTTGGCACCAATCTGTCATAACAATCTAGTAAGTATTTAAATGTTCCATGATACTTTTTCTTCATAGTATCCATATCAATTAATTTTCCATTTGTATCATATGGGAAAATAATTTTTTTATCAGTCATCAAAACTGAATATGTACTCATCCCCTTCTCATTTGCTTTTGTAGGTTTAAAGTATGGTTTCAAGATATCCTTTTCTATACTATAACGCTTTCCAAATCGTTCAATGTTAATGTTGCTTTCATCCTCCGATTCTATACATGAATAGTCAAACCAATACACTTCCTTTTTATCTGAAAATTTTTCAGGTCTTTCTGCACTTGTCTGAATCCCATTAAATATATTAACTACCTCAGACAAAGGTACTGATTTATCTTGAATACTGGTTATCAATTGCATAAAATCCGTATCAGTAGTGAGACTCCATGGATTTTTATTCAAATTGTTGTTTCTAACTTCAACACTTTTCATATTATAACCAGTCCATAAATCTGTTACAGATTTTACATATGCATATTTTACATTCTTACTTGCTGCTTTCCCAATAGTAACAATAGCACTATAAATTGTCTTATCTGGAAACAACTGTGCATCTCCAAAATCTACAATTTCACTTATACTGTTGCAAATTAGATTTCTTAATTCTTGTCCTGATGCAATTTTATAGAATTTATTTGGAATTATGTAACATAATTTACCTGAATCCTTCAACAGTTCAAGTGCTTGTTCTACAAATAAATAGTATTTATCAAATTGTTTATATGCTGTTTTGTATTTATTCTTATATACTGAAATTTCTATATCTCCAGACAATGCATTAATATCTTCGGTCTTTACATATGGTGGATTTCCAAGAATAACATTAAATTTTTCACCATTATTAATACTATTCCAATTAAATGGTGCCATTTTTATTAATTTTTCTACTGGTAATTCCATATTCACAATGTCTATTTCAGATATAAGTGAATTTCCTGCCAAGATATTCTCATCTAAATTTGGCAAAATAGGTTCTGCCCCCTTAACTGATGGTTCTGTCTCATCCTCTAACAGTTTAAGCAATAAAGAAAATTTGCTAACCTCTACTGCATGAATATCAATATCAACACCATAAATACAGTTCTTTAAAATTTTGCGCTTATCCACAAGAGGAAGTTTCTTCTTACCATTCTCCAATTCGAGCAAATAATCTGGCTTATTTTCCAAATACCATTTTTCACAATAATCAACAATAAACTGATATGCTTCCTCCAAAAAAACACCCGAGCCACATGCAATATCTGCTATTCTTAATTCAACAATTTCTTTTGGTATCTTATCCTTGCACACTGGAGCTAATGTGTTTTTCACCATATATTTGACAATTTCAACTGGTGTACTTACAACAGATCTATTTTTATATTCATTCTTCTTAGCTAATGAAACTTTCCCATTGGAAATTACCAAACTCTCCGCCAAAAAAGATTCATATATTTTACCCAATACACTCGGTTCTATTATATTAAATAAGTATGGTGTCTTAGGATAATATAGCATTTCAATCATATTGAATATAACATCTACACTTAAATCAAATATGGGATTCTGTCCTTTAAAAAGTCCAGAATTATACCTTCTATCAGCTTCTTTAAATGTATCTGTTAATACTCTCTGCAACTCTGTTTTGTCTGCAATCATTTCGTATAATTTCTTATATAATGGAAGTTTTCTATCTTCACATATTCGTAAGAAAATAATCTGATTAATAAATTCTTGAACTACATCATTTAATACACATTCATCCGCATATTTAGTGCTATTAGAATACAAATATCTTCCTAAATCCAATCTCCATGAATTAATCTGTTCCAAAAAAATATCATCAATCTTTGTATGATATTTATCACTCTTCTGAAAATTTTCATCTACAAAATTATCGTAAGTTCCACTATATATACTTTCCTTTGAAATAAGAGCATTTATCTCATCAAATTTCTTTGCATACTCTTCGAAATAATATTTTCTATACAAAGCTGTTCTTGCATTATCTCCAGGTTCTGGCTTTATTGTAGTATCATATATCAACATATCTTCAAAATTCGTTAATATAACCATGGCATGATTTGCATTCCAACCATATTTTCTTGCCTGAATAGCAGGTTCTACTTCTACGACTATATCTATGCTCGGTTTTTTTGCTTCAACAAATAATTTTGAAACACCATTTAAAGTCAATGTATAATCCGGTCTTTCAGCACTATTAGAAAATCTCTCCACAACAACCTCTTTATATTGAGGTGATTTCCCCTGTGCATTTTGTACATCCCACCCAAAACACTCTAACAATGGATTTATATACTCATCCCTACATTCTGTTTCATTGTATGCATTTTTTGTATCATGATAATATTTCATATTTTCACGATATTTTTTTATCAGATTCTTTAATCTATCTAAATCCATCTAGTCCTCCTATTCTCTTGTCAACATATCAGGCATCAAGCTTTTCTATTGCTTTAATTATACTCTCTGCCGTGTCCGTTAAAACGTACTTGCCACGTGTTTTTTGCTCAACAAATCCCTCTTTTTGCAAAACACCAAACATGCTATTAACTTTCATCTTGCTATAATTCAACGTTGTTGCTATCTGTTGTTGCGTCAATGGTATTACTTTTTCATCTAATATAATAGCTTCATTATCATGCATCAATCTAAGTAAATCGTAATAGTCATTTAATAATAATTTAATACCCATTTTACTGGTCTCCTGTACTTTTAAACTCTATGAATATATAAATTATATCATGCACAGCTAAATATTCAAGTATTATTTTTTTGTTATCTATCGTAACTATTTTTAATCTTTTCCATCACCTTCCCCACACTCTCCAGAAACCTCTCCAACAGATTAACCCCATCAATCACAAACTGTTTCATAAATTCATAAGCCTTCTCCAACAACTCCCTTAACGACTTATTCTCCTCATGAAGTCTCTGATTCTCATACATAACATCAATGAGCTTCTCCCTGACATCGTCATCACCACCCTGACGAAACATATCATATACGTTCTCAGCAATCTTTGTACGCTCTATCAGTTCATTTTCTTTAGAGGTAAGCATTTCCAGCTTATTCTTTTTATCTGTAATCATATCCGCATATTTAGCATACTCACTCTCTGCTGCATCAATATTATCTCTGACTCTCTCAAGTCTATTCTCATCCGCAGCTATCATATCAATATGTCTGTAATGACTCTTCTCAAGTGTAGCTATCTGATATGATATACTTGCATTACTGCTTCTAATCTTAATATTTTTCGACTGTTCTTCATTGTTTTGTTGCTGAATCTCTTCAAGTTTTCTGCTCTCCTGTGCCACCTTATATTCCGCAACAGTCAGATCATGATTCCTACTTTCGACTTTTCTTTTATCTGTTCTCCAAACCAGTCATTAACCTCTTTATTAGCGACCTCCCTTAACTCATCCTGCAGCACTCGTGACAAAACTTCTTTAGTAAATACTTTTCGTTTTGACACCTGCTTGCTAAGCCCCTTTTTATATTCATCTGCCACAGGTACTCCCACTATATGCATATGAGGACTGTCCTCATCAAGATGAACCACTGCATTTGCCACCACAAACCCTGGCAGCCTTTTTATAAACTCGCCCAAAATTATCTCGTACGATAGCTTTATATACGACTTCATATCATCATACTGTTTCCAGAACTCCCTATCGCCTATCTGAATGATTATCTCTACTGCCATATCCTGCTCCTTGCCAGCGACATGTTCAAAATAATCTTCTATCCTACGGTCTGGTCGTGTCTGTTTTTTATTATATTCTTCTAATGCCTCATCGAATTCTTTGTGGTATACTGTCTTTACATCGTCAATCAGATTTGATGTTCCGTAGACAATAAAAATATTGTCTTTGCTGTAATCTGAAGATTTATATTTCCGCAGATTATGCTTTGCAACACCTGCCAGCTTGGATTTCGATGTAATGGCACTTTTCTTATTGCTCACATGAGCTGTATATGAAATAT
>ENA-ORNR01004075-ORNR01004075.1-human-gut-metagenome-genome-assembly--contig:-NODE-4075-length-10390-cov-23.764586_pt1 | contig 10390 bp, 9 predicted proteins | sample MGYA00242114_ERZ509020 | MGnify/ENA primary metagenome ERZ509020 (study PRJEB26280, sample SAMEA2338758) | human gut metagenome | biome: human gut; feature: human-associated habitat; material: faeces...
ATGATAACATATGCGGAGAAATTAGCGGAAGATTTTCCACTTGTAAGAGTAGATTTATATGAGTCTAACGACAAAGTATATTTTGGAGAGATGACATTTACATGTAATGCTTGCCATATGAGTTTCTTTACAGATGAGGAATTGTTACGTATGGGAAAAGCTGTTAATTTATCAGGTTTAATCAAAAAGACAAAGTAAGAATATGAATATTGCAATTGTTGGCACAGGCTACGTAGGTCTGGTGTCAGGTACTTGTTTCGCAGAAATGGGAGCCACTGTAACTTGCGTGGATGTAGACGCAAACAAAATTAGCAAACTGAATAATGGAGAAATGCCAATTTATGAGCCAGGCCTGGAAGAACTGGTGAAACGAAATGTAGAATATGGCCGATTGATGTTCACTACCGATTTACCATCTGTGCTCGATAATGTAGAGGTAGTATTTTCTGCGGTAGGTACACCTCCCGATGAAGATGGTTCTGCTGATTTGAAATATGTATTGGCCGTAGCCAAACAATTCGGCCAAAACATCAACAAATACACTATTTTAGTAACAAAATCCACAGTACCTGTCGGTACTGCCAAGAAAGTGAAAGCTGCAATTCAGGCAGAGCTGGATAAACGAGGTGTGGCCATACCTTTCGATGTGGCTTCCAATCCCGAATTCCTAAAAGAAGGTGCTGCCATCAAAGATTTCATGAGCCCTGACCGTGTGGTAGTTGGTACTGAAAGTGAGAAAGCAAAAGAAGTAATGACAAAATTGTATCAACCTTTCTTAATCAATAACTTCCGTGTAATATTTATGGATATTCCTTCTGCAGAAATGACCAAATATGCCGCCAATGCGATGTTAGCTACTCGCATCAGTTTCATGAACGATATAGCCAACCTTTGTGAACGTGTAGGAGCAAACGTAGACCATGTGCGCAAAGGTATCGGTGCAGACACCCGTATCGGCCAGAAGTTTTTGTATGCAGGTTGCGGCTATGGGGGGTCTTGTTTTCCCAAGGATGTAAAAGCACTTATACATACAGGCATTGACAATGGTTATCATATGGAAGTAATTGAAGCCGTGGAGCACGTCAATGAGAAACAGAAATCTATTGTTTATGATAAGCTAATCTCATTGATAGGTAACGTAAAAGATAAAACTATTGCTGTGCTCGGTTTAGCCTTCAAGCCCGAAACGGACGATATGCGTGAAGCTCCGGCTCTGGTCGTTATTGATAAACTATTGAAGGATGGTGCAAAGATTCGTGTATTCGACCCTATTGCAATGCCGGAATGTAAACGTCGAATTGGTGAGACAGTAATTTATACAGAAAACCTATATGATTGTGCGGATGGTGCGGATGCACTTTTACTCATGACTGAATGGCGTCAATTCCGCTTACCCACATGGAATGTAATTTCAAAGATAATGCCCGGGCGTATCATTGTAGATGGTCGTAACATTTGGAATCGAACAGAATTGGAAGAATTAGGGTATTCATATACTCGAATTGGAGAAAAATAGACTTCAAAAATGAGAAAAAAATTAAAAGTGTTCGCTGTGGCTTCCATCGGGGGCCACTGGGTGCAATTACTACGCATTGCTAAGGCATTAGAGAAAGAATTTGATGTAGTATATATGTCTACTCATGAAAAATGTGCAACTATGGTTGAAGGAAGAGTCTATTACTCAATGAACGACTTTAGCCGCTGGGATTTTTATAAGATGTTTCCTGAGCTTTTACATTCTATTTACATTATTTGCAAAGAAAAGCCTTCTATAGTAATAACAACAGGAGCAGCCCCTGGATTAGTGTGTCTGTTTGCGGCAAAAATTTGCGGTATACGTACAGTATGGATAGATAGTATAGCTAATGTTGAACATATTTCATTCAGTGGAAGAATCGCATCTAAATTTGCTTCACGTATCTACACCCAATGGCCAAGCTTGGCAGGAAATAAGGTCATTTTTGCAGGAAATATCTTTGGTTAAACTTCTAAATTATAAATTATGATTTTTGCCACTATAGGCACACAAGCCCCTTTTGATCGCTTTATTAAAATCCTCGATGAGATCGCTCCTATGTCAAACGAACTCATTATTGCGCAAACATACAAAGGAAGATATCAACCTAAAAATATTAAAACGATTGATTTTTTGGCACCTGATGAATTTGATAAATTATGTCATGATGCTCGTTTAATAGTAGCTCATGCCGGTATGGGAACTATAATTTCAGCAATGACAAAAGGAAAACCAATTATCGTATTTCCACGTATAGCAGCCTTAGGTGAACACCGAAACGAACACCAATTGGCTACATCCAAAAAAATGAAAGAACTTGGATATGCCTATGTAGCTAACAATAAAGAAGAACTAAAGGAATATCTATTAAAAAAAGACTTAAAATGCATTCATCAGCTTGGTTTAGAAGCATCCAATACTCTAATAAATAATCTTATTAATTATATAAAGAAGTAACTACTCTGTAATTATTAGTCTAAAATAAATTTTCCAACTTTACAATGAACTATACCAAATCTCCATCATATCCCCCTTTCTTATTATGGCTAGTTTTTATATACTCATTTTCAGAGTAGAGTATCACTATTTTGGAAAACAGTTTATGATTGGACACTTATATGAGATGCTATCATATTATCCATAAAATGCTGCTATAACATTACACTTCAACAAAAAAGTCTTACTTCATTATCCTTGATTAGTCCATTATATAAAATAACAAAGCAAAGAATATTACTACTAGTATAGGATATATAATTTTCCCCCATTTTTCTTGTATATCAGATATATTTGACGTAACTTTGCCACGTTTTGTAATCTATACGCCACCACGAACCTCTTCCCCCATGTGGCAGGCAGTAGCGTAGCGTACTTTAAACTCTTCAGACAACAACGCTCCAAAATCAAAAATTAGTATGAAATTTAGACAAGGACTTATGGTCTGTTGCCTATTGTGCTGTGTCCTCAAAGCACAAGCGCAATACTCCATGGGGAATACCGGGCAACTGAATATCCCCACAGCAGACATGCAGGAAGCCGGCACCTTTATGGGAGGTGGTAATTATCTGCCGGACGGCATGACACCGTTCAACTTCAATACCGGAAATTATTTCGTGAATATGACCTTCCTCTCGTTTGTGGAATTAAGTTATCGGTGCACATTATTGAAAACCAGACGATATGACGGGAAAAGAGGATATTTCCAGCAAGACCGGTCGATGACTGCACGTATACGACCATTGAAAGAAGGGAAATACCGGCCAAGTCTAGTAATAGGTGTAGACGACCCCTTCAAAAATACCGGAACAAACTATTTTGCCACTGTCTACGGCGCTCTTACCAAAGGCTTCTCCATTGCCCAAGGTGACCGTCTTGCTGTGACAGCAGGCTACTACATCCCACTGAATGATCACAGCATAAAGGACGGTCCTTTCGGAGGTATCAGCTACTCTCCTACTTTCTGCCGGGAAATGACTGTCATGGCCGAATATGATTCGGAAGGTTTCAATGTGGGAGCCGCCGCCAGATTATGGAAGCATTTCTCCATCCATGTGTTTACCAGAGAATTCAACAGCATATCGGGAGGAATACGGTATGAATGCAGGTTGTTGCACTAAGAGAGGGATTAGGGATTGGAGAATAGGATGAAAAACAAGAGAAAAAACAGTTTGAAGTGGATACTGGCAGTATGGTTCTGTGGCATTTCTGCAATGGCAGATGCTCAAGTGACAGAGAGCCTGAAAGCCATCGGAATGGAAAATATACGATGTGCACAGACCCCAGGGGTAACCACTGTAAGTTTTGAGAACAACGTATATAGAAGTACCTACACCGGAGTGGGCAAAGCCATAGATGCCTGCTTGGGAAGCGAGACAAAGGGCGATTTGCAATTGGTGGTACTGGAAAACCGGATTCCCAGGCTTTGCATCAATCTGCCGGATACATTGACGGAAGCATACAGAAACGGGGAAATCAACCTGACACAAGTATATCAGCAAATGGGGATTACAGTAGATACGGATCCTGCCATGAAGGCATTGAAAAATGCCGGTCAGGAAGAAGTGCCGTCTGCCTGGAAGATGGATTTGGTGATATACCCCGATTTGTTTTTGGAGAACAATACGTTTGACGAACTGTATACGTATGCCATCAACCTGAATCCGGCAGTGGAAATGGCTCTATGGAAAGGTGGGAAAATGACCGCACAAGTGATACTGCCCGTAGCCACCAACCTGAGTGGAGAAATGAAACGGATAAGACCGGGAATCATAGCTCTATCACAGGATGTACGCTTCAGGCACAACATCTTCGGGAAAATGACGGTGGGTAACTTTACCAACAACAGATATGGTGCACAACTGGAAATAAAATACCGCACCAACAACGGACGCTGGGAACTGGGCGGAACGGCAGGTTCCACCGGTTTCTCTGCCATCACCCGGGAAGACGGCTGGTATATAGGCAGAAAACAGCGTATCAATGCCTCGCTGAACGCTTCGTACTACGAACCACGCCTCAACTTGCAGTTCGACTTGAAAGCAGGAAGATATATTTACGGTGATTATGGAGTGAGAGGAGACTGTACGCGGCACTTCGGAGAATATGCCATCGGCTTGTATGCCCTTTGTACAGACGGAGAGATAAACGGAGGATTTCATTTTGCCATCCCCCTGCCGGGAAAGAAATGGAGTAGAAAAGGATTCTTCAGAGTAAAACCGGCTGACTACTTTGCATGGGCATACGGCATGGTAGCAGATGGAGAGTACATAGAAAAACAACTGGGCAAAAGTTACAGTACACGCCCTAACGAAAACCGGAGCAGCAACTTCTACCAGCCGGACTATATACGCTATTTCCTCATAAAGGAGCAACAAAAAGAAAAATCGGAATAAGTATAATTTAAACAGATTAGTTTTATCAAATGACGAAAATTATGAAAAAGAAAAGTTTATTTTTAGGAGGTGCATTGATGTTTGCAATGACCTTCAGCACAACAGTCCTTACATCTTGCCACGATGACGACAAGAAGTATGAAGAAGTGGAAGACCCGCTGAGAAGTCAAACAGCCTACTACATTGCAGGTACCATTACCGATGCCAACGGTCCATTGGCAGGAGCCACCGTAAAAAGCGGCGAATACTCTGCCACAACCGATGCAAAAGGCGTATACTCACTGACTGTGAACAAAACCGGCATCTACACGCTCACTGTAACAGCTGAAGGACATGATGACTACGAGGCCACAGCAGAATTTACAGACGGAACAGCCAACCACAGCTTGATGGTGGTAAATGTAAAAATGTCAACAACCATAGAATTCGGCGAGATGCAGGAGGCTGACGGAAGCACCATTGAGGCTCCGAAAATAGAAAATCCGGAAAAGGAGAATGCCGCCACCATCAACATACCCACTGGAGGTACGGAAGAAAACACCAAGATTGCAGCCGTCGTGTTTGAAGAGGCACGTGAGGCCAATCCGGCAACTTCCACACAACCGGAAGCATCAAAGGCTTCTGTAAATAACGTAGCCATCAAGACAGAGCCGGCTGACGCTGTTGCCAAGGAAGATATCATCATTGCCATTCCCAATCCGTCGACTGATGCCAACCTGGGCTATTTTGATCCGGAAAACATGGAAGTGGAATCCAGCGAGGCACCTGCAACCAGAGCCGCTGCTAAAACCGTAGGATTCAACAATAACAATTACATCATTACCATTCCGCAAGGCGAGAAGATAGCCGGCAAATATTCACCTAGAGTGAAATTTACCAAACAAGCTGCCGCCAGTGTAGCAGACGGCTACAACGAAGTGAATGGAAAAGCCGAGGTAATCAAGATTGAGAACAGAGATTACGATGCGCTGGAAAATATCACCCTGACCCTTAAAATCAAGAACGGATGGGACTATACCGTTTCTCCGGCTGAAGCGCTGAAAGCTGCAGGAGCATCCGATGCACTGGCCACATACATCAACAACTACATTGAAACTGAAGAGGGAGGTACGAACGGTTCTTATGAAATTGAACAAAAGCTGACTGCAAGTGTCAGTGGCAACCATGTACTGCTGTATGGCAGCAAGCGTATGGTACGCGTGAAAACATATACCTTTAAAGTAGTGGTAGGCAACCAGAGCAAAGACGTAAAAGTAGAGTTGAAAAGCTACACGGGACATCAGGAAGAGTATTCAAACAATCCGGTCAGCCAGCACTCCGGCGGCACCACAGGCGGTCAAGGATAATTTTCTCCACAGTCTGAAACCAATAAAAGCTATTCATTTATGACCATAGCCGTTGATTTTGACGGTACCATTGTAGAACACCGCTATCCCCAGATAGGAGAAGAAATTCCCTTTGCCACCGCTACGCTGAAGATGCTGATAAACGAGCGTCACCGGCTGATTTTATGGTCGGTACGTGAAGGGAAGCTCCTGGAAGAAGCTGTGGAATGGTGCAGGGAACGGGGTGTGGAATTCTATGCCGTCAACCGGGACTATCCGGAAGAAGACATCGCACACACCGGTTTTTCACGCAAAGTAAAAGCCGATCTCTTTATCGATGACCGCAACCTAGGTGGACTGCCTGACTGGGGAAGCATCTACCGCATGGTGCATGACGGGCTGACCTACGAAGAACTGTTTCGCGAAAACAGTGAACCGGTCCGGCAGAAAAAGAAGGGCTTTTGGGCACGTTTGAAAAAATAATATCCGAATGAGATTTTTGACTTATGTCAATTCATAACCCGCAAAAACCTTCTAATTTTGTACTCTAAATAGAGAAAGATTAGTTTTTATAAGAGTAAAGAGATTAGTTTTTAGGGTGCACTAAAAAAATAGGCAATATCCACAACGGTTATTGCCTATTTTTATATATAGCCGGAAGCCAAGTACATCAATACAGACTTCCTTGACCGACTTCCGTAAAGAGCTTCGACAACTTCTCCACCACCGGTTTCATATAACGTTCTCCTTTCTCGGCAGAAGCTTTTTTGGGGTTCCCTACCCCGCTGTCGACTGTAGCCTTATCCCAATGGCGGGGAGCCCAGCCAACCTTTTCATTCAAGGAAGGAATGGCAAACGGTTGGGACTCTCCGTCACCGGCCTCAGCCAGATTCACCAGCTCGGGATGGTAATGCATCATGACGGAAGTCTCAGACTCGCCGGCATGGTCGTCGACAACAGCCTCAAAGTAGTCTTTGGGAGGGACGATGCTGAACCAGTCGGCAGCGATAATCAGAAAATCGGGATACACAAACGCCAGGTCACGAATCATTCCCTTGAAGTTGTTGCCGCCATGACCGCTGAGAATAATCAGCTTACGCATGCCTTGTGCATAGAGGGAGGCAACTATGTCTTCCAGAATGGCCTGCTGGGTGGAATAGCGGGTATGGATGCAGAACGGAAGTTCGCGCTGCCCCGGATTGTGTGCACCGAAAGGTACGGGAGGCATCACCATACAGCGTACACCGGAATTCTGCAAAGCCAGTGCAGCCGCATCTACGGCAATATCATGCGGCAGAATACAATCAGTGAGATAAGGCAGATGCAGATTATGGGGCTCCGTAGCTCCCCAAGGTAGGATGACAACGTCATACTTCACTCCTTTCACCTTTCCATAGCAGGAAACAGTAAGGTCAATTTCTCTTTTTTCCATGATAGTTTATTTTGGGGGTAAATCTTTACCGCAAAAATAAACATTATTCCGTCACATTGAACCTATTGCCGGCGATATTCTTTAGGTGACATACCGGTGTGATGCTTGAAATACTTGCCAAAGAACGACTGGTTGGCAAAGTGCAGCTCGTCTGCAATTTCCTGAATGCTCAGCTCGGAAGACTTCAACAAGGCTTTGGCTTCCAAAACGACGAGACTGTCAATCCATTCGCCCGCCGTCTTTCCGCTGATTTCCTTCACTACGGTGGAAAGGTGCTTGGCAGTGAGGAACATCTTATCAGCATAGTAGGACACACTGCGCTCTTCCTTATAGGACTCGGAAATAGCACGGATAAAGCGCTCGAACAAGTCTTCCTTCCTGCTTTTGGGAATGCGTTCCTGGATGACATATCCTTGATAGATATTATATATCTCATAAAAAAGGGCCAACAGCAACCCCTGAGTGATTTCCTTACGGAAAGGATTGTCTTTCAGCTTCACCTTGCTCCAAAGAAAAGAGTGATACTCCTGAAACGATTGGGATTCCTCCGGAGTGATGTGAACGAAGGGCCGCTCCTTAATCATGAAAAACATAGGGAAAAGCTGTTGCATGGTAGGTATCACCATATCCATAAAATCCCTTGAAACAGCAATGAAAAGTCCGGAAAAATCTTCGGAGCGTTCCCGTTGCAGAACAATCTGGTCGGGAAGAATAATGCCCAACATACCTTCCCGCATTTCACATTGCTGCAGGTTGAGTTCCAGTTTGCACCACCCTTTCAAACAGACAGTCAGGCAAGCAGCATTCAAACGGGTGGGATAAGAGCTCAAAGGCATATCCTTGATGTCATTAAAAATAGCAAAATCATTGCCGATGAAATCAATCATCGGCAAATGATGTATCTGGGAAATGTCTACATTCCGTATTCTCTTAGTATCCATGGTTTTTGTGCTTTGGCGACAAATGTAGGACTATTTTGCGGAATTTAGCTCTAAAAATTCTTAAATGGAAACTTTTAGTTCATTATCTTGAAACCGATAAAAAAGGTTCTCGGCTGCGTCGGTCCGTAGAAATAACCCGCATCGCGGAATTCCCCTTTATCCAGGTCTTTCTGGAAACTGTTAAAGATATTCTGTACACCCGTATTCAACTGAAGCTTGATATGGTCGTGAAGCACAAACGTATAGTTCAACTTCACATTCAGATCCAGAAATTGGGGAGTATGCTCCATGCGGTCTGAAGTGATATTACAGAAGGCACCCTCGGGAGCATCTTCCGGTGCGTAGTGCGGAACAATCATCTTTCCCGTATAAGTGCCAGAAAGAGAGAAATCAAAATTCTTTACCGGTGCGGAAGAGAAAGTGAAGTACCCGTAATAATCCGGTGTACGGGGCATGCGCTTAGTGGTAAGGTCTTTTCCGTCCACCTTTGTCCAAGCTTCCTCATGGGTATAGCGGCTGCGCTGTGCCGTAAATCCGAGTTGGAACTGCGCCTCCTTACCATGGGCAATCCTCGCATCCAGATTGGCACCATATACACGTGCACCGTTTCCGTTGCGGCGCTCCTTAATAACATCCCCTACTTCGTTCTTGCCGATATCTTCGAGCACAAAGACATGGCGCAGGTCTGTATAGAAACCTTCCACCAGAATGTTTGCCTGCCAGTGCCCCAAATGGGCAGTCCAGTCTACCGAACCGCTGTAACTGTTGGAACGCTCTTCACGCAGATTGTCGGACAGTTTGATTTGGACACCCTTACCGCCTACTGCCGTTACGTGCAAGTCCTCATCGTATGCCTGCGGAGCACGGAAACCGGTAGAATAAGTCAAGCGTGCCTGAAAATCATCTGTCGGCTTGTAGAGCAGGTTGACGCGAGGACTGAAAATAAGCTTGTCAATCAGGTTGTGCTTGTCCAGACGGGCGCCGACCAACATGGTCAGTACATTCATTTTCCACTCATTCTGCACGAAAGCACTGGCAATGCGGACATCCTGCTCCATGTCACGATGATAGCCGGTCATAATGTCATGCAGGGAGTTGTTCTGATATTCCAGTCCGCCGGTGAAGGTAGCGGGAGCAAAGAAACAGTTGTCCATATTGCCTACATACATGCCACCGGCAACCCAAGTCAAGTCTTTCGTCTTGCCGTAGGCATTCATGTCCTTTTGGGCACCATAGTAACTGTTGCGATCGGTGTGCTGGATGGAGGTGTAAGCTGAAATCTTATGCTTGTACTCTTTCCAGAATAAATCGTAGCTCACGCCTCCGCTATTGATGATATGCTTGGTCTGCTCGGTAATGTCCGTCTCATGCGGCTGCAAATCAAATTTATTACCTCCGCGACGAAGTTCGTTAGTAGTATGGTATTCCAGATTGATGCGGCTGAAATGCGTAGGACGGTAATAGGCACGGAAACCGAAGGTATTCATGTTCAGCTTGCCCAGCTCGGAAAAGCCATCGCCATCGCGGTCGTAGGGGTTACGGTTGCGGTAACTCTCATAAAGGGCAATGCCGTAGGAGTTATCTTTGGCAACCAGCGATACATTGCCACCCATATATTGCTCCCAGGACTTGCCGTCCATATTGGAGAACATACTCGATACCTGGAAGGAATTGTTGATGGGATCTTTGGTTATGATGTTGATGGTGCCTCCCACAGCATTAGCTCCAAACAAGGCAGAGCCTCCACCACGCACCACTTCTACCCGTTCAATCATGTTCACGGG
>ENA-ORNR01004080-ORNR01004080.1-human-gut-metagenome-genome-assembly--contig:-NODE-4080-length-10384-cov-7.583696_pt1 | contig 10384 bp, 10 predicted proteins | sample MGYA00242114_ERZ509020 | MGnify/ENA primary metagenome ERZ509020 (study PRJEB26280, sample SAMEA2338758) | human gut metagenome | biome: human gut; feature: human-associated habitat; material: faeces...
ATTGCATCCATCCAATCAGCATAAGGAGGTAGGATATGAAAGTAAAGGTTATATCAGTTTTCCGCGACAAGTTCACCGGAAAGTATTACACTCCCGGTGAAGTGATTGAAGTCGGTGAGGAAGCCCGTGTGCTGGATATGGAAAGCCGCAGACTTGCTGAACGGATTGAGGCAAAAAATCCCGAAGTGAAAGCCCCTGAAGAAAAGAAAGAGGTGAAAATTTCCCTCTTTGAAAAGGAGTTTGAGAAGAAGACTTTGATTGATGCTTTGAAGTCTATCGGTGCACAGGCTTCCGGCAATATGAAAGAGGAAACTCTTTTGTCTAAGGTTTCAGAACTGGATGAAGAATCAACAGCCAAACTGAAAGAAGCATTAGGTATCGAGTAAAAGGATAGGGTAGTGCTTCTACCCTTCCATTGTCTAATTTTATAAATCAGAAAAGAAATGAAGAATTTTATTTTTGCCATGTGTGGCTTTTTAATGATGTCTTTGGTTTCGTTGAGCGTGCAGGCATCAAGTGTGAAATCTCCTAAGTGTGAATACGTGAATCCATCGGTTGATGTTGGTCTGCCGGATATTCAGTTTATCACTTTGGAAACGGTTCCGGCTGATTGTGTTGTACTGACCATGACACCTCCCGTCTTCTTGGTTGCAAATAACCCGGCTATGATGTGTTCGATGAAAGAGGAAACGGCTATTCAAGGAAAACAAATTTCAGTCCCTAAATTACCGTTCCGATACGTGTTCAAGTCGAAATATTTGAACCATTATAGCTATACCGCATATAGCAAACTGATTACACCATATTAAGATGACGGTAAACGACTACATACAGCAGAAGTTCCAGACCTTCGGCATTAACTTGTCGGAGGCTGACCTTTTGGATATGTGTCTTACCTCGAAGATAAGCGGAGAGGATGAGATGAATGAGGATTGCTACGATCGTGTCTCTGTGGCGATGGCGAAGTTCATCCCCTCTCTTTTACTTCGGCCCACATCTATTGGGGAAAGTGGTTTCTCAATGTCTTGGGACATTAAAGGGATTAAGGACTACTATTCTTTCTTGTGCAAGAAGTACGGACTGAAAGACGAACTCAATACCGATAAACCCAAAGTCAAGTTCTTATGATATTCGCTCCACATAGATTAATGGTCAAGGTCGTGTCCGGTCCGTCATTTGACGAGGATATGAACCCGCTCCCCCCGAAAGAGGATTGGAAAGACTTTGGTTCCTGCCGGTGTGATGATAATGGCGTGATGAAGCAAATCTCCGTAAACGGGGTAATGTACGACTATAATTATCATGTTGTCTATGAGGGTGGGATACTAAATGCTGGTACCGAGGTGAGAATCCTGGACGGGGAAAGTGTGAGAGCTGAAGGAAAGGTCATCAAGTCCGGTAAGTCTAACTATTTCAAGTATGCGGAAATATGGCTGTAGATTTTGACTTCTCAGATGTTGATGCGGCCTTTGATGAGTTCTATGAAGAGGCCAAAGAAGCGATGATTGAGGTAGGAGAGGATGCTGTTCAGTACGCTAAGGATAATGGGGATTATCAGGATCACACCGGTACACTTCGAAAATCTAATGAATACGAGGTTGACGAAACAGGACTGACGCTGAAGAATGAGACAGAATACGCATCTTATGTGGAAGCAAAAGGATTTGAAGTATTGAGTGATGCCGCCTTGGAAGCGGAGAAACGATTAAAAGAAAAGTTTGAATGATAGTAACAGGCGACATGGAAACTATTTTGGTTCGGGACTTGAAGCCGTTTGGTATCCCTACTTACAAGAAGGACGCAATACCGGAAGGGGAAGTTACCGAAGAAAGGATAACCGTTATCCCGAAAGAACCCAAACCGGGAACTTATTGGATTAAAGGTTTCGTTGAAGTTAATTTCTGTGTACCTGATATTAATGGAATGGCAAACAAAAGTAGATTAACCGAATTAGAGCGGCAAGCGTCTGGTTTACGTTCTGTTTCCTCTTTTGACGGTTCTACCTATCGTTACAAAGTCTATTCTACCCATCAAGAAAGAGATGTACCGCTAAAGTGTCATTTTGTGAATGTGAAAATAATGTTTGAAATTTTAAATGTGAGATAATTATGGCAGAGAATAAAAAAATTGTGGTGGTAAACCTTCAGAAGCTGGAGGTTGCGCCGATCGGGGCTGGTGGTGCCGAAGGTTCTGTTTTTGAAGAAGTCCCGGTAGTTCATGAGGACACCTTCACTTATGAGGATGAAGATCCGGAGGTTAAGGATTACAAAGATGTAGCTGGAAATACCTATTATTCCTCTAAAAAGCCGGGTGCGGTTAAGATCAATGCTTCTATTGGTATGTATGATCTTGAGACTAAGGCTAAATTCCAAGGTGGTAAGTTTACGGCGGGGTCAGAGAGTAAGCCGGGCACATGGGAGCGTGCCGACCATGTAGAGAGTAAAGAGTTTACCGTCCGTGCCACAACTGAAGATGGTGTGAAAATTATTTTTCCTCGTGCCGGTGTTTCTGCTTCTGGTAAAGCGAATGAAAAGGCAATTGGCTTAGCCCTTGTTTTTACGGCGTTGAAACCAACCAAAGCCGGCGTTCCTATTGAGCGCTGGGAAGACGGGGAGGATACAACTTTGGGTGGATAAGTTAATGACGAGGGTGAGCAATCACCCTCTAATATTTAAACTATGAGTGAGGTTTCAAAAAACATATCAGAGTTACTTTCCGGTACTTATGGAAAAGCTATTGTTGTAGGGGGAACAGTATATGTAATCAAAGCTCCTTCTATCAAAGTGATAATGAGGGCTACCCAATATTTAAGTAAGGTCGATTTACCGGAAAATGGCACTGTGCGGGAATTAATGAAGGTCGCTCCTGCCAATTTGGAGAATATCGTCAAGGGACTTTCATTCTTGGTGGTTGGTGATGTCCCGAATTATCAAAAAAGAGCTGAAAGCCTCGAACGGCAGATGCTTTCAGGTTCTAAAGAAGAATTATTGCAAGCGTATTTTGTCGCTTTTGAGTTAATAACCGGACGTGATTTTTTCGTAGTCTGCCAGTTAGCGATGGAGCTGGCAAATCTGATAGTAAAACCCAAGTAGTAGGAGGCAATACCATCGTAGGAAGTATTACCTTATTCATGGAAAATTTGAACCTTTCTTACAGGGAGGTGTATGAGGATCTTCCTTATCTTCTTTTGCTCTTGATGAGTGCTGATAAACCGAGGGCTGTCTATGAGGACAAAGAGAAAACTGAAGTAAAAAAGATGTCGGGAAAGGATCTTATGAGACAAAAAAGAGGAGCATGATTCTATATTCACGACAATCTTTTCATTGTCATGTATCTATTCCCATAAAATTCTACTACTTTATTGGTCTGATGTACTTTTATCCAAAACATTGATGTATGCCTAAATTAGCGTTTCACATAGAAGCTGACTATCAAAAAGTCATTAAGTTACGGGAAGAGATAGATAAGTTAAAATCTACTATTGCCGGGATGGATAGTAATACTTCTCCGGCTACTTTCCGGGCAATGGAAGTTCAACTTGCTAAAAATACGAAAGAATTGGATTCTCTTGTCACTTCCGCAGTACGTGCAGGCAATGAAATAAACCAAGGTTTTAAAAAGAAAATATTCGATGCTTCGCAAGTTGTAAACGGATTATCAGAAAAAATTATCACTCAAAAAGCTGTTATTAAAGATGTAGAGACTGATGTAAAACGACTTGGAGAGGCCTATCGTATTGCATTGAAAAGAAATCCATTGTCCGCTAATGAGAAATTGGAAGAATACAACGCTGCACGCAAGGCCTTGGATGGAGAGAAAGCTGCTTTATTTGGATTGACGCAAGAACAGGCTAATGCACGACTATCGGTAAAAAAACTACGTGACGAGTATACTTTATATCGACAGGAGGGTATAGAGAATGTCGGTGTGACAAAGCAGATAGAACAAGCGATGTCTAATGTCGGCAAAAAATTATTGGGAGGATATTCCATTAAGGAGTTTCTGTCAAACATGGTTCGTGTTCGTGGCGAGTTTCAAGCCGCAGATACGGCCATTCAAACTTTGCTTGGAAGCAAAGAAAAGGCGGATGTACTTATGTCGCAAGTACGTGAATATGCAAAGATTTCTCCTCTTGAGTTTTCTGATGTAACCCAAGCTACGCAGATGATGTTAGGCTTTAATATCGAGGTCGAGAAAGTACCACGTTATTTACAGGCTATTGGCGATGTCTCTATGGGAGATACCCAAAGGTTTAACTCGCTTACGTTGGCTTTCTCTCAAATGTCGGCAGCAGGAAAGTTGATGGGGCAAGATCTTAATCAGATGATTAATGCCGGATTCAATCCGTTGCAAATCATGGCAGATAAGACCGGAAAATCTATTGCTGCGCTCAAAGATGAGATGTCTAAGGGGGCTATTTCCGCAGAAATGGTACAACAGGCGTTTATAGATGCTACTTCGGCAAGTGGTAAATTTTATAATATGTCCGAGAACGCTTCAAAAACTATCAACGGTCAGCTATCCATGATGCAAGATGCGATGGATTCAGTATTCAATGAATTGGGGCAGAAATCGGAGGGTGTCATAATTAAGGGTATCCAAACAACCACTTCGTTGATAGAAAACTATGAAACGATAGGTAAGGTATTGGCTGGGTTGGCTGCTACTTATGGAGTTTATCGGACTGCTTTGATAGCCAGTATTACATTAACTCGTAGTTGGGCTGTTGCCGCAAGGGTAGATGCGGCCGCAAAAGGAATCCAAACAATTATGACAAAAGCGCAGACTGTCGCTCAATTGGCTTTAAATGCGGCAATGAAAGCTAATCCTTATGTTTTACTTGCCACCATCGTAGCCAGTTTTACCGCTACTATGTGGGTTCTTCATGATAGTACAACCGCTGTCGAGAAAGCCCAAAAGCAACTTAATAAAGAACAAGAAGAAGCCGCGCACAGGAAACAGGAACTTACCTCTAAAACAGACAGTCTGATTTCAAAAATAAATAGTGAGACTGAATCTGTTTATTCGCAGGTTAAGGCATACAAAGAGCTGATAAAACTGTTTCCCGAACTTGGAAATGTGAGTCTCGAAGAGTTTAAGAATTTGCCTCAGGATCAGCAAAATAAGATGTTATCATCTGTCAATGAGAAGAGAGAAATAGACAATGCGGTTAAGGCTTATGAGGCTGATCTGAAAAGAATAGAGGACCTTAAAAAGAAAATACAAGAGACAGAATCTTCTCCGTACAATAAATCTGGTAATTCATGGATTCATGATGTAGAACGACTTAATAAGCAACTTGATACTGCTAATAATCTTGCAAAACTCCATAAGGAAGAAATAGATAAAATAAAAGAAGCCCAATGGGAGGCTAACACTCCTGTTGAAGAGAAGGTTAAGCATTATGAGGATGTGAAAAGAAAACTTATCGAGGAAAGGGATGAACTTGATAAAACTTTGACGGAATCAGAGGATATAGCTTCTGTGTGGGTGGGTGTTCCTGATATCATTAGTAGTATCAGGCTTGATGCTTTGAATAAGCAGATAGATGAGACAACAGGAAAGATCAATTCATTAACGAGGAATAGTATCTCTGTTGTACAGAATAAATCCTATTGGGAGAAGCAGAAACAGGATGCAGAAGCTGCTCGTAATGCCTTGGATGTATCAAAAAAGAACTCTGAAGATTGGAGCAAGTATACAAAACAGATACAAGAGGCGCAAACGCAAATAGACAAATATTCTGATTCGACCAAGCGCGAAAAACAAGAAAAGAAAGAGGCGGATAAGCAACTCAAACAGCAAAAAACGATTCATAACGAACTTTTATCCTTCCGCCGTCAAAATCAACAGTCCGAAATCGACTTGATGAAAGAAGGATCCGACAAGAAGATTGCCCAAATTTATCTTGACTATGACAATGAGATTGCAGCCATACTCGCCAAAGAGAAAGAGTGGAAAGACGCGCAAGGCGGCAAACTGAGCAAAGAACAGACGGTCGAGATTCATACCGCTTTGGTCAATTCATACGTTAAACGAGAGCAATCGACCTCCAATGTGAATAAGGAACAACTGGAGGAAGAGAAACGCGCCATGAACGAATACCTGAAAGAATATGGTTCATATTTGGAAAAGCGCCAGGCTATCACGGAGCTTTATAATGAGAAGATAGCAAAGGCCACAACGGAAGGTGAACGGCTTTCCCTTGCAGAAGGTATGAAGAAAGAGCTGGCGGACGTGGATAATGAAGCCCAAAAGAGTACCTCCATTATCACCCGGCTGTTTGATGATATGAGTAAAAAGAATATCACCTCTATTCGTGCCATTGCGGATGAAGCAGAAAAATTCTTGTCTTTTCTTGAAAGAGGGGAATATTCATCTGATAATTCATTCGGTATTACCAAAGAACAGTTTGATGTGCTTCGCAAGTCACCGGATCAGTTGAAGGCCATCAAGGATGAAATAGCCAATGTCCGCCGTGAAGCCGACCAAATGGAAACCTCTTTTAATAAAGTTTCAAATGGCCTAAAAAAAGTATTTGCCTCAGAAAATGATGCCAAGAAGTTAAAAGAGGGTTTGGCAGAAATAGAAGAGGGCATGAGTGAAATTATGCAGACCGGGCAGTTCCTCTCTGACACGTTTTCGAAGCTCGGAGATTCGTTTGGTGGTGTATTCGGTGGGATAGCTGAAGGTTTCAGTGTGGCTATGGACACTGTAAGTTCTGCAATGAACGGTGCGAAAGCCGGTTCCATGTTCGGTCCACTCGGTGCGTCTGCCGGTGCTGCCATTGGTGTCGTTACATCTTTGGCCGGTGCCATCGCCAAAATCCATGACAAGAAGAACGAGAAACGTATCCAGCGGTTGCAGGATCAAATTGATACATTGGATAAATCTTACGGTAAGTTGGAAAAGTCAATCGAGAAGGCCTATTCAAAGGATGCTTCCAAAATGATTGAGCAGAACAACAAGCTGCTGGAGCAACAGAAGATCCTTATCCAGCAACAGATCAGAGAGGAACAGGACAAGAAAAAAACTGATGACAGCCGTATCAAGGAGTGGCAGGAACAAATCGAGGAAATCAACGACGTCATAGCGGACAACAAGGAGAAGGCCGTGGACGCTATCTTCGGGGAAGACTTGAAATCCGCCATTGACAACTTCGCTAACGCACAAGCCGAAGCATGGGCTTCCGGTGAAGACCGGGCAGAATCGGCGAAAGATACCGTCAAGAAGATGATGCGGCAGATGGTCACAGAATCCATCAAGGCAGCAACGGAATCTTCCGGTGCGATGAAGAAGATTCGTGACAAACTGAAGGAGTTCTATGCCGACAATGTCCTTTCCGGCTGGGAACAGGATTATATCTATAACATGGCGGAAGAACTGCAAAAGGAGATTGACAGGCAGTTCGGTTGGGCTGATAGCCTAATGAAAGATAAGGTGGAAGAGCCGGAGAAAGAAGAAGATATATCCGAAAATACCCTGAAAGGCGCATATGCCAAAGCCTCTCAAGAAAGCATAAACTTGTTGGCCGGTCAGACCGGGGCCGTCCGTGCCCTGTTGGAAGACATCCGCGGCAGTATGCAACCGATCCGGGAACAAATGAAGCTGATCTATGATATGCAATCCAGAGGTTGGGAAGATGTGAAGGCCATCCGCGAACTATCAGATAAAGTGGAAAAGAATACCGATCGGATCGCCGAGAATACGAGAGAGATCAAAGAGGTTGCCGGTAAGATATCGGAAAACACTAGAGGCACGGTTGATGCCCTGGAAGGTACTATTAACGTAAAAGTAAAAATGTAACATGATGGACAAAGAGTTTTTTGAGATCGCAAACCGGTTAGGTGCCTGTAGGTTGTTGCATGGCACGGAAAATAAAGAAGAGCTTATGCGCCTTCTGCTGACGCCGCAGGGAACGGAGTTCTGCACGAAGAATAATTTCCCGTCTATGGAACAATTACGGGAGTTCCGGGGCAAGAAGGCCGAAAGCATGGGAATCTATATCGAAACGGACGTGAAACTGACGAATCCGGTGAAGGTATTCCTGGCCGGTTCCAAGGCAATCCTTCATTTTGATACGATCGGCCGCTACAACGTGATCCTGATGCACGGGGCGGAAGCCGAGATCCATGCGAGTAACTATGCCGTGGTGTTCGTAAAGAACGCTGGCGGTAAGGTAATAACTCATAAAGACCATACAGCACGTGTATTATGACAATAGACGGAAAAGACGTATATACTGAATGGGGATGTAAATTATTGGAAGGTTCTTTTGATGATCTTCTGAAATACCCCAAACGTAAGGCAGTCAAATATAACAACTGGGCGGAAGCCGACGGAATCGATCCCGATCTCTCGGTTGTGGAGTTCGAACCTAAGACCGTCAAGTTGAAATTCCTCATGAAGGCAGAAACGCTTGAGCAGTTCTGGTCTGGGTATAGAAAGTTTGTTGCTGATCTGTCCGCACCGGGCTATCGGGAATTCAATCTTATTGCCGGTATGACCAACCGCTTACGCTTCAATGCCGGCTCTTCTCACGAACAGCCTGTGCCATTTAATGCAGGGGAGAACGTATCTGTGTTTGAACTTTCTTTTGTCGAGGACAATCATGCCATTTATCCGGCAACTCCGGCCGGCGGTATCGGGCTTCGCGGGCAGTATGCGATTAATGGGATAGACTTTGCAGACTTCGGTATAGGATCGGACGATAACCAGGAGGACATCTTGAAATATCCTGCGGTTAAGGCGCCGTTCACCGATGGCCGTACGGTAGACCTTTCGACAATCAAAACCCAGCATAGGGAAATAAAACTGTCCCTTTGGATGTTGGCCGGCAGTGTGGAAGAGTTTCTGAATAACTATCGGGCATTCTTTAGCCAGATATCCGGTGTAGGAAATCAGGAATTATATATTAAGACGTTGGATGGTATCATTCAGGTGTACTATACTGATTGCCCGTCCTTTTCTGTGGAAGTCTGGCAGGAGAACCGGATAGGAGCAAGATTCACTATTTCTGTTGTTGTTCCCGTAGTGAGTTGGATAGATGCTGGCGGTGATGTTCGTTACCGTGTGCTGAAGGATCCGGATTTGGGGTTATTGGCAGACGAGCAAGGTAGAATAATAGTTTTCAATTGATATGGCAGAAGAATTTGAAATAATCAGGGCTAATTTGCTTCCGGCAGCCGGAACAATAACCGATAATGATATGATCCTGATCATTCAGGGTGGGAGACCTAAGCGTGCTTTGCCCTCTGCAATGAAAGGTAAACAGGGCGATCCCGGTCTTAGTGCGTTTTTAGGGATAAACGATAAATACATCCTTTGGAAACAAGGAGCTAATGGTGCTTGGCAGAATCTGTTGGAAATTGAGAAAATTCGTGGGCCGAAAGGAGAGAAGCCGGTTTTTCGAAAGTTGAACGGTACGCTTCAAATGAAATACGAAGGTGAGCCGGATAGTGCATACGTGGATATTTTCGACCGTGAAGAATTGAAAATGAAGTTTTCCGATCTGACACCAGCAGAAGTGGATCAATTGAAACTGCATTTTTCTGATCTGACAGAGACTGATAAGGCCGAACTTATGAAGCCGGCAACGGATGCGGCAAAAGAGGTTCGTGAACAGATGTCCCAAATTAAGGAGGAAGCTAATACTGCTATATCGAATGTAAACACCGCAAAAGTGAGCGCAGAGGCGGCAACCAAGGCTGCAAATGATGCCGCAGCTTTAGCAAATGCCGCAGCTGGTCAAGCAACTCAATCTGCCGGAGATGCTGATGCAGCGACCAAATTGGCTGTTGCTGCCGCTGCATTGGCGGAGGAAAAAGCCGGTATAGCCAATACCGCAGCCGAGAATGCCGATACCGCAGCAGCTTCAGCCAATATGGCAAAGGAAGAAGCAGATAAAGCAACTGTTGAAGCCAATATAGCCGCAGGAAAGGCCAATGATGCCGCAGGAAAAGCTGACACGGCAACATTAAATGCCAATACCGCAACAGATAAAGCGAATGAAGCAGCATCCTCGGCTACAACTGCCGCCGAAAATGCTAATGCGGCTGTAGAGCGTGCGGATGATACCATAGCTTCTGCCGAGACTGCTACAAAATCGGCGACGGATGCAGCTTTAGCCGCAAACACGGCAAAAGAAAATGCAGACAAGGCGGCAAATACAGCCAAAGCTGCCGCTACTCTGGCCAATGAAAAGGCAGGACTGGCGGATACGGCAGCTTTGGCTGCTAATACGGCAAAGGAAGATGCCATAGCTGCAACTGATAATGCCAACACTGCCGCCGACCGTGCCAATCGTGCAGCCGAAGCCGCCGAAGGAGCCATCAGTGGACTACAACCCGACTGGAACGTTACCGATCCTGTCAATAAGAACTAC
>ENA-ORNR01004097-ORNR01004097.1-human-gut-metagenome-genome-assembly--contig:-NODE-4097-length-10340-cov-3.129801_pt1 | contig 10340 bp, 8 predicted proteins | sample MGYA00242114_ERZ509020 | MGnify/ENA primary metagenome ERZ509020 (study PRJEB26280, sample SAMEA2338758) | human gut metagenome | biome: human gut; feature: human-associated habitat; material: faeces...
TGGTGAACCGCAAGGGCGAGGAGTTCTCCTCGTTCATCAAGGCGGACCTGGAAACGGGGCGGTTGAGCTATTCGCGCACCCCTGACGGTTTCGAGCAGCGCGAACAGTTCAAGATACCCGACAAGGTATGGGACGTTCAGCTGAGCAGCAAGCAGCGTGCCGACCTCCAGAGCGGCAAGGCGGTGCTGGTCGAAGGCATCAAGGGCTACGACGGCAAGACCATCTCGCAGTATGCCAAGGCGAACTTCAACCAGGGCAGGCTGGATTTCTATAACGAGAACCCTGACCGCAAGCGCGACGCCTCGCAGCGTAACGTGGTGACGGGCGCGCAGAAGCAGGGGCAGGAACAGGGCAGCCGGAAATCCAAAGGCGCGAGTATCGCATGACGCGTGAATCAAACGAATGTAAAATCCTAAAAAATCGGAAATATGGAAATGAACAATGTAAACAACACGCCTTTCAAGGCGGAGGACGTGAACTGGGACGAACTGGCCGGCATAGGCATATTGAAGGACGAACTGGAAATGTCGGGGGAACTTGACACATTGCTCAGGGGTGAGAAAACGAAAGTGATGCCGCTCAGCCTCGTGCTCCTCGGTGTGGACGTGGTGATGGACGCCACCCTGCAACTGGTACGCAAGGACGGCGGGCCGCTGATTGAAATCCTCGGTGTGAAGCCGTCGGCATAGCGGCCTGTCACCTGTCAATCCGGCAAGTGAAAATGCAAAGAATGCCAAACAGCCGTTCCCTGTCTTCCGGTTCCGGTCACGGGGAACGGCTTGAATTTTATCCGGACATGGAGGTTGCCGGAAATCAAGGGGCACAAGAAAGGATAGCACCGTCATTCCAATTCGCGGACAAAGGTAGCGCACCGCCCTGTTCCACCGGCAAGGTCAGGCCCTCCGGGTTTCGGGAAAAATCATCCTCGCGCGGCTCCGGTATTTTCCCCCGAAAACCTTGCCTGTGGAGGCGGTACGCATTCCGGCCCCCGAAATTGGAAATGACATGTTCCACCTATATAATAATGTAAGGTCATGAAAACAAAAGAATGTATCGGAAGAGCAAGGACAAACAGATGGATTAAGATTGTGGCATTGGCCATTACAGCCTTCATCGTGTTCAGCTATCTCCATTCAAGAGGCATATCACCGGTATGGACAGCGGTCGCCATCGTCTGTTTCAGCGGGTTCTTCAGGTTCCTCTATAAAGTAGCCTGCCTGCTGGTCGCGGCGGCGATATTGTTCTGCATCCTCAGTTATCTGGTCTTCTGACAATACCGGGATATGGAACGGATATGCCATGCAGATTCCTGTAAATGCTTACAGGGCGGAGCTGTCCTGCCGGGCGGCTCTTTTTATATCCGGAAGTTGAAGGGAATGATGACGGCAGGGATACGGACAATGAAGATGGAGAAGCAAATACAGCCATTGGCAGACCGGGAACTACCGGGCAAAGCTGGCAAACGCTTCTTTTCGGACGGCAAGGCCGGACCCTCCGGGTTTCGCGGAAAAATCATCCTCGCTACGCTCCGGTATTTTTCCGGAAAGCCTTGCCTTTCCGGAAGCGTCCGCCGTAAAGCCCTTGTAGTTCAACGGGCTGCCAAAGCCCGGGTATTCACAATTAAAATGATAAAGTCATGAACCAAGCAACCATCACAAGACCACCAGCGGCACCGTTGCAGATACCCGTGCCGATGCCCGTAACAAGAAGAAAAAGGACAGTGAAACCGGAACCGGTAATCAAGTTCCCGCCAAGAGGGACGACCGGACCGGTACACATCTCCACACTGCTGGACCCCATCCTGGAACTCTGCCGCCATCCCGACAGGGACAGGCTGCTGGCGGAATTCTTCAACCAATGACGTAGTACGATTATTCACTTTTTAATTCATACAATTATGTTTTTTACAGCAATCAACCAGGTGATGACCGAGGGCGTGGACCTCACGATAGTCATCCGCAAAGCGAACGGACAAATGGCGGTATCCACACTGCCGAAGTCGAACGGGCTGAAGGACGAAGCCCAAAACCACATCGTCCCGCTCACGCTCTCGGGGCTGCCCGAAGAACTCGATGCCGGATTCATCGGCACGATTTCCAAACCCATCCAAAAAGTTTCCGGACTCCTGACCAACATGGCGGAGTTCGAGAAGCAGGCGGACAAGGCTGCCGCCGACAGCAAAGTGGCGAAGGAGGCAAAGACCAAGGAAACGAAAGAGGAGAAGGAGAAACGGGAGAAGTACGAGAAACACCTCAAGAAGGCGGAGGAGCTGATTGCCGCAGGCAACCACAAGGATGCCGTCACCGCGCTCGGTCAGGCACGCCTTTATGCCAAACCGCAAGACCTGAAGAAAATCGACGGCATGGTGGAGGAACAGAAGAAGGCGATGAACAAGGGCAGCCTGTTCGAGATGATGGACGAACAACCGGCACCGCAATCGCAGCAGGCACAACAGGCGGCACAACCCGTAGCGGGACAGCAACCGATGGTACAGCCGCAGGCCGGACAGATGCCTCCGCAGCCTCGCCGGTATGTACAGCAACCCGTACAACAACCGGCGCCACAGACGGTGCAGCAACCATATCATGGCGGACAAATGATGCCCGGACAGCAACCGGCCTATCATCATCCGTCACAGCCGCAGATGCCTCCGCAGCAGCCATACCCGTATCCCCCGCAGGGGGCTTGTCCGCAAGCGGCACAGGGCGTGCAGCACCCGCATTACGGCGAGCCGGTAATCCCTCCCTATCCGGAATCACAGGATATGCGGGAGGACGCTCCCTACCCGCCGCAGGATGAACCGGCCTACCGTCCGGAGGATTACGAGGGATATCCCGATTTTCCCCAATCCATGTTAGAACCCCATGTCTCACATTACACCCAAACAGTTTAAGATTATGGCACTCGAAATCAAAGGAATGACACGCTCATTCAAATTCAAGAAAGGAACGGAGTATATAACCCTTCATGACCCGGATCAGAACATCTCGCCGGACATGGTCATGAGCTACTATTCGAACATGTACCCGGAACTGACGACGGCTACCGTTCACGGACCGGTCATCAGGGAGGACATGACAGAATATGAGTTCAAGACAACTATCGGAACAAAAGGATAAAGGATATGGCAAAGGACAACAGAAAAAAGAAGAAATCATGTGTACCATTGGACGGACATCAGGCAGAACAGCTCGCGAGACTCATCATAGCGGAGACTACAAGGAACGTGCATTACGGGACGGACAGGAAAGAACGGATTGCGGCACCCAGCGGTGCCGTAATTCTTTTCTGAACACCACATTCACGCCGATGCCTCCGCCGGAACTGTTCTCGGAAAGCCCTGACGGAAAGCCGTGCAACCTGATCACGCGGGAAAACTACGAGTTCCTGCGTGATTCCTTTTTCAGATATGCACTCCTCATGAAGAAGGAGGCGGTACATACACCGGGACGAACGCCCGGCGAAAGCATTGCCAGACTGCACGAAGAGATGTGTAACCTTGTAGGCAATGACATGAATGTCAACATTGAGCAGGACGAAGAAAGACTCCTGTTCCGTCTCTGGAAATGTCATGAATGGGGAAAACTCACGTTGTATTACTTCCCGACGAAGTTCATGGAAAGGCTCGGACCGGAACTGAGACGCATATCCGTCACCTTCATCCACAACCTGATGCAGGCGAACGGGATAAACACCATACTGGACGAGGATGACATGGACTATGCCCTGACACTGATGTCTGAGGATGACTCGGGTGAAACGGCATCTGACCGGAAAAAGAGGCGGAGGCTCCTGCACTCCTATGAGGAAGGCAGGATACATGCCCTGTTACGCCGGGTGGAACGCAAATCCTATTACAAGAATCTGCCGAAGGCAATCGACCGATATAAGCCGAAGAACGGGTACGAACAGTCACTGCTCTCTGTCATGAAGGAGGGACTGGAGTTCCTTACACCTGAACACGGCATCATGGAATACGGCTACGATCCCTTCTACGAGGAAGAACCAGACTTTCTGCCCATGTATCTCAGCAAGCAGATCCGGGTCATCTATGACTGCACCGACATGATAACGGAATATCTCACCGACTATTACAACTCCTACAGCCAGGAGACTTATGACATCATTCCGGTCACCACCTGTGACCTGTCTCCGGAAACGGAGGAACTGTTCCATATGGACGACTATCCGGAACGTTTCTTCAAATGGGCGGAAAAATTCATCAACATCACAGTATAAACCAATCTGAAAGCATATGATAGACAGCAACGAACTGACCAGAAAAATCAAGACGCCGCTCAACCCCAAGGCGGCACTGATTGCTTATGCCTCGGAGAATGACAGGAACTTTTTCCTTGAAATCCGTGAAATTGACGACCGGGGAAACATGACGGAAGGAAGACCGGTAACCCTGGAATTCATGAACACGCTCGTGAAGGGATACTCGGAAAGACACAGCACCACTCCATACGGGAAGATACCCGACAACTTGTTGTATTGCGACCCGCGCAAGGGCAGCGAGAGATACGTGTGGTACAACCCTCCGCACAAGAGGATGATGTTCTTCAGCCCCGCGCTCAAAATAGAAAACGCGGAATATTACCTGCCGGGAGTGATCTATGAGGCCGGAGAACACGGAATGAGAATCTATGCCTACAAGGAAAATGTTCCCGGACCGGATACCGTGCTGTACGCCGCGCCCTTCTTCAACGTGACAGGTTCCAGCGTATGTCTTGGAAACGCCAGGATAGAGCTGCCGAAGGACCTGACCTATGAGAAGCTGCTGCAGTACTGGGAAAGGAAATTCTGGCTGACGGAATTCACCCACCTGGGAGGAAACGGGAACCCGACAAAGTCAAACCTCGTGCTGGTGACAAAGGCGGCACGGGACAGGGATTTCAACCTCGACGAACTGAAGCAACTGAACAACATGAAACTTAAAGACATACTGAAATGAAAAGAGTACATTACATCGACAACTATCTCATAAACCCGCAGCATCCGGTAACGGTAAACCTTATCGGAGCGGGAGGAACAGGCTCGCAGGTACTTACCTGCCTGGCCAGACTTGACACGGCACTGAGGGGACTCGGACACCCCGGGCTGTTCATAACCGTGTATGATTCCGACATCGTGACGGAGGCCAACATCGGGCGACAGCTCTTCAGTCCCTCGGACATCGGCCTGAACAAGGCACAGTGTCTTGTCACACGCATGAACAACTTCTTCGGCAACGACTGGAAGGCGGTACCGGACATCTATCCGGCAGCCCTGAAGGACGCTAGACGGGATAATCTGGCCAACATAACGATCACCTGCACGGACAACATAAAGTCACGTATCGACCTGTGGAACATACTGAAAGCCGTGCCGGTATCGGAATACAGAAGCCACGAGACGCCCCTGTACTGGATGGACTTTGGGAATACACAGGACACGGGACAGGTCGTCCTCGGAACCGTACCGAAAAAAATCAGGCAGCCGGAATCCAAGCTGTACGAAACGGTGGAGTCACTGAAAGTGATTACCCGCTACGTGAAATACGCGAAAGTAAAGGAGAAAGACTCGGGACCGAGCTGCTCACTGGCAGAGGCCCTGGAAAAGCAGGACCTGTTCATCAACTCCACATTGGCACAGCTCGGCTGCAACATCCTGTGGAAAATGTTCCGCAACGGCATGATCGAGCATTACGGGCTGTACCTGAACCTTTCTACCTTGAAAATGAATCCGATACCTGTCTGAACGCGGCTTTATGACCTATAACATGTTAAAACTTGTTTGAAATCAAGACAAACATATATTAACTTCATTGCAGTTAGGAACAAATGTATATATTTGTATTTTGGAATATTATACAATAGGACAGCGTATTGTCTTGCCGGAACTTCCATAATTCAGGCAAACGAAAACAGGGCCATCCACATTTCCACACGGGACTATAACAGGGGGCCTTATTTTTTCCTGCATCGGAAAATACGGAGAAACAGAAATATGGACTGACTGTAAAAAAAAGAATATGGACAAGATATTGGATACCCGAACCAGAGAATTTTCTGCCGACAGCTGCCGGCAGAAGGGAGAATCATGCGGGCAAACCGTCGCCCGCCAAGGTTATAACAGGCCGGAGTGCATTCTGTGTACGACGGGATAGCGCATCGGGGTGACATCCAAATTACTCACGTCCCGGAAGACTGCGCCCCACAACCTTCCGGGATTTTTTTATCATAAGGCGTATGAGGAAGCTAAGTGGAATTTCATTGCAGACAAAAATCATAGCTGGTTATCTGATATTGCTGGCAGTCATCGGAAGCATGATTGCCATACTGCTTCATGAGCGCAAAAAAATGCATGACATAGCAAACGGAACCGCAGAAATACGTGAGATCCGGAATGAAGTCAACGCCATACGCCGCCACATTGTCGGAATCGCATTGCTGGGGGAATCCGCCATCGGATGGGACAGCGAGGACTTCTCAGCATACCAGAACAGGCGCCTGCACATAGACAGCCTGCTGGAACGGATGAAAGACAACGGCCTGGATCTGGTAAGCCACGAACAGATAGACACATTGCGACGACTGTTGGAAGAGAAGGAAAGCCGCCTGTATCATCTTACAACGGTTTTTCAGGAGCAGAGGACATCAGACAGCCTGCTCTACAACCATCTCCCCGAGGTCATCGACAGGAGTACCCGTACACGCACGGTCACCCGCCGGAAAAACGGCATAGCAGGTTTCTTTGGCAAGAAGGAAACCGTACAGGTGCCGGCTTCCACGACAGAACTGCGGCAGCTCAACCGCCAGTTGATAACCATGCAGGAAGAGCATGACAGACATATCGGACTCTATATTGACAGCCTGCGTTTGCAAAACCTGAAACTGAACAAAAGACTGAACTCCTTCATCACCGCCCTTGACGAACAGGTCCAGGCCGCTTTCCAAAACCGGGAAACAAGGATTGCGGAGGCAAAGGCACTTTCATTCAAGCTGTTTGCGGCCACCATCATCGTTGCCATTGTCCTGCTGATCATATCCCATCTTGTCATACAGAGGGACATACGGCGCAAGGAACATGACCGCAGCAGACTGGTGGATACGCTCAAACAGAACCGGGAACTGTCCGAAATGAGAAAGCGTATCATCGTAACGCTTTCCCATGACATAAGGGGACCATTGAACGCCATCTGCGGCAGTGCGGAACTGGCCATTGACACCAGGGAAAGAAAACGCCGCAACACTTACCTTGACAACATCATCAAGTCCTCACGCCATATCACAAGGCTTGCCAACAGCCTGCTTGACCTCTCCAGACTGGACGAAGCGAAGGAATCACTGAACAGGATACCTTTCAACCTGAAAGCCTTCGTCGACGACATTAACGAGGAATACACCTGTGCGGCCAATGACAAGGGGCTGGTCTTCAAAACGGAAGCAGAAGGCACCGACATAGTGGTATACGGAGATGCGGACCGTATCCGTCAGGTGGCGGACAACCTGCTGACTAACGCTATCAAGTTCACCCGCAACGGAACAGTCTGTTTCCGGGTAAGCCACAAGGACGTGGTAATGACCATGGAGGTGGAGGACTCGGGCATCGGCATGGACAAGGAAACGATAGAACGCATATTCAGACCGTTTGAACGGGCGGCGCCAGACATTTCGCCGGAAGGCTTCGGGCTCGGCCTTCCGATAACCAAGGGACTTGTGAACCTGCTCGGCGGCAGTATTTCCGTATCGAGCCATGTCGGGGAAGGCAGTCTGTTCCACACGGAAATCCCCCTCGCCATTTCCTCTGAACCGGTAAAGAACCACGTCATGCCGACCGTGAAAAGGCTCAGCCTTCCAAAGCGTATCATCCTTGTGGACGACGATCCGATACAACTGCGCATCGTCATGGAGATGCTGGAGCGCAACGGTGTATCATGCCGTACCTGCATCGGGGCGAAGGACGTGGTGGGCGAACTGCGGAAAGAACCCTACGACTTACTGCTGACAGACATCCAGATGCACGGGACCAGCGGTTTTGACTTGCTATATCTCCTGCGTCATTCCAATATCGGAAATTCACGCACCATTCCGGTTGCCGCCATGACTGCCCGCAACGACGTGGACGAAAGCCGCTATACTGAAGCCGGCTTTTCCGGCTGCATACAGAAACCGTTCTCCATGAACGAGCTGCAGGCTTTCCTTTCCTCCATAATGGAAAGGTCGGGCCAGCGGCAGGAACAGAAGGCGGATTTCAATGCCTTAGCCGCAGAGACGGGGGATATGGAATGGATGCTCAATGCTTTCATTGAGGAATCGATCGACAACAGGACGGAACTGAAAAAAGCCCTTGAAAGCATGAAAACGGACACGGAGCGGATGAAAAACACCCTGCACCGCATGTATCCCACCTGGGAACAGCTGGGAGTGGCCTGTGAACTGGAAACATACAGCAGAATCCTACATGACGATACTTCCGATGATCTGACCATCAGTACATATACAGAGACGGTCATCGGAAGAATAGACCGGCTGGTAGGCGATGCGAAGAACCTGCTTTCGGAAATCAGAAAACTTGACTTAAAGAACTATACGGATGAAACACAGAATACTCATAGTTGAAGACAATATCCTGCTGGCCGGACAACAAAAGAAATGGTTTGAGAAATCCGGCTATGAAGCAGTGACGACGATAGACGAACCCGGTGCAAGGCGGCTTCTGAAAAAGGAGCCTTTCGATCTTGTCCTTTCCGATGTCCGTCTTCCGCAGGGGGACGGCATATCGCTGCTCGAATGGATGCAGAGAGAACGGATAGACGTTCCCTTCATCATCATGACCGGATATGCCTCCGTGTCGGATGCCGTCCGTGCCATCAAGATGGGGGCAAAAGACTATCTGGCCAAGCCTGTTCAGATGGATGAACTGCAAAGTCTGATAAAGAACATCCTGCATCCTCGCTCAGTCATATACGGAAAGGACAAGGGCATCCTTCCCAGGAACAGCCGACAGATGAAAGAAGTGGAAAATCTAGCTCGTACGGTCGCTCCATTTGACATTTCCGTACTGATTCTTGGTCCGAACGGTGCAGGCAAGGAATCCGTAGCGCAACGTATCCATTATTCCAGCGAGCGCAGGGAAAAGCCGTTCTTGGCAGTAAACTGCGGGGTCATTCCCAAAGAGCTTGCGCCCTCGCTCTTTTTCGGGCATGTGAAGGGGACGTTTACGGGGGCGGACACAAACCGTGAAGGCTTCTTTGAAACGGCCCGTGGCGGGACCCTGTTCCTTGACGAAGTAGGAACATTGTCCATGGAGGTACAAAGCATGCTCCTGCGTACCTTGCAGGAAGGCAGCTATATCCCTATAGGCAGCAACCGGGAGAAACACTCCGACGTAAGGATAGTGGCGGCAACCAACGAGGACCTTCAGCTGGCCATCAGGGAGAGACGCTTCCGGGAAGACCTCTACCACCGTCTGGGGGAATTTGAAATCGTCCTGCCGGCCCTGCATGAATGCCCGGAGGACATACTTCCGCTTGCCGAACATTTCAGGGAAAAGTTCTCCAGGGAACTCAAACGGCAGACCGACGGATTCAGCCGTGAGGCAGAGCAACAGCTGCTCTCATACGGCTGGCCGGGAAATGTACGGGAATTGCAGAACAAGATCAAACGAGCCGTCCTGCTGTCCAAACAGCCGATAATCGAAACGGCTTGTTTGAACATAAGAATCGAGGATGAGAAAGAGAAAATCTTCCTTTTTCCGGAAAATGAGACACAGGAAAAACAGTCCATCATCAGGGCCTTGAAAATATGCACGGGCAACCGGAAACGGACGGCGGAGATGCTGCACATTGATCCTTCTACGTTGTACAGAAAAATGAAGAAATACGGACTGAACGACAAATAAAGGCAATATAGACCGGAGATGTTTTCCAGTCTGGAATAAAATGCCTACATTTGCATAAGTCTGGCAAAATATGGAATACATACTGCCAGCAGGAACATAAGAAAATACCGACAGGGCTGACAGCCTCGCCGGATATTATACATACTAAGTCGCAAGACGTCTCGGATGGGAATCTGACAAATTCAAAAATACAGAGGCTTTTGCGTGCAGCTTATGCTATGCCTAATAGCGTGAGCTCATGCAAATTTCTGTATTGGGCTTTGTCAGAGCCTCCATCCGAAATAGCGTGAGCCTCACGCTTTTCATTTGGAGTATCAAGGTATGGCAAAGTTACAGGTTCTGATAGCAATGACATTGAACGGTTTCGTCCCCGCACGGAACAATTCCCTGCTGCAATGGATACAAAACAGCGATGACGGTTTCCCCTACTGGCGGGGCCGGTCCACCCGCAT
>ENA-ORNR01004101-ORNR01004101.1-human-gut-metagenome-genome-assembly--contig:-NODE-4101-length-10329-cov-19.326066_pt1 | contig 10329 bp, 7 predicted proteins | sample MGYA00242114_ERZ509020 | MGnify/ENA primary metagenome ERZ509020 (study PRJEB26280, sample SAMEA2338758) | human gut metagenome | biome: human gut; feature: human-associated habitat; material: faeces...
GCGCTGCCCAAACCCGCAATTTTTGAAAAAATTGAGTAAACTTTTTTGTTTTTGGACGGATAATTTAGCGTTAGCTAAATTTCAATCCCCGAGCGACACTCCGCTAAACCATAATCTAATAAAATTATCCGATTACTTATTTGTAAGTATCATCTGCAAAGCTGTAACATCTCTTGAATCAATTGTGCCGTCATCTGTTATATCCGCATAGCCAAGGTCGCTGTCAGGAATAATCGGTGCACCGCTCTCATCGGTAAAGCCTGCAATATATCTCTGCAAATGAGTTACATCGTTTACATCTACTTTGCCGTCATTGTTGATGTCGCCGAATTCTCTCTCATCAAAAATCAGCGAATAATTAATGCCGTTTGTTTTTGCGTATTCGTGAGCATATGAATTTTCGTAACATTTGATTGTTACATTATCGCAAAATTCAAACACATCATTGCCGATTGATTCAACGCTTTTCGGAATGTTAATTGATTTAAGATTTTCGCAGTTCATAAATACTGCAGAACCAATCTGCTGAATATTTCCGTTAACGGTTACTTTCTGAAGTGAAGTGCAGTTTAAAAATGCACTATCGTCAATACCGAATTCCACGCTTTCCGGAATAACGATATTCTTAAGGCTTATACAATGTGCAAAAGCCGACTCACCGATATTTACAACATCGGGTAAAGTGATACTTTCAAGACTTTCGCAGCCGTAAAATGTTTCTTCACAAATTGTATATAAACTATTCGGCAGTTTTACCTCTCTAAGATTTATACATTCCTCAAAAGCCATACTGCCTATATACTCTACACTGTCGGCTATATCAATGCTTGTCAGTTCCTCGTCACCGTAGAAAAGACCGTCAGCCACAACAACCGTACCGTCTTTTATAGTTTCGTTTGCCTTAAAGTCGCCCTTATATGCACAAGCTGATTTGCCGTGATATACAATACCGTCGGGCTGGCTGTTGTACCAAGCTGTTTCTACAAATGCAGTCGGCGCTGTCCGTACCGCAGTTTCATTATAATTTATGTCTGTAAGACTTGAACAACCGTAAAATGCCATTGCCTGCACTCCGCAGGAATCCGGGATTGTTACTGTTTTAAGTGCGGAACACCCCTCAAAAGCGGATACACCGATACTTGTAAGGCTGTCGGGCAAATTGATTTTTTTAACATATTCGTTATAAGAAAGGAAATCGTCATTAATTGCGTATGTATCATCTTTAAATGTCAATGTGCTGTCTGTAAAATCACCGATTATCTTGTATGCAAAGTCGCCTGCATAAAGCACACCGTCAGGAGCACTCTGCTCCCAAAGAGTGTATTCAAAGGCAGTTTGCGGAATTGAGTATATAGAGTCGGGGAATTTTATATTAATAAGGCTTTGACATACGGAAAACGCATTTTCGCCTATAAGCGAGCAGTTCGTAAGGTCAATATCATCGAGATTTGAACAATACACAAAGGCGCCTGCGCCAATCTGACTTACATTTTCAAGATTTATACTGTAAAGTGAGTCGCACTCATAAAAAGCACAATCGCCGATTGTTTCTGTATTTTCGGAAAGCGTTACTGAATTTAGGTTTGAACAGCCTTCAAATGCGCTTTCACCGACATAAGTAACCGACTCCGAGAGTTTTATATCTGTAAGCTGAGTACAGCCGCTGAATGTGTAATCATCAATTTCCTCTAATTTGGCAGGAATATTTACCGTTGTTAATTTTGAACAGCCGTAAAATGCAGAAGGTCCGATTTTGGTTACGCCGTCGGGCAGAGTAACCTTTTTGAGGTCAACAGAATCCTCAAAAGCACTTGAGCCGATGCTCTCGACTGACTCCGGCACAACAACACTGTTTAATTTTGCTTTTTTAGATAAAGCATAGTCGCCAATGCGTACGATTTTGCGGCCGTCTATCGTCTGCGGAATTACAAGTGCGTTTGCCGAGCCTGTGTAATCCACAATGGTAGCGACATTGTCCTCTACGGTATAAACAAAGTCACCGCTTGTTATTTTTGTGACAGTGCCAATGCTTTCTTGAGCGCCTGCTGTCAGCGATACTGCGCCGAGTGAGCCTAAGGTAAGCATTGCCGACATAAAGACGGACATTACTTTTAATGATTTTTTCATAACCCGCCCACCTTTATTGATTTATATATTTCCACAGCTTGTCTGCCGAGGTTTTCTGATTGCCGATAAAGTCAAGGTCTGTACCTTGCAACTTATTCATACTGTCGCCGAATACAAGTCCCGTGCCAAAATCGCCGTTGTCGTTTCTTCCGCTGTACAGCACTATATAGTTACCGTTTGTATAAATAAAAGCCGAACGGTACAGTCCGCCGCCGTCCCAATTTGACGGATCGGACGACGGTTTGAGCACAACCTGCGCTTCGCTCCAATCAAAGCCGTTTGACGATGTTGAGTGGTAAAGGCTCATATGCTTGCGGTCTGATTTATTTTGGGTCGAGCAAGCAAGAAGTTCGTATTTTCCGTTAATTTTTTCAACATCAATATGCCATGTATATGTCGTTGTCGGGTAAGTTAATGCAGTCACCGCACTGTCCGACCAAACACCGTCCTTATACTCCTTGTACCAAACCTTGTAGCCGTTTACATACCACAGCTTGTAAGTCCCGTTTTCGTAAACGATTGCAGGACTTACCATATCGTATTTTTTGCGGTTATCGGTTTCATACACAGGTGTACGGCCGCTCCATTTATTGCCGTCATATGAGTAACGCATATAAAGAGCCATATAGTTTTTTTCGTAATCTGTATATCGCCAGAAAAGTTCCAAACGGTTTTTGTCGGGATTATACACAAGCTCGGAGTCGGAATTAAACCTTACCCCTGCCTTGTAATCATCTCGAATACCCTCGCAAAATTTGATTTCCGAATAATTTATAAGGTCGTTTGAACCTACAATTGTCGGATTTTCGTACTTATCGTTTCCGTTTGGATACGGCGTGTACGAAATCCAATAGCGGTATCCGTTCCAGCTTTTGCCTACATCCGCAACCTTTGGGTGGTAGGCATTGTTTGGATACTTGCTGTCTGCTCCGCTGTATACGCTCTTAAAATTCAGCTTGCTTTTTGAATTTGACTGAAGTTTAAAATCAGGTTTTACATAAAAACTGCCGTTTATAATATTCTGCGCATAGGTAACATCGTTTACATTTATAATGCCCGATTTATCAAAATCGGCTTTGCTGTCGAGCGTATCTCCGTTTGCTATTCCCTCTTGCAGGTAGGTGACATCTCGCACATCAAGAATTCCGTCACTGTTTAAATCGTATTTATTTATGTCATACGCAGACGCACTGATTGCAACAGACGAAACTGCAACAACCGCAAGCAATGCCGATACGGCTTTTTTTAACATCTTATTGTTCATTTGTTAAATACTCCTTTGTAAAATTTTGCATTAATATTTTCTCATATATTTACCATTATGTCAATAATAAACAAAATTGTTTGTGGGTATTTTTATCAAATTTTGTAATTCATATTATAAAAATGTGGCTAAAAATAACCTTTTAATCTGTTTTTTCGTAAAATACTAATTTGTTTTATTTTGTTTTGTATGATACACTTTTTTTATTATCACTTTTAAAGAGCTTTTATGTTTAAAGAAACAGGCTATTATGACCGGAAAATGAAAATATGGGACTGCGACAAAAAGATTGACCTTGAAAAAACCTGCGCCACAGAATCTCAGATACACAAACACGATTGATACCATTATCGAATTTTATAAACCCGTGCGAAGCCTATTATAGCCTATTATTTTTATCGGAATTTTAACATCAAACTTTTTGTCTTTATATTTTTTTCTTTATAAATTAATATTCACTTATAACCTCTTTGCAACAAACATCTTATAATTATAAAAATATTGACTTTTTTGCTGTTATTATGTAAAATAAAAGGTAACGTATATTTAAAGAATTTAAATCTGATGGCATTTTGATATAATAGATTTGTAAGCCATATAAAGAGGATTGGAGAGAGGTTAAATGCAGCTTTCAGGTGCAGAAATTATTTGTGAGTGTTTGTTAGAGCAAGGAGTTGATACCGTATTCGGTTATCCGGGCGGTGCGGCTCTTAATACATATGACGCTCTTTATAAGTACAGCGACAGAATCAACCATGTTCTTACCGCTCACGAGCAGGGTGCGTCACACGCTGCCGACGGTTACGCAAGAGCTACAGGCAAAACAGGTGTTGTAATTACAACTTCAGGTCCGGGTGCCACTAATATTGTTACAGGTATTGCTACCGCAAATATCGACAGTATACCTGTTGTTGCAATCACAGGTAATGTTACTACCGACCAGCTTGGCAGGGACAGTTTTCAGGAAGTTGATATTGTAAACATTGTAAAGCCAATCACAAAAGCAAGTTTCCTTGTAGAAAAAGTCGAAGACCTTGCTCCTACTCTCCGTAAGGCTTTTGAAATTGCCCAATCAGGCAGAAAAGGTCCTGTTTTGGTTGATGTACCAAAGGATGTTACCGCAAACAAAACCGAATTTGAGGTTGTAAAGCCTAAAGAAGTTGAAAGAGTAAGCATTAAAAATCCCGAAAAAATCAAAAAAGTTCAGGATATGATAAGAAATGCCAAACAGCCTATTATATATGCAGGCGGCGGTATTATCAGCGCAAACGCAACGGAAATTTTCAAAAAATTTGCAGAGCTTACAGATATTCCCGTTTGCTGTTCGCTTATGGGACTTGGCTGTATTCCTGCCGACCACCCGCTTTGTATGGGTAATATAGGTATGCACGGCGGCTATGAAACAGGTATGGCTACCGACAAGTGCGACCTTATTATTGCGTGCGGTGCAAGATTTTCTGACCGTGTTGCAGGCGACAGAGATAAATTCGGCGCACAGGCTGAAATTGTACAGCTTGAAATTGACGAAAAAGAAATCAATAAAAATGTTAAGGTAAGCGAGTATGTGCTCGGCGACCTTGAATATATACTTGAGGCGCTCTGCGACGGTATGGAACAGCAGAATCACGCAGAATGGCTTGAAACTCTCGGCGAATGGAAACATTATCTTGATAATAAAATTCCTGCCGACGACAAGTATCCGCAGCCGAAAGAAATTCTCGGCGCACTCAATGAAATAAAGAGTGACGATGACATTGTTGCTACCGATGTAGGACAGCATCAGATGTGGGTTGCGCAGTTCAATAAAGCACAGACACCACGCACACTCCTTACTTCGGGCGGACTTGGCACAATGGGCTTTGGTATGGGCGCAGCAATCGGCGCACAAACAGCTTATCCCGACAAGCGAGTTGTACTTGTTACGGGCGACGGAAGTTTTCATATGAACTTAAACGAGCTTGTTACTATGAAATCATACGACTTGCCTGTTGTAATCCTTGTTATGAACAACACCGTTCTCGGTATGGTTCGTCAGTGGCAGAAGTTGTTTTACGGCAACCGTTTCTCACAGACCGACCCGCACCGTGCAACCGACTTTGTCGCACTTGCCAATGCCTTTGGTATTGACGGTATGAGAATTAACACAAAAGAAGATATTAAGCCTGTACTTGAAAAGGCATTTGCTCTTAATAAGCCTGTACTCGTTGATTGCAGAATCAGTCCGGACCAGAATGTACTTCCTATGATTCCTCCGGGAAAAACTGTAAATGAGATAATCACAGAGATGTAATTTTTACTCCCGACTTTAACGAAAGTTACAGTCGGGAGTTGTACTATAGGGAGTAATAATAAAAGTTTGACCAAACTCTTATTATTATCCGATAAAACACTCTGCCAAACTATAAATAAACTGACAATTTACAACGGGGTTGTATTTATGAAAACCGCTTACCACGAATTTTACAAAGATTTTAAATGCATAGCCGACAAATGTCCCGACAGCTGCTGCAAAGAATGGGATGTTGTGGTTGACGATGACAGCTATATAAAATATAAAAACGCAGACGGGGCATTCGGAGAAAAGCTAAGAAGTGTAATGACGATTGACGCTGATGGCGACAGAATTTTTACTCTTAACAACAACCGTTGCCCGTTCTGGAATAAAGATATGCTCTGCGATATTTATATAAATATGGGCGAAAACGCACTTTGCGAAACCTGCAAAAGATTTCCGAGGATAACGCTCGATTATTCGCAATTTCAGGAAAAAATACTCTCGCTTGCCTGTCCCGAAGCACTAAGATTAATGCTGAAAAACGGTGCAATGGATAAAATAATTACCGCAGACAACAGAGAAGATGCCGAGCCGTGCGATTATGATTTTTCGGTAATGCAATTGTTATTGGGTGCAAGGCAAAAAATATTTGCGGTACTGAAAAATACGGATAACGATATATTCGATTGCCTGAACGGCATATATCAAATTTGCTTAAAGGTTCAGTCCGAATTTGACGGAATCTGTTACAAATCCGCTGTGATTACAGAGGATAGTTTTATAAAAGAGTACGGTCAAACTGTAAATTTGCTGTTACAGCTTGACATAATGACCGCCGAATGGAAACATCTGCTTACGGGCGCAAGCAAATATAAGCCGAATAAAGACGATATTCTGAAATTCAGAGAATACATACGCAATTACGAATACGAGTATAAAAACCTGATTTATTACTATATTTTCAGATATTTTTTGAACTCAATAGACAGCTATGATGTTACGGAATGTTTTGATTTAACGGTACTTGCGGTTAAATCGGCATATATTTTACAGATGTATAAATTTGCCGAAAAGGGCAGCTTGACTGCTGATGACAGACACAGAATAATCGGCTTGTACTCAAAAGAAGTTGAACATTCGTATGAGAATATTGAGTTTTTGCGAGATATTAAGTAAGGCTGTATAATTTTTAACTGTCAGCGTGCATTGCCAACACACATAACTTTTATGCATCAACCAAAAAAAGCGGTTAAAAATATTGAAAAGTACCGCCATTATTGATATAATAAAGAATAAAGCTAATTTTTATAGAGAGAGGGTAAAACTATGCCTGAGCTTACAGTTCGTACAAGATATGCTCCAAGTCCTACAGGATTTATGCATGTCGGCAACCTGCGTACCGCTCTTTACGAGTACCTTGTTGCAAAATCCCAAAACGGCAAATTTATTTTGAGAATCGAAGATACCGACCGTGAAAGACTTGTTGACGGTGCGGTTGATGTTATTTATAATACTTTAAAACTTGCAGGACTTCAACACGACGAAGGTCCTGACCTCGGCGGCGACTTTGGCCCTTATGTTCAGTCAGAGAGAAAGGATATGTATCTTCCTTACGCCGAACAGCTTATAAAAGAGGGCAAGGCTTACCGTTGCTTCTGCTCAAAAGAGCGCCTTGAAAAAATCCAGAACGAAACAGTCGGCGGCGGCTATGACAGACATTGCCGTAACCTTCCGCAGGAAGAAATCGACAGACTCCTTGCCGAGGGCGTTCCTTATGTAATTCGTCAGAAAATGCCGATTGAGGGCAGTACATCGTTTACCGACGCTGTTTTCGGTGAAATCACTGTTGAAAATACAGAGTTGCAGGATCAAATTCTTATTAAAACAGACGGCTACCCGACATACAACTTTGCAAATGTTATCGACGACCACACAATGGGCATTACTCATGTTGTCCGTGGCTGTGAGTACCTTAGCTCAACACCTAAGTACAACCTCCTTTACGAGGCATTCGGTTGGGAAATTCCTACTTATATTCACCTCCCGCTCATTATGGGTAAGGACGCTGACGGCAATGTATCCAAACTTTCAAAGCGTCACGGTGCAACAGGCTTTTATGATTTGATTGACGAGGGTTACTTACCGGAAGCTATCATTAACTATATTGCACTTCTCGGTTGGTGCCCGAAAGACAATCAGGAAATTTTCACTCTTAAGGAGCTTGAAAAGGCATTTGACATAAGCGGCATCAGCAAGTCACCCGCTGTATTTGACTACGATAAACTCTCTTGGTTTAACGGCGAATACATCAAGGCTATGACCCCTGAAAAATTCACCGAGGTTGCAATGCCTTACTATAAAAAGGTATTCGGCGACAAACAGATGCCGTACGAAAAGTTTGCGGCAATACTCCAAAAGCGTACAACACAGCTTACACAGATTCCTGAAATGCTCGATTTCTTTGCAGAATTGCCGAGTTACACAAAGGAACTTTTCGTAAATAAAAAGAGCAAGACAAATCTTGAAAATTCACCCGTAGTTTTGAAAGAGGCTTATGACAGATTAAAGGCTATGCCTGAATGGAACGAAACTTCAATTCACGATTGCCTTATTAATATGGCTGTCGAAAAAGAGCTTAAAAACGGCACGGTAATGTGGCCTGTAAGAATTGCGGCCGCAGGCAAAACCGTTACACCGGGCGGTGCTGTTGAAATTCTTGACATTCTCGGCAGAGATGAGTCACTTGCAAGACTTGAAAAAGGTATGGCAATACTTGCAGAATAAGTAATACATCGGCAAAAGAGGGATATATATGGCAGACGAGATAAAAAACACAGAGGCTACCGAAACACCAAGCGGTAACTTTATTTATACATTCATAGAAGAAGATATTGCCGAGGGCGGAAGATTTGAGGGCAAAAAGGTACACACCCGTTTTCCTCCCGAGCCAAACGGCTACCTCCACATAGGTCACGCAAAGGCTATTTGCATTGACTTTGGCACAGCCGAGAAATTCGGCGGCATCTGCAATCTTCGTATGGACGACACAAACCCTACAAAGGAAGATGTAGAGTATGTAGACGCTATCAAAGAGGACATCAAGTGGCTCGGCTTTGACTGGGAAGACCGTTTCTACTATGCGTCAGAATACTTTGACCAAATGTACGATTACGCTGTCGAACTCATTAAAAAGGGACTTGCATATGTATGCGAACTCACACCCGAACAGATGAGAGAAAACAGAGGCGATACACAAACACCGGCAAAGAGCCCGTATCGTGACAGACCGATTGAAGAAAGCCTTGACCTTTTTGCAAGAATGAAAGCAGGCGAATTTGAGGACGGCAAAATGACGCTCCGTGCAAAAATCGACCTTGCGTCAGGCAACTTTAATATGCGTGACCCTGTTATTTACAGAATTAACCGTCTTACTCACCACCGCACAGGCGACAAGTGGTGCATCTACCCTATGTACGATTTTGCTCACCCGATTGAAGATGCTATCGAGGGTATCACTCACAGCCTTTGCTCACTTGAGTTTGAAGCTCACCGTCCGCTTTACGATTGGGTTATCAATAATATTTCCGTTCCTAACAAGCCTCGTCAGATTGAGTTTGCCCGTCTTGGCATTAACAACACAGTTATGTCAAAGCGTAAACTCCGTGAACTTGTTGAAAAGAATTATGTAAGCGGTTGGGATGACCCAAGAATGCCTACGCTCTGCGGACTTAGGAGAAGAGGTTATACCCCTAAGTCTATCCGTTCGTTTACGGAGCAGATCGGCGTATCAAAGGTAAATTCTATCGTTGAGTACGGTTTTCTTGAGCATTGCCTGCGTGACGATTTAAATGAGAACGCAAAGCGTGCAATGTGCGTACTCCACCCTATAAAGCTCGTTATCACAAACTATCCAGAGGGTAAGGTTGAGGAGTTTGAGGTTGAAAACAACCCGAACCGACCGGAGGACGGTACAAGAACGGTTACTTTCTCAAGAGAATGTTTTATTGAGGCAGACGACTTTATGGAAGAGCCGATTAAAAAGTACCAGCGCCTTTATCCGGGCAATGAAGTAAGACTTAAGTCAACTTACATTGTAAAATGCACAGGCTGCAAAAAGGACGAGGACGGCAATGTGGTAGAGGTTTATGCCGAGTATGACCCCGAAACCAGAGGCGGCAACACACCTGACGGCAGAAAAGTAAGAGGTACAATCCATTGGGTTGACGCAAACAACTGCGCAGATGCAGAGGTAAGACTTTACGATAACCTCTTTACAGTACCCGATCCCGATACAGGCGACAGAAACTTTCTTGACTACCTTAATCCGAAGTCACTTGAAGTTCTTACAGGCTGTAAGGCAGAGAAAAACCTTGAAACCGCTGTTGCTCCGCAGAGCTTCCAGTTTATGAGAATAGGCTACTTCTGCGTAGACAATAAGGATTCTTCACCCGAACACCTTGTATTTAACCGCAGTGTGTCACTTAAAGACGGATTTAAAAAGTAATTTTTAATAAGATTATATGATAAAACACCCGATTACACTTTTTCCGTAATCGGGTGTTTTGATTCGTTGAAGTTTAAAATTCGGTTTTATAATAAAAATTCGGGAAATTATGGTTTAGCGGAGTGTCGGTCGGGCATTGAAATTTAGCTAACGCTAAAT
>ENA-ORNR01004102-ORNR01004102.1-human-gut-metagenome-genome-assembly--contig:-NODE-4102-length-10323-cov-3.145695_pt1 | contig 10323 bp, 7 predicted proteins | sample MGYA00242114_ERZ509020 | MGnify/ENA primary metagenome ERZ509020 (study PRJEB26280, sample SAMEA2338758) | human gut metagenome | biome: human gut; feature: human-associated habitat; material: faeces...
GACAAATTTCTCTCACATTTATAGGTTATGATATTTACATCTTAAGGAAATGACGTACCTTAAGAGAAAATCTTTCCTTTCCCTAAAAAGTGTAAAATGAACGTGAATCACCGCTTAGCCGACAAGATCGACGGAGAAGCGGTGATTTTATTATGTCACTGAAGCAGAATTCTTTCTTATAAACCCCTGTAACGATTAAGACAGGCATAAATTTCCTGAATACGGGGAGTAGCGTAACCACAGGAAATTTTTTGATTCTCCGTAAAGAAGGACAGACCATGTAAAGAGAGATTTTTCCAGAGAAACTGCACAATCTCAGGCAGGGTACGTCTGCCGTCTGCCAGATGTTCAACTGCATATTTCAGCAGGAGACCTAAGGCAGCGGTCTGTTCTGCGTCAATAAGCTGTTCTGTATAGCGGAGATCAATCTCCTGTCTGCCGAGAGAGAAGCCATCTGTTCCGGAGATTCTGGTTTTCAGGCGCTCAGGTTTTGCGGCACCGGAATCGGAATGATTTCCACGACTGTTATGTCTGAGGCGCTTAGAAGATTCGGCAGGTCTGCTCATAATGCGATGGCTGTGCGGAAGCTGAAAATCAGTAACTGAAACAGCAGGCAGAGGATATTGGCTGCATAATTTTTTGACAGAAGCTGTAATATCTTTTGGAACGTAATTGTCCATCTGGATAATTGTATCTGCAATATGAAAGAATGCCCCGGAACTTCCGGCAACAAGAATTGTAGAAATCCCTGCTTTTTTATAAAGATCTTCTGCACGCTCCAGAAACGGAGTGATCGGCTCTTTCTCACGCTGGATAACCTGTTGCATGAAAGCATCACGAACCATGAAGTTAGTTGCGGAGGTGTCTTCGTCAAGAAGAAAAAGGTGGCTTCCGGCTTCCATGCTTTCTACGATACCGGCTGCCTGGGAAGTGCTTCCACTGGCATCCAGTGTAGAGAAACAGCGGGTATCTTTCTTGTTTGGAAGATCATTTATAAACATGGAAATATCCACATCCTTGATAAAACGGCCATCTTCTGAACGCAGTTTGACAGCAGTTGCATCTGTGATCACGTATTCACGTCCATCTCCGGGGATATGATTGTATACACCAAGTTCAAGTGCATTCAGAAGCGTGGATTTGCCATGATATCCACCGCCTACGATCAGAGTGATTCCCTTTGGAATCCCCATGCCTGTGATTTTTCCTTTATGGGGAAGATTTATGGAAATGCGCAGACTGTCCGGAGAAGTAAAGGGAACGGAAGCTTTCATAGGGCGGGAGGAAATACCGCTTTCTCTTGGGAGGATGGAGCCGTCGGCGATGAATGCGCAGAGATTTTTTGCGGGCAGCGTCTGACGGATAAATTCCTGATCCTCTGCAAGCTCTATATAATTCTGTAATTCCTTTGCATTAAGGCTGGAATAGAAAAAGGATTTTTGAATGCATACAGGCAGAAAATCAAAAAGGATTTTCTCCAGTTCAGTGGCATTGATCGTGCGGCCATTAGCAGGGAAGCCCACAAAAAAGCGGGCGGTTATGCCTTTTTCTGTTATTTCACAGGCTGTCCGGGAAAGAATCTCCTGACCACAATGACTGACAGTGAGCAGGCCGCTTTTGCCGGAGCCTTTTGCACGAAAGCTGTACTGACTGACCTGTTTTTCAAACTGACGTGTAAGATAGTCGCAAAGAGTAGTCCCGGTAAGTGTATCTTTATAATATTCGACGGGAAATCCGGCATCTCTGTGTGAAATCTGAATGCTGACATGAGAGGGAGAAGCAAAAGGATCTCCCTGCACATGGTCGATGGACAGAATATAATTTCCAAAATGATACAGACCTTTCAGCCCTTTATATGCCGGATAACTTTTGCGGTTTATGGAACGAAGCTGCTGACGCAGTTCCTCTGAATTTTTCATGACAGAACCTCCTGGCATTGCATATATTTTTATAATAATCCTCGCAAATAATGAATTTGAGAGGAGAAACATTAACCTGCCATCAACTATAGCGGAAATGAATCATAATGTCCACTGACAAATAAATATTAATCATATGGAAAATTTTCAGAGGATGTTTTATAATGAAAAACAGGTAATTGTTCAATACCATTACATAATAGCGAACTGATGAATAGTTACCGTTATCAAAGCAATACTATGAATGACAGTCATAAAGAAAGGCGGAACAGTAAATGGAACGTAGAAATGCATGGCTTTCTTATACAGAAGCAGAAGAAAAAGAACTGGAGCAGGTTGCAAAAGCGTATCGCAATTTTCTTAATGTGGGAAAAACAGAGCGTGAATGTGTGACGCAGATCATCAGAGAAGCACGGGCAGCAGGTTATGAATCTCTGGAAGAGAAGACTGCGAAGGGTGAGAAACTGAAAGCAGGAGATAAAGTTTATACAGTCGGAATGAAGAAGATCATTGCACTGTTTCATATCGGACAGGATGATATTTCTGAGGGAATGAATATTCTGGGAGCACACATTGATTCTCCACGTCTTGATGTCAAACAGAATCCATTATATGAGGATACGGATCTTGCATATCTGGATACCCATTATTATGGCGGTGTTAAGAAATACCAGTGGGTGACTCTTCCCCTGGCAATCCATGGCGTAGTGGTAAAGAAGGACGGAAGTACAGCAGAAGTAAATATCGGTGAGGATGAGAATGATCCGATCGTATATATCACAGACCTTCTGATCCATCTTGCAGGAAAGCAGATGCAGAAAAAAGCGACAGAAGTGATCGAGGGAGAGAATCTGGACATCCTGATCGGCAGCAGACCACTGAAAGACCTGGAAGATGATAAGAAGAAAGAGGCAGTAAAACAGAATGTACTGAATATCCTTAAAGAGAAGTATGATATGGAAGAGGAAGATTTTCTTTCTGCAGAGCTGGAGATCGTACCGGCAGGAAAGGCAAGAGAGTGTGGTCTGGACAGAAGTATGATCGCTGCCTATGGACAGGATGACAGAGTGTGCGCATATACTTCTCTGCTTGCAATGCTTGAGATGGACACCCCGAAACACACTTCCTGCTGTCTGTTTACTGATAAAGAAGAGATTGGAAGCGTAGGCGCCACCGGTATGCAGTCACGTTTCTTTGAGAACGCAGTGGCTGAACTTCTGGATGCAATGGGATGCTACAGTGATCTGAGATTGAGAAGAACTCTGAAGAATTCCAGTATGCTTTCCTCTGATGTAAGTGCAGGCTACGATCCGGCTTATGGGGAGGCATTTGAGAAAAAGAATGCAGCTTATCTTGGAAGAGGTATCGTATTAAATAAATTTACCGGAGCAAGAGGTAAATCCGGCTCGAATGATGCAAATGCAGAATATGTGGCAAGAGTCAGAAATATTTTTGACAGCCATGAAGTTGCGTTCCAGACAGCTGAGCTTGGTAAAGTTGATGTAGGCGGAGGCGGAACAATCGCTTATATCGCAGCGCTTTATGGAATGGAAGTCATTGACAGCGGTGTGGCAGTGCTCAGTATGCATGCACCATGGGAAGTGACAAGTAAGGCAGATATTTACGAAGCTAAGAAAGCATATAAGGCATTTCTGCTGGAAGCATAAAAAGTCAGGCAGATGCGGAATAAAAATATGAAGAAATCGTGGAAGCTGTATCGTTTTTGATAACAGAGACTTGCAGATTCCGCAGATAAGGGCAGAGCTTTTGGAAAACTGAAGCGCTGCTCTTTTAACATATAAGTGAGGTTATGATTGTAAAAGGTATTTCTGATATCTTACGAAAGACAGGTTGCGATTCTGTAAGATCTGGATTGGAGCAGGATATTTAATAGACGGGAGGGAAAGATGGAGGAAGCGCTGATCAGAGTAAAAGATTTGTGTAAAATATATAATCCCGGCGAGAATGAAGTACGGGCGCTGGATCATATTAATCTGGAAATTAATAAGGGTGAGTTTGTTGCTATTATCGGACAGTCGGGTTCAGGAAAGTCTACATTTATGAATATGTTGGGCTGTCTGGATGTGCCTACATCCGGCGAATATTTTTTGAATGGAACTGATGTGTCCACAATGGAAGATAATGAACTCTCAGAAGTCAGAAACCGGGAGATCGGATTTATTTTTCAGGGATTTAATCTGATCTCAAATCTGACTGCAATTGAAAATGTGGAATTACCGCTGGTTTACAGAGGGGTAGACAGAAAAACGCGACATAAGCTGGCAGTAGAGTCACTGACCATGGTAGGGCTTGAGAAACGTATGGATCACAGACCAAATGAAATGTCAGGAGGACAGCAGCAGAGGGTGGCTATTGCAAGAGCAATCGCGGCCCAGCCACCGGTGATCCTGGCAGATGAACCTACAGGAAATCTGGATTCTGCATCCAGTAAGGAGATTCTTCAGATTCTTAAAAGTATGCACGAGCAGGGAAAAACGGTCATATTGATCACACATGATAATGGGATTGCTGCTCAGGCAAGGCGTGTAGTCAGAATTATGGATGGAAAGATAGAGTCAGATTTTATCAATAAAAACTATGGGAAAGAAGAATATATAAAAAATCAGCTGGATGCATAAACCCGGTTACAAGGAGACAAATATTATGAAAAAAAAGAAAAGTAAAAAGAAAATTATTATTGGAGCAGCAGCTGTTCTTGTTGTTGCCGGCGGAGTTACAGTAGCAGGTCAGAGGAATTCCACAGAAAATCAGATCCCGCAGGTTCAGGTGGTAATTGCAGAGAAGGGTGATGTTGAGGAAATTGTAGATGCTACAGGAACAGTGGGAAGTGAAGAGGAGAAGACCTATTATTCTCCTGTAAATGCAGAACTGAAAACTGTTTCTTTTTCCCAGGGCGATGTGGTAAAAAAGGGAACAAAACTGATCGAGTTTAATACAGAGGATCTGGAAAAAGATAATCGAAAAGCAGAACTGAATCTGAAATCAACAAAGTATGATACAAAGGATACAAGAAATAAATCTGACAAAGCAGAGAAGAAGCAGAAGGATGCCAAAAAGAATGTTCAGGAGCTTGAGAAGAAAATAAAGGATAAAAAAGCTTATGTCTCGTCTCTGAAATCACAGATTTCAGCGGCAGCAGCAGCGGCACAGCGTGAAGCGGCAGCTCAGGCATCCGCACAGGCAGCAGCTCAGGCTCAGGCACAGCAGCAGGAAGCTCAGGCAAAAGCCCAGGCAGAGGCAAAGAAACAGGAGGAAATCCAGAGTAAATATCAGGCCGCACTTTATACATACAAGACGGAGACTCTTCCGCAGTACCAGCAGCAGCTCTCAGATCTGAATGCACAGTATAATCAGGCACAAAGCGATTATAATCAGGCAGACACCACATATCAGATGGCATTTGCAACATGGCAGGCAGACCCTTCAGATGAGAATACACAGGCTCTGGATAATGCGGAGGCTGCAAGAACACAGGCACAGCTCGCAATGCAGCAGGCACAGCAGACTTATAATGATCTTAAGCAGCAGACACCGAAAATGCCGGTACTTTCTGACTTCACAGAAAGCAGTGCAGATTACTCATGGGGAATTTCAGACGGTTCAGATGCAGATGACAGCGATGGGGAAGATTCTTCCTCCTACGGATATGATTACAGTGGAAGTGATGGCGGGACAGTAACTGCGGATACTTCTGCTCTGGAAAGTGCACTTGAGACAGCAAGCGATGAACTTGCAGAGCTTCAGTCAGATCTGGCTTCTGAGAAAGCTATCGCAGAGGCAGATTCCACAAGCCTGACAAAAGAAGAAAAAGAGAAACTGAAAGTAACAGATAATCTTTCCGAACTGGACGCAAAATCAGCCGAGGAACTGGTGAAGGAAGGAAAGAAAGGAATCACCGCGGAATTTAACGGAATCATATCCAAGGCAGATATTAAGCAGGGAGCAGCAGTTACTCAGGGTATGGAACTGTTTACTATTGAGAATACAGACAAGGCAAGTGTGGATGTGACTCTCTCTAAATATGATTATAATACAGTGAAAGAGGGGCAGTCTGTTGAGATTACCTTAGGGGATAATACTTATCAGGGTACTGTAATAAAAATGAGCCATATTGCGGTGCAGAATGAAAAAGGAACGCCGGTCATTTCAGCAACAGTAAGCATTGATAATCCAGATGAAGATATTTTCCTGGGAGTAGATGCAAAGGTTAAGATTTATGCGGCTTCTGCGAAAAATGTGGTGACTCTTCCTGTGGAAGTGGTCAATATCGGAAAAGAAGGCTCCTTCTGCTATGTGATAGAAGATGGACTGGTGACAAAGAGAAATATTACTACAGGAATCAGCTCAGAGGATTATGTGGAAATTACGGACGGAATCAAAGAAGGAGAAGAAGTAATCGCAGATCTGGGTGATTACACAGAGGGAATGGAAGTACAGGCAGTTCCTGAACAGACAGGAGAGGATGCTGATGAGTAAGCTGTATGAATATATCAAGATGGCAGTCCATAACATTATGGCAAATAAGGGACGTTCATTTCTGACTATGCTTGGCATTATCATTGGCATTGCTTCTGTAATTGCTATTGTATCTGTGGGTGAAGGAACCAAGAACCAGATGAACAGTGAAATTGATGATATCGGCGGCGGGCAGATTGCCATCAGTGTCAGCGACGAGGCACAGACAGACGAGGAGTGGATCACTGCGGATGATGTGGAAGCAATCCGGGCGGTAGACGGTATAGAAGGAGTAAATGTTTCGGATTCATTCAGTGGAGAAACTACCACAGGTAAGGGAAATTTTTCTCTTATGGTAACAGGTGAGGGACCGGATGCAAAGCTGTTAAATAATGCCACCATGAAGCATGGAGTATATTTCGGGGAAAATGAAGTTCAGGAAGCAAAAAATGTCTGTGTGCTTTCCGATGCAGATGCAAAAAGACTCTTTGGCACAGATGATGTGGTTGGAATGACTGTAGATGTCAATTGTTATGGACTGACCAAAAGTCTTCGTATCTGCGGGGTGACAACCCAGAAAGAAAATGGAACCTTTGTCAGTTATACTTATGAGGGAATGCCGGTGACTATTAATGTTCCCTATACTACAATGAATGAATTCACCGGTGTATCCGATTACTTTTTCTCAGTAACAATGCAGACAGATAAGAGCTTAAACAGTCAGGATGTTGCTGACAAAGTGGTAAAACTGATGGAAAAAAGACATCAGTGTGCAGGAAAAGATTACTTTCAGGTACAGAGCTTTCAGGATATTATGAGCTCTATGAATCAGATGCTGGATATGGTGACTGCTTTTATCTCCTTTGTGGCGGGAATTTCCCTTCTGGTTGGCGGTATCGGCGTTATGAATATTATGCTGGTTTCCGTAACAGAACGTACCAGAGAGATTGGTATCCGTAAGTCACTGGGAGCGAAAACCTCTTCTATTATGATGCAGTTTCTGGCAGAGGCGGCAATTCTGACGGTGATTGGAGGGGTGATAGGAATTGTTCTGGGTGTGATTGGCGGATATGTGATCTGTTCAATCATAAGCAGCAGTATGGGAATGTCCATCACTCCGGGAATCAGCCTGAGTACAATTATGGCGGCGACTTTGTTTTCCTGTGCAGTAGGAGTATTCTTTGGAATTTATCCTGCGAAGAAAGCAGCAAAACTGAGCCCGATCGAGGCTTTGCGGCGGAATTAATGAAAACAGGACTGCGATGGTATTTTGGTGTACCTGTGTACTGATATCATTACAGAATAGTTGTAAATTGTTATAATTTTGCGAATCAAAAGAAAAAAATAAAAAATTCAAAAAAAGTGTTGACAAATGCTCCAGTATAGAGTAGAATACTCATTGTTGTGAGGGACACGAGATAAGAACTTCACAAGGATGTGCGTTTAGCTCAGCTGGATAGAGCGTTTGGCTACGGACCAAAAGGCCGGGGGTTCGAATCCTCTAACGCACGCTAATAAAAAATAAGACAGTGTATATGCACTGTCTTATTTTTTATTCGAGTCCGGGTCGGACTCGAACGGGTTCGATCTACGCTTCGCTCCGGTCGTTGCTAAACGCGTGCCACTGGCACGCAGCAACCTCTAACGCACGTAGAACCGCTAGAAATCAAGGCTTCTAGCGGTTATTTTTTTACTTGACAAGGCTACTTGACCCTTTGGTTAGTTCCGATGGCATAGCCCCGGGAGTAATCATTAAGGAGAAGAAATTTTACATTGAATGTAATTGAGTAAAGCTCTGTCATTCCGATTGTCTTCAGAAATTGTAATGATTTCAACTTTTGGGTGATTTACAATTTCAGGCCAGAAAGATTCTGCAGGTTCCTGTAATACCCCTAAAATGGGAGTCTGCCCATCCAAAAGGTTTAAGATTTTTTTACGAAATAAAGTAGCGTCTGCTTCATGTGGACCAAGTTCATCCATAACAATTAAAGAGCAGTCAGAACACATGGAAAGAATATTGCATCCAAGAAGATCAAAGGTATCGGCAGTGTGTTCATCTGTTTTTCCGCATAAAAACAAAAGATTAGATTCGTTTGGGAATTCCTTCTCTTTTAGATGGTACATATGAACTGAATACTGATTCTTTAGATAGTCTTTTGTGCGGACAGTCAGGAATCCATCAGCGGTTTTCTTATAATCATCCAATATCTTTTGGGTCAATGTAGATTTTCCAATGTGTTTTTTACCAGTTAAAAATATATGTTGAGTCATAGTAAAGTCCCATTTCATTTTATTTTATAATAGTTCCATAATTGTAACCCACGTATCATTTCTCATGAACTGTTTTGGCTGAGCTGTTTACCGGTAAACAGATAGTTCGTTCACGGCCATAGCGGTCGTGTGTAGTTATCACATCCATTTCAATATCGTAAACAGATTGTAAGGTTTCAGATGTAATGATTTCTTTGGGAGAGCCAAATCCCATAACCTTTCCGGATTTCATGAGAAGAACTTTGTTTCCCACGGAAAAGGGATGCTCAGGACTATGTGTTGACATAATAATGCAATATCCCTGGTTGGCCAGCCCTGAAATTACTTCCATGAGAAGCTGATGATTTGCATAATCCAGATTGGCGGCTGGCTCGTCCATGATGAAGATTTTTGCAGACTGACAGATTGCACGGGCAATTAAAACCAATTGCCTTTGTCCTCCGCTTAAGGAAGTATATTTCCTGTTGGCAAGAGGCAGGGCATTTACTTTCTCCAAGGCAGCAAAAGCTGCTTCCTGATCAGGCTCTTTTGGGGTTTCAAATGCGGAGAAATGAGAAGCACGCCCCATAATTACTATATCAAGAACTGTATAGGCAAATACAGGGGAATGATATTGGGGAATATATGCAATCATATTTGCCAGTGTTTTGGTTGTAAAGTCACTAATATTTTTTCCGGCTATCTTTATTTTTCCATTAGAAACAGGAAGGGAACCTAATATCATGCGGAACAGAGTGGTCTTTCCGCAACCATTAGGACCAAGCAGACAAAGCACATCACCATAGTCTGCGCTGCAGCTGATACCTTTTAAAATATCACCATTGCCGTAACCGCCAAAAACATTTTCAATTTCCAGAAGCATATAATTACGCGCGCTCCTTTCGTTTGATGATAAGATAGATAAAGAAGGGGGCGCCCATGATACTTGTGACAACGCCAAGTGGAAGTTCCATGGACAAAAGGGAACGGGAAATATCATCAACAAGTATCAGATATCCGCCGCCAAGGATCGCACTTGCAGGTATCAGCCTTCTGTAATCAACGCCAACCAGTGCACGTGCCAGATGGGGGATCATCAGCCCGACCCATCCGATCAATCCTCCAAGACAGACAGCAGCGGCGCTGAGTAATGTGGAAGCGACTATAAAAATCAGACGATATTTACGCACATTGATTCCTAAACTTTTGGCTTCTTCTTCATCCAAAGTCAGCAGATTGATCTGCCATCGAAAAATAAAAATCAGACTTAATCCAATGATCATTGGAAGAACACTCCAGGAAAAGGATTTGGTTGTGGTTTTGGTTAAGCTGCCCATAAGCCAGAAAGTAATTTGTTGGAGAACATCATTAGGGTCTGCCACATATTTGATCATTGTGACACCGGCATTGCAGAGTGACATGATCATAGTTCCGGTCAGAACAAGACTGAGAGTCTGGGAATGTGCGGATTTTCGGCTGATAAGATAGGATGCGGCTACTGCGGCTACACCACCTGCAAAAGCAGAAAGTTGAATCATCCAGTTGGAAGCTCCGTTTAAAATTGCAAAAGCAGCTCCGAGACTTGCACCGGAAGAAACTCCAAGGATATCCGGAGATACCAGTGGATTGCGAAACATTCCCTGATAGGTTGCACCTGCTACCGAGAGGGAAGCACCAA
>ENA-ORNR01004103-ORNR01004103.1-human-gut-metagenome-genome-assembly--contig:-NODE-4103-length-10321-cov-3.597019_pt1 | contig 10321 bp, 7 predicted proteins | sample MGYA00242114_ERZ509020 | MGnify/ENA primary metagenome ERZ509020 (study PRJEB26280, sample SAMEA2338758) | human gut metagenome | biome: human gut; feature: human-associated habitat; material: faeces...
TAGTTGCCGAATGGATGAATAACCTTGTCTTGGACACTCCCGATCCGGTTATCAATGAAATGTTCGCTTTCTCCAAGATACGTGCGCTCGAAAGCATTTATGAAACGAAAGGCGGACCTATGCATGGGCCGGGCGGTGAATCTTACTATGCCGCTATCTGGGCGAATGACCAGGCTGAATACATTAATCCCTACTTCCCGTATGTGGGTTACCAATATGGGAATGCGTCTGCTGTGAACTCATTCGAGCATTTTGCCCGTTATATGAATGATGAATGGAAGCCTATCCCCAGTTCCATTGTTGCCGAAGGTGACAGTTATTGGAACGGGGCAGGTGATCGCGGGGATGCTGCAATGATAGCTTATGGTGCGGCACGTTATGCGCTGGCAAGCGGCAATAAGGAGGAAGCACTGAAACTGTGGCCGCTAATTGAGTGGTGCTTGGAATTCTGTCGCCGGAAAATCAATGAGGGCGGTGTCGTAGCTTCGGATTCTGATGAATTGGAAGGGCGTTTCCCGGCAGGAAAAGCGAATTTGTGTACTTCGTCCTTGTATTATGATGCGTTGCTTTCAGCGGCTTATCTGGCGAAGGATATAGGAAAAGGAAGTGCCGTTGCCGGGAAATATCGTCGGCAGGCAGCGCAATTAGAAAAGGCTATCGACCGTTATTTTGCTGCCGAAGTAGAAGGCTTTGATACGTATGCTTATTATGAAGGAAACGATGTGCTTCGTGCCTGGGTTTGTATTCCTTTGACAGTAGGCATCAATAAGCGTGCTGCGGGCACGATTGACGCTCTTTTTTCTCCTCGTTTGTGGACGGAGAACGGGTTGTTGACAGCTTCCGGTGACAAGACGTTTTGGGATCGATCTACCTTGTATGCTCTGCGGGGCGTTTTCATGGCAGGTGAAACGGAGAAAGCTATGGAATATATGAAACGCTATTCTGCCACTCGTTTGTTGGGAGTACATGTGCCATACGCGGTAGAGGCTTGGCCGGAAGGCGGACAGCGCCATCTTTCCGCTGAGAGTGCGCTCTATGGACGTATTGTAACGGAAGGTATATTCGGCATACGTCCTACCGGACTTCACTCGTTTTCTATGATTCCCCGTCTGCCGCAAGAATGGAATCACATGGCTTTGCGAAATGTCAGAGCGTTCGACTCGAATTTTGATATTGAGATTGTTCGCAAAACAGGCAATCAACTGCAAGTAAGGGTAAAGAAAGCGGGAAAAGTTGTTTTGAATAAACAAATTAAGAGTGGAACAGCATTAAACTGTAAAATTTGAATCTATAATGAATCTATTAAGTAGAAAATGGGCGGTCATCTTGTTGATGGCCGTTCCTTTCTGTGCCCATGCGCAGAAAATAATTGAACTGAAAGACCCTTCCGGGAAAGTTCAGGTGAATGTGGCAATAGGGGATGAAATCACCTATTCAGTTTCTCATCAAGGAGATGTAATGATTGAAATGTCCCCCGTTTCAATGACTTTGACAGATGGGACGGTCTTTGGAAAAGCTCCCCGTCTGAAGAGGAAGAGTTTCAGGACACAGCAGCAGACCATTTATCCGCCGGTTTATAAAAAAAAGACGATCGAAGATCATTATAATGAGTTGACATTGGATTTTAAGGGTGGCTATAAATTGGTATTCAGAGCTTATGAGGATGGAGCGGCTTATCGTTTTGTATCCAGCCTGAAGAAACCCTTCCAAGTAAAGAGCGAACAGGCTGTGTTTAATTTGCCGGATAACCCGAAGATTTTTGCGGCTACTCCGAAAGGACGTATGATAGATGGTGTGGAAAATCAATATCACAGTTCTTTTCAAAATACATACCGGCAGGTGGCTCTTTCGGAATGGGATAAAAGTAGATTGGCTTTTCTGCCTGTATTATCCGAAGGAAAGAACGGCAAGAAAATCTGTATAACGGAGGCTGACTTGCTGAATTATCCGGGAATGTTCTTGAACGTATCTTCTGATAACAAAGGTTTTTATGGAGAATTTGCCGCTTATCCCAAAGACATTTCAGTGGAAGTAAGAGGTTTGAAAGGGATGGTTAAAACCCGTGAGCCGTATATTGCAAAAGTGGAGGGTAAGACTGCTTTTCCGTGGCGTGTGATGGTAATATCCGAAAATGATACGGATTTGCTGTGCAGTGACATGGTCTATAAATTGGCTACTCCCGCTGCTGAGGGTGATTACTCCTGGATTAAGCCGGGAAAGGTTGCCTGGGATTGGTGGAACGACTGGAATCTATACGGTGTGGATTTCCGTGCCGGAATCAATAATCCCACCTATAAATATTATATCGACTTCGCCGCCGAGCATGGCATCGAGTACGTAATCTTGGATGAGGGCTGGGCCGTGAACCTGCAAGCGGACATGATGCAAGTAATACCGGAGATCGATCTTCAAGAATTGGTGGATTACGGTAAGTCCAAGAATGTCGGAATTATCCTTTGGGCGGGTTATTGGGCTTTCGCCCGTGATATGGAGAATGTCGTGAAGCATTATTCGGATATGGGCGTGAAAGGCTTCAAGGTGGATTTCTTGGATCGTGACGATCAGGAAATGGTGAACTTTGTTTATGAGGCCTCCGAGGTATGCGCTAAATATAAGATGCTAGTGGATTTCCATGGCGTATTCAAGCCGACAGGTCTTCAACGGACCTATCCGAACGTATTGAACTATGAGGGTGTGAATGGTTTGGAGCAACTGAAATGGTCTCCCGAGTCTTACGATATGGTGACGTACGATGTCACGATCCCATTCATCCGTATGATCGCCGGCCCGATGGATTATACGCAAGGCGCTATGCGTAACGCCGTTAAAGGTAATTATCGCCCGGTAAACTCGGAGCCGATGAGCCAAGGAACCCGTTGCCGCCAGTTGGCTACTTACGTGATCTTCGAGTCTCCTTTCAATATGTTGTGCGATGCCCCGTCTAATTACAGGAGGGAAAAGGAATGTACGGAGTTTATCTCTAACATTCCCACTATCTGGGATGAGACGGTCTCATTGGATGGAAAGGTCTCCGAGTATGTAGCGATCGCCCGCCGTCATGGTAATGATTGGTATATCGGGGCATTGACCAACTGGACGCCGAGGGAGCTGGATTTAGACCTGTCTTTCTTGGGCGAAGGTGATTATACTTTGGAATTATTCAAGGATGGCATAAATGCCGATCGTGCCGCCCGTGATTATAAGAAAGAGGTAATCCCAGTCCCGACAGATCGCAAATTAAAGATCCGTATGGCTCCCGGTGGAGGCTATGCGGCTCGTATCCAGAAGCGATAATTCTTTTTCGTCTAAAGCGACCCTGCCACTCGTCGAATAAACGCTTGCGTTCATAGGCGCAGGCGTTAGATTCGCTTACTTTTATAAAAAACGTATTATGAAACTCACGAGGCAAGATTATATATTGGCGGGAGGACAGGCTTTATTGTGGATCACCTTATGGCTGATTCCTCCTGCGATCGATTTTTTCATACGCTTTAATCCGAGTTCGGCTTTCGAGGTGTGGAAGATTAATACGGGGTTCATTACTCCGTTGGCTATTGTTTTCACCGCTAATTTCTATGTATTGGTTCCCTATTTGCTTTATCGGGATCGGAAGATGCTCTTTGGGTTGATGAATTTGCTATTGATCACGGGGGCTAACCTATGGATATTTTCTCCTAAGGCGGATTTCCCGGACGAATGGCGTTCGGGAATGTATATGGTCGCTTTCGGAGCGTTCTTTTTACATTTGCTAGTGATTGGATGTGCCGTGGGATTCCGTTATATCGTACGCTGGGGCGATATGCAGATGCGTTTGAAAGAGGAACGGCAGAAAAACGCCGAGGCGGAACTGGCTTGGCTGAAGAACCAGTTGAATCCGCATTTTCTCTTTAATACCTTGAATAATATTTCCAGCTTGGTCCAGATAGACCAAGATACGGCGCAAGAAAGTATCGGGCAATTGAGCGATTTGCTGCGGTATACGCTCTATGAGTCGAACCATGAGCTGGTACCGGTGGAAGGCGAGATCGAGTTCATGAATAATTACATCGAGCTGATGAGATTGCGCTGCAATGAGTTGGCTACCGTGGAAGTAGATTTGCAGATTCCGATTAAACCGATGAGGATCGTTCCGCTCTTGTTTATTTCTTTGATAGAGAATGCATTCAAGCATGGCGTGAATAGCCGTAAGTCGTCGTTCGTACGTATTCGTTTCAAGGCGGAAGGAGATGACCTTGTTTTTACCTGCGAGAATAGCGACCATCCGAAACCGGATGTGAACCGTAGCGGATCGGGGATCGGGTTGGAAAACCTGAGGCGTAGGCTGGATCTGGCTTATCCCGGTCGTTACCGATATGATCAGGAGCTCCGGGAAAATAGTTACTTTGTTCAAATAACACTTCGAGACTGCTTATGAAAACACTGACTTGCATGATCGTAGACGATGAGCCCTTGGCGGTGAAGATGCTGGAGGACTTCGTAAGCCGTACGCCTTATCTGAGGCTGGCGGCTTCCTTCAATGATCCGGTACTGGCGCTCTCCACGTTGCGCGAGTCTCCGGTGGACGTGCTTTTCTTGGATATCCAGATGCCGGATCTGGACGGGCTGAACCTCTCCCGCATGGTGCCCCCCGGTACGAGGGTGATCTTCACGACCGCCTTTAAGGAGTATGCCTTTGATAGCTATGAGGTGAATGCCCTCGATTTCCTGCTGAAGCCCATCCGATACCATAAGTTTCTCGGAGCTGCGGAGAAGGCCCGCCAATGGTTTGAGATGAATAGCGTGAAGGAGGAGAGAGGCAGCCTTTTCGTGCGGGTGGATAGCCAGTTGCGGCAGGTGGAAATCTCCCGGATATTATACGTGACGGGCTTGAAGGATTACGTGATGATCTATCTGGAAGGGGAGGCCCGTCCGCTTATCACCCACGTGACGATGAAGGCCATGGAAGAGATGCTGTCTACCGGTCGCTTTATGCGGGTACATCGTTCTTATATCGTGGCGTTGGATAAGATCCGTTCCGTTGATCGGAATAATTGCGTTTATATCGGAAAGGAGATCATCCACGTGACGGATGCCTACAAAGAGGCGTTCAACGCTTATCTGAAAGCTGCTCAACCTTCTTGAACTTGGATGCCCATTCAAAGCTCCTTACGATGGGCATTCTAACGACCTTACAATGCCCATTGTAGGAACCTTATAATGGGCATTCTAAACTTTATGTGTATATTCGTGCCTTAATTAAGAGAAAACGATATGAAGAATAGCATTCCTTTAGGGTTTATCCGGATCTTTATCCTGCTTATATGTCTGACCTCGTGCGGTAGAAAAAAACAAAAAAAAGTAGCTTTGCCCGCCGATTTCAAGGGACCGAAGGAGTTGGCTCGCTTATATGGGGTACGTATCACACCGGAAGATAATATATTCTTGTACAACGAGGGGGCCCGTTGGTTGGGTGTACGTCATAAATTGGGAGGGAGCACGAAACGGGGTGTGGATTGCTCCGGTTTCGTATCGATCGTTTATCGGGAGGTATACGGAAAGCAGCTGGCTCGTTCCTCGGCGGATATGCTGAAGTATAATTGCAAGAAAGTGAGTCGTGCCAAATTGCAGGAAGGAGATCTGGTATTTTTCAAGACGGGCCGTGGCGGGAAGCGTGGCGTTCCGAATCACGTGGGGATTTACTTGAAAAATGGGCGCTTCATCCATACCAGTACTTCTAGCGGCGTGATGGTAAGTAGCCTTAGCGAACCTTATTATACAAGAACTTGGTTAACGGGTGGTCGGGTAAAATAAAATTACTAAATTCGCGTCTTAGAAAAACTATTAAACATAAATAGAATATGTTGACAATCAAATTAATCGCTGAAAACACGGATGCCGTAATCCGTGGACTGGAAAAGAAACATTTTAAGGGTGCGAAAGAAAGCATCGATAAAGTGTTGGAATTGAATGATAAAAGACGTATCGCACAAAATCAATTAGATAAGAACCTAGCGGAGGTAAACGCAACCTCGAAGTCGATCGGACAATTAATGAAAGAGGGCAAGAAGGAAGAGGCGGAGGCCGCTAAGAAACATGTTTCCGAGATCAAGGAGGTGAGCAAGGCTTTGCAGGTTGAGATGGATCAGGCTGCCGAGGAGCTGCAGAACTTACTTTATACGATCCCGAACGTACCTTACGATGAGGTGCCCGAGGGTACCTCCGCCGAGGACAATGTGGTAGAGAAAATGGGAGGTATGGAAACGGAACTTCCGAAGAACGCTCTTCCGCACTGGGAATTGGCGAAGAAATATGATTTGATTGATTTCGATCTGGGTGTTAAGATCACGGGAGCAGGTTTCCCGGTCTATAAAGGACAGGGCGCTCGTTTGCAACGTGCGTTGATCAACTTCTTCTTGGATGAGGCTCGTGACGCCGGTTACTTGGAGATCATGCCGCCTACGGTGGTGAACTCGGCTTCCGGTTATGGTACGGGGCAGCTTCCGGATAAGGAGGGACAGATGTATCATTGCGAGGTAGACGACCTATATTTGATCCCGACAGCGGAGGTGCCCGTGACAAATATTTACCGGGATGTCATTCTGGATGAGAAGCAGTTACCGATCAAGAATTGCGCTTATACACAATGCTTCCGTCGTGAGGCCGGATCTTATGGCAAGGATGTACGTGGTTTGAATCGTTTGCACGAATTCTCTAAGGTGGAGTTGGTTCGGATCGATAAACCGGAGCACTCTAAGCAATCTCACCAAGAGATGTTGAATCATGTGGAGGGATTACTTCAGAAGTTGGAGTTGCCGTATCGCATCCTTCGTCTTTGTGGGGGTGATATGAGTTTCACGGCTGCCCTTTGCTTTGATTTCGAGGTGTATTCCGAGGCACAACAACGCTGGTTGGAAGTTAGCTCCGTGTCCAACTTCGATACGTATCAAGCCAACCGCTTGAAATGCCGCTATCGTGACGAGAATAAGAAAACGCAACTTTGCCATACCTTGAATGGTAGTGCTTTAGCCTTGCCTCGCATCGTAGCCGCCTTATTGGAAAACAACCAAACCCCCGAAGGTATCCGCATCCCGAAAGCGTTGATCCCTTACACTGGGTTTGATATGATTAAATAAGAATGAGTGAGGCCATGTTAGGATTTTGATCTTAACATGGCTTTGTTTAAAAATCAAAGAAAGTTATTGTAAGTATATGATGCTTATTTGATTGTTATTACCTATCTTTGCCGCTATAGGACTAAAACATATAAAGCTATGGCACGACCGATTAAAGAAACTCCCGTTTTATACGGTGATGACGCTAAGCGTTTTGATGAACGAATGAAATATAATGAAACGCATAAGGCAACGGAAATAGAGAAAGAACGTATCCGTAAAGCTTATGAGTATATGAATTCAATCATGATTAAATAATTTACTACTATGCAACCAAAACATCTTAACTTGCAAATCCTTTCTGAACAGGTAGATCTACACTCTTTTAACTGTGGCGATGAAGATTTAAATGATTTCTTGATTAATAATGCGTATCAATCTATGATACACAGAATGTCATTGACTTATATACTGAAAGAAAATGAGCAGGTAGTTGCTTATTTTAGTTTGCTCTTTGATAAAATATCAAAGGAAGATACTAGGAATACGACTTCTTTTATTGAATTTAAAAGTAATAAAGGGCTCATTATGGAAGGTAAGGACTTTAAAAGTTATCCGTCACTGAAAGTTGGACGTCTAGGGGTTAACATTAGTTGCCAAAAACGTCAGTTAGGCCATTTGATACTGGATTATATAAAAAGGCTCACATTGACCCAGCAATTAGCCGGATGTCGTTTTATCACTGTGGACGCTTATCGAACAGCCTTTACTTTTTATGAGAAAAACGGCTTTGAATACTTAACCTTAAAGGATGTAAATGATCATACGAGACTGATGTATTACGATCTGTATAGGTTGCTTTGATTAAACTGTTTGTATTTTGAAGGATGAAGATAACATATAAATACGCCAATGTGACTCTTCGCTAAATATATACTGATTTAAAGGAGAGCACATTGGCGTATTTTTTAGATGAATAAGTTTACGTTTGCGTCTTCCGCACGTTCCAGATAGGTGGCTACGCCTCCTAGGACAACGTTATCCATCAGTTCTTCTTTTTTGACGCCCATTACGTCCATACTCATCGTGCAGGCGATCATCTCGATACCATTCTCTACGGCTTGTGCCATAAGGCTTTCCAAGCTGTCGATCCGTTTCTTCCTCATGATAAGGCGCATCATCCAACTGCCGGCTCCACCCATATTCATTTTAGATAGTTTCAGCTTTTCGCTATTTGCCGGAAGCATCCAGCCAAACATCTTGCCGAAGATATCTTTTGATACGGCAGGTTTTTCCCGTTTCTTAATCACGTTAAGTCCCCAGAAAGTAAAGAACATAGTCACCTTCTTTCCGGTGGAGGCAGCCCCGTTCGCTATGACGAATGAGGCCAACGCCTTATCGAGGTCATCGCTGAAAACGATCAATGTCTTGTTGTCGGCACTATTACCACCTGTCGCTATTTTGCATTCAGCTTTTTTTTTTCGTACCGTGGCGGCGATCGTGCCTCCCTTATTTTCCAGAGAGACTAACTCTGCCCCGGTTATCTTGCACCATGAAGAGACATCTTTTCCGAAAGCCTGATCTGTTGCGGTGATTTCCAATGACTCATCTTCCCGCAAGTTCTCATAGTTCTTTTTCAACTGCATGATCGGTCCCGGACACATTAATCCGCAAGCGTCTACCTTAATCGCCGTAGCTGCCGGAGTCGATTTGCAAGAGCTACTTTTACCAGATGCCTTATCAGAAACAGCTTCGGACGAACAAGGTGCGCAGGCCGGCTCATTCTTGATCTTTGCTGTCGCTACACTCCAAGTCTTGTAACCACCGGATAGGTTTCGGACATTCGTGAAGCCATTTTGAGTCAGGATGCGATAAGCCAAATAGCCCCTTAATCCAACAGCGCAAGTTACTACGATCGGTGTATCCTTAGGCAGTTCCGCCAAATGTTCTCTTAACTCATCAACCGGTATATTGATGAAGCCGGGGATTGTCCCTAAGCTGTACTCGTCACGGGTACGGACATCGATACGTACGGTATCTGGCGATAAGTTCTGGATCTCTCTCCACTGGATCGCTTTCGCTTTTCCCGTAAGCAGGTTCTCCGCTACGAAACCGGCCATATTTACAGGATCTTTAGCGGCTGAATAAGGAGGAGCATACGCATGTTCTAACTCAGTCAGGTCATAGACCGTACCTTTCCGCTGGATCACTTGCGCTAACATCTCGATCCGTTTGTCTACGCCTCCGAAACCTACGACTTGCGCCCCTAACAGTCGTCCGTCTTCCGGTGCGAACAATATCTTGATCGATAAAGGCACGGCTCCCGGGTAATATCCCGCATGCGAGGCTCCATGCGTATAGGAGGATTGATAAGCGATTCCTTCCCGTTTCAACAGCTTAGCGTTAGCTCCCGCCGTGGCGACCGTCAAGTCGAATACCTTGGCGATAGAGGTTCCCATCGTCCCGTCATAAGTTTCCTTATTGCCGGATACGATATTATCGGCTACGATACGTCCTTGCTTATTCGCCGGACCCGCCAATGGGATCAAGGCTGGTTTGCCTGTCACGAGGTGGCGTACTTCCACGGCATCTCCCAACGCATAAATATCCGGGTTCGAGGTCTGCATATATTCATTGACAGCGATACCGCCGAGTGCTCCGATCGTAAGTCCCGCTTCTTTGGCCAATCGGGTTTCCGGACGGACACCGATACTCAATAAAACCATATCCGCCGGGATCTGCTTCCCACTTTTCAAATGAACGGTCACGCCTCCGGAAGTCTCCTCGAAACGAGATACGCCATCTTCCAGCATCAAGCCTACCTGCTTGCCGATCAATTGCTGATGTACGATAGCGGCCATGGAATAGTCGAGGGGTGCCATCACTTGGTTAGCCATTTCCACGACAGTGACGTGGATACCCAGCTCATGCAAATTCTCCGCCATCTCCAAGCCGATGAAACCACCCCCTACAACAACGGCGGTACGGGGCTTTTCTGTGTTCACGTAATTCTTGATCGTGTCCGTATCCGGCACGTTACGTAACGTGAATATCTTTTTACTCTCGATTCCTTCGATGCGTGGACGCAAAGGCTCCGCACCGGGAGAGAGCACTAGTTTATCGTAAGTCTCCGTGTAGGTTTCTCCTGTGCCGAGTTTCTTTACCTCCACTTGCTTGGATTCGGGAAGGATTCGGGTCACTTCCTGCTCCGTACGTATATCGATGCGGAA
>ENA-ORNR01004112-ORNR01004112.1-human-gut-metagenome-genome-assembly--contig:-NODE-4112-length-10306-cov-2.643254_pt1 | contig 10306 bp, 8 predicted proteins | sample MGYA00242114_ERZ509020 | MGnify/ENA primary metagenome ERZ509020 (study PRJEB26280, sample SAMEA2338758) | human gut metagenome | biome: human gut; feature: human-associated habitat; material: faeces...
AAAGAAAAAAATTTCAGTCAAACATCTAATTACAAGGATAATCAAAAATTAAAAACAGGAGATTATTATAATCCTGAATATTGGTTATTACTTATGATTATGTCTATTATAATATTTATCATGTTTAATAGGGAAAATATTAGACATTAAAATTTTTAAGATTATGTAGAGGAAAAGTAAGCGCCAAATAAAATAGTGTATTTAAAGAAGTCGATTGAATTGATATAATAATCAATTTAGTCGGCTTTTATTTCAAATTCTTCTTTTATTTCTTCACTCCATGGTAAGAACCAATCCAATTTCTTTGGATCTTCAACCAGATCTTGTTGAGGTAAATAATCCAGAATGAATTCAATATAATCATATGGATTCACCGTAACAATACCATTGATTGTCGTTTTTCCAATATCCAGCTCATTTATGCTTTTGTTCCGAATCACGGACAGATACATGGTGTAATCAATTCGTTCCTTAAAATCACGTACATACTGATTGGCTCGCTCCACATTTTTATTAATGCCGGCATATGCTGCAGTTGCACTGGATACCGTCCACACCAGATAGCACACAAGAACTATCATGGGCATGATCGCAACAAACGGAATCATGATCAAGCGCTTGTTGATGGATAGTTGATTATATCTTCGCCACTTCACGGACAATCACCCCTTTCTTGATGCGCGATATTCCTTCGGCGTACACCCCTGTGTCTTCTTGAACAGCGAACTGAAATAGTGAGGATCTCGATATCCCGTTTCAAATGCAATCTCTGCAGTTTTAAGAGACGAACAGGTAAGCAGTTCTTTTGCCTTATTCATGCGTATCTCTGTTAAATATTCAACAAATGTCTGATTCATTTCACGGCTAAAGATCGTACTAAAATAGCTGGCGCTCATCCCCACTTCTGCTGCAACTGTATTCAGCGAAATGTCTTCTGACATATACTGTTTTTTTATGATCTTTTGCGCCGCAAGAATAACATCTGAATATCTCCTGTCACTTACTGTATTGCGCACTTCCAATGCATTTGCCAAAAGCTGTGTCATGTATGTTTGAATGTCTTCCTGTGACTCTGCAGTTGCCAATGCCTCCCGAAGCAATTTTTCACGATCTTTTAATTCCTGCAAATGTGCAATCTCTTCTGTCTGAGTCTTCTCCACCTTATCTTCAAATTTTTTGCAAAAAGAAGTTACCGTGGCAAAGATGTTTACAATAACATATTGCCGTAATATTATAGAACGAAAATGCTCTCTTGGCATCTTGTCCAGTAACGCCTCAACAAAATGAGGGACGTCCTCAGAGCTTCCTTCGCTCAAAAAGTCTGCGATCGCATCCTGTATTTCTTTAAGATCATCTACACTATTAATATCAAAATCTGCGTCTGAACTCTTGATGGAATTGCTGTTATCGTCACGATCCTTCTTTTGAAATGAAAGATATTTTTCGCGCATTTCACGAATACGCCGTTCTCTTTGCTCATATTCCTTCTGTTTTTCATGAATTTTGGAAGCCACCTCCCCTAAATGTTCCAACAATACATTGGAAGAGATTGGTTTCAGCAAATACTCTTCAACCCCTATCTTGATCGCCTCTTTTGCATATTCAAACTCATCATATCCACTAAGAATAATAATATTCGTGTCCGGCAGCTCTTCTTTGACAAGACGACTTAACTCCAGCCCATCCATAAACGGCATACGAATATCTGTGATAAGTATGTCCGGCTTTTCTTTCAAGATCATTGGCAATGCAAGTTCCCCATCGCTTGCCTCCCCAACAAATTCATAGCCCTCCTGTTCCCAATCAATGCTATTTTTGATCGCATCGCGAATTACCACCTCATCTTCAACTAAAAAAACCTTAATCATATACATCACCCTTCCATACTCTTTATTGATCAACCTGCGGCTGTTCTTCTGTTACGTCACCTGTCTTGCCTCATATACTTTATTCTCTATACTACAAAAGGGCAAACGCCTCTGTCAATGTCATATACATATAACATTGTCATCACTGTTTGCCCTTCTTTATGTTTACATAAAATGAAAAATAATGCAAGTATTATTCTACTATTATTTAAGTATATAACACATTATTTCTTCTCTACACCGAGCGTAACTTTCTCGCCATTGATGCTCCATTCCTTGGTAAATCCGGAAACTTCATCATAGGTTACGCCATCCGCCAGAACGTCTGAACAAAGGCTTTCCTCGTTCTTCTGCACGATGTCTTTCACCTTGTCATTGTCCTTAACGTACAACTGAATGTGATCCATCACCTCGAATCCGGCATCTTTACGCATGGTCTGTACTTTACTGATAACCTCGCGCACAAAACCTTCCTCTAACAGTTCCGGAGTCAGGTTCGTATCCAGTACAACAGTTACTCCGTGATCACTGTCAGATACATAGCCTTCCATCTGTGCAGCCTCGATCAACAGATCTTCTTCAGCGAGTGCTTCGTCAACGCCCTCTACCTGGATCGTCAGAGTGCCTTTCTCTTTCAATTCTGCCATAGCAGCCTGTCCGTCCAATCCTGCAAGGATTTCACGAACCGCATTGATGTTTTTGCCAAAACGACGTCCCAGCGTCTTAAGTTGTGGCTTAAAGCTGTAGGTCGTGAGTGCACTGACATCTTCGGTAAGCTCTGCTTCCTTGACGTTAAGCTCGTCCTTGATAATGTCAAGGTAGAACTGTGACAACGCCGCATCTGCTTTGACAAACATCTTACCGATCGGCTGACGGTTCTTGATATTTGCAGTGTTACGACATGCACGTCCAAGTACAACTGCCTCGAGTACAACTTCCATATCTGCCTCAAGCTTCTTGTCGATATGCTCTTTCTGCACCTCAGGGAAGTCGCACAAATGTACACTTTCCGGTGCACTTGCATCCAATGAGCATACAAGATTACGATAAATATCCTCTGTCATAAATGGGATCATTGGTGCTGCAGCTTTGGCAATGGTTACAAGCGCTGTATACAATGTCATGTATGCATTGATCTTATCCTGCTCCATGCCCTTTGCCCAGAAACGGTCACGGCAACGTCTTACATACCAGTTACTCATCTCATCCACAAATTCCTGCAATGCTCTGGCAGTTTCCGGAATCTTGTAAGCTGCTAAATTATCATCCACAGCTTGAACCGTACTGTTCAAACGTGACAACAGCCACTTATCCATAACGGCAAGATTATCGTAATCCAATGTATATTTTGTCGCATCAAAGTTGTCAATATTAGCATATAATACGAAGAATGCGTAGGTATTCCAAAGAGTACCCATGAATTTACGCTGTCCTTCCTGCACTGCTTTGCCATGGAAACGGTTCGGCAGCCACGGTGCACTATTGATATAGAAATACCAACGAATCGCATCTGCGCCGTATTTTTCAAGTGCATCGAACGGATCCACTGCATTTCCCTTGGACTTACTCATCTTCTGACCGTTTTCATCCTGTACATGTCCAAGGACGATAACGTTCTCATAAGGCGCCTTGTTAAAGAGCAGTGTAGACTCTGCCATCAAAGAATAGAACCATCCACGGGTCTGGTCTACTGCCTCAGAAATAAACTGAGCCGGGAACTGTTTTTCGAAAAGATCCTTATTCTCAAATGGATAGTGGTGCTGTGCAAACGGCATTGCTCCACTATCAAACCAGCAGTCGATCACTTCCGGTACGCGCTTCATTGTCTTACCACAGTCCGGGCAGGTAAATGTAACGGCATCAATATATGGGCGATGAAGCTCTACTTTGGCATCTTCCGGATTACCACTGCGCTCAGCGAGCTCTGCACGGCTTCCGATGGACTCCTGCTTGCCGCAGCCTTCACATTCCCAAATATTTAATGGTGTTCCCCAATAACGGTTACGGGAAATACCCCAGTCCTGAATATTCTCCAGCCAGTTACCGAAACGTCCGGTTCCGATCGACTCCGGAATCCAATTTACGGTATTATTGTTGCGCACGAGATCATCACGCACTTCTGTCATCTTGATGAACCAAGACTCACGTGCATAGTAAATAAGTGGTGTGTCACATCTCCAGCAGTGTGGATAATCATGTTCCCCGTTCGGTGCTGCAAAAAGCGCTGGAACAACTGTCCTTTCGCATCCAGATCTTTCAACACTTCCGGATCTGCTTTCTTTACAAAAAGTCCGGCAAATGGCGTCTCTGCGCTCATCTCACCTTTCTCTGTAACAAACTGTACAAATGGAAGATCGTAGTTTCTTCCAACATTGGCATCGTCCTCACCAAAGGCAGGAGCGATATGCACGATACCGGTACCATCGGACATGGTTACATAAGTATCACAAGTCACAAAGAAACCTTTCTTGTGCTGTTTGTCTGCGCACTCTTTGGCACAAGCATACAATGGCTCATACTCCTTGCGCTCCAGATCGCTTCCCTTATAAGTCTCAAGCACCTCATAAGCAGGTGTATCACTGTCTTTATCTGCCAGGCTTCCTAATACGTTGTCTGCTAATGCTTCTGCAAGATAGTACGTATAACCGTCTGCTGCCTTTACTTTAATATAAGTATCCTCTGGGTTTACGCAAAGCGCAACGTTAGATGGCAGCGTCCAAGGTGTTGTCGTCCAAGCCAGAAAATAAGCGTCCTCGCCAGTCACTTTGAAACGCACGATAGCGGAGCGTTCTTTCACTAACTTATAACCCTGTGCCACTTCCTGTGCAGACAGTGGTGTACCGCATCTTGGACAGTAAGGAACAATCTTAAAGCCCTTATATAATAGCTTCTTATCCCAGATCTCTTTGAGTGCCCACCACTCAGACTCAATAAAGTTATCGTCATACGTAACGTATGGGTTGTCCATATCAGCCCAGAATCCAACCGTGCCGGAGAAGTCCTCCCACATACCTTTGTATTTCCAAACAGATTCTTTACATTTCTTAATGAATGGCTCCATACCATACTCTTCGATCTGCTCTTTGCCATCTAAGCCAAGCAGTTTCTCTACTTCCAGCTCAACCGGAAGTCCGTGAGTATCCCATCCCGCTTTACGTGGTACCATGTAACCCTTCATCGTCTTATAACGAGGGATCATATCCTTGATAACACGAGTCAGAACGTGACCGATATGCGGCTTACCATTTGCGGTAGGCGGTCCATCATAAAACGTGTAGGTTGGATTTCCTTCACGTGCTTTCATGGATTTTTCGAAAATCTTTTGGTTGCGCCAAAATTCGCCAACATTTTTCTCTCTGTCAACGAAATTTAAGTCTGTTGATACTTTTTGATACATTGTGTTCTCCTTTCCTCAAAAAGAAAAGCTTCCGTCCCCAAACAGGACGAAAGCTGTAATTTCGTATAACCACCTATTCTGCTGCACAATAATCTATGCATGACCCATGTAACGGTGGGCACCGACGGTTTGTACTGAGATCTGTGATCCGTTCCAGCCGCAACTCGGAAGTGATGTTCGCGATCATAGGATACTCCGTGTCCGGCTCACACTCCCCCGGACTCTCTGAAACATTTCCCCTAAGGCTACTGTCTTCGTCATCGTCTTTGTAATCTAACCTTAATAATACTGTGCGATTTTTTCTTTGTCAAGGCTATTTCTGCTTTTTTACAAATATATGCCATTGTCGGCTCCATTTGAGCTGGGACAATGAACTATTTCAGTTTTTTCTGAGAATACACGCTGTAAATGGTCTTTTTCTTGCCATTTACGGTTACCTTTTTGTAAGCACGCACGCTGTAATAGATCTTTCCCTTCTTTTTTAATACTTTACGCTGTTTGGCACTTATCTTTACCGAGCACTTGGTTGTCTTCGGCTTTTTGACCGTCTTTACCTTTTTCCACGCAATCTTACCGGCTTTTTTGCCTTTCTTAACAACCTTGCAATACACAATATATCCATTTGCGTTCTTGCTCTTTGTCCATTTAAGATTTGCCTTCTTTTTATTTTTTGCAGCCTTGGCTTTCTTAAGCGATGCCTTGGCAACCTTTGGCAGCGGCGTCTGCAGATTTCGATGCAATGCCTTTGCCACGATCTTTTTGACAGACTGATTGTTCAAACGGTCCAGGGCACCCCAAGTTGTGCCACCCGCTCCCTTAAAGGCTTCATCATCAACTTTGGCAGTATCATTGATCGTGATCGTTGTGATCGTCGATACATTCTCGAAGGCATTTTTCTCAATTTCTTTTAATGTCGTTGGCAAATACACTTTAGACAGTTTGCCGCAGCCGGAAAAAGTTCCTTCCGCTACCGAACTAAGACCATCTGAAAATGTCACCTCTTTAATCGATGCACAAGTAAAGGCATATTTTCCAATGGTATATGGTGTAGAAGACTGTATTGTCACTTTGTCCAAATTGCCACATCCGATAAAGGCGCGATCACCGATCGCTGATAACGAACCCTTGAGTGTCATTGTGTTGATGTGACAATTCTTAAATGCTTCTGTTCCCACGATCCCGACATCTTCCATATAAAAATCCTGAATACCGCCCGAACCCTCGAACGCATTCGCACCAATCGCATCTACCCTTCCATAGAAATAAAAGTTGAGCGTCTGTGCTCCGGAATTTTGAAAACAATTTTTACCGATCGTTCCAATACGTCCGGTCTTGCCGAGTGTCACGCTGCTAAGCGCTGCGATCGTAGCATAGGCACCATCTCCAATACTGTCCACCTGTGCATCGATCTGAACTTCTTTCAACCGGCTATTATCAAAGCAATGACTTCCCATTGTCTTAAGCTGCATTGGCACACCCAATGCCGAACCGCTGCTGACAATATCTTCTGCTGATATTTGTGCAGGATCATATCGATATATATGTTCTACCGCACAAGAGGCAAAGGCTCTGTCTGCAAAACTTGTTATCGTATCCGGCAAATAGACATTCACAGCCTGCCATTTGCTCTCAAACGCGCCCGCCGGCGTTGTTGACCATTCGCTCGTATGACTTCCGATCGCCGTTACGGTATGTCCATCGATCACCGCCGGAACGATCACATCTGCCGCATTGGTTTTCACTTCGGTGATCGTTGCCGTTCCATCTTCATTGACAACATACGCAAAATCGCTGTTTTCCTCTGCTGCGCTCACCTGCACGAAGGTGCTTCCACCGACTAAACCGGCAACCAGCGCAAATACCACCAGCCACGCCGTTAATTTCTCCCACTGTTTCATACATCTACCTCGTCTTTCTGTTTGTAATGTTCAATAATATATTGATACATTGTGCTGACTGCCGGAGCCATAAACTCCGAGTTCTGTGTGGCGAGTCCAACGATTCTGTATGCTTCAGGCTTGATCGGATAGCATTTCACCTCATATGGAATGTCTTTCATGACCATTTCCGGCATAATACATATTCCGAATCCATGTGCAACCATAGATACCATGGCAAGATCATCTACAACATGATACTTGGCATGTACATCCAGAGCACTTCCTTTCAAAAAGTTCTGTATATCTGCATCTGTAGACTCCCGCTGCGCTACAAACGGATACGTCTTCATCTCGTCAATCCCAATGTATTCACCATCGCCGTGCCGCTCCATATTTTGGGGCATAACGCACAGCAGCGGATCTTTGTACAATGGGACAATGGAGAGGTCACCTGCACTTGATGCCGACAAAAATCCCATATCCACCACACCGTTCTTGATCCAGTATACCACATCGTCATACGTTCCTTGAAGTACTTCTATCACAATTCCCGGATAAAGTTTGTGAAACGAATGCAAAATATCCGGGATCCAATTAGTACAAGTACTGGAAAAGCAGCCCAGCTTAACGGTTCCCTGTTCTAAGCCGTTAAACTGCGCCACTTTCTGTTGTAAACTCTCGTTGCTATTTAACACTGCGTTAACATAGGGGAGCAGACGCTCCCCATAATCTGTCAATGTGACGCCGGATTTGCTGCGGTTAAGCACCGGAAATCCAAGTTCTCCTTCCAGCGAAGCAACCGCGTGACTGATCGCAGATGGCGTCAGCCCCAGTAATTCTGCTGCTTTACGAAAGCTCCCCTGTTCCGTCACTGTTTTTAATACCTGATACATTAATAAAGTCATAGCCGTTTCCATTTCTGCGTTCCAGCTTGGCTGTCGTTTCCTGTGAGTTCTATCTCAGATCCACACACAACTATCTGGAACACTTAAACTGCAAATCTTCCCAACGTCTGTCAACTTCTTCCTGAAATTGCTCGATCAAATGCTCATTGCCTTTTTTGAACAAATGCTTGAAACGTCCCTGCTCACGAAGAAAATCCTCAATCGGCAATTTTTTCTTAGGCTCATAAGATAAGATCCACTTACCATGATCTACCTCGAACAACGGCCAATAACATGTTTCTACTGCCAATTTGCATATCTTCATCACTTCTGCCGCATCATAACGCCATCCTCTTGGACACGGCGTCATTACATTGAGAAAAGAAGCACCTTCTGTGTAAATTGCCTTTTCTGCTTTGCGGTGAATATCTTGAAAATTCGTAGTAAAGGTTGTCTGTGCCACATATGGGACATCATGGTCTGCAATAATGCTTGCCAGATCTTTACGGTTCTGCATTTTACCATTAGACTGCTTGCCAACCGGCGTTGTCGTTGTATCCGCATACATCGGTGTCGCCGAAGAACGCTGAATACCGGTATTCATATACGCTCCGTTGTCATAGCAAACATATACCATATCATGCCCACGCTCCATTGCACCGGATAACGATTGAAAACCAATATCATAAGTTCCGCCATCGCCGCCAAAAGTGATGAATTTATAATTAACATCTTCCGGCAGTTTACCGCGTTTTTTTAATGCTTTATATGCTGTCTCAACACCACTCAACGTAGCTCCGGCATTTTCAAATGCGTTATGAATATAGCTGTCTTCCCATGCCGTATACGGATACATGAAAGAAGATACCTCCAAACATCCTGTTGCGTTACCGATCACTGCCTGATCTCCCTCATGCAGAGCGCGAAGTACGGCACGAACAGCAATCGTCGCTCCACAACCCGCACACATACGGTGTCCCGGTGCCAAACGCTCCGGCTTGTTCATCATCGTTTTTAATGTATAATCACTCATTGTCGTTCTCCATTCTATTTTTCATACTGTTAACGTAAACGGATGTACTGATGCTGCGGAACTTCCTTGCCATTTTCTACCAGATCCGTAATTTCCTCAAATACAGCTTTTGCATCAGATATGGTAAAATCTCTTCCTGCCAGTCCGTAAATATAATTTACTGCCTCGATCATTACCTTCTCGCGGAATAATCCAGCCATTACTTCCTGACCGAGCGGTCCATTGTTACCGTTATAGCTTTCACAACGATCCAAAATAGCCACTGCCTTGCAGCCTTTGAGTGCCTTTGCGATTTCCTCTGCCGGGAACGGACGGAAAACACGAAGCTTTAACACACCAACTTTTTTCCCTTGCTCACGCAGTTCATCCACTGCCTCTTTTGCCGTTCCTGCTGCTGAACCCATGATCAATATGATATAATCAGCATCTTCTGTGCGGTACTCCTCAAATAATCCATATTCTCTGCCAGACATTGCCGCAAATTTTTTGGCAACTTCCAGAATGACTTCTTTGGAATTTTCCATTGCAATTTCTTGATTTTTCTTAGCTTCCATTGCATAGTTGCTGACTGAATATGGTCCAACTGCGATCGGCTTGCCCGGGTTGAGCAAAAACTCTTCCGGCTCATACTCGCCAACAAAATCTTTTACCAGCTCGTCCTCTAATAACATGATATTTTCCACCGCATGACTGGTGATAAAACCATCCTGACAGATCATGATCGGCAAATGTACTCTGGTGTCTTCCGCAATTGGATACGCCTGAATAAAATTGTCATACGCTTCCTGATTATTTTCTGCATATATTTGGATCCAGCCGGTATCTCTTGCGCCCATTCCATCGGAGTGATCACAGTTGATGTTGATCGGGCCGGATAAGGTACGGTTGACCAAAGTAAGTGCTAGCGGCAGACGATTTGAAGCTGCTAATAAAAGTTCCTCCCACATCAACGCCAATCCGGCGGAAGATGTTGCCGTCAGGCTTCTTGCTCCTGCTGCCTCAGAACCAATGGCTGCACTCATGGAGGAATGCTCACTCTCTACCGGAATAAACTCTGTATCCATTTCCCCATTCGCAATATAAGTAGATACCATCTGCGGAATCTCCGTGGATGGCGTGATCGGGAAAGCCGGCATAACATCCGGGTTGACTTGACGGATCGCATAGGAAACCGCCTCGTTACCTGACATACGTTCTTTGATCGCCATTATACATTTACCTCCTTCATCTCACTTGCTCCACAT
>ENA-ORNR01004113-ORNR01004113.1-human-gut-metagenome-genome-assembly--contig:-NODE-4113-length-10304-cov-8.420626_pt1 | contig 10304 bp, 10 predicted proteins | sample MGYA00242114_ERZ509020 | MGnify/ENA primary metagenome ERZ509020 (study PRJEB26280, sample SAMEA2338758) | human gut metagenome | biome: human gut; feature: human-associated habitat; material: faeces...
GTATATTACAAATCTTCCGGGGAAAGTGACATTTGGAGTATCTTCTCAGCACTATACTTTTACGGAAAACGCTTTTGTGGAGTTAGTTAAGCGTTTTGGACAAGAACGATACGCTTTTTATTATAATGAAACCGGAACACATCAGATATTGGATGATGTGAAAAATCGTGTCTGTGATTTAGGCATCCTCTATTTATCGCATGAAAACGAAGTTGTCATGCGGAAAGTGATAGAGGAAAACCATCTGGTGTTTACCGAGCTGTTTTCAGCAAAGCCTCATGTTTTTTTGCAAAAAGATCACCCATTGGCATCGAAAAAAGTAGTTTCCGTCCATGACCTTGCACCTTATCCGCGGCTAAACTTTGTACAGGGAGAATATGAATCTGTCTATTTTTCAGAGGAACTATTCAGCTCCATCCCGGTGGATAAGGAAATTCGGGTCAATGACAGAGGGGCTATTGTCAACTTCATGCTCGGACTGAATGCCTATACTATTTCAAGTGGCATTTTCCCGAAATATTTGAACGGAGAAAATATCATCTCCGTTCCGCTTGCAGAAAATGAAACAATGCATATTGGATATGTGCTGAATGAAAATCAGGAATTAAGTGAACTTGGAAAAAGCTATCTGGAAGAATTACGGAAATATGCTCCAGCCAATCCATAGTCATAGGCTATGGATAATCATATAAAATAGGTGTTATGTATGTACCGCTGTTTGCTGATATAATAACAGCAGAAAGTGCCGCCACGATTCCGTAATGATTAATGCTTGAAAGTCTCCTGAAAGAATGCTATAATATTGAGCGTAAAATTTGAGTGGACTTTTCCGGATTCGGTCATCTTTTTGCCACACAGCTATCTTGTGATAGCCGTGTGGCTTTTTTGTTGTCTGCATCCTGGAAAATCTGGCAGAACGGAGGATGGAAGCTGCCGGACACTTTGTGGAGAGGAGGGAAAGTATGCAGACCAATAATAAAATGGCGGTCGCTCCTGTTGGAAAGCTCATCTGGCAAATGTCGATACCGCCGCTGATTTCCATGTTTCTGCAATATTCCTATAATCTGATAGACAGCGCGTTTGTAGCGCGGCTGAGTGAAAATGCTTTGACGGCGGTTTCCCTGTCGTTTCCCATTACAACACTGATGAATGCGACATCTATCTGGATCGGCGTTGGCGTGAATGTACTGATTGCAGGGTATCTTGGACAGAGAAAGCAGAATGAGGCAAATACTACCGTCACACATGGATTGTTACTGGCCTTTGGAATTGGTGCTTTGCTCAATCTTCTGGCATTACTGATTATGAAACCCTATTTTCGGGCATTCACCAATAATGAAGAAATTTATCAGCTGAGCATCGCCTATATGAGTGTGTGCTCCTTCATGCAAATTCCCAATATGGTGCATATCGCCATCCAGAAGATGATACAGGCCACCGGGAACATGGTCGCTCCCATGTGGTTCCAGATCGCGGGCGTGGTCGTCAACTTCGTGTTCGACCCCATTCTGATTTTTGGGATTGGTATTTTCCCAGCTATGGGAATCCGCGGCGCTGCGGTAGCTACCGTTGCAGGCTATATGCTGTCCATGATTTTGGCATTTGCTTTACTGCTAGGCAAAAAGCAGAAAGTGCGGATAAAGATCAAAGGATTTCATTTGCAAAAGTGGCTGATTGGCCGTATTTTCACCCTTGGACTGCCGTCTTTTATTATGAATGCCCTTAGTTCTTTTATGGTGACTTTTGTAAACTTTTTTCTGGTCGCCTATTCCGATACGGCAATCGCTTTCTTCGGTGCGTATTTTAAGGTGCAGCAGTTGATTGTCATGACGGTCAACGGGCTGATCCAGGGCTGCCTTCCTATTATGCGGTTTAACTACGGTGCGGGAAACAGAGATAGGCTGCACTCTGCTTTCCGCTACGGAACCGCTTTGGTCTCCGGTATGATGATACTGGGAACATTGACCGTCATCCTCTTTCCGGCGCAGCTTTTGGGATTATTTACGGCGTCGGAAGCCATGCGCTCCTTTGGAATATCCGCTATGCGGATTATGGCGGTCAGCTACCTGTTCTGCGGATGGTCTACCATGATCTCCACCTATCTTCAGGCAACAGAACAGGTCTTTCCAAGTATACTGATCCAGCTACTGCGTCAGTTTCTGCTGCTCATTCCATTCATGTGGAGTCTGGAAAAACTCCTGAAGATTACAGGGATCTGGCTGTCCTTCCCTGTCACAGAAACGGCAACATTCGTTCTGGCGCTTCTGATCTTCCGAGCAGGCAGAAAAAAAGAAACGCTTTGCAGCGGTACAAAAACACAGTAAGAACAGGAAAAGGAGAGACGATATGGAAATACATATTAAAAAAGGGCTGGATGCTCTGCAAACAGAAACCGTACTTCGCCTTCTATCACAGACCGTATGGGCATGCAACAGAAAGAAAGAAGCAATTATGGAGTCATGGAAACACTCTATCTGCTATGGAGCCTATACCGCCGACGGAAAACAAATCGGATTTGCAAGAGTGATAACAGACTATGCCACCCAGTATTATATTTGTGATGTTGTTGTGGATGCAGATTTCCGGCACAGGGGTGTGGGCGCCTCTCTCCTAAAGGCGATTACGGCAGAAGACACATACCGTTCCCTGCTGGGAATGCTGATTACGGAAGAGGCTGAACAGTTTTATGAACCCTTTGGCTTCCGAAAAGATCCGATCTGTTTTATGGCAAGAAAAGAAACACCGGAGGCAATCACGAATGAATGAAACTTTTATGAAAGAAAAACCGGTATTACCGCTGATTTTATCCATGACCCTGCCTATGGTGTTATCCATGCTGGTCAATTCCCTCTACAACATTGTGGACAGTTTTTTCGTCGCGCAGATCAGCGAGGAGGCTATGACGGCATTATCGTTGGTTTACCCGGTTCAAAATTTTATCAATGCTGCCGGAATTGGATTTGGCGTTGGCATCAATGCAGTGATCGCCTTCTATCTGGGCGTGGGGGATCACAGAAAAGCGGATCAGGCAGCCACGCAGGGACTTGTGCTTGCCGTGATTCATGGCGTTGTTATGACAGTCTGCTGTATTACGATCATGCCGGTTTTCCTGCGGATGTTTACTTCATCCGAAGCGGTCATTGAACTTGGCGTCCGCTATTCTGTCGTTGCGTTCGCCTTTACACTCATTGTTACCGTCAGCATGGCGTTTGAGAAATTGTTCCAGGCAGTAGGAAACATGAAAACGACCATGATAAGCCTGATGTGCGGGTGCATCACAAACATTGTCTTAGATCCCGTTCTGATTTTTGGCTATGCTCTATCCGGTAGAAGGCAGTTCAGAGGTCGTGCAACAAACCTTACCCGAAAACCGTACTGTATCTATCCGTACCTTTGGATATTTCGATATTTTTGTGGGAGATACCCCGCTTGCCTTCCGCAACAAAAAGTCCAAGGAGCTTTTAGCTTTGCTTGTTGACCGTAAGGGCGGATACGTTACTTCCGAGGAAGCCATCAGCTTCTTGTGGGAGGATGAACCGGCAAACACCTTGACTCTTTCAAGATACCGTAAAGTTGCCCTCCGTTTGAAAAGCACCTTAGAGGAATACGGGATTACCGATATCGTGGAAGCTGTTGACGGAAAGCGCCGTATCGTGATGAATAAGGTCGAGTGTGATCTGTACAACTACCTATCCGGTAAAGAAGAATTTTCTCAACTATTCAAAGGAAGTTACATGACAAACTACAGTTGGGGTGAAACGACTTTGGGTGAGTTGATGAATGAAGAAAAGTGAGTGTTTATGAGCAAGTACATACATAGGGTCAACTACTATGAGACCGATAAAATGGGAATAACCCACCATTCAAACTATATTCGTTTTATGGAAGAAGCCAGGATGAATTTTCTGTCTGAAATCGGTTATCCGATGATCAGACTTGAAAAAGAAGGCATTACATCCCCGGTTGTTTCCGTAAATTGTGAATATAAGCATACAACTACCTATAGCGATGAGATTGAAATTGAGGTGGCATTGGAAAAATACACCGGTGTTAAATTGTTTTTGTCCTATACAATGCGAAATTCAAATACCGGCGAAACCGTGGCGGTGGCATCTTCTGCCCATTGCTTTATCGATGAGAACGGCAGACCGATTGCAGTGAAGAAACGAGTGCCGGAATTCGATGCTGTATTAAAAGAAACTGCTCATAAATGAGGCATTCTAAAGGCGGTGATGTAAATGCTGTTACCCTTTATTAACCTCAATATAAAAAAGAAAGCGAGTTAGGCTCCCTGCTGGTAAGATAGTAAAATTCAAATTTCTTGGAATAGGCATGACCTCGGAGAGTCTCCTTACGGCAGAAGCCCCTGCAAATCATTGATGTGGATATTGCTGTTATAGAAATAGAAGAAGCGGAGGACAATGCACCGAATCCGGTACATCGTCCTCCGCTTTGCATTGCTCTGAGCGATATTTTTTATGTTGTCCTTGTGCGTAGGTGCCGTTATGTTTGAGACGGTTTTTGTAATTGCTCCCAGGTTTTGTTGTCACCGCTGCGCATTGGGCAGTTCGTTCTTCACATACTTCTCCCATACATGCAGGCGGTCGCGCTCGTCGATCTGCCGCAGCACTCTGGCGGGTACACCGGCAGCGATACTGTTGGGCGGGATGTCCCGTGTCACCACCGCGCCTGCGGTGATGATGCTGCCCGCTCCGATGGTCACGCCACCACACACCGTCGCACCGGCGCACAGCCAACAGTGATCCCCGATGGTGATGGGTTCGGCATACTCCAACGCATGGCAGCCGTTGGGGATACTCCCTTAGTCCCCCGCAAGCGGAGACTGGCCGCGCTGATAGCAGCCACCCGGTGCGCCGGAGAGAAACGTGACACCCTCTTCTGCCATGCCCGCCGCTGCACCGCCTCATCCATGGCGCAGGGTCTGAAGCACTACGCCTGACGCGGCGCACCCCTTCGGCAGACTCCCCCGGCAATATGCCGGGGGATCTGTCCGTTCAGGGCTTTCTGGTTTCCTTCTTCAGCAGGGACGCCGCCGTGATGATGGTCAGTACCGACTCTGTCACCATGCCGGAATACGACCGTACCACAATGACATACACCAGCCACGACAGACCGCTGGCAATGCCCGCCATCTGTATCACCCGCCGCCTGGTCTGGAAGAACGGCAGTAACGCCGCCAACGATGCTACGATGGGTAGTACCGTCACTGGCGTCTCATAGGTCACCACGGCAATCAGCAGAAATACTGCCACGATGGGTATCGCGGTGACCAGTTTACTCCAGTTGAATTTCTCCTGCAATAGGAAAAGCAGCAGCACGACAATCTGGAAAAAGCTGCACAGTGCGCCGGAGCATGCATGGAGCAGTGTGTAGTGGATGGCGAAGATCAGGTTGGCCACCACCTGCCACAGCAAGATGGTACGCTTGTCATTCTGCCAATAGCTGAGACCCATGGCGATCAGTGCGCCGAACCCGATGAGTTGGTAAAATATGTTCATCCGTCGTTCCTCCTAATAAAAAACGCCGCACACCCTGTCGGATGCGTGGCGAAAAATGGAGGCGATGCTCCAGAAAAATCCACACTTATTTTGGAATTTTATTATACCATGGGACAGCCGTATTTGTCAATTGCGGCAAAGGACAACCTCCAAAAGCCATGGGCTTTTGGAGGCGAGTGGTACGCCCGACTGGATTCGAACCAGCGGCCTACAGAGTCGGAGTAACTAGAGAGAGCCTTAATTCGTATGTTACAACTATGTTTAATGATGGGCAGATCCATATTGCAAAATGGGTGCGGAATGCATTGGATCTTAACGACGGAGATGAGCTGCTTTTCGAAGTCGTTGATAACAAAATAATCTTTACAAAAGCCGAGGGTTAGTGGGAAGATCCTCGTTGCCCCCGCTGACCCAAAATGTACTAAACGAAAATGACACGCCCCAAAAGTGAACGCCGATGTTTTGGCGCACTCTTGGGGCGTGTTTTTCATGTTCAGTTCAGTCGGTCAAAAGGTATGCTTTTTGGCAGGCTATTCGTATCCGCTCAATAATCGCCCATAACCAAAGAGCACTATCTGGGCATAGCCCGGATAGTGCTCAAATCAGTACAGTTTTACAAACTGGTCAATTGTGTAGGCACGACCGTCAACGATAATATGGGCGGCATGTACTAAGAAATCGCCGCAAAGCCTTGAAAATAAAGGTTTTTCGCTGGCAATCTGATAAACTTACCACAAATTTACGACAATTGCCAACGAAAAAGCGCCGAGATATGTATGAAGCTACCGCCTGCATTTTGCAGACGGTAGCTTTTTCCTTGCAAAAAAGATACTTTTATAATCTAATTTCTCTACTCGCTGTTGAGAAAAATGAGTTGAAAAGGGTGAAAAACATGATATAATTTTGACGTGGCGAACGATTGACAAGGTATTTCCTTCAGTATGCCTTGCAGAAGCAGGAAAGAGGTGTGCGCCGTGAAAAAAAGCTTGACAGGGTATTTCCCGGCGCAATACACTGACGGCAGGCAGGCAGGCAGGCAGGCAGGCAGGGTAAAACTCTGTCCGTTTTTGCTGCACAACATTACCTTTATAAGACAAATAGAAAGACGCTCCTATGACACGGGATAACCTGTGCCATAGAGCGTCTTTTTGTCATTCACGGAAAGTCAGCAGCTTCGCTGGTTCTACATTCAGAACAGCAGCGATATTGAAGAGTAAATCAAGTGATATGGGGCGGCAGAGGTTAGGTGCCTCGATTGCTCCGATATGCTGGCGGCTGATACCGACACGCTCTGCAAGCTGCTCTTGGGTCAAACCAGCGTGCTTGCGGTAATATGCGATATTGTACCCGATTTCAATAGATTTCTGCGTGTTATCGAATTCGGGATAGCGGTTCTCTGCCACGGGCCTCACCTCTATTAATATTTTATCCCACACAGCAGAAAACTAAAATTAGATGGCAGAGAACGATTGATATTTAGTATCTAACAATACATAATTGAGCAAGAAAGATTGTTGAATTGCTGACGACTGCAAACAATATAAATTGAAATGGAGGGCTACTACATGAAAAGAAAAATCTTATCTCTTTTGCTGTCATTCACACTATGTCTGACGCTGCTGCCAACGGCAGCGTTTGCAGAGGGACCCGACAAAATCTCAATCACAACAGTAGATGAACTTTTGCAATTTGCAAAAGCTGTGGACAATGGCGAATATGACGATAAAACAGATGCGGTTGTATCTCTTGATGCGGATTTGGATTTAACAGGTGTTGTGTGGAAACCGATTGGCAGCGTCTTTGACGGCGACGGAAATCTGCTGCACTACTTCAGCGGCAAATTTTACGGAAACGGACATACGATTTCCAATTTAGATTTTTCCGAAAACTATGGAAAGGCAGAGTATCCGGTTTTCGGATTTTTCAGCGTGGCTTACGGCGCTGAAATTTCCGGTTTGACAATTCAAGGCAAGCTGGATGTGTCCAATTCAGGGTATGTCTTTTTTGGAACAGTTGCGGGCGTTGCAGAAAACAGCAAAATTTCTGACTGCGTTTCGGATGTATCGTTCACGGATACAAACACATATGTCAACGGCACTGCGGCTTTGTGCGGATATGCGATAAATAGCACGATTGAACACTGCCAAAACAAGGGGAATTTTTCAATAACGACGGATACTACCTCTTTGTAGATGGGCGGTATCGTAGGTCTTGCTGAAAACAGTACCGTACAGTATTGCGCCAATACAGGCGATATGACCTCTTGGACACCCCATACCGGCAGAATTGTTGGGCAGTTGTATCAAGGCTCAAAGATTATCAATTGTTATTCCACCGGGAAAATGGTTCCTCTTGGCAAAGGCACTACGGATTTCGGCGGCATTGCAGGCACTGTTTGGGCAGGTGCAGAAATCAAACATTGTTATTTCGCTGGTGAAATGGATTTATCTCAATATACTGCCACTAAACCTTATAAGCGTTTAGGCGGACTTGTTGGCAAGGTTGAATCCGGCACACCTGTTTTTGAGAACAACTACTATACCGCAACGGAAAATGTTGCTTCCTGTGGCACTTCCACTTTTGCCGCTGGCACCGCAGAAGCCATTGATTCCATGAAAACCCAGGAATTTTACGACAAGCTCACCCAGAACGACGGCGACTACCGCTTCAACCCGAACGGTACGCCGCTTCTTCCCGGGCCTAAGTATACCGTTACGTTTACGGTGTCCCCTGCCGAACTGACCAATGTTGTTATCACTGCCAACGGCCAGCCTCTCACGAACGGTTCCATCGACTTGGAGGCCGGGGTCTATCCTGTCACGGTCACTGCGGACAACTGCGAGCCGTTCAGCGCGGATATCACCATCACCGCTGACACCGCTACCCACGCCCAGACTTTGACCCTCACCTACAAACCTGCCGACTACACTAAGGTTGACGCAGCCATTGCCAAGGCAAATGCACTGAACAAAGATAACTACATGGATTTCTCTGGCGTGGAAGCCGCTGTGAATGCCGTTGTCCGAGGCAAGAACATTACCGAGCAAGACGAAGTAGACGCTATGGCGCAGGTCATTGAGGAAGCGATCAACGCTCTGGTTCGGAAAAGCTCCGGTGGCGACGATAGCGACCCGACTTACGCCATCGAGGTGGGCAAGGACATCCGGAACGGCACAGTGACAGCAAACCGCCGCTACGCCGAGCGTGGTGATACCGTGACAATCACCGTCAAGCCGGACGATGGTTTCAAACTGGATGACCTCACCGTGACCGACAAGAATGGTAAGGAACTGAAGCTGACTGACAAGGGCAACGGCAAGTATACCTTCACCATGCCCGCCAGCAAGGTTGAAATCAAGGCCACCTTTGTCAAGGAAGTTGAGACAAGCCCGTTCAGCGATGTGTCCACCAGCGCCTATTACTATGAGGCTGTGAAGTGGGCGCAGGAAAAGGGCATCACCGGCGGTATTGGCAACGGCCTCTTTGGGCCGAACCAGCCCTGCACCCGCGCACAGATCGTCACCTTCCTGTGGCGCGCTGCCGGTTCTCCCGAACCCAAGGCTATGAGCAGTTTCGCCGATGTGTCCACTGATGCCTATTATGCAAAGGCGGTTGCATGGGCGGTAGAAAACGGTATCACCACAGGAACGGGCGATGGCAAATTCAGTCCTGACGCCACCTGCACCCGTGCCCAGAGCGTGACTTTCCTGTTCCGTGCCATTGGTAAGCTGGTCGATAGCAAGGCAGAGTTCAGCGATGTTCTTACCGATAGCTACTATGCAAACGCTGTGGCATGGGCGGTGGAGAACGGCGTCACCAACGGCATTGGTGATGGCCTGTTCGGGCCAGACAATAGCTGCACCCGCGCACAAATCGTTACTTTCCTTTTCAGAGCCTATCAGGGCAAGTAAGCTGTAATCGAATCATAACCCCGCAATAAGAACGGCGGCAAAGGATCACCATGTCCTTTGCCGCCGCCTTTTTATCTTTTGAAGCAAAAAAGAAGCATGGTGTTTAACCCCCTACTTCTCCGTTACTGATCTTCCTTCTTCTTCATCTTCTCTACCTGACGACAGAGGTCGATATAGTCCCTTGATTCAGCATCGTCTTTTCCGGAGAAGAATTCCAGAACATCGGCGCTGACGGAATTCGGACGAGAGGTACCAGCGTGTGCAATAGCATCCAAGCTGATGTGCAGCTCACGGGCGATAAGGAAAATAGTTTCGCCCTTCGGATTGCTGCGACAGATCTCCAAATCCATGATCGTTCTTGTATTCATGCTTAGCTTGCGGGCTAATTCTCGCTGAGAAAGGCCCTGTTCCTCTCTGGCCTCTCTCACAGCCTTTGCCAGAAGATCGAGCGCAACATACACATTCATCACCTCTACTACCATTTTAGTGTGTACTCCAGCTCACTTAAATTAGTATGTAGGGCAGTATTGTGATGTACCGTAACTCACCATTGGAAAGGAGTTGTATTTCTTGAAGCAAATTTCTAAATTAAGGGATTTCCAATAAAAGATCGCATTTGTTGGTGCGATGCGGATAGCGGACCTTCGTCAAATTGATAGAAGCACGGCTATTTATCATATAGCTTTTACGGTTCTAAACGGTGTATTCAACTACACCGCTTTGTATTGCTTAAATTACCATATTTTCTTTTTCCATCGGCTCATTGTGCCGTTGGAAAATTTTTTTGAAAATTTTTGCCGAAACTTTGCCAAAACCGCACCTTCCATTCGGGATAGAAGCGAAAGGGGAAGAAAGCCGACCTCTCGGTGCATGA
>ENA-ORNR01004124-ORNR01004124.1-human-gut-metagenome-genome-assembly--contig:-NODE-4124-length-10291-cov-4.675068_pt1 | contig 10291 bp, 6 predicted proteins | sample MGYA00242114_ERZ509020 | MGnify/ENA primary metagenome ERZ509020 (study PRJEB26280, sample SAMEA2338758) | human gut metagenome | biome: human gut; feature: human-associated habitat; material: faeces...
ACATTCCCGAATCCATCCTGAACAAGCCCGGCAAGCTCACGCAGGAAGAGTTCGAGATCATGAAGACCCACACCACCATCGGTGATAAGATTTTGCACGAGCTGCCGTTCGAGCAGGACGCGCCGCTGGTCAAAACCGCGCGTCAAATCTGCCACTGGCACCACGAGCGCTACGACGGCCGCGGCTACCCCAACGGGCTGAAGGGCGACGACATCCCCATCGGTGCCCAGGCCGTAGCGCTGGCCGACGTCTACGACGCCCTGACCAGCGAGCGCTGCTACAAAAAAGCCTTTGACCATGATACCGCGCTGCACATGATCTTAAACGGCGAGTGCGGCGCCTTCAATCCCCTGCTGATGGAGTGCCTGGTGGAGATCAGCGAGGATCTGCGCAGCAAACTGCACAGCGGCGCGGTGGACCACGACTACCTGGCCGAAGCCCAGCAGATCTCCGCCAAGGTGCTGCACAACAGCAACCTGCCCGAGCAGGACAACACCAGCCGTGCGCTGTCGGCATCCTCCATCAAGACGGATTTCTTCCTCCACCACACCCACTCGGTGCAGTTCGACTACAGCGCCGCCACCAATGTGCTGACCCTGTCGGACTACGCGGCGCGGCATCTGCATGGCCCCCAGACCCAGCAGCTGACCGAGGCGACCTCGCAGTATTTCTTCTCGCAGGATGATATGCGCAAGCTGCAAAAACTGTTGCATGCCACCACCCCGCAGAATCCCGAGGTAAAAATGCGCGCCCAGCTGCCGATGGACGGCAAGTACCGCTGGTTCCGCGTTTACGCCCGGGCCATCTGGTTGGACGATACCAACCCGGTCTATCTCGGCGCAGTGGGTGAATGTCACCCTGTGCAGAGCACAGAGCTGCCGGACAAGGGCGAGAATGTCAACCTGGTCACCACCGAGGGCGTGCAGGCCATGATGCGCGGCATGGAACAGATCTTTGACGTAGTGCGCCTGGTGGATGTGAAAAAGAATACTGTATGGACTTTTGATGAAGCCGGCAAGTTAAAACCCACCAATCACCCCTGCCATGCGGTGTGGAACAAGAACCTGCCCTGCAGCAACTGTTCGTCCTTCCGCGCCTTTACCCAGCATAACCAGATCTCCAAGCTGGAGTTCAACGACGGCAAGGCCTATCAGGTGCTTTCCAAGTATATTGAGGTGGACGGCACCCCCTGCGTACTGGAACTAGTAAGTAAGCTGAAAGAAAACCCGCTGCTGACCGTGGACGGCCGCAACCTGCTGAGCAATAACATGAGCGCCTACAGCCAGGCCCTCTACCGCGACCCCCTGACCAACGCCTACAACCGCCGCTATTACACCGAGCAGAGCGAGGCTTTCGCCAATGCCGAGGGCGTAGCGATGATCGACGTGGACAATTTTAAGGCCGTCAACGACACCTACGGCCACCAGGCCGGCGACGAAACGCTGCGCCTGATCGTGCGCGGCATTATCGACTGCATCCGGAGCAGCGACATCCTCATCCGCTACGGCGGGGACGAGTTTTTGCTGTTCTTCCCCAGCATCCCCTCGGACATTTTTGCTTCCCGCCTGGAGGAGATTCGCCGCCGGGTGGAGAGCATCACCGTGCCGGGCTGCCCGAACTTCAAGCCCACCGTCAGCGTTGGCGGCGTGTACGGTGCCCACCCGCTGGCCGATGCCATCCACCGTGCCGACCTGAAAATGTACGACGCCAAGCACGAGAGAAACCACGTGTCCGTGTCTATTTTACCCCCCCCCACAACGGGATTTTGATGTAGAATAAGGAAGTTTAAAAGGAGTATTCACGATCATGACCCTGCAGGAATTTTACACCCGCATTGGCGGCAATTAGGATGACACCCTCCGCCGCATCCCCAGCGAAGCCCTCGTGCGCAAGTTTGTGCTGAAGTACCCCAACGACCCCAGCTTTGGCCAGCTGAAAGACGCCCTGACCGCCCAGGATTGGGAGACCGCGTTCCGGGCTTCCCACACGCTGAAGGGCGTGGCCCAGAACCTTGGCATGGACCGCCTGTATAAGACCGCCGCCACGCTCTGCGACGCCGTCCGCGGCCCGAAGCCGCTGGAGGATGCCAGTCTCTGGCCGCCGGTGGTGGCCGCGCATGAGGAAGTGCTAGCCGCGATTCGGGAGCTGTAAAAACATCCGAGATGATGCCCGCGGCGGACGACACCGAAGCTGCCCGGGCCATGCCTGCAAAATATACGTGCGGCGCCGCGGGCCCTGCATCCCTGCCCGGTTGCCGCGCAAAAAGACCGGAGCTGTTTTCGATGAATAAGAAGGAGAATCCCGGCGTAAGCAGACGCGGGGCAGCCATGCTGCTGTTGTTCAGCCTGGCTGTCAGCGTTCTGCTTGGCTTTGCCATGCCCGTGCACGCCGCGGACGGTGGCCGGACCACCCTGCGCACCCTGCGCGTCGGCTTCTACCCCTACACCGGCTACATGACCACCACTGCAGACGGCAGCCGCAGCGGCTACGCCTATGAGCTGCTGCAGGACATGGCCAAGTATGAAAACCTCAACTACGAGTATCTGGGCTATGACTGCGACGTCAATGAGATCATGGATATGCTGGAGAACGGCGAAGTCGATATTGTGCCGATGCTGCGCAAAACGCCGGAGCGTGAGGAACGGTTCGACTTTTCTGCCGAGCCGATCAGCAACATTGCCACGATGCTGACCGTCAAGGCCGGCAACCGCAGCATTGTGGCCGGTGACTACAGCACCTACGACGGGATGATCGTCGGCGTGAGCCGCACAGGCAATAGCCGCAATGACAGCTTTAAAGCCTACGCCGAGGAGCACGGCTTCCGCTACACCCCGGTGTACTATGACACCGACGAGGAGCTGTCCAGCGCCCTGCGCACCGGGGAGATCACCGCCGCCGTCTCCAACCGGATGCGCCAGACGAAGAACGAATGGATCATTGACACCTTTGACGTGCAGGACAGCTATATTGCCGTGCGCAAGGGTGATGCCCCGACGCTGCGGCTCGTCAACAACGCTATTGCGGCGATGAACCGCGACAACCCCAGCTGGCGCACGACCCTGTTCAACAAATACTACACCGGCAGCCATACCAGCAGCAAAATTAATCTGACCGACGCCGAGGAAAACTATGTCATCGCCTGCAACGACGCAGACACGGTGTTCACGGTGCTTGTCAACCCGGACCGCTACCCTTACTCCTACATGACGCCGGACGGCATGCCCACCGGCATCATGGTAGATATTTTCCAAAAGGCAGCAGGCCGGGCGCGGCTGCGCTACAAATTCCTGAAGCCCGCGGACCGCAGCGAGTACAAGACCATGCTGGCGGACGGGCAGGCGGATTTTGTCATCGACCTGACCGACGACATGTCCCAAGCGGAGAACTACGGCTATAAGCTGACCGACAGCTATCTGTCGGCGGAGTTTTCCTGGGTGCTGCTGCGCCGCCACAACGGTGCGCTGAACAATGTCGCTGTCGCATACGATTTTTCCCCCTCCGCGCTGGAAATGCCCGGCCTGAGCGACACGGCTCATGTAGAATACCTGGATTCCTTTGATGACTGCCTGGCTGCCGTGCACGCCGGGACTGTCGATGCCTACTATACCTACACCTACCAGGCCGAGCGCGCGGTCTTTGACGACACGCGCAACGAGCTGCGCTCGATGCTGAGCGGCGAGCAGCGCAATTTCTGCATCGGCGTCCGGCAGGACTACGATGTGCTGCTGCGCACTGTGCTGAACAAGAGCATCGACAGCCTGACCCGCGCCGAGATCAGCACCATCACCAACACCTACGTCAACCTGGGGCAGCAGCCGTTCTCTCTGACGCGGCTGGCCTACCAGTACCCGGCCATTATCGTGCTGACCTGCCTGTGCGTTCTGGTTACCGCGGTCTGCATCGCACTGGTCATCCGCGCCCAGCGGTTCCGCGCCGAGACCGAAAAAGCCCTGCGCAAGGCCGAGGAGGCCAGCGTCGCCAAGACGGAGTTCCTGTCCAACATGTCCCACGACATCCGCACGCCCATCAACGGCATTATGGGTATGCTGGACATTGCCGAGGACAACTTTGACAACAAGGCCCGCGTGCGGGACTGCATGACCAAGATGCGCGGTGCGGCGTCCCACCTGCTCTCCCTCATCAACGACGTGCTGGACATGACCAAAATCGAATCCGGCAATATGCAGATGCTGGACACGCCGTTTGATCTGCGGGCGCTGCTGGATTCCTGCTGCTCCATCGTGGAGGGCCAGATCGTGGACCGGCACATGACCTTCACAAAGCAGATCGGCCCGTTCTGGCACCCGTATCTGATCGGCAGTGAGCTGCACATCCGGCAGGTGCTTATCAACATTCTTTCCAACGCCGTCAAGTACACGCCCGACGGCGGCGAGATCAACTTCCGCGCCAAGGAAACGCTGTTTGAAGAAGGTCTTGTCCACCTGCGGATGGAGATCAAGGACAACGGCATCGGTATGAGCGAGGAATTCCTGCAGCATATTTTTGAGCCGTTCACGCAGGAGCAGCGCTCGAGCCGCACCCACTACAAGGGCACGGGTCTGGGCATGGCCATCACAAAGAAGCTCGTTGACCAGATGCACGGCTCGCTCGATGTCGAGAGTGAGCCCGGCAAGGGTTCGACCTTCATTGTGCGGCTGTCGCTGCCCTTGGGCACACCGCCCAAGGCCGAGCCGTCCGTGGTCGTGCGGCATGCCGCATCGGCAGCCGCGTCCGGCAGCAGTTGGGGCGATGCCTCCACCGCTGGGGCAGAGACTGCCGCGCCTGCCCCCGCTGCAGAGAAAACTGTGCTGCCGCTGGCCGGTCTGCACCTGCTGCTGGCCGAGGATAACGAGCTGAACAGCGAGATCGCCACAGCCCTGCTGGAGGAGCAGGGTGCCAGCATCACCGCCGTTGAGAACGGCAGACTGGCGCTGGAGGCCATCCAGAACGCTGCGCCGCACACCTATGACGCGATTCTGATGGACGTCATGATGCCCGAGATGAACGGACTGGAGGCTACCCGGTGCATCCGGGCGTTTGAGGGCAAGGGGCCCGGCGAGGGCACGCCCATCATCGCCATGACGGCCAATGTCTTTGCCGACGACGTGAAGGCCTGCCTGGACGCGGGCATGAACAGCCACGTGGGCAAGCCGCTGGACATGAAGGTGCTGATCGGCGAGATCCTGAAGTACACAGACGCTCGCTGAAGAATCCAAAGTAAAACCCACTTTTTGCAAATTTAATAAAGAAAATATGCCCGCCATATTGCAAAAGCTGTTTTTTCCGATGTATAATGGAAAGGATAATTTTTTGGGATATGGCGGGCGCTGTTGTTTGGCATCCGCCGACATGGAGGGTGAATTATGGCAACGAAGTATATTTTTGTGACCGGCGGCGTTGTGTCGGGCCTGGGCAAGGGCATCACAGCGGCCAGCCTGGGGCGTCTGCTCAAGACCCGCGGACTGAAGGTGGCCAGCCAGAAGCTGGACCCCTACATCAACGTTGACCCGGGCACGATGAGCCCGCTGCAGCACGGCGAGGTGTTCGTGACCGACGACGGCACCGAGACAGACCTCGACCTCGGCCATTATGAGCGCTTCATCGACGAAAATCTGAACAAATACTCGAACCTGACCACCGGCAAGGTCTACTGGAACGTCCTGAACAAGGAGCGTCAGGGCGCTTATCTGGGCCAGACCGTGCAGATCATCCCCCACATCACCAACGAAATCAAGAGCTACATCTATAATCTGGCCAAGAGCACCGAGGCGGACGTCGTCATCACCGAGATCGGCGGCACCACCGGCGACATTGAGAGCCAGCCCTTCCTGGAGGCCATCCGTCAGGTCGGTCTGGAGCAGGGCCCCGAGAACTGCTGCTATATCCATGTCGTACTGGTGCCCTACATCTCCGGCTCCGACGAATACAAGTCCAAGCCCGCGCAGCACTCCTGCAAGGAGCTGCAGGGCATGGGCATTGCGCCGAACATCATCGTCCTGCGCGCTGACGGCCCTGTAGGCAACGACATCAAGCGCAAGATCAGCATGTTCTGCAACGTGCGCCCCGACTGCGTCATTGAAAACCTGACGATGCCGAGCCTGTATGAGTGCCCGCTGATGCTGGAATCCGCCGGTCTGACGAACGTCGTTGCCCGCCAGCTGCACCTGCAGACCCCGCCGAGCGATCTGACCGAGTGGAAGGCGCTCATCAGCCGCATTGCGACCCGCAGCAAGACCTGCAAGATTGCGCTGGTCGGCAAGTATGTCAAGCTGCACGACGCTTATTTGAGCGTCATGGAGAGCCTGTACCACGCGGGCTTTGAGAACGAGAGCAAGGTCGAGATCAAGTGGGTGGACAGTGAGCATCTCGTCGACCAGGACTGCTGCACCGACGAGCTGGGCGATGTGGACGGCATCATTGTGCCGGGCGGCTTTGGTGACCGCGGCATCGAGGGCATGATCCAGGCTGCGCAGTACGCGCGTGAGAACCACGTGCCCTATTTCGGCATCTGCCTGGGCATGCAGATCATGGTCATGGAGTACGCCCGCAACGTGCTGGGCTACGCCGACGCCAATTCCAGCGAATTTACGCCCGAGGGCCAGCACAACGTCATTGACCTGATGCCGGACCAGCAGGGCGTTGAGACGAAGGGCGGCACGATGCGTCTGGGCAAGTACCCCTGCGTCATCACGCCGGGCACGAAGATGGCCGACTGCTACGGCACGACGGAGATCGACGAGCGCCACCGCCACCGCTATGAGTTCAACAACGAGTTCCGCGCCGAGTTCGAGGAGAAGGGTCTGGTCATCGCCGGTACCAGCCCGGACGGACGCCTTGTGGAGGCTGTGGAGATCCCGGGCCGCGATTTCCATCTGGGCGCGCAGTTCCACCCCGAGTTCAAGAGCCGCCCGAACCGTGCGCACCCCCTGTTCAAGGGCTTCATCGCCGCCGCGCTGAAGTTCCAGAGCGAGCACACCCCGACCGGCCATCCCGCGGTACTGGGAGAGTAAAATACAGTATAAGCCGAGGAACTCGTCCCTTAGTGACGGGATCCTTTTTGCGGCCCTTACCGCTCCGCCATTTGTTTGTTTACAACTCTTTCACATCTGTAACGCATTATTCCCGCGCGGCTATTCGTATTAGTATACAGAAGGCGGCAGGGACAAAATCTCCACAATATCCTGTCGAAAACGCAGCTGCGAATTGTGCGGATTGTCGCTTGTTTTGTGCGCCGCGTGCGGCGTATAATAGTACATCATCGAAAGGGTGTAAATGTATGCGTAACTGGTGTTCGCGCCATCCTGTCTGGTTCATGGCGCTCTATGCTTTGTTTTACTTATCGTTTTTTGCGCTGCTGGAGCGCACGATCCAGACACCGGATCTGTGGGTACACTGCCAGCTGGACGATTTGATCCCGTTCTGCAAATATGCCATTGTACCGTATATTTTGTGGTTTCCGTGGATTCCGTTTACGCTGTTTTATCTGCTGTATAAGGCCCCGCGGGAGGATTTCTGGCGGCTGTGCATTCCGCTGTTCACCGGCATGACGATGACGCTTCTGTTCTATGCCATTGTGCCTAACGGCCTAGCCCTGCGCCCGAAATACGTGCCGGGCACCGACATTTTTGCGCAGCTTGTGCGGATGATCTACCGCAGCGACACGCCAATGAATGTCTGCCCGTCCATCCATGTGTTCAACTCGGTCACGCTGATGCTGGCGTACTACCGCAGTGCAATCTTTGATGCCTCGCGCCGCCGCTGGATGCGCTCCGCCGCCATGGTGCTGTGTGTGTCGATCTCGCTGTCCACGATACTGCTCAAGCAGCACAGTGTCATTGACGTGGTGTTTGGTCTGCTGCTGGCGCTGTTGCTGGATTATGCCGCCACCGTTTTGCAGAGAAGCCCGGTGCAGCGCCGCGAGCGCCGCGTACCGGAAAGGCTGTAATAGAGAGTACGTAGGTTCTTTCTTTGCAAAGAAAGAACCAAAGAAATTCCAAATGCACAATAAAAAAGACGTCCTGTCTGCGCAATGTTGCAGGCAGGACGTTTTTCGTTACAGCGCATATACAAGGATGCCGACCAAAATCATCGCCAGTGCGGCGAGCTTTTTAGGGTTCATCTTCTCGTGGAAGATCGTAACGCCGAAAATCGTGACGTAAATATAGCCTGTTGCTTCCAGTACAGGCCCGACGTTGAGCGGTACGCCCTTGTAGGCCAGCATCGTTAAGAGCGTGCAGCCCACAAAGAGGGCATAGCCTAAAATCACCCGCCAGTCGGTGTACTCCGCCAAGACCGACTTGTGCTCCCGCAGCGCGGCCTTCTTCAAAAGCACCTGCGAGACCGCGGAGAGGAACGTGCTGCACAGATACAGCAACACATAGGGCAGCTGTGCCTGACTCATTTGCCGCCCTCCCCCTCATTGTCGGCCCGTACAAAAAGCACGATGCCGCATATAATGATGACCGCACCGATGACCTGGCGCGGCGTGACGGCCTCACCAAAAACGGCCAGACCCAGCAGAATGCCCCACACCACGGTGACGGCCTTGTTCGCGTAGGCCGTCGTCAGCGGCAGATGCTTGATGACCTGCTGCCAGCCCACCGCATAGGTGACAAGGGCCAGCAGCATCAGGCCGTACAGCACGATAAACGCCGCGCTCAAAAACGGCTGCTGCGCGGCCAGCTTGCTGCACACGCTGCTGCCCGCATAGATGCCCAGGATCACATGCAGCAGCAGGAACCATTTTGCCTGCTTCATGCGTCGTTCTCCTCATGCCGGACGACCTCGCGCTCGACGTACTGGGGCGCGGCGTTGGCGCACATGTAGATGCGGCCCACGTACTCGCCCATAATGCCCAGTACGACCAGGATCATGCCGCCGAGCAGCAGCAGCAGCGCCGTGGTGGACGCCCACCCGATGGGGGCCGCCGCGCGGGTAAAGTGGTCGATAATGATATAGATAAAGTAGAGAAAGCCCGCCATGGCAAACAGCGTGCCGATGTAGGTCGCAATGCGCAGCGGCTTGACGGAAAACGACGTAAAGCCGTTCATCCAGAGATTCAGCAGCTTGCTCAGCGTGTAGCCGCTGCGGCCCTCCTCACGAGCGCGGTGGTGCACCGGCACGTTGCAGATGCGCTTGGTGGAGCGCAGCACCAGCCCGATGACGTAGGGGTAGCAGTGCTCATAGCGCAGCATCTCGTCCACAATGAAGCGGCGCGCCGCAAAGTAGCTGTTGACGACGAGCTCCGGCGGCTTGCCCAGCATGATCTCGGTCATTTTGCTGTTGACCCAGCTGCCCAGGTTGCGCCAGCCAGCCTGACGCTTCGTGTCATAGCTGGCGTAGACGACGTCATAACCCTCGTCAATTTTTGCCAGCAGCTTGCCGACCTCGTCCGCCGGGGTCTGGCCGTCGTCGTCGAGGCAGACGACGATATCGCCGCTGCACTTGTGAAAGCCCGCCATCAGCGCCGCATGCTGGCCGAAGTTTTTCGCCAGATCGACGCCCACGACATGGCTGTCCGCCGCCACAAGGCTGCGGATCGTGCCGAAGGTATCATCCGGCGAGCAGTCGTTCACCAGAATGACCTCGTAGTCATACTGCGGCAGGGTCTGCATGGTGGCGGCGATCTCCGCCACCACGCCGCCCACCGTATGCTGGGAGCGGTAGCACGGGATCACGTAAGATATTTTCTGCATAGCTGTGTACTTCCTTCTGCGCTCACGGGCGCTTATAGATCACCAGATCCTCGGTGGAGACGACCTGCTGCCAGTTTTCGGCCAGCAGACGGGCGGCAACGCGGGTGTCGTGGCCGCACATCACGTAGCGGGAGGAAATCGGGTTTTCCTCGTCCCAGAGGTAGCTGTTTTTATCAAACTCAATGCCCATACCGTCAGGCACGGCGTAGAGATAGCCGTGGAACACCCCGTCGTCATAGGCGTAGGCCAGCGTGTGGTCCCAGGGGTCGGCCCCGGCATCCTGCACGCTGGCGGTCAGGGCGGCCTCGACGGTCTGCATCTGGGCGGCCATTTCGGCGTTTTTCTCGGGCAGGCTGCCGCGCTGGAAGTTCATCGGCAGCAGCAGGACGACGAGCACCGGCAGCCAGACGGCGGCGGGCGCGGCGTCCTCGACAACGACGGCCCCCAGCAGCAGGATGGCCAGCAGCATCATGTGACGCGGGTCGATGTTGTACATGAACAGCAGTACCAGCGCAATGACCGCGCTGCAAAACAGCGCACAGCCCTTGAGCACCAGCGGGCGGCCTTTGTGCTTATCCCAGACAAGGCAGACCACC
>ENA-ORNR01004126-ORNR01004126.1-human-gut-metagenome-genome-assembly--contig:-NODE-4126-length-10288-cov-5.161536_pt1 | contig 10288 bp, 10 predicted proteins | sample MGYA00242114_ERZ509020 | MGnify/ENA primary metagenome ERZ509020 (study PRJEB26280, sample SAMEA2338758) | human gut metagenome | biome: human gut; feature: human-associated habitat; material: faeces...
CGTCCCGTTCTCTTTTGCGTGCGCATCATTCACGGCAAAGGCAACGGGACGCCCGGTCGCATCGGCGTGCTGCGCGAGGTGGTGCGCCGCTGGCTCAAGCAGCGCGACGAAGTGGTGGCGTTTTGCGAACCGCGGGAAATTGACGGGGGAGCCGGTGCAACCATCGTGCGTCTGCGGGCGCTGTCTCGCCGCACCGAAGGTGACGAAAGCGAAACAAATCGCACAAATTCGGCGCTCTAAGCGGTTGGCCGTATGCCAACTTCGGCTTTCACTCGTTAAGATAAGCAAATGTGCTCGGAACGGTTCGGGCGCGACGATACAACGACATCGCAAAGGATAGAAATGATCAAGCAAGCTCTGATCGGTTTGACGGCTGCCGCTCTTTTGGCGGGCTGCGGCGGCGAAGACAAGGCTCAGGCCCCGGCAGCCAAGGCGGCCGACGGCACGAAGACCGTTGGTTTGGTGCAGTTGGTGGAGCATCCTGCGCTCGACGCCGCCAGCCGCGGCATTCAGGATGCAGTCAAGGCGCGCGGACTGAAGGTGACCTTTGACGTTCAAAACGCTCAGGCCGACCAGTCCAATCTCGCCAACATCGCCCAGCGTTTCGTGTCTCAGGAATATCCTTTGATTTTTGCCGTGGCAACGCCCGCTGCGCAGACCATGGCCAATGCCGCCAAAAACACGCCCATCGTCGCGACGGCCGTGACGGACTACGAAGCTGCCAAGCTCGTGATCAACAAGGATAAGCCCGGCACCAACGTGACCGGTTCGTCCGACTTGAATCCGATCGGCGCACAGCTTGATCTGATCATGCAGTTCGTGCCCAATGCCAAGACGATCGGCACAATCTACAACAGCTCGGAAATCAATTCCCAGTTCCAGGTTGAGATTCTCAAGAAGGAACTCGCCCGCTACAACGTCACTCTCGTCGAAGGGACGGTCTCGAGTGTCAACGACGTGCAGCAGGTGGCTCAGGGCTTGATCGGCAAGATTGACGCCCTGTACGTTCCCACCGACAACATCATCGCGTCTGCGATGCCTGTTCTCACCAAGATCACCACACCCGCCAAGGTGCCCGTGATTACCGGTGAAGAAGGCCCGCTGCACGGCGGAGGTTTGGCCACCGTCGGCGTCGACTACTATGAACTCGGCAAGATCGCCGGCAACATGGGCGCAGACATTCTCGAAGGCAAGGCCAAGCCTGCCGACATGCCCATTCAGTACCAGAAGGAATTCAAGGTGAAGGTCAACGAACCGGTCCTGAAGACTCTTGGTTTGCAGCTGCCCGAGACGCTCAAGGGTAAAGCGGAACTCGGAGATTTCCATTAGAATCCGTTGATTACGAATCGGCGCGGAGTTTGATTTCTGCTCCGCGCCTTTTTTTATTTGTCAAAAAGAAAAAATCGCGCTTGGGCGTTTTGCGTCAAAAGCGCCGTTTCCAAACCAAGTTGGTGACATGGCTGATATTCTGATTCCGACCGTGGCGCAAGGCCTGATGTGGGCTCTGATGGCGCTCGGGGTCTACATCACTTTCCGCGTACTTGACATTGCCGACCTTTCGGTTGAAGGCAGTTTTCCGCTCGGTGCGGCTGTAGCCGCCACGGCGCTTGTCTCGGGCTACGGCGTGACGGCGGCTTTTCTGCTTGCGGCCGTTGCCGGTGCTCTCGCAGGCATCGTGACGGGGATTCTGACGACGAAACTGAAGATTCCGCCGCTGCTGGCAGGTATTCTCACCATGATTGGGCTGTATTCCGTCAATCTGCACGTGATGGGCAAGGCCAATGTGGCTCTGCTGCGCGTCGACACCGTGTTTAGCTACGCCGCCGGCATGGGCCTCACATCCGATATGGCGATGATGGCGGTGGGTCTTGTGGGCGTGATGCTCGTGGGCGTGATCCTATACTGGTTCTTCGGCACGGAGCTCGGCACGGCTATTCGCGCCACTGGCTGCAACTCGCAGATGGCTCGCGCGCAGGGCGTCAACACCAATTCAATGATCGTTCTCGGTCTTTTGATTTCCAACGCTCTTGTTGCTTTGTCTGGCGCTCTGGTGTGTCAGGCCAACGGGTTTGCCGACGTCGGCATGGGTACGGGCACGATCGTGATCGGTCTGGCCTCCGTCATTATCGGCGAAGTGCTCTTCGGCACCCGCAGCTTCAAAAACTGCCTGATTTCAGTGATCCTGGGTTCGATCGTTTACCGTCTTGTGATTGCTATTGTGCTGCAGCTTGGCATGCCGCCCAACGACCTCAAGCTCTTTACGGCCATCCTCGTTGCGATTGCGCTTTCGATGCCGCTTATTCGCGAAAAGTGGCGCGCACGCAAGAGCGCTCTTTGATTTGATGCGATACGGAGAAACAAATGCTTAAGGCTCAAGGCGTAAAAAAGACCTTTTTCCCGGGCAGCGTCAATGAAAAGCGCGCACTGCGCGGCGTGGACCTGACGCTCGAAGACGGCGACTTCGCCACCGTGATTGGTTCCAACGGCGCAGGTAAGTCGACGTTTCTGAACGCGATCGCCGGCGTCTTTCCGATTGACTCCGGTACGATCGAAGTGGGCGGCGTCGATATTTCGGACATGCCCGAATACAAGCGCGCACAATACATTGGTCGCGTCTTTCAGGATCCGATGCGCGGCACGGCCGGCAACATGATGATCGAGGAGAACCTCGCCATGGCTTCTCGCCGAGGGCAGAAGCTCGGTTTGAGCTGGAGTTCCAAGCCCGAGCAGACCGAAAAGTTCCGCGAGATGCTCAAGGAACTCGACCTCGGCCTGGAAGAGCGCATGACTGCGCACGTGGGCCTTCTTTCGGGCGGCCAGCGTCAGGCGCTCACGCTTTTGATGGCCACGCTCGTGCGTCCCCAGTTGCTGCTGCTTGACGAACACACCGCAGCCCTGGATCCCAAGACGGCCGCTAAAGTGCTCGAACTCACCGATCGCTTGGTGACCACGCAAAAGCTCACTACGCTCATGATCACGCACAATATGCGCGATGCGCTGCGCTACGGCAATCGTCTGGTGATGATGCACGCCGGCCGCATTGTGGTTGACGTCAAGGGTGATGAAAAGAAGCATCTCACGGTACCCGACCTGTTGGCGCTCTTTGAAAAGGGCGCGGGTGAAGTGAGCGACGCCATGATGCTTTCTTCCTGACCAAAATACTTATAATTCGACCGCCGCAGGGACGACCCTGCATCAAAAGGCCAATTTCCGAGGACGACCTCAGAAGTTGGCTTTTTTGTTGAACTGAAGTCTCTAGGAGTATTTCAATGAGCACGACGATGAGCTGGATCGTTTTGATCATCGCTGGTCTTTGTGAAACCGGTTTTGCCTTTTGTCTGGGAAAAATGAAGCTGGTCTCCGGTTTTGCATGGTGGGCCTGGGGCACGGGCTTTGCTGTCTTTGTGGTGGTGTCCATGTTGCTTCTTGCCAAGGCCGTGCTGGAGGAGTGCAAGGCAGAGCTGACCGCCGAGGGCGTGAAGATGGGGCAGAACATTGAAGTGGGCACCATGATCGAGACCCCCGCCGCCGTGCTCATCGCGGACGAGCTGGCCGCCGAGTGCGACTTCTTCTCCATCGGCACCAACGACCTGACCCAGTACACCTGCGCGCTGGACCGCCAGAACGCAAAGCTGGAGCCCTTCTTCAACCCGCACCACCCCGCTGTGCTCCGGGCCATCAAGATGACCATCGACGCGGGCCACCGCCACGGCATCTGGGTGGGCATCTGCGGCGAGCTGGGCGCAGACACCGCCCTCACCGAGACCTTCCTGCGGATGGGCGTGGACGAGCTGTCCATGAACGCCAAGAGCGTGCTGCCCGTGCGCAAGATCATTCGCAGCATCGACTTGAGCAAGCCTTCCGATAAGTAAGGAGCGCTTGACTCCAAAAACGCCGCCCCCGGCAGGGAACTTCCCCGCCGGGGGCTTTGCATACCCGAAAAATTTTACCGAAATACTTCAAAACCATAAAGTGCAGTGCTATACTGGTAGCATCGAAATACCTGCTGAAGAGGGAATTTTATGACACAACTGCTCATCCGCCTGTTCGTCCGGCACCCGGACGATACCAAGAACGCCGCCGTCCGCACGGCCTACGGCAATCTGGCCAGCCTCGTGGGCATGGCCTGCAATCTCCTGCTCTGTCTGGGCAAGCTGGCGGCGGGGACGCTGTTCGGCTCCATCGCCATCATGGCCGACGCCCTGAACAACCTTTCGGACGCCTCGTCCAACGTGGTGAGCCTTGTGGGCTTCCGTCTGGCGGCCAAAGGCCCGGACGAAAAGCACCCCTACGGCCATGCCCGGTACGAATATCTGGCGGGCCTTGTGGTCTGCGTCACCATCCTCGCCATCGGGCTTTCCCTGCTGAAAGAATCCGCGCTCAAGGTGCTGCATCCGACGGCAGTGGTGTTCAGCTGGCTCAGTGTGGGGGTGCTGGCAGCGTCCATCGGCGTCAAGCTCTGGATGAGCCGCTTCAATAAGACCATCGGCCAGCGCATCAACTCCGAGACTCTGATGGCCACCGCCGCCGACAGCCGGAACGATGTGCTGACCACCAGTGCCGTGCTCCTGTCCACCGTTCTCTCCCACCTGACGGGCTGGGACGTGCTGGACGGCCTCATGGGCGTGGCCGTGGCGGCGTTCATCCTCTGGTCGGGCTGGGGGCTTATGATGGACACCCTCAGCCCCCTGCTGGGTGAGAGCCCCTCGCCGGAGCTGGTGGAGCACATCGAACACACCGTCATGAGCTACCCGGGGGTGCTGGGCGTCCACGATCTGATGGTCCACGACTACGGCCCGGGGCATCAGTTCGCCTCGCTCCACATCGAGTTCCCCGCCGAAGCCGACCCGCTGGAAGCCCACGACATCATCGACAACATCGAGCGGGATTTTCTGAAAAAAGACCACTTACAGGTCACCATCCACTACGACCCCATCGTGACGTCGGACGCCGCTGTAGGCATCCTGCGGAGCCGTTTGATGGAAAAAGCCCGCCAGATGGACCCTCGTCTGTCCATCCATGACCTGCGCATCGTGCCGGGGGACAGCCACACCAACGTGCTGTTCGACCTCGTGTTCCCGGCGGGCTACACCGGCGACAAGGACGCGCGGCTGGCCGAGATGTGCAATTTCGTCAAGGAGCAGGACCCGAGATACTGCTGTATGGTGAAGGTGGAGCAGAGCTATGCCTCCGCTCTGCCGGAAGAGGATCAATAAGAAAAAGAGGGAAAGTATTATGCTGAACGAGACTTACCGCGCCATGCTGGGCCACAAGAGCGTCATCCGCGAGACTTTCATGTACGGCAAACAGCGCGCCGCCGAGATAGGCTATGAGAACGTGTTCGACTACTCGCTGGGCAACCCCAGCGTCCCCTGCCCGGACAAGTTCACCAAAGCCATGCAGACCCTGCTGGCCCAGGAAGAGCCTGTCGCCCTCCACGGCTACTGCCCCAGTCAGGGCGACCCGGGCTTCCGCACCGCCGTGGCGGCCCATCTGGCAAAGACCTTCGGCCTGCCTTATGAGCAGAAGGATATTTTCCCCACCACCGGTGCGGCGGGCGCTATCGCCCACGCCATCCGTGCTGTGACAAAGCCCGGCGACGAGGTGCTGACCTTCGCCCCCTACTTCCCCGAGTACGGCCCCTATGTGGAGGGGACCGGCGCTGTGCTGAAAGTCGTGCCGCCCCAGGCGCCGGCGTTCCAGCCGAATCTCGACGCCTTTGAAGAGATGCTGACCGAGAACGTCACCTGCGTCCTCATCAACACCCCGAACAACCCCACCGGCGTCGTCTACTCCGCCGAGACCCTGACTCGTCTGGCCGACATCCTGACCGAAAAGAGCAAGGCTTTCGGCCACAACATCTTCCTCGTCAGCGACGAGCCCTACCGTGACATCGCCTTCGACGGCAAAAAGGTGCCTTACCCGGCAGCGTTCTACCCCCACACCCTGACCTGCTTCTCCTTCTCCAAGAGCCTGAGCCTGCCCGGCGAACGTCTGGGCTATGTGGCCGTCCGGCCCGGCTGCGAGGGCGAAGATGTGCTGGTGGATATGATGGCCCAGATCTCCCGCTTTACCGGCCACAACTGCCCGCCCAGCATCATCCAGCGGGCGGTCAGCCGCTGCCAGAAGGTGACCAGCGACCTTTCGGTCTACCAGACCAACATGGAACTGTTGTACGAAAAACTCACCGCGCTGGGCTTTGAAGTGGAGCGCCCGGGCGGCACCTTTTACATCTTCCCCAAGGCACTGGAAGAGGACGCCAACGCCTTCTGCCGGAAAGCCCGGGAGTTCGACCTGTTGCTGGTGCCCAGCGACAGCTTTGGGGTAAAGGGCTATGTGCGCCTTGCCTACTGCATCGACACCGAAAAGGTAAAGCGCAGCCTGCCCGCCTTTGAAAAGCTGGCAGACGCCTACCGCAAATAACCGGAACGCCCCGGCCCGGGGCATAAAATAAACAACCGATAGAGGAAAGGGAACCCTGCTATGGAAAAGATCAAGATGACGACCCCGCTGGTGGAGATGGACGGCGACGAGATGACCCGCATCCTGTGGAAGATGATCAAGGACGAGCTGATCCTCCCCTTTGTGGATCTTAAGACCGAGTACTACGATCTGGGTCTGCCCAACCGCGATGCCACCGCAGATCAGGTGACCATGGATGCCGCCCTCGCCAACAAGAAGTATGGTGTGTCGGTCAAGTGCGCCACCATCACCCCCAACGCCCAGCGCGTGGAGGAGTACAAGCTGCACGAGATGTGGAAGAGCCCCAACGGCACCATCCGTGCTGTGCTGGACGGCACCGTGTTCCGCGCACCCATTATGATCGACAGCATCCAGCCGGTGGTCAAGAACTGGAAAAAGCCTATCACCATCGCCCGCCACGCCTACGGCGATGTGTATAAGTGCACCGAGTTCCGCATTCCCGGTGCAGGCAAGGCAGAGCTGGTGTTCACCGGCGCAGACGGCAGCCAGCAGCGTGCCACCGTCTTTGACTTTGAGGGTGCCGGTGTGCTGCAGGGGCAGTACAACAAGGATGATTCCATCCGCAGCTTTGCCCGCAGCTGCTTCAACTACGCACTGGATGTGAAGCAGGATCTGTGGTTCGGCGCAAAGGATACCATCTCCAAGAAGTACGACCACACCTTCAAGGATATCTTCCAGGAGACCTACGACGCCGAGTACAAGGAAAAGTTTGAAGCTGCCGGCATCACCTATTTCTACAGCCTGATCGACGATATCGTGGCGCGCGTCATCCGCAGCGAGGGCGGCTTTGTCTGGGCCTGCAAAAACTACGATGGCGATGTGATGAGCGATATGGTCTCCACCGCCTTTGGCTCGCTGGCCATGATGACCAGTGTGCTGGTCAGCCCGGATGGCAAGTACGAGTACGAGGCCGCCCACGGCACCGTCACCCGCCATTATTATAAGTACCTGAAGGGCGAAAAGACCTCCACCAACCCCATGGCTACCATCTTTGCATGGTCGGGCGCCTTCAAGAAGCGCGGCGAGCTGGACAACCTGCCGGAGCTGGTGCACTTTGGCGAGGCACTGGAGGCTGCAAGTCTGCAGACCCTGAACGAGGGCATCATGACCAAGGACCTGTGCGGTCTGGCAGAGGGCATTACCCCCACCGCTGTGGACAGCGAGGGCTTTATCAAGGCCATCCGTGAGCGTCTGGAAGCTAAGCTGGCATAAAACGATTTTCAATATAACATAAAAACCGGAACGATCCACCCGAAAAAGGGAAGATCGTTCCGGTTTATGTTTTAGGCAGGATGTACGACAAACTGGAATTTATCTGCTTAGGTTACGTACTTTCGTTGCTAACCTTTTCCTCCCTTACCAATCCTTTTTTTCTTTTGTACAGTCATGGTTCTTTTTGCGTTCTTCCATCATATTTGCAAACCATTCCACCTTAGCTGGGTCATAGTGGGAAAAGAAAGCACTCATTTTCGTGTCCAGTGCGGCAATTCTTGCCATATCCTCCGCAGAGAGTGCAAAGTCGAATACATTCAGGTTTTCCTGCATTCGTTCAATATGTGTGGACTTTGGAATCACCACTACGCCTCGTTGCAAATGCCAGCGGAGAATAACCTGTGCTGCACTTTTACCATACTTTTTGCCGATTTCATTCAGCACAGGATTCTGAAACATATTTCCTCTGCCTTCGCCAAACGGAGCCCAGGCCTCAATCTGTACGCTGTACTTGTCCATCCACTTTTTTGCTTCTTCCTGCTGATAGAAAGGATGTACCTCCACCTGATTTACCATCGGTTTAATGCGGGAAAAGGAGCAAATATCCACCAAACGGTCAGGATAAAAATTAGATACACCAATGGCACGAATTTTTCCTTCTTCGTATAGTTCTTCCAGTGCCCGCCATGCCCCGTAATAATCCGAATACGGCTGATGCAGCAGGCAAAGATCAAGATAATCTGTACGCAGCTTTTCCATAGAGTCTAAAACCGATGCTTTAGCTTTCTCATAGCCGTAATGCTCGATCCAGACCTTTGTGGTCAGGAAAATATCTTTACGGTCAACACCGGCTTTTTCGATTGCTGCACCGACCTGCTCTTCATTATAATAGCTTTGTGCCGTATCAATGGCACGATAGCCGACCTTTAGTGCATCCAATACGCAACGTTCGCATTCCTCCTGTGTCACCTGAAATACGCCATAGCCCAACTGTGGCATTTTCACACCGTTGCTCAAAGTAATATAGTCCATAACAAAAGCCTCCTGTTGTGTTAAATTTTATTCTGTGGTATTATCATAACAGTCGGTAGTTACTACCGGTCAAGGCTTTTTTTCAAAAACAGGAGGATTTTTTGTGTATTCTATGAAAGAGGCTTGTACTCTCACCAATATGACCTATGAAAATCTGAAATTCTACTGCAACGAGGGATTGGTCCCCAATGTCAAGCGAGACAGACGAAATTATCGTGTCTTTGACGAACATGACATCAAATGGATTCAGAGTCTGAACTGCCTGAAAAGCTGTGGAATGAGCATTGCAGAGATGAAGCAATATCTTGCTTTGTGCATGGAGGGCGAAGGCACAATTCCGGAACGTAAGGTGATTCTTGCAGAAAAAAAAGAAACCTTGCTCAAATCCATTACGGAACTGCAAAAGGCAGTGGCATACATTGACTGGAAGCAGAGATTCTATGACGATGTGCTGTCAGGCAAGACAGCGTATTACAGTAATCTTGTTCCGGAATTGCTCAAGTGATATATCGGTACAGTTGACACAGCAAATTCCAATTTGTATAGCCTCTCTTAACATCTATTCCACTGCCTACAATCACCAAAAATGGTCGAGTTGCCGGATTGGTTGTCACCCTTTTTCATTTTCCAAAAATCATCCCAAAATGCCTGACATCTAATCCACTGCCTCAAATCGTGACATCTAATCCGAGGTTACAACCTGACACACATTTTGCAGTAGATATGTTTTCATATAAGAAAACCGAGCTTTTTCAGAAGTCTGGCTTCAAATCCAAACTCCCGAAAAAGCCCGGAAATACGCCGCTTTCTGGCACTTGATTTTATTTTCTTGACATCAAGACTGCCGTCTCAACATGCGTTGAGACGTCTGAACTGCTCTCTTTTTTACTCGTTGGTTTGCGAAAATATGTCCAACGTCTCATCAGTTTGTGGAAACATATCAATGGATTACAGCTTCTCCATTGTATGTTTTTGGTACAGTTAACTTCTAGAATAACCTACTTACTTCAACGTATCATTTCAATGATAAATTGTTCTGTTCCCTCTTCCAATTGCCTTACTCCACTTGGAGTAAAACCGTGTCGCAAATAAAAGCGCTGCGCTTTTGTATTCTTCTCAAGAACCCATAGTGAATTACAATTCCTACTTACGGCAAAATCTAATAATTTACCTCCGATTCCCTGATCCACGAAAAACGTATCTACATACAATTCCAAGACTTGCGTTCCCTGAATATGAATGAACCCCTTAACAAAATCATCTTCATATACATAAAATTCCTTAAGTATCTCTGGGTGCTCGATGTATTCTTTTGCCAACGGATAAACTTGTATTTCACCAAATGAAACCATATCATCGTGAAAAATTTCTCTATAGTTCATCCGCTTGGAGAATACTGATATCTCAGCAATTCTCGATGCATCTCTATCTATTGCTCGTCTTATCATGACTAATTCTCCTTTTTGTAATAAACTGAAATTCATCAGCATCTCTGCCTTCCTCTTTTATTCCGCAGGGATTATTTCGCCTCGGTTAGATACGTCCCCCATCGCTGAAACCA
>ENA-ORNR01004127-ORNR01004127.1-human-gut-metagenome-genome-assembly--contig:-NODE-4127-length-10287-cov-3.336884_pt1 | contig 10287 bp, 10 predicted proteins | sample MGYA00242114_ERZ509020 | MGnify/ENA primary metagenome ERZ509020 (study PRJEB26280, sample SAMEA2338758) | human gut metagenome | biome: human gut; feature: human-associated habitat; material: faeces...
AATACCGTTCTAAATGCCCCGTTTCTTCTATCCTTTCCATACGGATAAAACGCCTGAAAACTATCATTTTGCACAGTGCTATGGGCGTATAATGGCCAAAATGAAAGCTTAGGCGTTTCGTTGGGTAAGGGCAAAAAACGCACGGACGGCTGCCCTATGGTGCAGGGCAACCGTCCGCGTGGAACGTCCGTTTGCGGGAAAATCCCGGACGGGGTTTAGCAATACATGTTCACGATGGCTTCGTAGAGTTCCTGCTTACCACTGGTCTGGGCCGGTTCGCCTTGGGTCTTGGCGTAAGCCACTACGTCTTCGAGCGAAAGCTTGCCCTCTTCGAACTCCTTGCCCTTGCCGGCATCGAAGCTGGCATAACGGTCGGCCACCATCTTCTTGATAGGTGATTTCTCCAACAGTTCGGCGGCGTTCTCCAAGGCACGTGCCATGGCATCCATACCGGCGATGTGGGCGATGAAGATGTCTTCCAAGTCGGTAGAGTTACGACGGGTCTTGGCGTCGAAGTTCGTACCGCCGTTGCCAAAGCCGCCGTTGCGGATGATTTGCATCATGGCTTGGATGAGTTCGTAGTTGTCGATGGGGAACTGGTCGGTATCCCATCCGTTCTGGTAGTCGCCACGGTTGGCATCGATGGAGCCCAACATGCCTGCGTCTACGGCACAAGCCAGTTCGTGTTCGAACGTGTGCCCGGCCAGTGTGGCATGGTTCACCTCGATGTTCACCTTGAAGTCCTTCTCCAAGCCGTGTGCACGGAGGAAGCCGATGACGGTTTCCGTGTCCACGTCGTACTGGTGCTTGGTCGGTTCCATCGGTTTCGGCTCGATGAGGAACGTGCCTTTGAAGCCTTTGGCACGGGCATAGTCGCGGGCTGCCTTCAGCATCTGTGCCAGATGTTCCTTTTCACGCTTCATGTCGGTGTTCAGCAGGCTCATGTAGCCTTCGCGCCCGCCCCAAAACACGTAGTTCGTGCCGCCCAGTTCGATGGTGGCATCGATGGCGTTCTTGATTTGCACGGCTGCGCGTGCCACCACGTTGAAATCCGGGTTGGTGGCCGCACCGTTCATATAGCGTTCGTGTCCGAATACGTTGGCCGTGCCCCAAAGGTTCTTGATACCCGTAGCCTGCATTTTTTCCTTGATATAAGCCACGATGGCCTTCATGTTGGCTTCATATTCCTCGATGGAATTGCCTTCGGAGATGAGGTCCACGTCGTGGAAGCAGAAATATTCGATACCCAGTTTCTCCATGATTTCAAAACCGGCATCGGCCTTTTGCTTGGCGATGGCCAAGGCATCCGTGCCCTCGTTCCAGGGGAACGTCTTCGTGCCGCCGCCGAACTGGTCGCCGCCTTCTGCGCAAAGGGTGTGCCACCAAGCCATGGCAAACTTCAACCAGTCTTTCATCTTCTTGCCCATGATGACCTTTTCGGCATCATAGTAGCGGTAAGCCAATGGGTTCTTGCTCTCTTTTCCTTCGAACTTAATTTTTCCGATGCCCGGAAAATACTCTTTCTGTGCCATAATTTTTTGGTTTTAAAAAAAGGTTTATGAAATTAATTTTGAGTTTGATGTATTTGTTACATGCTGTGTAGCACGCCTAACCAACGTTGGTAAGCTTCTTCGTAAACCGGCGTGAGGGCGGTGTCCGGATCGATGACTTTCAGCCGCTCGAGCGAGGCGAACGCTTCGCGGTTGTCTTTGTAGATGCCGGCTCCGATGCCCGCTCCCTTGGCCGCGCCTACGGAACCGTCGGTCTCATACAGCTCGATGACGGCACCCGTCACTCCGGCCAACGTGTCGCGGAAGAGGGGACTGAGGAACATGTTGGCTTGTCCGGCGTGTATCTTGTCCACCTCCATGCCCATGCCTTTCATCACGTCGATGCCGTAGCGGAAAGAGAAGACAATGCCTTCCTGGGCGGCGCGCACGATGTGGTTGCGGTTATGGATGTTGAAATTGATACCATGTATGGCGCAGCCTGTTTCCTTGTTTTGCATGACACGCTCGGCTCCGTTGCCGAAAGGAATGATGCTGAGTCCTTCGCTGCCCACGGGCACGCTCTCGGCCATGCGGTTCATCTCCTCGTAGCTGCATCCTTCGGGCACGATGTTGCGGCGCACCCATGAATTCAGGATGCCGGTGCCGTTGATGCAGAGCAATACGCCGAGGCGCGTCTGTTCCGTGTCGGGGAATGCCGTGCGGTTGTAAGTCCCTGCGGCGTGGTTGACGTGGGCGAAAGTGTTGACACGCGAGAGCGGGTCGTAATTCACCGTCCCGTTCACTCCATATACCACGCCCGAGGTGCCTGCCGTAGAGGCAATTTCACCGGGATTGAACACGTTGAGCGAAAGGGCGTTGTTCGGTTGGTCGCCCGCACGGTAGGTCACGGGTATGCCGGCCTTGATGCCTAATTCTCCGGCCACGGCCTCCGTCACCCGTCCCTGCTCGCTGAAGGTGGGGCGTATTTCGGGAATCAGGTCCATGCCGAAGCCGTAGTATTCCATCAGCTCCTTGCAGACGCAGTTGTTCTTGAAGTCCCAGAACATGCCTTCCGAGAGTCCGGATACCGTGGTGCAGGCCGTACCCGTCAGCCGCATGGCGATGTAGTCGCCGGGCAGCATGATTTTGTCTATCTTCTCATATATTTCCGGTTCGTGTTCCTTCACCCATGCCAGTTTGCTGGCCGTGAAGTTGCCCGGCGAGTTCAGCAGGTGCCCGAGGCAGAAGTCCGTGCCTAACGTTTCCATGGCTTTTTGCCCGTAGGGGACAGCCCGGGAGTCGCACCAGATGATGGCCGGGCGCAGGGCTTCCTGTCCACGGTCCACGCATACCAGGCCGTGCATCTGGTAACTGATGCCGATGGCGGCCAGTCCTTCTTTCAGGACAGCGACCGGTTGGCCGGCCTTTCCGGCGGCAGCGGCCATGGCTTCGGCCGTGGCGCTTTTCAGGTAGTTCCACCATGATTCGGGTTCTTGTTCCGCCCATCCGGCCTTCAGGCTCAAGATGGGAGCTTCTTGCTTGGGGTAAAAGGCTGTGCCCAACGTCTTTCCGGTTTGTGCGTCCACCACACAAGCCTTGACCGAAGAGCTGCCTATGTCATATCCTATCAAATACATAACAATAGATGTGTTTTTTGTTTTACGGTATTGTTGATAGGTGCAAATATAAGTGAGTTTTCCCGTCGGCGGTTCGTGCGGAGGTTAAAAAAATCTTGTGCCGTGGCGGGAAAAGCGGTTTTTCTGATTTATATCAGATTTATGGGCTTCGGGCGTTTTGTACTTGAATGAAAAAAACGTATCTTCGTCATACGGATTGTAAAGATGCAGAGTTGGATATGGAAAAGGGTTTGACCGCAGACAAGATACCGTCTTTTGCCACATTGTCCGACGGGGAACGCCGGGCGTTGTCGGATATTCTGGTCGAACGGAAGGTCCGGAAGAAGCAGATGGTGGTGGAAGACGGGCAGGTATGCCATTATATGGTGTATGTGTGCAAGGGATTGTTGCGCCAGTTCTATTTCAAGAACGGGCGTGAAATCACGGAGCATTTTACGTGCGAGGGCAACATCGCTTATTGCATCGAAAGCATTTTCAAGAACAAGCCGTCGCATCTGATGATGGAAGCATTGGAGAACAGCGAATTGTGCCTCATACCTTATACAGGACTGGTGGAGCTTTCCTTGTCATATAAAGGCATTGCCGAATGGTTGCGCCATTTCTTGGAAAACAATCTGATCCTGCACCAGGTGAAAGCCGATTCATGGCGTTTCGAGTCGGCCCGCGAACGCTACGAACGCTTTTTGCGGGAATTCCCCACGGTGGCAGGCAGGGCCTCGGTCAACGACATGGCGTCTTACCTGCTGATGACCCCCGAGTCGTTGAGCCGGGTACGTTCGGCGGTGTCGAATGTGGCAGGGAAGAAATCGGGTTATATTCAAAAAATAGAAGAAGAATGAAAAGTACATTTGAAGAGGCGTTGGAGCATCGCCGTAGTTATTACTCCATAGGAAGCAGTTCGCCCGTGTCGGACGAAGAGCTCATACGTGTGGTCCGTCAGGCAGTGAAACACGTTCCGTCGGCATTCAACTCACAATCGACGAGAATCGTGTTGTTGTTGGGCGACGAGCACCAAAAACTTTGGGAAATCGTGAAAGATACCTTGAAAGCGCGTATTCCGGCCGAGGCTTTTGCCAAGACGGAGGCTAAGATTGACGGTTGTTTTGCCAGTGGCCATGGTACGGTGTTATATTTTGAAGACATGTCTGTGGTAAGAGGGTTGCAGGATGCTTTTCCTTCTTACAAGGATAATTTTCCGACGTGGGCCCAACATACTTCTGCAATGCACCAGTTTGCCATTTGGGCGATGTTGGAAGAGCGGGGATTGGGTGCTTCCCTTCAGCATTATAATCCTTTGATAGATGAGGACGTCCGTCGTACATGGGAGTTGCCTGAAGATTGGATGCTGATAGCGGAAATGCCTTTCGGGGTCCCGACCGGCGAACCTGGAGATAAGGATTTTGGGGACGTGGACAAGCGCATGAAGGTTTTCCGTTGAGGATGGGACTTCTACGGTGGCATGTATTTACCATAATCGTTGTTTTCCATTTTCCATCTCAAAGATTCGTTCATCATTTCCACGTGAATGGTTACGAAGATAGAGTAATGCCCCTTCGGGGGCATTATAAGATAAGGAGTCCGATGTTGCGGTTTGTTTTCCTAAAGACTCCCAACCGTTTGTTTGGGCGTAGAATAATTCATATAGGTCTCCTTTACGGATAAAATTGTCTCGGTTGCGTGGAGAAAAGGTTATTTTTTGAATCTGTACAGGGTGGCCGAAATCCAATCCGGCCCAACCGCCTGACGGCTCACGGTAATCCATGGATGTATACGGGTCGCCATCAAATACATTTCGGAATTGGTTAACGATATTTCCGGCTACTGCCCCCGGGGGGCTTATCAGTATGCCTTGTAATGCGGAGGTGTCTGACGCTGATTGATAGAACGCCAGTTCTGAAATATTGCAATGGCGTGTTGGAGGACCGTAATATCGGACATAACGGTATGGTTTGCTTTTGGGAAGTCGGACGGTATTGATTAAACGTGGAGGGCGTTCAGTAATGATGTGGATTGTGTCCTTCCCTCTGAAATTCGGGTGATTGCTTGCCTCGAATACGCCTCCTACCATATGGGCTTGGAAGTCCTCTTTAAATTTTTGTAATAAAGTGATGGAGTGTTTTTTACCAGAAGGTCGAAAGAAACGTATGTTACCGCTATACTTTTCGAGTAGAAATGGCAAGGAAATAAAAAGGGGTTTTTGATTCCTGCATACAGCCAGTTTGAAAATGACAGATCCTTCGACATTGTCAATGCGTATGGTATCGTGTTGAAAACGTCCATACGCAACGGGCAACCAGTGCATTTGTGAACTCATACATAAATAGACTGTTTCTCCATCCTGAGGCTTGACGGTAAGGCTATCAGCACTGATTCGTAACTGGTGGTTAATTTTATTTGCGTAAATAGCTGTCACATCACGCATTAATGGCTTGCGGAAATTTTTAGGTACATTCGGCATATCGAACTTCAAATCTTGTTGAATGTTCCGGTTCAGGCTGAACGTTTCCCTATAAACTTTGCCTTTTGGATCCCAATAAGTCTCAGCCTTTTCTAAATTCTTGGAATTTTGTCCGATGGATGTGAAGTAGGTACTGTCGTTCTCATCTAAAATGAAATTCCAATAATGGGGTACATTCTTATCTCCCCGTACCAACATTTTATCGCAACCACCTGGTAGCCCCAATGCTCGAAATACATATACAACCAAATCTGTTAGTTCTCGGCAATTTCCGGCACGCCATTTCACCAAATTGGGACCGACGTTGGGACCATCTGGAAATATGCCGGTGAAGAAGATGGGGGCATTTGAAAGGGAATCCATCAGCACCTGAGTTACGGCCCGGATATCGCTTCCGTACGGTGTGTTTCGAATACTATCCAACATCGGGTTGTATCGTTTGTATATTTCCTCACGCCATTCCATCAGTTCTTCATTGCCGATTCGGTATGGCAGAATATATTCCAGAAAGTTTTCGAACGTTACATATTTGCCCCAAGGCTGTTCGCGCCATACCTTGAAAGAAAAGTCTATATTGTGTATCAGATAATCTGCTTTCACGGAAGATATGTCGTAAACAGTATCCAATGCTTTGAGATTGAATTTTCCATCTTTTTGGATGATGGAGTCACGTACGAAAGTAGGACCCCTCCATGCGCTTACGGAGAAACGTTCAAAGTATTGGTAATACTTCTTCAATTCTTCTCCTTGATAGGAATAATGATAGGGCATATTCTCTATCAGGAACTGGGCTGCCCGTAGTTTTAAGCTGTCGTTTTGATAATATTCCAGTACTTTTTCGAGTTCCTTGCGGTTCTTCCCGGCTTGTATCAAGGCTTGTTCCAACGGGGTTTTTGTGCAGGCGGCCAAAATACATAAGGCCGCCATGCACATTAATGGCCAGATATGGTTTCTGTATTTCATTCTTGTATGTACAGACGTTGTGTTATTCTTTCTTTATTAACCCTTCGTCCTCCAAAATCTTCTTATATTGGCAATAATCATATAATTTCTGTTCCCAAATCTCCGAGTCATCTTCATTTTCGTTCGTAGGGGAGATAGTACACTCCTTTTCCCGTATGACGTGCGATGGGGCATCGACTTCTTCAGGTGTGATTTCTACGACTTCTATTTCTACTTCATCCCCCACATGGATGTCTCCTCCGTGTCAACTCCAATTCTCGCTTTCGTTGGTATATCCGGACGGACACCATATCGCTCCCCACCAATGGGAAAACTCAAAGGAAATGGTACATCCTTCAGGCAAACCGACTTTGTGGGTTTGATTGCCCCATGTACTGCTTTTTATGACAAAACCTTTCATTCTTCCTTTATTTTATAAGTCCTTTTTCTTTCAACTCATCTTTAAGCTGCTCGTAGCGTGCTTTCATCTTTTTCCTGTCACTTTGTTGAGTGATAAGTGGTTGTGATGTTTGCTCCGTTTCTACGATGCGTATTTTGATTTTATCTCCTATTTGCAAAGGGCGGTCCATCCAAGTATACCTCTCTTTGAAGCTGCTACCGGCTGCCACCATCCAGTCACCGGTTTTGCTTCCGCATGATACGAAGATGTAAGCAAAATTGTAAGTGCCGATAATGACGGTTTCTTTTTCGTTAAAAATGATTTCTGCTCCTATCATAGTAATAGTCTTTATATTAACCCTTCGTCTTCCAAAACTTTTTTAAGTTTCTGGTAAGTCTTTAACTTGAATTGCCAAATCTCAGGAGAATCATCCTTTTCTTGAGGATTTGGACAGGCATGGGGCTTTTTGAGTACAGGTGGTGTCGCCTCATCGAACTCCGCAAACTCTATGTCTATTGTGTCTCCCACATGCAATTCACCTCCTTTCCAAATCCAATGCTTTTCTTCTTTGGGGTTGTAACCTCCGATGCTCCAATAGCAATATTTGTCTCGTTCCATGGCATTGACCGCGATGCCGACTCCACCGTCTGGCATACCTATTTTACAGGTCTCACCGTTCCAAGTGGTGCTTTTTATAATCAATCCTTTCATTGTTTCAGTCTTCTTCTGTGATTAAACCTTTTTCTTCCAACTCTTTTTTGAGTTGTGCGTAGCGTGCCAACATCTCTTTACGGTCTTGTTTCTCAATTTTTAGAGGGGGAGACGGGGTTGAGGTTTCCACGATTTGGATTTTCACTTTGTCTCCTTGGTGCGGAACGACACTGAGCCAATGGTAACTGTTGGAGTAGTCAAGTCCATGTGCATAGATATAACCCATGTCGTCCGGTCTCATCGCTGTATCAAGCAGAACAAAAGAAAAATTCTCTGCTGCGACCACAACGGGTATTTTGTCGTTGATTTGAATTTTCAGACCTTTCATGCCTTATTTTGTTACAGGGCATTTCCAATATCCGTTAGCTTTACATTGTTCCCAACAATTGTAACACTCAGAGAATCCCCAACCTCCGGAATGTTTATCATTCCAATCATTTTTTCCATTCATACATTCTATATATTTCTTATAACAAAAATCCAAATTAGAAGAATCATTAACTTCATCATGACTATCGTTGTAATCTTTTACACATGTAACTACATGATATAGAAGTGCACCCGTTAAAGTCACAACAGTTGTTACAGAAGCAACAATTTCTCCAGCAGGGGTAGGTTCTCCAACTGCAATACTCCATATAGGGACTAAAAAGGAAGAGCATCCAGCCATAATATTTCCTGTATCAGGGTCATTGTCTTCTTTATTCTCATTATTATTGTTTAACCATTCATCGAACCATCCATTTTCTTCATCTGTACTATGACTCCCACTTCCTTCACTAGAGTTTCTAAGCCTTGGGAATGAACTTGTGTTGTTAGTCGTTTTCAATGTCATTCCTTGTGCAGCGAGGTGGTTGAGTTCTTGTATGCTGTAAAAAAGTACAGATATGACGTTCAGCAAACGCTCTTGTTCGATTTGTGGGACTTCTGCGTAGATTTTATCACGTAAACTTATCAAACGAACCAATAAGTCATGGTCGGATGTACTCCTATCGCACTCTTCTATGATTTTATGGACGAAGTTGATTTGTGTTTCAGTCAACGAAGCATATCCTTCTGCAAATTGTTCAGGAGATATTGTCGGCAACGTAGTTTCTCCCCGTAAACGTTTCTTGGCCAAATTGGGATTGGCTTGGCAGAAATCATTGTAAAACCTGTCGTGGAATTCTTTTGAGCCATTGGCATCCGAATAGTCCACATTCATTTCCACCAGTTTCTTCATGGTCACTTCAATTTCATCAGCTACGGCCTGTCCAAAATCATCAGAGGATTTGGGCAGTTCGATTTTCATGTCTTGTACTTCATCCTTCGGTGAGGTGAATTCAGTCCATTCTTCATTTAGCGTGCATCCCCAAAGACAGACTCCTGTTGAGAATACATAAATTAACCATTTTTTCATGATACTTTTGTTTTTAGAATTGTGAATGTTTATTGTACTTCTGCTAATACTTCCAAATAAAGTATAGGGTTGTTGATTGCATTAGAGGTGATAAAAATATCTCGTATGAATTCTCCTTTTTCTGCTGAATTGAAAACAAAGTCTATTTGCACTGAATCTTCTGGATTTATGGTAAACTCTCCGTGATGGCTTTTTAATTCTAAACAAGAACAACTTTTGAATATTTTAGAAACATTCAAAGGACGTTTTCCATCATTAAAAATAGAAATTGTGAACGGCTTTTCCATTCCCGGTAAACAGTTGGATAGCAAAATACGTGCGGGATGGATTCGGATAGTTGCTTCGTCTTTTACGTCGAAGTGCGGATTAATCGTTTTCTTGGCCATAATGAATTCATCCCGAAATATTTCCATGTAATAAGGATTTTCCAAATCTGTCATAGAACGTGCCAAGGATAAGGCGGTTACCGTATCATTTTCGGCTAATGCCCCTACAAGACCTATATAATATGGATAGGGATAAGGTAGAGAATCATAAATATCCCTTAATTCTTCTTTTAAATATATACCTTCTTTCAATCCTGTATTACAGTCCAGAATCCTATCGAATAAAGTGATAAGTTTCTTTTTAGGCATGCTGAATCTATTAGGATAATGATATTCTGTCATCTGTAAATCAGTGAGGGCTTTTTGAACATAGAGAAAACTTTCTTTTGCAGCACCTGGAATAAGGTCCACAAGATGCCCGTCGGATGTGAATACACAGGTGAGTGGTAAGGAAACCGGTACAAGCCATTTGGTATACCATTTGTTTTGGGGTAGATTGATGTCTACCATATTGTATGATGCCGTCGAACAAACCCATTCCCCGTATTTTAGCCTTTCTATAAATTTTTGAGACAGGGCTTGTGTAGAGTCTATCAAGGTTATGCAGAACGGTTTATTGCCGCTTGTTTGTTGGATGATACTAAAAGTTTCATTATGGGTTACGTTGGACTGTCTTGTTTTCGATTGGCAGCAAGCCAAAAGCAAGCAAGATAATAATAAGCCTAAAATACCATGTTTTAATATATCCATCGTCTTTGTAATTTTATCAGGTCATTGTGTGGGCAAAGTTAATGGATATGTTGAAATAATATTTTTTCTGTTGTTACATATTTTTGTTTTGATGTAACAACATGGTTGAATTACTGGATTTTATGGCATGTCGTTTAAAATATAAATTATAGAATTTAGTAATTTACAGAAAAC
>ENA-ORNR01004133-ORNR01004133.1-human-gut-metagenome-genome-assembly--contig:-NODE-4133-length-10264-cov-4.458615_pt1 | contig 10264 bp, 8 predicted proteins | sample MGYA00242114_ERZ509020 | MGnify/ENA primary metagenome ERZ509020 (study PRJEB26280, sample SAMEA2338758) | human gut metagenome | biome: human gut; feature: human-associated habitat; material: faeces...
TGTTGAAAAAGAAATTATTTCATCTCCGTTAGCAATGGTTTATGCTCAAGAAAAAGATGTGAGTTATGGAGATATTTTGATTGATATTGATCAAACAAGTTCAATTACTAGTAGCTCTAATAGTAAAGAAGCATATAAAATCACTATTGGAGAAAATGGAGTTCGTTTAACTGGTGCTAGTGAAAATGCTATTATGCACGGATTAAGAACAATCCAAAATTTGATTATTACAAACGATAGCATTAATATTTACTGACAATCCGTTTTCTACATACGGAGAAATAATAAATAACTCATTATACCTTTCCCGAAATATATTTAGTGCTTGCTCTTTTTTTTCTACATAAAAAGTTCCAAAACCTCCGGAACTCCTATTTTGTTGAATTACATAGTTCTTTGAATAACCTAACTTCTCATCCAATTCAGAAAAGGACAGATGATGAGAATCTACTAGAAGTGAAGGCAACACCGGAACGTAATTTCCCATCCAATAACGGGTATAAATTTTGTCACTTAACAAGTCCAGAATAAATTTCTTATTCAAGCAAAGAATATATTTTCTTAAATTTTCGTTTAAACCATATGCGATTTTTGGATTATAAAAAATAAATCTAGCCTCTGGATGAAATTCTAATAAGTTTTCCATTTTATTTTTTATAAATTCGATATAACTATTTCCGTATATATGTGCTTTTCTATCTGAATTCGGATTTTTTTCAGAAAAATAACAAATACTCTCTTTAAAACATTTACTAAATTGAATATCTGAATCACGTGGTCCCACCCAAACTAAGTATTCCATAAACTCTCCTTTGTTATATTTAGACAGATATCTTTTATCTAATTATTACTTTGATGCAAGATAATTATATATTATCTGTTACATATTATAACATGGTATTCCATATTTTTCCATAGTAATAAATACCGTAGTATCAAATCCAAAAATGAAATTTTAAATTCCACCACCACATTTGGTGGTGGAATTTACTCCCGCACAGTAAAGGTTTACTCTTTCATATAAAAATGGTAAGGTTATCTTTCTTTCTGACAGCAGTAGAAAGAAGGATATCCATGAGTAAATATATTCCAGGAAACCAGAAGCACCTTTCCCTTGAAGACCGTATCTATATCGAAAACGAACTGAACAAGGGAGAAACCTTTAAGAACATTGCCCGCTTTCTTTGCAAGGATCCAACAACCATTTCCAAAGAAGTAAGGGCTCACCGTCTATCCGACTGGTATCACAAAGGTACTTTCTATAATGCCCATAACTTTTGTATTCATCGCTTCCATTGCCGGAAAACCAATGTCTGCGGAAAAATCATTCTCTGCGATGTAAAATGCACTTCCTGCCCCACCTGTAATCAAACTTGCAAGGATTTTGTGAAGGAACAGTGCAAAAGACTGGATAAGGCGCCCTATGTCTGTAATGGCTGCACAAAAAAGATAAATCATTGCACCATCGCCCAGAAATACAGATACGATGCACGTTTTGCTGATAGAAAATACCGTGAAAAGCTTTCCGGTTCCAGAGCCGGTATAAACATGACAAAACATGAATTACGCAAAAAGGATGGCATTGTTTCTCCTTTAATCGAGCAGGGACAATCTCCATATCAAATCATTACCAATCATCCAGAACTGGATATGTCAGTCCGTTCCTTGTACACCTATCTGGATCAAGGTCTGTTTACAGCCAGAAACATTGATTTAAAACGTAAGCCCGGCTTCAAGCCACGAAAGTGCCATAAAACACAGATTACAAACAGAACCGTCTTCGAGAAAAGGTTATTCAGTGATTTTAGTGAGCTGCAGTTATCCTCTTTTGTAGAAATGGATACGGTACACTCATCCAGAGAATCCAACAAGACGTTACTGACCTTTTTCTTCACTAAGGAAAAGCTGTTCCTTGCCTTTCTCCTGAATCGTTGTACTAAAGCCGCTGTCCGGCTTATTTTTGACCGTTTAGAAAAACGTATGGGCACCTATGAGTTCTTATCTGTCTTTGAATATATCTTGACAGACAGAGGTTCAGAATTCGGAGATCCTGTCGCTCTTGAAACAGGACTGGATGAAATTCAGCGTACCAGCATCTACTATTGTGATCCCATGCGTAGCGGACAAAAAGGAGGTCTTGAGCAGGCTCACACCATGCTTCGCATGGTGCTTCCCAAAGGAACTAGTTTTGAATTTTTGACACAATGGGATGTGAATCTAATCGTGAATCACATCAACTCCACTCCAAGGGAAAGTCTTAATGGAAGCACGCCTTATGACGCCGCATTAGAGACACTCGGAAAAGAAACCCTAAACGCATTTCAGCTTAAGCGCATTGACCCTGATTTGGTCAATCTAACGCCTAAGCTGATTCGCTTCAACCATTAACAACCACTTAGAAATCTGCTGTCGGACTGGAAATTAAACTTTCACATTTTCCTCACATGACCGGTGGAATTTAGTCTCGCACACTACCTTCCAGTGGTCCGTTTGTCATACCATCAAATCAGTTTTTTCCAAGAAGTTACTCCTATTATAACAGAAATAAGCGTTTTGAGCTTATAAAACTCTTAGAAAATCAAGAACTTTTAAATGAGTGTGGAATTTACTTCTGCACTGGAATTTACTTTTTCAAGTTAGCAAACAAAATATTTTTTATAATTTACTTGACATTTTTATTAATTAGTAGTATAATGCACACAACAAATGAGATGCCCTTAAGGGCGCTAAGTAATGGAGGCATTACTTTCGATAAAAAACCTAGCAGATAATGCTAGGTTTTTTTGGTATACCTTGACAGACATTGAATTTTAATTTTGCGATATTTTATCTTACATGCTCTTATAAAAAAATTATTTTAGAAAAATGATTAACTGCGCCAGTTGCTTTTATTACATTGTGGGATTATAATAATTAGATATATAAATTCAAGGATTATAGGGAGATATGTAACAATGCGAATGATAGACTTATGCTGTGGAATAGGAGGAATCAGAAGAGGTTTTGAGTTGGCAGGTGATTTTAAAAATGTTATGTCAGCTGAAGTGGATAAATATGCTTGCGAAACATATAAACATTTATTTGGTGATGATCCAAATAATGACGTTAAGGATGATGCGTTTAAAAAAATTTTACGCCAGACTGACTATGATGTTTTGATGGCAGGATTCCCGTGTCAAACATTCAGTCGCATTGGTTTGTTAAAAGGATTTCAGGATACTACAAAAGGAACAATATTTTTTGAGATAGCACAGATTATTCAACAGACAATGCCGAAAGTTGTTTTTCTTGAAAATGTTGAAAATCTTGTCAGTCATGATAATGGAAGGACATTTGAGATTATTATTAATACATTAGAAAAAGAGCTAAATTATCACGTGGTAGGTGTTAATCATAATAATGAAGAACTGACATATGAGAAGTCTTCTTTTATTAGAAATACAAAAAATTTCGGTTTGCCTCAAAACAGACCAAGAGTATATATTATTGCATTCAGTAGAGAATATTATGGGAAACATTTAAAGAAAATTCCGAACGAACTTCCGAAAAACAGTAGCAAACAGATTTATCAGGATTTGACAGATATATTGGAGTCAGACGTTCCAGCAAAGTTTTTTATGTCATCTGGCTATTTAAAAACGTTGGAAAATCACAAGGCCAGACAGAAAAAAAAAGGAAATGGGTTTGGATATAGAATAGTGAATGGACATGGAATAAAAAAACCAATCGCAAATACAATATTGGCAACAGGCGGATCTGGCAAAGAAAGAAATCTGATATATGATTCAAAAAATGGTGTAAAGTATGCTGGAAAATTAATTGCGCATAAGAAGTCAGTTATTAATAATAAATATATAAGAACCATGACCCCAACAGAATGGGGAAAATTACAGGGATTTATCGGATATGGTTTTGTAGATGAAAATGGAATAGACCATTTTTCGTTTCCAGAGAAAATGTCAGACCAGCAGAAATTTAAACAGTTTGGAAATTCTGTTTCAATACCAGTAATTGAAGAGATGGCAGTATTTATTAAACAGTGCGTTAATTTAATGACAAATGATTTCTCTGAAAAGGAGAGAGAAGAATATCTAACTCCTGGAGCACAGAAAGTTATTCTTTTAAAGGCTCAGGAATGGAAAAAAAATAAGTCCAAGAGATTAAATATTGAAAAATGTTATGACCTTATAAAAGCAGTCGGTGTTGCACAGGAGTTTGTAGCTGAAAAAGTCAGTCAACAGTTGAATATATCACTTGTATACACATACAAAATCTTGAAGAATATGGAAGAGATGAACTGTATCAGTCATGAACATGGTAAATATGAACTGGAGTATGTTGGTGAAAAACTGGATGGATTTATGCACTAGAATTTGGAGAGTATGATGGATTTTAAAAAAGTGTATGATATTATGCAGAAATGTAATATATGTTTGGGAAAAGCGGTCATATCAGATGAATATATTATGGATTCTTTTCTGAAGTTTTTGACAGCAACAGTTTTGGATGAAAACTGTTCAGGACGTGGAATAGCTTTACATATTAACTCACCGTGTTTTATGGCAATTGCTGTTGCATGGGCTGCGTTTTCATCCATTTTAGGTACTAAAACGGATGTAGAGCAGATAGTACGTTCTTTAAGACCTGGTGATCCAGTAATTTATAATAACAAGCGAGGACAGTTCAAAGGAATTGAAAATCAAGACGGAATAGAAAGAGTCTGCATATTCCAAGAAGGCGGAATAAAAAGAATCGGACCTTTAGGATGGGCAAAAATTACGCCATATTATGGCGAATCTACAAGATATGATGGTAGAGGTATTCGCAGAAAAACAGAAAATCGGGAAAAATTTCTTGCAGAATTACTTGAATGTAATCAAAACGAAATACCACGGATAACGGATGTCTCTGTTATTTTTGTTATGGATAAACATATGGCAGAATATTATATGGAAAATATCTGGATTCGTTATGGAAAATTGGAAATAAAATTAGCTGAACTTGCTACGGCAGCATGGTTTACGGAGGGAAAAGTATATCCGTTGGGGGTAAATGCAGAAAAAAACGAAGTAATGTTGAAATTCACATCTAAAGTTTCTGTTGCAATTGATCAGACATATGTATATGGCGGGAATGAATGTCTTGGTATATTTATCTGCGGAAATGATGTTATTGAACGTGGCATAACCGAAATTCCAAGTGTAATGAATCGTGAAAATATCCAGTTTGCTTTCATATGCGGAGGAATGGATCTTTCTCACAGGAAAGAATTGATACTTCAATATGAAGATGCGGCAGTGTATGCTTGCACACGGGATTTCCTTCTGAAAAATACGTTTTTTGTAAAAAATAAAAATGAATTTACGATAGAATTGAGCAGACAGACTGATACAATTATAAATCGTGAAATAGAAAAAATACAGGTAGACGGTGTTATCAGATGGTCGGAGTATAAAAAATTTAAGAATGCAGTCAGACTTATTCGCAGTGATGAATTAGACGATGTTACAAGGGCTGAGATTGTTATACCAGCATATGCTCTGATGAAATTTTTTATGACTACGGTAGTCTCTGTCAAAGGTATTGAAAAAGCAATCGCAGATGGTAAAATGCAGGTTTATGATCCAGTTGCTCAAATTGACACATTAAAGGAAATGATTTTATTGCTACCAGATAATCTGTCAGTTCCGGGAGAAATTATTACAAATACGTTGGATAAACTCATAAACGGGTATAGAGAGAACTCTCCTAAAACAGAATGCATAAGACGTTTTATCAGAGAAAACAGAAGAAACAAAAAAGCTATTATCGTACCGAAACCTAATCAGGTGGAGCTAATATGGAGTTATTTATCGAAAGAATATAATAGAGATGCTTTAAATCTTGATATAGTATCAGCGAATCGTTTTGATAGCAGTCGGGAATATGACAAAATTTTAGTAGTCGGGAATATGGACTGGTCACGATTTGACATATTTAATTGTGTTTCTTCTTCTCAAATATTTATTCTTCTATATGAACCAGAGTGTATGATGTTTGATTCCATGAGCAGACGGAATGCGGAGGTTAATCATCTTTTTAATGAAAGACAGAAAATATTTGAAGATTTGTATGAAGTGAAACTTACAATAAAGAGTCCAAATGACCTAATGCTTAACGACAAAAAAGTTGGAGGAATATTAACACAATCTAAAGTTGAGAATGGAATAACTAAATTTTTAGTTATTGGAATTGGAATAAATACTTGCAAAATACATTTTTCTGAAGATATAAAGCAGATTGCAACATCAATAAAAAAAGAAACTGGAATCGACATTGATAGAGAAAAAATAATATCAGAATTTTGCAATAGATTTGAAAAAATACTAAAGACAAGGATTTCAGAGAACGAAGATTAAATAGAACATCAATATATGCAGTGCTAGTGGATGAATAATGGCTGAAAAATATTTACAAATTTTTCGGTCAAATTGTAAGAAAGGAGTAAGATACACTATGAAAATTGGATTTTTATTTTCTGGGCAAGGCTCACAATCTGTTGGAATGGGCAAAGACCTGTATGAAAATTTTATAGAAATAAAAAAATTATATGAATACGCAGAAAAAATAACTGGAATAGATATTGCTAAAATTAGTTTTTATGGACCAGATGTTGAACTCAACAAGACTCAAAGTACACAACTTGCCATTTTAATAGAATGTTTAGGAATATCGCAAATATTAAAGAAAAATGGAATTGTACCAGATGCAATGGCAGGACTAAGCCTTGGAGAATATACAGCTTTAATAGAAGATGGTGTTTTTAATATAGAAGATGGGATAAATATAGTTTCTAAAAGAGGGAAAATAATGCAAAATTTTACTCCGAAAGGAAATTGGAAAATGGCTGCAATACTTGGCTTAGATGATGAAAATGTAGAAAAAATTTGCAAAAATATTTCATATGGTTTTGTAAAGCCAGCAAACTATAATACACTTGGACAAGTTGTGGTCTCTGGCGAAGAACAGGCTGTATTAAATGCTGGAGAAGAGGCAAAAAAAGCAGGAGCTAAGAAGGTAAGTCTGCTTAACACTTCAGGACCATTTCATACAGAAAAATTAAGTGAATGTTCAATAGAATTGAAGAGGGAATTAGATAAGATAAGTATAAACTCGAAAAATTCTATAGTAATAAAGAATTTAGACGGAAAATATTACGAAGAAAAAGACAATATATCTGAAATTTTGGCAAAACATATAATGAATCCAGTAAGGTTTACGGAATGCCTAAAAACTATGTATGAAAGTGGAATAGACACATTCATAGAAATTGGTCCAGGAAAAACTTTAAGCGGTTTTGTAAAAAGAATGAAGTTTGAAAATGTAAAAATAATGAACATAAATGATGTATCAAGCTTAGAACAAGTGATTAAGGAGGTTAAAGAGAATGGCTAAAGTAGCATTTATAACAGGAGCAACCAGAGGGATTGGAAAGCAAATTGCAATAGAATTTGCAAAAGATGGTTATGACATTGCATTTAATTATAGAAAAGAAAATGAAGATTTGGGAAATATAAAGAAACAGATAAAAGAGTTAAATGTAAGATGCTTGCCAGTAAAAGGTGATGTATCAATTTTTGATGATACTGTAAATATGGTAAACCAGATTATAAATGAATTTGGAAAGATTGATGTTTTGGTAAATAATGCAGGGATCACAAAAGATGCATTATTGATGAGAATGAAAAAAGAGGATTTTGAAGATGTTATAAATGTTAATCTTGTAGGCACATTTAATGTAACAAAAAACGTAATACCATATATGATAAAACAAAGAAGTGGAAGAATTATAAACATTTCTTCAGTGGTTGGAGTAAGCGGAAATGCCGGTCAAACAAACTATTCGGCTTCTAAAGCAGGAATAATAGGATTTACAAAGAGTTTGGCAAAAGAAGTCGCAAGTAGAAACATTTTGGTAAATGCGGTAGCACCAGGATTTATAGAAACACAAATGACAGATGTTTTGAAACAAGAAGTAAAAGAAGAAATTGCAAAAAACATACCATTACGCAGAATGGGAACGCCAGAAGATGTGGCAAATGTTGTAAAATTTTTGGCAGGAGAACAAAGCTCATACATAACAGGACAAGTTATTAATGTAGATGGTGGAATGTTAATGTAATTTTGCAAAAATAGAAAGACTTACCCAGTCTTATTTAAAACGCTGGTAAAGGGTAAAATCGGTTAGAGAGGAATGGAAGAAATGGATAAAAGAGTTGTTATAACAGGATTAGGTGCGATAACTCCAATTGGAAAAAATGTTGAGGAAACCTGGAATTCAATAAAGGAAAAGAAATGCGGAATAGATGAAATTACTTTATTTAATACAGAAAACTTTAAAACTAAGCTTGCTGCAGAAGTAAAAGAATACAATCCGCTTGAACACTTTGAAGCAAAGCAGGCAAAAAGATTAGATAGATATTCTCAATTTGCAATGATTGCAGCAAGAGAGGCTGTAAAATCTAGTGAAATTTCAAAAGAAAATACAGATTTTAATAGAGTTGGAATATTTGTAAGTTCAGGAATTGGAGGACTTACTACTATTCAAGAACAATGTAGAATAGACAACGAAAAAGGCAATAAAAGAGTATCTCCAATGTTTATTCCAATGTCAATAGCAAATATGGCTGCTGGAAACATAGCAATTGAATTTGGGTTTAAAGGAGAGTCAATATCTATTTTAACTGCTTGTGCATCTTCAACTCATGCGATTGGAGAAGCATATAAAACAATCAAATTAGGACTTGAAGATGTTGTTATAGCAGGTGGAGCAGAGGCTGCTATATGTGAGGTTGGAATTGCTGGATTCGAAAATATGAAGGCATTATCATTTGAAACAGATAAAAATAGAGCAAGCATTCCTTTTGATAAGCGAAGAAACGGTTTTGTAATGGGAGAAGGTGCTGGAATTGTTGTGCTAGAAGAGCTAGAACATGCAAAACGCAGGAATGCAAAAATTTACGGAGAAATAATAGGCTTTGGTGCAACAACAGACGCATACCATATAACATCACCATGTCCTGACGGCGAAGGAGGAGCTCGTGCAATGCAAAGAGCTCTGGACGATGCCAAAATATCGGCAAATGAAGTAGATTATATAAATGCACATGGAACATCTACTCATTTAAATGATTTAACAGAGACTCTAGCAATAAAAAAAGTATTTGGAAACAATACTGATGTAATGGTAAGCTCAACAAAAGGAAATACAGGGCATCTGCTTGGAGCTGCGGGTGCAGTAGAGGCAATAATATGTACAAAAGCGATGGAGGAAGGAATTGTTCCACCAAATATAAATTACAAGGAAAAAGACGAAGAGTGCGACTTGAATTTAGTTGTTGGAGATTCAATAAAAGAAAACTTAAACATAGTATTATCCAATTCATTGGGCTTTGGTGGACACAATGCTTGCATTGCAATAAAAAAATTTGAAGATTAAAAATTAAGAAAGGAGTACGATTATTAAAATGGAATATGACAAAATAAAACAGTTAATGGAAGATATGGGAAATTCTAAGTTGACATCTATAGACATCGATTTTGCAGATGGAACAAAGATAAAAATGACAAAACAAAACAATCAGACAACAAAGGACAATTATTTTGTAGAGAAAAATAATAACACCCAAGAAAAAATAGAAAACTTGCAAGGGACTGTAGAAGAAAATCCTAGTCAAAAGACTGATTACCCAGAAAAAACGAAAGAAAAAAACAATATCGTTAAATCTCCTATGGTTGGAACATTTTATCTAAAACCTTCACCAACATCAAATGCTTATGTTGAAGTTGGAAAAGAAGTAAAAAAAGGAGACACACTTTGCATAATAGAGGCAATGAAACTAATGAATGAAATTGAATCAGATTATAATGGCAAAATAGAAAAAATATTGGTAGAAGATGGACAACCAGTAGAATATGGCACGCCATTATTTGAAATTGCCTAAAAATATTTCGCCCAAAAAGGGGCGTCCCTATTGGGCGAAAAGGAGGAAAAATGTTAGAGAAAGAAGATATAGAAAAAATAATTCCGCAAAGAGATCCTTTTTTAATGATTGATGAGGTTGAAGAATTTGTACCTGGAGAAATGGCTATAGCTTATAAGAATGTGAATGAAAATGAATGGTATTTTAAGGGACATTTTCCCGGTAATCCGATTATGCCAGGTGTATTAATTACAGAGAGCTTAGCTCAAACTGGTGCGGTTGCAATATTAAGCCTAGAAGAG
>ENA-ORNR01004134-ORNR01004134.1-human-gut-metagenome-genome-assembly--contig:-NODE-4134-length-10263-cov-3.256270_pt1 | contig 10263 bp, 7 predicted proteins | sample MGYA00242114_ERZ509020 | MGnify/ENA primary metagenome ERZ509020 (study PRJEB26280, sample SAMEA2338758) | human gut metagenome | biome: human gut; feature: human-associated habitat; material: faeces...
GTTTTTTAAGCACTTCGTCATCGCCCTCTACTAATTTACTTGCTGCAAATCTTGTAGGAATCTCTTTTTTATGTGCATGATCCTCAATCAAATGCATTATAGAATGAAGACACCTGTGCATTGCTCCGCCATCTTCACCATTCGCATCACAAAAATCCATTCTTCCCGGACGTTCTCTATACTTTGCAACGTGTATCGCATGGTCGATAAGTTCATCTATACCTTCATTTTTAGCGGCAGATATAGGAACTACCGGTATTCCCAATGCTTCTTCTAATTCATTTATCTTAATAGTTCCGCCGTTTTTATGAACCTCATCCATCATATTTAACGCTAAAACCATCGGAATATTAAGTTCAATTAACTGCATTGTCAAATACATATTTCGTTCAAAATTCGTTGCATCTACAATATTGATAATGGCATCCGGCTTTTCATTGATTAAAAAATCTCTCGTTACGATCTCCTCGCTCGTATAAGGACGCAGCGAATAGATTCCCGGCAGATCTGTCACCAGAGTGTCTGAGTATCCTTTGATCGGTCCATCCTTGCGGTCAACCGTAACCCCCGGAAAGTTTCCGATATGCTGGTTTGAACCGGTCAGCTGGTTAAACAGCGTCGTCTTTCCACAATTCTGATTTCCCACCAGCGCATATGTAAGCCTCGTCTTTTCCGGCAAAGGGTTTCCATCCCCTTTTACATGATACTTTCCTTCTTCGCCCAGTCCCGGATGAACCGACTGATTAATGTTTCTGGCTCCTTCATGCTTTCTGGTACGGGAAGAAATCTGCTCAATTGTAATCTGATCTGCATCTGCCAGCCGAAGAGTCAGCTCATACCCATGGATCTGCAGTTCCATCGGGTCGCCCATTGGGGCAAACTTAATCACCGTCACTTCCGCTCCCGGAATCACTCCCATATCCAGGAAATGCTGGCGTAACGCACCCTCACCGCCTACGGTTTTAATGACTGCACTTTTCCCGATTTCCAATTCTTTTAATGTCATATTGTCTTATCCTTTGCATTCTTTCTTTTGTGTTATTGATAATTTTTCTTAATTATACACGTAAATTACTAAAAGAGAAAGTTTTTCAATAAGAAAATATGGAAAAGAACAAGTCTATAAAGTTAGTTTTTTGTACATGGAAATTGTTTCTTCATTCGTCTCCCCGTAAATAAAATAATAGTCGATCTGATCCTCGCCCAGTGTACTGATGTAAGGCCCATAGGTTTTGATATTACAGAGCAAAACGGTTTCTTTAGCCGCTATCCCAAGCCCATACCCCTTCCTGGATAAAACAAGAGGCATCCGCATAGGCTTTCCTCCAAAAGAAATATACTTTGCCTTTGCACGCAGCACGAGCAGATCCGTAGAAAGAATTCCCTTTGCATTAATCTTTTCCGAAGAATCCCATTCAAAAAATTCCCAGGTCTGCTGATCCATAATCAGGCGCGGTTCCACGGAGCGTTCCTTTAACAGTACCGTCCCATCTGCTGTTTCAAATTGTATGGCACCTGTTTTTTTATCAATCACAGCACTGACTTTTTCCGTGGAAACTTTTAATGCCGTCTTTGACTCTCTGACACTCCACGAAAAAACATCCGTTGCCTCCGGTTTCCAGTAGGTATCCTTGATTTCTGTCATCACACCTTTGACGAAACTTACCCTTATCACCTCGGGTGTCATCGGTGTCAGCCGAAGAATTCCTGCCATACTTGCAATGTCTATATGCTTTTTCGTTTTTTTGGCCCATTTCACCGTATAATTCATGCGGGAATGTCCACGTACCGGTAGCAACCGGTTATCCGGCAGATCCCCAAATGCATAAGGAGACGGATTGATCTGCGCAATCTCCGGGGCCTTCGACACCTTTGAAACCGGATGGATGTCAGATTTCTCTTTCTCGGATACAGACTTCTCTGAAACCGGATGGATGACAGGTTTCTCTTTCTTGGGTACTGACTTCTCTGAAACCGGATGGATGTCAGGTTCCTCTTCCTTCGGTGCAGACACCTCGATCCGTTCCGGACCGATATAACTTCGCGCATTGCGTTCCTTATCCGCCTCCGTCCGTCGCTGCTGCTCTATTTCTTTTTGCGTAAAGGTTTTCTTTTCATATTCCTTTGCCTTGGTCAGTGTTTCTGCTGCAAACACTTTCTGCTTTTTCTCTTTTGAAACCGGATCTGTCAGAATTCTGCTCAGATTTCCGTGATACAACACCACAAGCTCATGCAGCGCGCGGGTTGCCGCAACATACAAAAGTTTCACATGTCCGTTATCTGCCGGATATTTTTTCTGCGTCGGATCATACAAAAGAACCGCATCAAACTCCAGTCCTTTCGTGTAGACAACCGAAAGCACCATAACACCGTCTCCAAATTCCGTAGTCCCCGGGTTACAGTCCACAATCTCCATATAAGATTTCAACTGTTCCGCCAGCTCTGCTGCCTCTTTTTCCTCACGACAGATCACCGCAATCGTTTCATATCCATCTTGCTGCCACTTCCGGATCGTGTGTACCGTCTCTTCTAAAAGCGCTGTTGCATCCGGCTGTTTCTCCACCCGCACGGCTGCTCCATGCCGGATAATCGGTTCCACCGGATACACAGCAAAATCTCCATGCCGCAAAATATCATTTGCAAATTTGGAAATTTCCACCGTATTCCGGTAACTTTTCCGCAACAGCCCAAACGCATCATACGTACCGGTCAGCACCAGTTTCCGCAATTCCTCCCAGTCATTTAGCCCATACCGGAAATGTATGTTCTGGGAAGTATCCCCCATGATCGTGTATGTGCATCCCCGCAGACAATAGTGCAGACAGCAATATGCCATCATTCCAAAATCCTGTGCCTCATCGATGACCACATGACTGGCCTCCCGCACCGGATCAGTTTCCTTGATCCGCTTGTAAATATAGGCAAGCGCTGCAAGATCGTATACATCAAAAGAAGTTTCTGGTATATCTACTTCTTTCCCGGCAACTGCCTGCACCTGTAAGAATTCCCGGTAAAAATCGTAAATAGATGTCTTCCATTTTCCATCTCCAAAAAAAGAAGCATATTTCTTATCCAGTGCCTTTTTTACTTTTGCCGGATAGGATATTTGTTTTCCCAGAACTTCGTTTTCGTATTTGGAATATAAAACCTCGTTGAGCATAAGAATTTTGCTCTGCATGGAAAGATCGGGATGTTCCCGCAGATAAGTATTGATCAGCACATGCCCGACCAGAAGTGTCTTTGTGTTTTCCAGATAAACTTCCTCGTGTGAAATTTCCCTCTGTTCATAAGCTGCACAATATAATTCCAGATCATGAAACCACTCACGGTTTCCTTTCTGCGCATTCTTTTCATCATCTTTTTCCAGGAGGTGAAAACGATATTTCCGTTCATCCCAATCCTCATACAACAGGCGGATGAACAGCTGTTCCATCGTCATCTGTCGGATGCCATACACATCCAGTTCCGGCAATACCCCCGTAATGTAATTCAAGAGTATCCGGTTGCTCCCTATAATATAGAAATCTTCCGACCGGAAATCATCGCTGTAATTGTATAAAATATAGGAAATACGGTGCATGGCGACGGTTGTCTTTCCCGAACCGGCTACACCCTGTACAATGATATTGGTCTTTGGCGAACGCCGGATAATCAGATTCTGTTCTTTCTGAATCGTTGCAATGATCTCACCGAGCACCGCCTTCTTGTTTTTCGCCAGATACTTTGTCAGAAGTTCATCATTTGCCACCACATCGGAATCAAAAAAATCTTTCAGATGATCATTTTCAATCTCATACGTGCGTTTCCGTTTCAGGTCAATCGTAAAGGTTCCCTCCGAACTGACGGTATACTGACATGGTCCCAGACCACTCTCATAATATACCGATGCAATCGGTGCTCTCCAGTCCAATACGACCGGTTCCGAGTTATTTTTTGCAATTCCCACTCTTCCGATATAGTAAGACTCGTCCCCTTTTACATTCGGATCTTTGAAATCAATTCGTCCAAAATACGGTTTCCTGCGCGCTTTCTCATAACGCACCAGATCATACTCATTTTCCTTCAGACGCGCGGTTGCATTATTCCACAACGCCAGGCCTTCCTTATCCTGTGCCTCATACACGTCCAGCAGGTCTTCCAGATCCTCGTTCACTTTCCGGATATCTGCTCTGGCGCGTTCAAGATTTTGCTGTGCAATCCCGATAATCTCCTGCAGTTTTTGTTCTTCGGCCTCCCGCGTCAGTCCCGGAAGCATGTTTTTCTGTTCCAAATGTATTACCCTCCTGTAATTTACAGAATGTTTGAAAGACACAGGTTTCGCAACCGGCGTGTCAGGGAAAACGTGCCTGCATCTTTTTTCTGTGCTCCCATAAGGATCGTGATATCCTGTTCCGGCAGATTTGCAAAATATGCGCCCAGCCAGCCATCCCAGCCATATTCTCCCTTTACACAGATTCCCTGCTGCAATTCAGGTGCCACACATCTCCGCATAAAATTTGCATAGGTATACCCTTCCAGTCCGATCCACTGCTGCATTGCCTGCTGCTGGTTTGCCGACATACTGCCAGCTTGTCCCAGGTGCAAATACCAGTGGACATGCCGCAATTTTTTCTGCCATTTCCTGTGTGCTCACCGGGTGATCACTTTCCAGACGCGCACATGCTTCCTCAAACACTTTTGTGACTGCACGTCCACCCATGGTCTGTTCCTCCGGATATACCAGCCCGGAAGTCATCGCCAAAAGATCATGCATCAGTATTGGTCTCTCCGGTGTATACAATTTTCCGTCTCGCTCCACTTTCTGGTGTGCAAATGCCGGAAGGATATCCGCTACCGGCTCGTACAGATCAAGCATTCCTCTTTCCATCAGAATCATTGCCGCCACTGCTGTAATCGGTTTTGTCATGGAATATAACCGGAAAATCGTATTCCGTTCGATTGGTTTTTCCGCTTCCCGGTCCGCCATTCCAGCCTGTGCATAGACCAGTTCTTCATTTCCTTTTGTTATGAGAAAATTAGCACCCATGACTTCGCCGGAGGCGATGGAATGTAATATCAGATCTGTAGCCTGTTGCGTTAATTTTTTTAACATTTTTTTCAAAACCTGTTTAAACCCGCATAAATAGGGGCTTAAAAGACTTTTATTTTTTTGAATTCCAGCATAAAATCATCTTAAAAACATAAAATCACAAAATTTTATTTTAAATTTTTACTATCAGATTGACTTTAATTTGAAGCCGACTTCACCATTATCAAGAACTTCCATCATGATATATGTACATTTTTTATCAGCCTGTCTCGGATAAGAAATACTGCCTGGATTAATGAGCATAATCTCATCTTCAACAGAAATAACCGGTCTGTGTGTATGTCCAAACATTACAATATCAAACCCTCTTGATATCCCCTCTTCTCTTATTGTCTGCAAATCAAGCGAAACATAATAATAGTTCCCATGTGTAAGCAGCACTTTATATTTTCCGATCTGTGTCTCAATCTCTTTGTCATATGGCGAAAAAAAGTCATTATTTCCCGGAACAAACATCACTTCACATCCAGCCATTCCTCTTATAACTTCATCCTCTCCCTCAAAGTCCCCGAGATGTATAAGCTTGTCAATATTACCCTCACGATACAATGCTTCTGCAAGATTCGTAATCCGTCTGTGGGTATCGCTAACTATCATAATCCGCTGCATATAATCTCACCTCATTTTCATAAGAATAGGAAATACCTCTTTTACTTTTTTAAGTGCCTTTCCACGATGGCTTATACTGTTCTTTTCGTCCGCAGAAAGCTCAGCAGAGCTTTTTTGATATTCAGGCAGGAAAAATATAGGGTCATATCCAAAACCATTCTCTCCGAGCGGTTTATCACCTATAATGCCCTCCATTGTCCCTCTAAAAGCAAATTCATCACCTTCCGGAAATGCAATTGCAACTACTGCCACAAATCTTGCACTTCTGTCACTTCCAATAACACCTTTAAGTTTATCAATAATAGCCTGATTCTTTATCTCATACGGCGTATCATGCCCCATAAATCTTGCTGAATGAACCCCCGGCTCCTTATTAAGCCAGTCAACTTCAAGTCCCGAATCATCTGCAAGCGTCACACAACCGGTCATCTCACTGATAGTCCTTGCTTTAATCAATGCATTTTCAGAAAATGTACGTCCGTATTCTTCTATATCTACATCAATTCCGGCTTCTTTCATAGAAACAAGCTCAATGTCCATATCTTTTAAAATTTCCCTGAATTCTTTTATTTTTCCCATATTATTAGATGCAAGTATAACTTTTTCCATCATCAGGTCTCCTATCTGTTATTTGTATACATTTTAAGGCATATATTACATTCCTTTGACTCCTCAACATGTTCCCATGATTTGCCTATAAGACTTATATATCCCTCACCATCGTCAATCACAACATTTTTTGTTGAACGACCAGCTTTATACTCAATTGCAATCGGATGTACTGCTCCTGGCGTTGTAATTTTGACTATAATGGCATATTTTTTACCCTCTGCCATATTAACTGCTTTGTTCAAATCAACCGTGTAATAGCCCTCATTTGTAAATTTGCCCGATTGCAGATAAACCTTATTGCAAAATGACTCAGTCCCCTCAAAATTATCAACATAATATATTTCATAAGATGTATCTTTTCCTGTTGCATAAAATCCTACTGCTTTCAGTTCTTCATCTGACTGTGCTGTGTAAACATTGGAAAAATAGGCTGTATCACATTCATAACCCAGCTGTCCTACCCAGCCACACAAATCACTCTGATATATATTATCATAATTGTCATTATCCTCTACACGCGTATATACAACATTATGGATTCCTATATTAGAATCATAATATGACACGTAAAACAAACCATCATCGCCAAAGCTGTCTCCCCAGCTGTTCACACATATAAATGCACCGTTTCCCTCGAGGCTTACGCTGAAATTATCTTTAGAATAATTATCATCCCATCCAATGATAACGACATCATGATTCGGCTTTTTTGTACCTATATAGCAATATGAATAATTTTTATCATTGTAATACATTGAACGCTCTCCGGCATAACTCATTGATGTATACAATGATGATTCAACACCGCCATATAAAAATACAGCTTTTTTTACAGCTTCAAGATTCTTACTCTCAATAATCTGTGCTTCCTGAACATGCTTTACAACTCCGGCATCCGAATTATTTATGCCATCACCATACACATCGTCTTCTTCAAGAACAGGTCCTCTCCAAGATGCAAGATATGAAATCGCTCTTGTATAATCTCCACCATCATACTGTGCACCAAAATATCCACTGTTCCATACCATATTATCCTCAGAAAAATCGTATTTTTCCTCTGGCATAAGACTTGTCTCAACTGCCGTAAGCGATGCAAATGCCCAGCATGTTCCATATATTCCCTGGTCTTTTATTTTTCCCAGTCTTCCTACATCATAATAACTGTATCTTGATGGAAGTATGCTCTCATCTTTCTTCGTGTCTACAAGATTAAGCGTATTTTCTACCGAATCCCACTTATACGTATAACCAAATCCTTCTTCAAGCACATGTGCATTAATATAATATCCGTCATCATCCTTCTTCATTGCATTTTCAAGAAATACTTTTTTGCCATTAACATCAATAAAAGTATCATAACTGTCAATTGACACCACGGTATTCCCCTTCTGAAGTTCTATCCCATCATCAGAAACAGTATTGAATGCACACTTGAATGAATTTCTGAATATATACGTTGGAATCATAATATCAAGATTATTTTCCATATAAATCCTGTTTTTTGCAAATGCTACCTCAACGCCGTCTACAATCAGCCTTAACTGATTTTCGCTGGCATCAGACGCAATTATATCCTGCCATTCACTCGGACGGTCTTTCGCTGTAATTACAACATTGCCAAGTGCTATTCCCTTATCCTGTGCAACCGCTTCAAGCAGATATACTACTGCTACAGATAAAATAAAAATCAATCCCAGATATAACTTACGGCCTTTCAAATCTTATCCCCTTTTGTCTAATCTCTTCTATTAATCTCTCTTCTTTGGTGGCTTAGGTCCTATAAATGAATAAAAATATGTCTTTAACATACCATTATAAATCTTTCTGTTTTTATCAGCTTTCCTACCAAAATATTTTTCTATATCCTGATATGAAGTAATAACATATGCTGACCAACTGTCCAACTGTGCAAACTGTCTTCCTAAAGCACTATATATTGCAGGAAGTGCCTCTTTTTCTTCAAGACGTTCGCCATATGGCGGGTTAGTAATAATAAATCCATATTTCTTTGGGTGTGACAATTTAGCCACATCTCTTTGCTGGAAATGTATAAGATTAGCAACACCTGCATTTTCAGCATTCCTTCTGGCAATCTTAATCACATCACCATCAAGATCATATCCCTGAATATCAGTCTCAATATTAGTATTAACCATATCATTAGCCTCTGTTACAGCATCATACCATTCCTTTTTAGGGATAATTCCCGACCAGCTCTCCGCTGTAAAATCACGATTAAGCCCGGGTGCAATATTCGCTGCAATCATAGCTGCTTCAATCGGAAATGTTCCACTTCCGCAAAATGGATCAATCAATATCCTGTCTTTATTCCAGGGAGTCAGCTTAATAAGTGCAGCTGCAAGACACTCCGAAATTGGTGCTTTTCCTGCCTCTGGACGATATCCTCTCTTATGAAGAGAATTGCCTGTTGTATCAAGTGCAATAGTCACAACATCCTTTAATATAGTTACTCTTATAGGATAAGACTCCCCATCTTCTTTAAACCAATTTATACGATATTTAAGTTTTAACCTTTCGACAATGGCTTTCTTAACAATAGACTGTATATCAGAGCTGCTGAAAAGCTTACTGTTTACCGAATTAGCCTTTGTAACCCAGAACTTTCCATCCGCCGGAATAAATTCTTCCCACGGAAGCTCTTTTGTCTGGTCAAATAATTCCGTAAAAGTCACTGCATTAAACTGTCCAACTTTCAAAAGGACTCTCTCAGCCGTTCTAAGATTAATATTAGCACGGCATATAGCCTCAGCATCACCTTCAAATGTTACCTTACCATCTTCAACTGATATAATCTCATATCCAAGTTCATATATTTCTTTTTTCAACACCGATTCAAGTCCAAAATGACATGGTGCAATCAATTCATATGTATTCATCAATTCTCCATTTCTTAATATTACAGTATCATACACTTAATATATTAATGCTTGTTCCAATAGCTGTCAAGCTGTTATATATCTACCTTTATATCTTTCGATTCCACCGGCTAAAGACTTAACATTAAAACCTGCCATTGACATTTTTCTGCACATAAAATAGCTTTGTGCTCCTCTGCTGCAATATAACAGAATAATCTTATTTTTCTTTAGTAAAACATCACCGGTCCGCACAATTCCAGTTCTGCCATACATATAATTTTCAATCGCATTTTCTAAATCTTCTGCATTTATACAAACAGCTCCCTTTATATGTTTCTTCATATAATCCGTTTCACTTCTCAAATCTATTATAAGCGGGTTCTCTTTTTCAATATACCTGTCAAACAAAGAACTTCCAATAATTTCGCACGCCATAATATGTCTCGCTCAGCTTTTACATCCTTCTTAACATTATATGCTGCATGAAGTGCATAATTGCAATATTTTATTATGTCCTGCCAATAGACAATATAACTATCCAATGGCAGGACATTTGTTTGTTGTTTATTTGTTATTTTATTTAATAAATTCTATTACATTCAAAATTTAATCTTCTGAACTGTTGTAACTATTTGAGCTATTTGAACTGTTATAGCTGTTTGAACTGTTTTTTGATGAATTCTTTGATGAATTTTTTGATGAATTTTTACCCGATGTCTTATTGTATGAATTACTCTCATTTGATGAGTTGTATGAATCTGTTGAGTTAGATGAATTATATGAGTTATTGGAACTATTCTTAGACATATCTATGTCCTCCTTAAATATAATAAATTTTACGTTTATTATTATTTTCAGATTTTCCAATAAATATACAAAAAAAACTGTATAAAAGAAATCTTCTTTTACACAGTTTTTAATGTACGTGACAAGATTCGAACTCGCGACCTTCTGGTCCGTAGCCAGACGCTCTATCCAGCTGAGCTACACGTACTTATAAAGTCAAATTAATGACAATGCCGGCAACGGGAATCGAACCCGTATGGGAGTATAAGTCCCGCAGGATTTTAA
>ENA-ORNR01004138-ORNR01004138.1-human-gut-metagenome-genome-assembly--contig:-NODE-4138-length-10259-cov-5.418463_pt1 | contig 10259 bp, 7 predicted proteins | sample MGYA00242114_ERZ509020 | MGnify/ENA primary metagenome ERZ509020 (study PRJEB26280, sample SAMEA2338758) | human gut metagenome | biome: human gut; feature: human-associated habitat; material: faeces...
AAAAAGTACATTGCCCCATTAAATTAGTGTTTTTTATCAAATCTATTCTCCCCGGCTATAATTAGGAGCTTCCTGTGTTATAGCCACATCGTGCGGATGGCTTTCCAAAACTCCCGCATTCGTGATACGCGTAAACTTGGCATTATGCAGTTCATCGATATTATGCGCTCCGCAATATCCCATCCCTGCACGTAATCCGCCTACCATCTGATAGATGACTTCATACAGTGAACCTTTATACGGAACACGGGCAGCAATGCCTTCCGGCACCAATTTTTTCACATCGTCTTCCACATCCTGGAAATAGCGGTCTTTCGAACCCTTCTGCATGGCTTCCAACGAACCCATCCCACGGTACGATTTGAACTTACGTCCGTTGAAGATAATCGTTTCACCCGGTGATTCTTCGACGCCTGCCAACAACGATCCCATCATAACAGAAGATCCGCCGGCGGCAATCGCTTTCACGATATCCCCCGAATAGCGCAGACCACCATCGGCAATCAACGGAACACCTGTACCCCTAAGTGCCTTCGCCACATCGTAGATGGCGGACAGCTGAGGAACGCCCACACCTGCAATCACACGGGTCGTACAGATAGAACCCGGACCGATACCGACTTTCACGGCATCCGCACCGGCTTCAACCAGATATTTGGCAGCTTCGCCCGTAGCGATATTACCGACAACGCAATCAATATGTGGGTACTGTTTTTTAACCTGCTTCAACACGTCGACCACTCCTTTAGAGTGTCCGTGTGCCGTATCGATCACCAGTGCATCCGCACCGGCTTCGACCAAAGCGGCCACCCGCTCGAACGTATTGAAGGTCACGCCTACTCCGGCAGCTACCCGGAGGCGGCCTTTTGAATCTTTACAGGCAGTCGGTTTATCCTTTGCCCGTGTAATATCTTTATATGTAATCAGTCCGACTAGCCTGTTCTGGCTGTCGACAACCGGAAGTTTTTCGATCTTGTGCTGTTGCAGAATGCTGGCAGCTGCTTCCAGGTCGGTTGACTGGTCTGCGACAATCAGGTTCTCTTTCGTCATCACCTCGTCGACCGAACGGTTCATATCCCGTTCGAAACGCAAATCGCGGTTTGTCACGATCCCCACCAGATGGTCCGATTCATCCACAACAGGAATGCCTCCGATCTTATACTCTTTCATCATTCCCAAAGCATCGCCGACGGTCTTGCCTCTCGTGATAGTGACGGGATCATAGATCATGCCGTTCTCTGCACGTTTCACACTCTGAACCTGCTTAGCCTGTTCAGCGATCGTCATGTTCTTATGGATCACACCGATACCGCCTTCGCGAGCAATCGCGATTGCCATCTTTGCTTCGGTAACCGTATCCATAGCAGCCGAAACCATCGGGATATTCAAAGAAATGTTGCGGGAAAATTTTGTCGTAAGATCGACATTTCGGGGGAGGACTTCCGAATAGGACGGAATCAACAATACGTCATCGAACGTCAATCCGTCCATGACCACTCTGTCTGCAATAAATGACATAGAACTTATGCCTTAAAAATTATTGCACACAAACCTACAAAACAATTGACAATTAACAATGGACATTTTTGTCGCCCATTGTCAATTGCCAATTGCCAATTGTCAATTATTTAATTTGCCATTTCCGACAGGAACTTAATGCGGACGAGGCGAATCTCTTCTTCCGTATAATCACCACCTAATTCTTCGATTGCATCTTCCAGATCGTCTGTTTCCGAATCCTTGAAGTATTCATAAATATCATCGATATGATCTTCGTCCATCACATCGTTCAAGAAGTAGTCGATATTGATACGGGTTCCAGAATAAACGATCGCTTCTATTTCGTCGAGTAGTTCGTTAAATTCCAATCCGTTCGTCATGGCTATTTCGTCTAACGCCACCTTACGGTCGATACGCTGGATGATCGAAACCTTCAATTTGGATTTATTGGCAACCGTACGAACCCGAAGATCTTCGGGACGTTCGATCTCGTTTTCTTCCACATGACGCTTAATCAGCTCAATGAACTCCTTACCATATCTTTTTGCCTTACCGGCTCCGACACCCGGAATATTCTGCAATTCTTCCAACGTTACCGGATAAGTAGTGGCCATCGCTTCCAGAGACGGATCCTGGAAAATAACGAAAGGAGGCACTTCCAGACGCTTGGACAACTTCTTGCGTAAATCCTTCATCATCGAGAAAAGGGCAGGATCGACCGCACAAGCGGCTCCACCGCGTACGGGAACTTCTTCTTCCTCTTCATCGAATTCGTTGTCTTCTGTAATCTTGAAAGAGACAGGTTTCTTTATAAACTCTTTTCCTTTTTCTGTAATCTTCAACAGACCGTAGTTCTCGATGTCCTTGGCCAAATATCCGGCAATCAATGCTTGACGGATAACGGCATTCCATGTCTTCTCTTCCTCATCCGAACCGGAACCGAAAATCTCCAGTTCATTGTGCTTGTAAGATTGTATTTCGGAGGTCTCGTTGCCGACCAACATGTTGACAATATATTCTGCCTTGAATTTTTCCTTTAACGTACCAACCACTTCGAGTACGGCGCTTAATAATTCCTTTGCTTCCACTTTCTTTTTTGGGTTCAAACAATTATCACAATTTCCACAATTTTCTTCCAGGTATTCTTCACCGAAATAGTGCAACAAGACTTTCCGTCGACATACGGAAGTTTCGGCATAAGCAGCAGTCTCCAGAAGCAACTGCTTACCGATCTCCTGTTCCGCCACAGGTTTTCCCTGCATGAATTTTTCCAATTTCTGCAAGTCTTTATAGGCATAAAAAGCGATGCACTGGCCTTCACCGCCATCACGGCCGGCTCGTCCGGTTTCCTGGTAATATCCTTCGAGGCTTTTGGGAATATCATAATGGATGACATACCGTACGTCGGGTTTGTCGATCCCCATACCGAAAGCAATGGTCGCAACGATCACGTCTGCTTTTTCCATTAGGAACGCATCCTGATTGCTCGAACGCTGCTGCGAATCCATACCGGCATGATAAGGGAGCGCCTTGATACCGTTTGCTTTCAGAATATCGGCAAATTCTTCCACCTTCTTACGGCTCAAACAATAGATAATACCGGATTTTCCCTCGTTGGACTTAATATATTTGATGATCTCGCGGTCGATATTCGCCGTTTTCGGACGAATCTCATAATACAAATTAGAACGGTTGAAGGAGGATTTAAAGACAGAAGCGTCAATCATTCCCAAGTTTTTCTGAATATCGTGCTGCACTTTCGGAGTGGCTGTCGCCGTCAAAGCAATCAACGGACGCTTGCCGATTTCGTTTATGATCGGACGGATACGACGATATTCCGGACGGAAATCATGCCCCCATTCAGAAATACAATGTGCTTCGTCCACTGCATAAAACGAAATATTGACTTGGCGCAGAAACTCCACATTTTCATCTTTGGTCAATGACTCAGGAGCCACGTAGAGCAATTTCGTCCGGCCATTACGGATATCGTCTTTTACCTGGTCGATAGCCGATTTATTCAAGGAAGAGTTTATGAAATGGGCAACCCCGTCCTCTTCGCTGAAATTACGCATGGCATCCACTTGGTTCTTCATCAGGGCTATCAAAGGAGAAATCACTATGGCCGTCCCCTGCATCATAAGAGAAGGCAGTTGATAACACAAAGATTTTCCTCCTCCGGTCGGCATCAACACAAATGTATCATTTCCTGCCAGTACATTTTCGATGATTGCTCTCTGATTTCCTTTAAAGGTATCAAAACCAAAATGTTTTTTGAGCTCTTCTGTCAAATTATCCTTCTTCGCCATACTATTCATATTTTAAAAACCGCCGTCAGGTCATCTGCAGACGGTTTACGTCCGATTTTTCAAACTTTTCCTTCGCATACTCCAACGTGACATGGAGTGTCTTTTCATTTGCAGACGGCATACTGTACATGGCATCCATCATCACAGCCTCCACAATGGAACGTAAGCCACGTGCTCCCAACTTAAACTCAAGTGCCTTATCGACTATAAATTCGAACACGTCTTCGTCAAATGTCAGTTCAATATCATCCATCGCAAACAATTTGATATATTGCTTGATGATCGAGTTCTTCGGTTCCGTCAAGATATTACGAAGCGTACTCCTATCCAACGGGTTCAAATAGGTCAAGATAGGCAGACGTCCGATAATTTCCGGAATCAAGCCGAACGATTTCAGATCGGTTGGCGTAATGTATTTCAGCAGATTGTTGCGATCCACCTGCGCCGTGTTTTCGTTTGCGGCGTATCCTACTACACGTGTATTCAAACGCTGGGCGATTTTCTTCTCTATTCCGTCGAAAGCGCCACCACATACAAACAGGATATTTTTCGTATCCACGGCAATCATTTTCTGCTCCGGATGCTTGCGCCCACCCTGCGGGGGTACGTTCACGATGGAACCTTCCAAGAGCTTCAGCAAGCCCTGCTGCACACCTTCACCGCTTACATCACGGGTAATGGAAGGATTATCGCTCTTACGGGCGATCTTATCTATTTCATCGATAAATACGATACCACGCTGTGCCGCTTCGACATCATAATCGGCAGCCTGCAACAGACGGGTCAAAATGCTTTCTATATCCTCCCCTACATAACCGGCTTCTGTCAAGACCGTCGCATCTACAATGGCAAACGGGACATGGAGCAATTTGGCGATCGTACGGGCAAGTAGCGTTTTACCTGTCCCCGTAGCACCCACCATAATAATATTCGATTTCTCGATCTCAACATCATCCGATGTTACTTTCTGGATCAAACGTTTGTAATGGTTATACACAGCAACCGACAGATAACGTTTAGCGTCGTCCTGACCTATCACATATTGGTCCAGAAAAGTCTTAATATCCTCAGGCTTAGGCAGATCTTTCTGGTTTAATCCAAAAGAACTCCCCTTGCCAGGCATTTGTTCTTTTACTATTTCGTACGCTTGCTGTGCACATTCATCGCAAATAGCACCGGAAATCCCGTTAATCAACATATTAACGTCCCGGCTACCGCGTCCGCAAAACGTACAGCTATCGCCTGTTTTGGCCATTCCGTATTTGTTTTTTAAAGAGAGTACGTTAAAAGCTCCTGTTCCCGCATTCGATACAAGGGACAAGGGACTTTTAACGCAGCCCCTTACATTAATATTATTTATTACGAACCAGAACCTTGTCGATCATACCGTAAGCCAAAGCTTCCTCTGCCGTCATCCAATAGTCACGGTCACTATCGTGTTCAACCTTTTCATAAGGTTGACCTGAATGAGTTGATATGATTGTGTAGAGTTCCTTCTTTACTTTCAGGATTTCACGAGCCGTGATCTCAATATCCGAAGCCTGTCCCTGCGCACCGCCTAACGGCTGGTGAATCATCACGCGGGAATGAGGCAAGGCCATACGCTTGCCTTTCGTTCCGGCGACCAGCAATACCGCAGCAAAAGAAGCTGCCATACCCGTACAGATAGTCGACACGTCACTACTGATAAACTGCATCGTGTCATAAATACCATATCCTGCATAAACAGAGCCACCCGGAGAATTGATATAAATTGAAATATCCTTGCCCGGATCGCTTGAATCCAGATACAACAACTGTGCCTGGATTACATTTGCCGTATAATCGTCAACCTGTGTACCTAAAAAAATGATACGGTCCATCATCAACCGTGAAAAAACGTCCATCTGAGCAACGTTCAATTGACGCTCTTCGATAATCGTCGGAGATATGTAACTGCTGGTTATATTCATATAACTGTCCAGCGCGTTACTGTTCATCCCTAAATGCTTCGTTGCATACTTTCTGAAATCTTCCATAATCTATAGTCTTATTGTGTTACCGAAAAGTCATAAAAAAAGGGATTCCTCTCTTACTTATCGGAATAACAAAGTTATAAATAAATTTCTGAAAGAAACAACTTATTTGCTGTCCGGTAAGATATTTTTTCGAGAGAAAGCCCTTTTTAGATAAAAAAGCTGCTGCTGCCGCTTTTTCAGGTAGTCTTATTCTTCAAAAAGTTTGTTGAATTCGTCGGCTGTCACCTCCTTGGTATCCAGTTCGACTTGTTCTTTCAACCAGCCTGCCAGTTTTTCTTCAACTGCACGGTCAATGATATTCTGCAGCGTCTGCTTGTTTTTCAAAATGTCTTTAGCATAGTTAGCCAATACGTCTTCCGGTACGGAAAGCATTCCATACTGGGCAAACTGGGCTTTAGCTACACGTTTAGCGAAGCCTTCGATATCAGCATCTTCAACTTTCAATCCGTTTTCCTTCACCAGATTTTCTTTGATCAGCTGATATTTCAAGTCTTCTATGATCCGAGGATATTCTTCGTCGATCTTTTCTTTCGTATTCTTTTCATTGGCAACCAGCAACCAACGCTTTAACAGGTCTTCGGCAAACGAAAGTTCACCGGCCTTCTGAACCAGCAGGTCACGGGCATCGACCAAGAACTTGAAGTCGCTCTGCGGAGTGAACTGCTCAGCCAAAGCTTCGCGGATCTTGTTCTTGAATTCTTCTTCGCTGGTAACAACGCCTTCACCGAAGACTTTGTCGAACAATTCCTGGTTCAGCTCTGCATTCTTATGACGAGTCACCTCCGTGATTTCAAAGCTAAAATCGCCTGTGATACCACTGACGGCTTCCTTATTCACTTTCAAGAAAGAAGCGATTTCTGCTTCTGCACCTTCGTAGGCCTTATTCGGATTGAATACGATCACAGAGTTCTTCTTTGCACCGATGAATTTAGCTTTTTCAGCTTCATCCTTTATGTACATCGGCATCAAAACAGCCTCTTCAACAACGATACCGCCTTCTTTCGGAGAACCGTTTTCCAGTTCGGCTACCGTACCTTTCACCAAGTCTTTTTCTTCTACATCCTCAACCTGGTCGTACGTTCCGAAATTAGCCTGGTAAGCCTCGACTTGTTTGCCGATCATTTCGTCGTCGATATTCACCTGGTAATAAGGAACCTTGTCATTTTTGGACAATTCGATCTTGATTTCCGGAGCCAGCGCTACATCAAAACAAAATTCGAAGTCTTCCTGAGTATCGAAGTTGATTTCTTTCTGTTCAGTTTCGTTAGGCAGCGGTTCGCCCAAAATGTTCAGTTTGTTTTCACGGATATAGTTGTACAGGTTTTCAGAAACCAATTTGTTGATTTCTTCGACCAACACATGCTTGCCATACATTTTCTTTACCATACCCATTGGGACCATCCCTTTACGGAAACCCGGCATCTCTGCTTTCTGACGGAAGCTGCGAAGGCTCTTTTCAACCTTGTCTGCATAGTCAGCTTTCACTATTTCCAATTTCACAATGCCTTTTGTAGCATCAATGTTTTTAAGCGAAACGTTCATTCTGAATGATTTATTTAATTAATAGTCTTGTTCGAATTTTAGGGTGCAAAATTAGACTTAATCTTTTAATCTCGCAAATTGTTTGCTTAAATTGTTATAACCGAGATGAATTTAGGAGCAATATTATTTTTTTCAGGATAAATTGTTGTTTATCTAAAATAAATGTATTCCTTTGCGATGTGAAAGGGCATTAACCTTGAACGGACCTAACATTGTTTTTTATTTCTTCATTTACTCGTTACTTGTCGAATATCTCTCACTGTTACGAAATTCCGGTTTACTACTTTCATTGAAGTAACAATTTTATTTTTTAATTTCTATTTTTATGAACATCTATGTTGGAAACCTGAACTATCGTGTTCGGGAAGATGATTTGAAACAAGTAATGGAAGAATACGGTACGGTTGAATCCGTAAAGATCATCAAAGACCGTGAAACAGGCAAATCAAAAGGTTTTGGTTTCGTTGAAATGCCGGACGATGAAGCTGCGAAAAAAGCAATCGCCGAGTTGAACGAAGCAGAATATGAAGGCCGCCAGATAGTAATAAAAGAGGCTCGTCCTAAATAATTACTTTTCCGGGAAAAAATAAGAAACTTCTGCTTAACTTTGAGCAGAAGTTTTTTTATGCTCAAAAATATGTTCTTAAAAGGTATATATGCCGGAAAACCGGCCATCTTCCAATTGACCGTCCTGCTTCTCCTGATTCTGGCAGGCGCAGTTTTCTCATCGCTGATTGCAATGGGATTCTTCTATATGATCTATGGTCTGCACGCCGATATTACGCAGTATTCGGACATGATGCGCCTGTTGCAACTTATTTCAGCCCTCGGCACATTCCTCTTTCCTGCATTGGCACTTGCGTGGCTGTGCAGCTACAATCCGAAAGAATATCTGTCGATCGGGAAAATGCCTAAAGGACACATATTGCTTCTCACATTTCTCAGCATATTTTTGATCACTCCTTCCATCAGCCTGACCGGAATACTGAATAAGCAGATGGAACTGCCATCTTTTATGGAACCCATAGAAAACTGGATGCGGTTGCAAGAGGAAACGGCCGAACAACTGACTCTGAAATTGCTGGCCGGAAGAGGGATCATAACTTTGTTTTTTAACCTGATCGTTATCGCGGTAGCTGCCGGCATTACGGAAGAATTCCTTTTCAGGGGCGCTTTGCAACGGATAATCGGGAAATGGACGTACAATCATCATATCATCATCTGGAGTGCAGCCATCATTTTCAGTACCTTCCACATGCAGTTTTTCGGCTTCCTTCCACGTATGCTGTTAGGAGCTTATTTCGGATATTTACTTTATTGGACCCGGAACATCTGGATACCGGTATTTGCCCACTTCGTTAATAATGCAATTGCTGTCATCAGCATGTCGGATGCCAAATTAAAAGACAACGAATTCATTACCGGAGATATTTCCACACAGAATTTGTTGCCCTACACAATCGTGGCGATCGTTGCGTTATTTTTCTTTGTCCGTTGCTGTCGGAAATTGAAAATTATCAGATCGTCTAATCTTAATTCTTAAAAGTCTTTTTTGCGGAGAACAAAATCCTTACCCAGATATTTTTCACGCACAATTTCATTTTCGGCCAACTGCTCGGCAGTTCCCTGAAAAAGCACTTTCCCTTCGAACAGCAGATAGGCACGGTCACAGATACTCAAAGTCTCGTATACGTTATGATCTGTGATCAGAATCCCGATATTCATCAGATTCAGGATGATCACTGATAACCCGGCCGGTGCTGCCTCCTGATAAACGCCGTCTACTGCACTGACGATTCCCACCGGACCTGACAGGTCTTTCATTCCGACTCTTCCCGTCACAAGCATCCGAAGACTGTCTACTGTATAATCGATCCAGTATTTGACGGTATAAGCACCATATTTCAGGGTTCCGAAAAATCCGGGACGCTCCATCTTACCTCCGGTCACTCCCAGAAGCGGTGCAGTATCTCCTTCTTTCTGTCTCGGCTCCAGCACTGCTGTATGCGTCTTTCCATCCCTCTTATATGTGATCTCAACTTCTTTTTCTTCTGAATGAGTCAGATTATATAAACTGATATCATTCCAGATATGCACAGAGCGACCACCGATCTTCGTGATCACATCGCCTTCTGAAAGTCCCTGTTCCTGGGCTGAATATCCATCTATCACTCCACCGACAACCGGTGTTCTGTATCCAACCCATGCGATCATAATCATACATAAGATCCATGCCAGGATCAGATTAAAAAGCGGCCCTGCAACAATGACTGACATTCTTGCCCAGACAGATTTACTGTTAAAGCTTCCTTCTGATATATCTTCCACATCATCCTCGCCCATCATGCACGCTCCGCCAAAAGGAAGCAGTTTCACGCTGAACTTTGTCTCACCAAACTGCTTTCCGAACAGCGTTGGTCCAAGTCCCAGTGAAAATTCATCCACACGGATTCCATTCGCTTTAGCAAGAAGGAAATGTCCCAGCTCGTGAATGATTATGATTGCACTGAACAGCAATATCGCTAAAATAATCCCCATATATTACCACCTGTTTTTAATAAATTCATATGTTGCCTGTTCCGTCTTTAGTATTTCTTCTACTGTAGGGGACGGAATATTTTTATGAGCTTCCATGCATGCCTGAATGATCTCCGGGATCTGCAGGTATTTGATCTTTCTGTCTAAGAACATGGCAACTGCCCGTTCATTTGCAGCATTCAGAACAGTCGGGAGAGAACCTCCTGTCCTTCCGGCTTCATAAGCCAGTTTCAGTCCGTAAAATGTCTCCATATCCGGTTTCTCAAATGTGATCTGACTTAAAGCGGCAAAATCCAGTCTGTCTCCCGGAAGAAATCTTCTCTCAGGATAATAGAGTGCATACTGGATCGGG
>ENA-ORNR01004146-ORNR01004146.1-human-gut-metagenome-genome-assembly--contig:-NODE-4146-length-10244-cov-3.944450_pt1 | contig 10244 bp, 8 predicted proteins | sample MGYA00242114_ERZ509020 | MGnify/ENA primary metagenome ERZ509020 (study PRJEB26280, sample SAMEA2338758) | human gut metagenome | biome: human gut; feature: human-associated habitat; material: faeces...
TCGCCCGCCATAATGACGCGGTCGGCGATCTCGCCCTCGCGAGCCCCTATGTGAGGCGTAGGTACCTTTGCCATATCTGACTTCTTTACAGGTTGTTTTTCTCTATATCCTTGAAATAGCGGTAGGTATTGACCTTAAGCTCGCCCACGGCCGGCTCGTCGCATACGAGCACGCCCTTCGGGTGTGTCTGCAGGGCCGTGATCGTCCATGCATGCGACAGAGCACCCTCGACGCACTGCTGCACGGCACGCGCCTTCTTGTGTCCCAAAGCCAGCACCATAACCTCGTTTGCCGAGCATACAGTCCCCACGCCTACCGTCAGCGCCAGTTTGGGCACCTTCGTCACGTCGCCACCGAAGAAACGCGAGTTGACGATGATCGTATCCTCCGTGAGGGTCTTAACGCGGGTACGCGAGTCGAGCGACGAGAAGGGCTCGTTGAAGGCCAGATGGCCATCCTCCCCCACGCCGCCGATAAAGAGGTCGATACCTCCGGCCTCGGCGATGCGGCGCTCGTAGTCGTCGCACTCGGCCTGAAGATCGGCCGCATTGCCGTTCAGGATATTGACATTGTCGCGCTTGATGTCGATATGCGAGAAGAAGTTGTTCCACATGAACGAATGGTAGCTCTCGGGATGCTCCTCCGGAAGCCCGACATATTCGTCCATATTGAACGTAATGACATTGGCGAACGACACCTTGCCCGCCTTGTTCAGCTTGATAAGCTCGGCATACATGCCCAGAGGCGTAGAGCCCGTAGGCAGTCCCAGCACAAAGGGCTTGCTGCTCACGGCAGCCTTGGCATTGATCCTCTCGGCAACATGCTCCGCAGCCCAACGGCTCGCCTCAGCGGCCGTATTCTCTATGATCAGTCTCATAATTCAGGTTTGTTTTTACAGTTTCATCTTTACGAACACCTCTATTGCCTGATATTCGGCCATTCCCAACATATCGTACAGGCGGGCCGTATTCTGCGTACGTTCCTCGGCCCTCTGCCAAAACTCGCGCGTATCGTCTCCCGGGAACGGAACGATATCCTTCTGCGAGAGGTGGCGGTAAATGGCGTGACGCTTCTTGACCATCTCGTCGGGGCTCAAGGGCACTGCCATGTCGACCATACCGATCTCCCACTCCATCCATGCGCCGCGGTAGAGCCATACGACGCAATGCTTCAGCCACTCCTCACCCTCGAGACGGCTCAGAGCCTCCAGAACAGCCTCCGTGCAGACACGGTGCGTACCGTGCGGATCGGCAAGATCGCCCGCAAGATATATCTGATGCGGCTTGACCTTCTGCAGAAGGTCAATGATGATCTCGATATCCTTATCCGTACGCTGCCCCTTCTTGATACCGCCCGTCTCATAGAACGGCAGGTTGAGGAAGTGGGCATTCGTATTCTCGTTCAGACCGAACGAACGCACCGCGGCACGCGCCTCGGCACGACGTATCGCCCCCTTGACATCGAGCAGCGCACGCGGCTCGGGCTCGCCCTTCTTCTTCGAGGCGATGATCTTGCGCACCTCCTCTACATGGTCGCCCAGACCCAGCTCGCGCGCCGTGTCGAGATTCTGTATCACCACATCGTCATGCACGGCCACATTGCCCGAAGTCTCGTATGCCACATGCACGTCGTGTCCCTGCTCCACAAGGCGGATAAAGGTTCCGCCCATCGAGATCACATCGTCGTCGGGGTGCGGCGAGAAGATAACCACACGCTTCGGGAACGGCGTCGACGGCACGGGACGCGTCGAGTCGTCAGCATTGGGTTTGCCTCCCGGCCAGCCGGTAATCGTATGCTGCAGGTCGTTGAAGACCTTGATATTGACTGCGTCGTACGAGATACCGACGGCATCGAGCAGCGCTCCCAGCGAGTTTTCGATATAGTCCTTATATGTGAGTTTCAATATAGGCTTCTTGACCACACCGCAGAGCCATACCACAGCCTTGCGAACCAGACGCGGCGTCCAGTTGCAGGGTCCGACAAGCCACGGGGCCTTCTTGGCCGTAAGGCAGTCGGCCGCAGGGTCATCCACCACAGCCTCGATATTGGGGTGGTTCTGCAACATCGACGCGGGAATGAGCGGCGTGGCATCGCCCTCAACAACCTTGCGCACGATCTCGGCCTTGTCCTCGCCCCAAGCCATGATGACGATCTTCTTGGCATTCATAACCGTATTCAGGCCCATCGTAATGGCCATCTTGGGCGTATTCTCGATGCCGAAGAAGAGACCGGCCTGAGCCTTGCGCGACTGGTAAGTCAGCTGCACCATGCGCGTGATAGACTTGGCGTATGATCCCGGCTCGTTGAATCCGATCTGTCCCTGAATACCGAAACCGATGACCATAAGGTCGATGTTGCGCGCCATGTGGTCATACTCGGCACAATACTCCGACACCTTCTCAACGGGCACCGAGCCGTCGATTATATGCACATTCTCGGGCTTGATGTCGACATGGCTCAGGAAATCCTCGTGAATACGATAGTTGCGGCTCTGCTGCTCTGTCGCCTTGATGGGATAGAACTCGTCGAGGCTGTAGACCTCAACGCCCTGAAACGACACCTCGCGTCGCTGATAACGCTTAACCAGCTCACGGTATACGCCCAGCGGCGTCTGTCCCGTCGTAAGACCGAGAGCGAAGAGACGCTTGCCGCCGTTCTCCTCATGCTCGCGGATAGCCTCCACGATCATGTCGGCAACATAATTAACCCCGTCGCCCTCCGATTCGAAGATCGAAGCGGGGATCTTCTCGTAACGATGGATGATATCCTTTGGCGTGCCTTCGATTATGAGGCCTCCGTCCTGAGGTAATGAATACTTGCTTTTCATGATTTTTACCTATTTGATATTAAACACATTCGTCCGTTCCAAGGCACGTCTTCCGCACGCTGCACCCAGCTCTGTTTGCCCAAAGGGCATCAAGCCCTATTTGCAAATTTAGGAATTTATTTTCATATCTCCCTGACTATAGAGATAAAATATTGTAACAAAAATGCACATTTTCGGCTAAAATTATATTGCCGGCACGCCGAGGAGCATAAAAAAGAAAACCTTTCCACCTTTAATTCTCTACACGGCCGTCCGTATCGGACTGTCAGCGACACCGCAAGGCAGACAGGTGTTTATACCGCAACCGAAGGCCGAGAAGCTTTTTCGTAAAAATATAACACCGCCGCCGCGACTTTTTGAGAAATATTGTGCTATCTTTGTTTTGCATTTCGGTTCGAAACCGATCCGCAATGCACCGCTTGACAAGACTGAACCACAAAACACGAATAACATGAAAAAGATCCTCATGCTGACATTGGGTCTTCTCGCCGCAACGGCGATAAGCGCTCAGACACAGGTTATAGCCCACCGCGGCTACCACGCCAAGAGCGGCTCTTACGACAACACAATCTCAAGTCTCAAGAATGCGCAGGATCTGGGCATCTACGGCTCGGAGTGCGACGTGAACGAGACTGCGGACGGCGTGCTGGTCGTCATACACGGCCCCATGCACGGCAAACTGAATGTCCAGCAGAACGACTATGCTACCGTTCATGCGCAGGCCCTCGCCAACGGTGAGCGCATCCCAACGCTGGACGAATATCTCGAGCAGACGGCTAAGGATAAAGCCACGAAACTAATCATCGAGATAAAGGATCATCCGACGCCCCAGCAGGAGACGCGCGTGGTGAAGAAGACGCTCGCCGCCGTCAAGAAGTACAAGCTCCAGAACCAAGTCGAGTACATAGCCTTCCGCCAGCACGTATGCGACGAACTTGTCAAGTACGCACCCAAGGGCACCAAGATCGCATATCTGAACGGTACGCTTACGCCCGAATACTGCAAGGGTCTGGGATATACGGGTATCGACTACAATATCGGCACGATGAAGAAGCGTCCCGAGTGGATCAAGCAATGCCATGACCTCGGCCTGACGGTGAACGTATGGACCGTAAACGACACCGAGAACCTGCAGTGGTGCATCGACAACGGCGTCGACTACATCACAACCGACAATCCTGTCGAGGCAAAACGCCTGCTCGGCAAATAACCTTACGACAAACAATACATACACAGCGGCGCAGACCACCCGTCACAGGCGGAGATCTGCGCCGCGTCATATACGTATGCACATACGTTTCACCGAATGCGGCAAACGGTCATACACGCGAAAAAAGAGGGCAAACAGACATGCGTTATGTTAAATTTAGGTTAACAACCCTCGCCGTTATTGACCGCCGCAAGCCATTGAGCTATCTTTGTTAGGAGATTCGGGACTCTGCCGCAAGTCCCTCCCACCCAACCGTAACCCAACCATACGTCAAACGGCGGCACTAACGCCTGACGGCGCGGGAACGGCTCGCGGCGGCGGGATACGTGCGCACCGCACCGATAACGTGCGGCCTGCGCGCCGCCCGCGTGAAGACTTTCGGCATGGAATTCATCTACACATTCATGCTCGCGGCGATGGTACTGCTCGCCGTTACGGGACTGTTCATCGGCGTCATGAACGATGCCGCCAACTTCCTCAATTCGGCCATCGGTTCCAAAGCGGCCCCCGTGCGGGTGATCATGGCCGTCGCGTCGGTGGGAATCATCGTCGGCGCCGTCACGTCGACCGGCGGAGGAACGGTCGTAAGCGTGATCGTCCCCGTGACCGTCTGAGGGTAGCGGATGAAGTAACACCCCAGAAACAGCAGCGCCAGCAGAACGAAGATCAGCGTGATGCCCCAGCGCACGATCCACGACGGCATCGTGCCGATGATCTCGTCGGCCTCTTCGCTGTATGTACGGTCGTAAAGCGGCATATCAGTTTCCCAATTCGAGTTGGTTTCTAACCAGATTGTAGTAGTGGCCACGGCGCGCCGTCAGCTCCTTGTGCGTGCCCTGCTCGACGATGTCGCCATGCTGTAACACGCAGATAAGGTCGGCGTTTTTGATGGTGGACAGCCGATGCGCGATCACGAACGATGTGCGACCCTCCATCAGGTTGTCCATGGCCTTCTGGATGCGCTCCTCGGTGCGCGTGTCAACGCTTGAGGTGGCCTCGTCCAGGATAAGCATGCGCCTGTCGGCCAAGATGGCGCGGGCAATGGTGAGCAGCTGGCGCTGACCTGCGCTGATGTTGCTGGCGTCCTCGTTGATCACCGTGTCGTAGCCGTGCGGCAACGTGGTGATGAAATGGTGCACGTACGCCGCGCGCGCCGCTGCCTCCACCTCGGCGTCGGTGGCGTCAAGCTTGCCGTAGGCGATATTGTCGCGCACCGTGCCGTTGAACAGCCACGTGTCCTGCAGCACCATGCCGAACAGGCGCTGCACGTCCTCGCGCTGGATGTCCGTCGTCGGGACGCCGTCAATTTTGATGCAGCCGTCCGTCAGCTCGTAGAAGCGCATCAGCAGATTGACCATCGTCGTCTTGCCCGCGCCGGTGGGGCCGACGATGGCGACCTTCTGGCCGGGGGCGACGTGGGCGGAGAAGTCCTTGATGATGATCTTATCCGGTGAATCCGGGTAGCTGAAGCGGATGTGCTCGAAGTCGACCTCGCCGCGCACGGGGCGGGGCAGCTCCGGTTTTTCCGATTCATCGGGCAGTTCCTCGCTGCCGAGGAAGTCAAAGATGCGGTGCGCGGAGGCGGAGGCTGTCTGCAGGTTCGTCATGCCCTGCGCGATCTGGGTGAGGGGAGAGGTGAACAGGCGCACATACAGGATGAACGAGACGATCACGCCGATATCGATGATGCCCTGGATCGCGAGGATCGAGCCGAGCACGCACACGGCGACATAGGACAGGTTGCCGATGACATTCATGAGCGGCTGCATGACGCCGGACAGGAACTGCGAACGCCAGTTCGCGTCGTAAACAGCGTCGTTCAGCGTGTCAAAGGTCTTGCCGACAGGCTCTGCCGCGCGGGAAATGCGCACGACCTCGTGGCCGGAATACATTTCCTCGACATAGCCGTTCAGTTTGCCGAGGCTTTCCTGCCGGGCGGTAAAGTATTTCTGCGAACGGGACATGATGAGCACGACGAGCAGCAGCCCGACGAGCGTAATGCCCAGCGCGGCAAGCGCCAGCCGCCACTCGGTCACGAACATCATGATGAGGCAGCCGGCAAACTGCGTCGCGGCGGAGATGATCGTCGGCAGGCTGTTGGTCAGTCCCTGCTGGAGCGTGGAGACATCGTTGGTGATGCGGCTGAGAATATCGCCCTGTGCATGAAAGTTGAAGTATTTCTGCGGCACCCGGTTGATCTTTTCGGACAGCTCCGCGCGCATACGGTAGGACATTTTGAGCGTGACGCTCGCCATGATATAGTGCTGGATGAAGCCAAAGAGCGCGCTCAGGCCGTAAATGACGGCAAGCAGTATGCCGACTCTTGCAATGGCTGCAAGATCAATGCCGCCGAGCAGGCCGTCGGACATGATGGTCGCGATCTTACCGACCTGATCCGGGCCGATGATGGTCAGCACGGCGCTGAGCGCCGCCAGCACGAGCGCCAGAATGACGACGCCGAGGCTCCTGCGCATATACGCGCTCAGGTCGTTCAGAGCGCCTTTGGGATCCGTTTTTTCTGTTGGACGCATATTGGGCCTCATTTGGATGCGCCTCCTTTCTTGAGCTCTTCCTCGCTCAGCTGCGACATGGCGATCTCGCGGTAGACCGTGCAGGACGCCATCAGTGCGTCATGCGTGCCGAGTCCGGCAATCTCGCCGCGGTCGAGCACGAGGATCTGATCGGCATTACGGATGGTGCTGATGCGCTGGGCGACGATGATCTTCGTCGTGCCGGGAAGCTCCTTCGCAAGCCCCTCGCGGAGCGTCGCGTCGGTCTTATAGTCCAGCGCGGAGAACGAATCGTCGAAAATCAGAATTTCCGGCGTTCTTGCCAGCGCACGCGCGATGGAAAGCCGCTGCTTCTGCCCGCCGGAGACGTTCCGGCCAAGCTGGGCGATGGGATGTGCGGCCTTTTCAGGGTATTTGTCCACAAATTCCGCAGCCTGCGACAGGGAAAGCGCGGCTTGCAGCGACGCGTCCGTCTTTTCTGCTGCGCTCTGCCCGAAAAAGACATTGTCTTCAACCGTGCCGGAGAACAGAACGGCCTTCTGCGTCACATAGCCGAGCTTGTTGTAAAGCGCGTCGAACGTATACTCGCGCACGTCCAGCCCGTCTACAAGGACAGTGCCAGCCGTCGCGTCGTAAAAGCGCGGAATGAGGGAGGCCAGCGTCGTCTTGCCGCTGCCGGTCGCGCCGATGATGGCCAGCGTCTGGCCCTTTTCTACCTTGAAGCTGATATGCTCCAGCTCATCCGCAGCTGCGCCCGGATAGCGGAAGGAGACATCGCGGAACTCGACCGAGCCGGTCCCGCTGCCCTCTGTCTTCGCGCCGGGGACGACGTGCGGCTTTGTGTCCAGCACCTCGTTGATGCGCTCTGCCGAGACCTGCGCCTGCGGCACGAGCATGAAGATCATCACGAGCATCATAAAGGACATCACAACATAGGTCGCGTAGGTGCTGAACACCAGCACGTTTGTGAACATCGTCAGCCGTGCGGCGGGATCTGTCAGCGCGATCGACTCGACCAGCGCCGCGCCGACCCAGTAGACGGCGAGCGCCAGCCCGTTCATGCCGAAGCCGAGCATCGGCTGGAGCAGGGCGAACAGCCGCTGGTTTTTCAGCTGCAGGTTCATCATCTCGCGGCTGGGGCCGTCGAATTTCCGGTTCTGATAGTCCTCCGCGCCGAAGGCATGGACGACGTTGATGCCGGTCAGATTTTCCCGCGCGACGCGGTTGATCTGGTCGGTCTTTTTCTGCACCTGACGGAACCGGGGCAGGCAGCTGGACATGATCAGCAGCACCATCACAACGATTGCCACAACGAAGCCGCCCGTTACCGCCGAGAGCGTCCAGCTTTTGCCGAGGATCTTGATGATAGCCCAGACGGCCATGATCGGGGCCTTCATGAGCATCTGCAGGCCCATGGCGACGATCATCTGGATCTGGGTGATGTCATTGGTCGTTCTGGTGATGAGGCTGGGGACGGAAAAGGACTGCATTTCCTCGCTGCCCGCGTCCATGACATGGTGGAACAGGTCGGCGCGGACGGAAAAGCTGAAGCCAGAGGCCGTCTTTGCCGCCAGATACCCGCAGCCGACAGCCAGAACGGCGCTGGCCAGCGTACACAGGAGCATCTCGCCGCCGACGGATAAAATATCCGCTGTGACGCTGCCGGGGGTTTTGATGAGCGTGGTGAGCCGGGTCATGTAATCCGGCAGCTTCAGGTCGAAATAGACCTGCGCCACGACGAGAACTGCGCACAAAAGCGCCATCAGCGCCTCGCGCTTTCGCATACGCTTGAGAAGTTTGATCATGGGGGGTTACATCTCCGTTCCTTTGGGATTTTCCGTGCGGATCCGTTCGATATTGCGTTCAAAGGCGGCCACGCAGCGGCGGAAGTGCGCTAAGTCCTCCGCACGCAGGCCCTCGGTGAGCCGGTCGGCGAACGACTTTTGCAGCCTGCGGCCCTGCTCGATGACGGGCGCTGCCTTTTCGGTCAGCACGAGCGCCGTCTTGCGCCGGTCGCCGGGGACAGGCTGCCGCTGCAGAAAGCCCTCGCCCACAAGCCGGTCAATATGAAACGACACGATCGCGGGCTTCAGTCCGCGCATCCGGCAGATCGCGCCCGCCGTCTCGCAGCCGGGATTATTCGCCAGAAACAGCAGAATATCCACCGCCGCAGGCGGCAGACCGGTTTCCGCACACAGCGGCGAAAGCGCGGCGTGATAGGCGTCAGAAAAGCGTGCAGCATTGGCAAACATGGCAGACGCGGTCAGAAGGGGTTCCGGCATGAGTTAAGACCTCCAATATCGAACTGTTCAATATTGAATTAAATCATACACGAAAAATATGAAAAGTCAAGGAACGATTTGTGAACATTCCTTGACTTTTCGAAAGCCGAAAGCAGCATCCAAGGCTCCTCTTCCAAGGGAAGCAATCTGATATGCTGAACACGCCCTGCGAGAAGCCTCGCAGGGCGTGTTGTGCGGTGCGGTTACCGTTCTTCGCGGAAGTACGGGATGCCGAGGGACTGAGGCGGCTGATCCTCCTTCTTTTTGCGCATGGAGACCATGAGCAGGACAAGGATCGTGACCACGTAGGGGAGCATCTTGAACAGCTCCAGCGTGCTTCTGGACAGGCCGGGGATGTAGTTATACGCCCAGTAGAGAACGCCGAACAGATACGAACCCCAGATCGCGCGCAGAGATTTCCACGTTGCGAAGATGACCAGCGCGACGGCCAGCCAGCCGAGGGCTTCGATCGTGCCCTGGTTCTCCCAGGTGCCCTTGATGTAGTTCATGACGTAGTACGTGCCGCCGAGGCCGGAGATACCGGCGCCGATGCAGGTGGCAAGGTACTTGTACTTTGTGACGTTGATACCGGCAGCGTCAGCCGTGGCGGTATTTTCGCCGATGGCGCGCAGGCTCAGGCCCGTGCGGGTCTTCGACAGGAAGAACCAGATCGCAACGGCGAGGATGATCGCCACATAGGTCAAAAAGCCGTAGGAGAACAGGAGCGTGCCCAGACGGAGCTTGCCGGTGAAGCCGTCAAAGAAATTGACGAGGGAAAGCGAGTAGTTGCGGAATGCCTGCGAGGTCACGGCTACGGAGACCTGGCCGACGCCGCCGGCGAGCTTGTTGAGGCTCCCGCCGAAGAAGTTGCCGACGCCGGAGCCGAGGATCGTCAGGGTCAGGCCGGTGACGTTCTGGTTCGTCCGCAGGGAGATGGTCAGGAAGCTGTAGATGAGGCCGCCAAGCGCGGAGGCGAGGAACGACGCGACGAGACACATAATGACGCACAGCGCCGCGCTCGGCTCGATCCCTGCGTTGACGCAGTAGACGTTTTCATACATGAACGTGGATGTCAGACCGGCGATGCCGCCGAAATACATGATACCGGGAACGCCGAGGTTGAGGTTGCCGGATTTCTCCGTGATGATCTCGCCGAGCGCGCCGAACATGATAACCGTGCCGAACACGATGGCAGAGTGCAGAAGGTCAGGGAATTTCAGCAAAAAATCTAACATATTCAGCTCCTCCTTACTTGTGCTTCGCGCCGGTCTTGACCTGATAGTTGATGAAGAACTCGCTGCCGAGGATGAAGAACAGAATGACGCCGGAGATGATCTTCGAGACGTATTCGTTCAGGCCGAAGTCGGAAGCGATCTGCACCGCGCCCTTGTCGAGGAACGACAGCAGGGCCGAGA
>ENA-ORNR01004168-ORNR01004168.1-human-gut-metagenome-genome-assembly--contig:-NODE-4168-length-10198-cov-4.904170_pt1 | contig 10198 bp, 4 predicted proteins | sample MGYA00242114_ERZ509020 | MGnify/ENA primary metagenome ERZ509020 (study PRJEB26280, sample SAMEA2338758) | human gut metagenome | biome: human gut; feature: human-associated habitat; material: faeces...
TGCCGTTGCTGCGGTAGGTATCCGCCAGAATCCCTTTTTCTCTTAGAGCCGCAACGCTTTCCCGCACCAACCGCGTGACCTTTTTCGGTGTGATACCGAGGCTACCGTCAGGGTCGATCTTTGCGGACAGTGCCGATGGTGAGCCGAGGTATGTAGGATCGGCACGGAGCAATTCAGAGAAAAGATGTACGAGTTGAAGCGTTGAAATCTTAGAAGCGCCACTGCAAGTTTTGCTGTCCTCAAGCAGTTTCCAGATGTGATCTTCCTCGCCAAATTCGAGTTTTAACGTCCTATCCGGAATATCACGACCGGTGCAATGCAGCGAGGCAATATTGGCAAGTCGAGAGTGCTTTTGCAGAACGAAGGTTGAATCAGCCGCACCGCTTAAGCCTGTCGAGCCGGAGATCATGTTCATCGGATCATCGTCGTGGAGTTTGCGCAGGTGGTGGATCAACAAAATTGCGATGTGCCGCTTGTCCGCAAGTTTCTTGAGTAAGCCGATGTCCTGATAGTCATTTGCGTACAAATTGCTGTCATTTCCTGAGTTTCTGACACGCTGCAACGTATCAATGACAACGAGTTTTGTGTCAGAATGCTCCGTCAAAAACTGTTCGATCTGCTGTTCCAGCCCATGCTTGAGTGTGTCCGCCATAATTGCAAAATGCAGCGTTGGCGGTGCATCTTCCGTCAGGTCAAAGAGTCTCGTCTGGATACGCTGAAACGAATCTTCAAGGCTGAGATACAGGACTTCCCCCTGCGTCACCGCAAAATTCCAGAGTGGCTGGCCCTGCGAAACGCACAGGCACAGCCACAAGACCAGCCAAGACTTGCCGATTTTCGGTGCACCCGCGAGGATGTGCAAGCCCTCTGGAATAAGCTCATCTGCCAGAAAGTGCGTTGGTTCATACGTCCGGTTTTGCAGATCTTCCGCTGTGATGGTTTCCAGTTTGGTCATTTTTTCACTTCCTTTCCGTTTGCTATTGACATTCTGTGTCTCATGATTTAGACTTATAATTAGCCAATAGATTTGTTTTCTATTTTTAGACTAACATAATCCCAAACTATTGTCAAGACTGATTTATAATATAAATTTCTATAAATCTATTTTGAGGTGCAGTCATGTCTGATTTTCAGTGCAAATTTTATCTTCTGGACGGCGCGGAGACGTTGGAATGTAAGGAAAGAAACGCCGAGTATGTCGTAAAAATAGCAGACCGCCCGTTCCCGGACAGTCTGCTGTCGTTCGTATATTATGACGTGAATCAATGGGAACCGCACTTCCATGAAGCGGAGCGCTCGCTGATGGAATTTTATCAGACACGGGACACAAAGTGCCTGAAGCCAGTACAAGAACTTCTGGATGATTTCAAGGACGAGCATCCTTATTTCTTCTACCTGTGGCTGGATTGGAGCAACCGACTGAAGCAGGCGACGCCGGATTGCAAAAATCCGACGAAGCTGTTGCCGCACAAGGAATTGGCGCACGTCCCAAGCAACCTTGCGACCATGCAGCAGCAAATTTTGCGCCTGTTCCAGACGGTGCTGGACGCAAGCATCACAGACGTGGACTTTTCCGTGCGGGTGCAAGCGTATGAACAGGCTCCGTCCTTGCAGAAATTTGACTTCCAGCCGATGAAGATTTCGCTTGAGTTTGTGGGCGAAAAGCAGTTCACCGAGGTGCTATATCCGCAAAATATGTACGACCTGATCGACTTTTCTCTGCGCGAGTGCATCCGGCAAAGGATTGCGATGCGCACCTGCAAGAACTGCGGCAGGTATTTTGCCCTCACTGTTCACGGCAGTACAGAATATTGCAGCCGCGTGTTCGACAGCCGCGGTCGCACCTGCAAAGAGGTCGGCGCGATGCGGCAGTATGTGCAAAGCCACGCGCAGGACGAACTGCTGAAAATTTATCGCCGCGAGTACAAGCGCCGCTTCGCATGGATCCGTGCGGGCAAAATCTCTCAGGAAGCGTTCTCGGCTTGGAGCAAGGAAGCGCAGAGGGAAAAGGAGAAATGTGAGAACGGCAAGATCTCACAGGGGGAATTTGCACAGTGGCTGAAACGGTAAATCTATTTATTCTTTATCGAAAGCCTTGCAATCAGAATACATTTGTAGTACGATGGGAAATAAAGGGGTGATGCTATTTGGATGAGCCGCGTTTAGAAATTCCAGTTAAAAAATATACCGGTGAATCTGCCGTCATTTCCATGCGATTGCCACGCGACATGCTGCAGGAAATTGACACGATTGCAGCCGATACGGGTCGGACAAGAAATGAAGTTTTAACACTCTGCATGGAGTTTGCATTAAATCATCTGGATAGAGGTTCTAAATAAAGCCGAAAGAGGGAGAAAAGAATGGCGATCATCAAGTGTAAAATGTGCGGTGGGGATATTGATATCTCGCCTGACAAGACCTTTGGGACGTGCGAATACTGCGGCAGCACGATGACGCTGCCCAAAGTAGATGACGAGCAGCGGGCGGCGGCCTTTAACCGCGGCAATCACTTCCGGCGCAGCGGCGAGTTTGACAAGGCACTGGCCGTGTATGAGCGCATTGTGGCCGAGGATGACAACGACGCTGAGGCGCATTGGTGCTGCGCCCTGTGCCGGTTCGGCATTGAATATGTGGAGGATCCGGCGACGTATGAATGGCTGCCGACGTGCCACCGCGCGAGCTTCGACAGCTTTTTGGAGGACGTGGACTATCTGGCCGCGGTCGAGCATTCCGACGGCATCACCCGCCGCCAGTATCAGAAGGATGCGGCGAAAATCGCCGAGGTACAGCGCGGCATTCTCGCAACCTCGCAGAATGAGCAGCCGTTCGATGTCTTCCTCTGCTACAAGGAGACCGGTGAGGACGGTCAGCGCACGCGCGACAGTCTGATGGCGCAGGAGGTCTATTACGAGCTGACTGAGCAGGGCTACCGCGTGTTCTTCGCGCGCAGCACGCTGGAAGATAAAGCAGGCGCGGAATACGAGCCGTATATTTTCGCGGCGCTGAACTCTGCCAAAGTCATGGTCGTGATCGGCACGAAGCCGGAGCATTTTAACGCCGTCTGGGTCAAGAACGAATGGAGCCGATTCCTGTCCATGATGAAGAAAGACAGAAGCAAGCTGCTTCTGCCGTGCTACCGCGATATGGACCCGTATGATCTGCCGGAGGCACTGTCTGTGCTGCAAAGCTATGACATGAGCAAGATCGGCTTCATGCAGGATCTGATCCGCGGCGTCAAGAAGGTCGTGGACGCGGCAAAACCGCAGGAGGCTGCGAAAGAAACGGTCAAGGAAACCGTCGTGGTACATAACGAGGGCGGCAGCAACGTGCAGGCCCTGCTCAAGCGCGGCAACATGGCGTTGGAGGACGGCGAGTGGAGCAAGGCAGACGAGTTCTTTGAGCAGGTGCTCAATCAGGACGCGGAGTGCGGCGCGGCGTATCTGGGGAAATTCTTAGCAAGTAAAAAGTCAAAAAATACGCAGGATTTTGTTCAGAGTTATCTGTCAACCGCAGAGGCAAGCGCACCAACGGCAAAGAACGCAGAAGCTTGTTCCAAGGATTCCGATTTTATTAAGGCCTGTATCGAGAAATATGTTATTGCCCCTTATTTGACTGAGAAGGAAATTCGGCAGGAGTTGGTTTTCGACCGCGCTTACTGCGCAGAGCGCTCGGCATTTTTCCAAGCGGCAATAGATACGGCAAAAGAACTTCTGGATCGTGACAAGAACTTTGTTCGTGCAGAGAAATATTCCTCCGGCGATGCAAAGAAGCAATGCGAGATTTTGCGCACGGGCCTCGTGGATGCCCTGCATCAAAAAAGCGAAGAAAGCAAGCAGGCGGAAAAAGCAGAGCAAGCACATATTACCGAAGCCTATCGAGCGTTTCTGCACGAAGCTGAACGGCGCATCGCGACCAAGCATAAAGAATCTCTCGCTCAGAAGCAGGAAGCTGATGCCGAAAAACAGCGACGCCGCATGGAGCAGGAAAAGCTTGAGCAGGAAGAAGCCGCAAAAGAAGCAAAACGGAAAAAAGTCAGAATTATCATTGGCGTAGTTGTTGCGGCTGCAATCGCTATCGTCATTATCGTAGCAGAGATTATCCTCCCCTCTGTAGACTATTCTAAAGCTGCGGAATTACAGGCTGCTGGCGACTATGATGCGGCAATTGCCATGTATGCAGAGCTTGGAGATTTCAAAGATTCTGCGGATCTGAAAGCACAGGCCGAGGCGAAAAAGCGGGAACTCGAGGAAGAAAAGCAAGAACTGTTGAAGGCGCAGGCATATGCTGACGCAGAAGCGCTCTTGATAAATAATGACTTCGACGGTGCAATTGAGGAGTTCAAAAAAATCAGCGGATATAAAGATGCAGACGAACGTGTGTTGGAAGCATATTACCAAAAAGCTGATTCGTTGCAGTCTGCAGGGAATGATAAAGCGGCAGCAATTGCCTTTGGGCAGTCGGATGGATATAAAGATTCGAGAGAACGCAGCATCACATTATGGAATACAATCGCAGAGCATCCTACACTTGCGGCCGGCCGTCGCCATACCGTTGGAATCAGGTCGGATGGAACTGTTGCTGCAGTTGGTGGAAATAATGATGGCCAGTGCGAGACATCTGCGTTTAGCGATATAATTGCTGTTGCTGCCGGAAATTTTCATACGGTCGGATTGAGGGCTGACGGAACAGTTGTATCTTGTGGAAAAACGACCAACAAACAATGTGATGTATCGTCTTGGGAAAATATCGTTTCAATTGCTGCTAGCGGCAACCACACTGTTGGATTAAAAATAGATGGGACAGTTCTTGCTACTGGTAGTAACGTTTGCGGACAATTAAATGTTTCTTCGTGGAGCGACATTGTTGCAATTTCAGCAAATATTTCTCATACTGTCGGATTAACTGCTAGCGGGAAAGTTGTTGCCGTTGGCAGCAACAATGATGAACAACTTCAGGTTTCTGTATGGGAAAATATAATTGCCATTGCAGCAGGAACGAGGCACACTGTTGGCTTGAAAGCGGATGGGACAGTTGTGGCAGTCGGAAATAATGCTGACGGACAATGTGATGTTTCTGACTGGACTGATATTGTTGCAATTGCGGCTGGCACAAACTTTACAGTTGGCTTGAAATCTGATGGAACTGTTATAGCAACGAGCGTTCCTAAGGGCAGTATGTACTATTATGGACAGAATAATGTTACAACCTTTACAGGCATTGTAGAAATTGTGGCGAATGGCTATCAATCCATCGGTCTGAAATCAGATGGCACCGTTGTCGCAGTCGGAAACAACGACTACGGTCAGTGCGACGTCTCCAGCTGGACGAACATCAAACTTCCCAACTGATAGAGAAAGAAGGACGAGAAGATGGCGATCATCAAATGCAAAATGTGCGGTGGAGATATTGAGATCTCTGCGGACAAGACCTTTGGAACGTGTGAATACTGCGGCAGCACGATGACGCTGCCGAAGACGGATGACGACCAGCGGCTGAGCTTGTTCAACCGCGGCACGCATCTGCGGCGGAACGGAGAATTTGACAAAGCCGCTGCAATTTACGAGCGGCTGATCGGCGAGAACGATGCGGATGCCGAGGCGCACTGGAATCTGCTGCTCTGCCGGTACGGCATCGAGTATGTGCAGGATCCGGCCTCCGGCGAACGCATCCCGACTTGTCACCGCGCGAGCTTTGACAGCATTCTGAACGACGTGGATTATCAGGCCGCGCGCAAATACTCCGACGGCGTGGCGCGGAGCCTGTACGAAAAAGAGGCGCAACGCATCGCCGCGCTGCAAAAGGACATTCTGGCGATCTCGCAGAAGGAAACGCCGTTTGACGTGTTCATCTGCTACAAGGAGTCTGACGAGAACGGCAAACGGACAAAGGATTCCGCGCTGGCACAGGATATTTACTACCAGCTCACCGACGCGGGCTATAAGGTCTTCTTCGCGCGCATCACGCTGGAAGATAAGCTCGGGCAGGAATACGAGCCGTATATCTTTGCTGCCCTGCACTCGGCCAAGGTCATGGTTGTGGTCGGCACGAAGCCGGAATATCTGAACGCCGTCTGGGTCAAAAATGAATGGAGCCGGTATCTCGCGCTCATGCGCACCGACCGCAGCCGTCTGCTCATCCCCTGCTACCGCGATATGGATCCGTATGATATGCCCGAGGAGCTCAGTATGCTGCAAAGTCAGGACATGGGTAAGATCGGCTTCATTCAGGATCTCATCCGCGGCGTCAAAAAGGTCGTGGACGCGGCAAAGCCGCAGGAGACTGCGGCGGAGACGGTCAAAGAGACCGTCGTGGTACATAACGAGGGCGGCAGCAATGTGCAGGCGCTGCTCGACCGCGGGCAGATGGCGCTGGAAGACGGCGAGTGGACAAAGGCCGATGAATTCTTCGAGCAGGTGCTCAACCAAGACGCAAAATGCGGCGCAGCGTATCTGGGGAAGTTCTTAGCCAGAGTGCAGTGTCGTTCGGCAAAGGTCTACGCAGACGCATATATCGAAGACGTGAAGGCCGAAGCTCCCAACGAAAAAAACGCGGATGCGTGTGGACCGGATGAGGCCTTTATCACGTCGTGCGTGGAAAAATATACAGTGCCCGGGATCCTGAGTGGGAATCAGATCCGTCAGATGCTGGAGTTTGATCTGGAATATTGTGAGGCATCGAGCCTTTACGCGCTGCGCGCAGAGGAAGCACAGGAGGAGTTTGCCGCCGATAAAGACCTGACGCGCGCGGTAAAGTATGCTTCTCGTGAGGCAAAAATGATCACTGAGAATATCCCGCAGGCGCTGGACAAGCTTCGCGCCGATGCGCAAAAGCATGAGGATGCGGAAAAAGCCAGAATCACAGCGGAGTACCGTAAATTCCTGACGGAAACTGAAGCAAGACTGGAAAAAGAGCACCCGCAGCGACTGAAAGAGGCGCAGGAGCAGAAAAAAGCGGCTGCAAAGACTAAAAGAACTACGACGATTGCGCTCGGCGCGGCTGCGGCCATCATCGCGGTGGCGCTGCTCATCACTAAGGTCATCATTCCATCTTCAAACTATTCCAAGGCCGAGAAGCTGCTGGCTGCTGGCGATTATGACAGCGCAATTAGTATGTTTGATGACCTCGGAGAATACAAAGCGGCTTCATCTTTGAAAAAAGATGCCATATATGAAAAAGCCGGGATGTTGATGGACGCTGCGGACTATGACGATGCAATCGCTTTATTTGATGAGCTTGGCGACTACAAGGAGGCAGATTCCTTGAGAAAGGATGCAGCATACGCAAAAGCTGAAGTGCTGATGAAGGCTGCTGACTATACTGGCGCAATCGCCGTATTTGATGAACTTGGTAACTACAAGGACGCTGTTTCTTTGAAAAAGGAAGCAGCATATACAGAAGCGAAGATATTAATGGAATCCTCAGACTATGATAGTGCCATCGATTTGCTTGATGAACTTGGATTTTATAAAGATGCATCTTCCTTGAAAGACGAGGCAGAAACTGCAATAGAAAATGCAGACGCATATGAGAAGGCAGATAGTCTCCAGCAGTGTGGTAAGATTGCTGAGGCCGCAATCAGCTTTGGAGCCCTCGGGGATTACGCTGATGCACGTGCGCGCAGTTTCGAATTGTGGGATAAGATCGCTGACCGCTCTACGATGGACCTGAGCTCCGGTCAAACGGTTGCGTTGCGGGCAGACGGAACGGTAGTTGCAGCGGGCAATAATAAACATGGTCAATGCGACGTTTCCGGCTGGACAGATATTGTGGCAATCAGTTCTGGTGAATGTCATACAGTCGGCCTGAAATCTGACGGAACTGTGGTCGCTACAGGCAGAAACTCAAGTGGTGAATGCGATATTTCCGATTGGACGGATATTGTGGCAATCAGTGTCGGCTATTCTTACACGGTTGGTTTGAAATCTGATGGCACTGTGGTTGCAGCGGGCTCCAACACAAATGGTCAATGCAATGTTTCCGAATGGACGAATATTGTAGCCATTTATGCAGACATTTATCGGACATTTGGCCTGAAACCAGACGGAACTGTACTTGATGTTGGCACTGATTTTACCAGAAAATGTGATGTATCTGGATGGAATAGAATTGTAGACATTCGGGATGCCGCTAATAGTGTCGTTGGGCTGAGAACGGATGGAACTGTTGCTGTTGTCAGCAGTGACCAAGAAACTCGAAGCGAAGTTTCACGCTGGAGAGACATTGTAGAAATAAGTGGTTGGAACCATATAGTCGGTCTGAAAGCAGATGGAACCGTAGTCGCCATGGGGAGAAATAGTAAGGGTGAATGCGACGTTTCCGATTGGACGGATATCGTGGCGATCCGCACTGGAACTCTTTACACGGTTGGCCTGAAAGCAGATGGAACCGTCGTTGCCGCCGGATGGAATGAATACGGTCAATGTGATGTATCTGACTGGACAGATATTGTGGCAATCAGTTCCGGAAATAGACATACAGTTGGCCTGAAAGCAGATGGAACCGTGGTTGCTGTGGGTGACAACGAAGACGGTCAATGCGACGTTTCCGATTGGACGAACATCAAACTTCCTGACTAAAAAAGTTCTCACATATATAATAGGAGGGATAACGTAATGAAAATTAGAACTGGAGATTGTAATATTGTTAACGAATGGGTAAATAACACATGGCTTGAAAAAAAAGAAAAGAAGGAAGCAATAGAAGCAGTTAAAGAATACATTCCAGATTGGAAGAACGTTGTGAAATTTCGAACCGCAACTGATAGCCCCCAAATAAGTAACTTAGAGAATAGTTATCAACTTGTGATAAACTATAACTATTACAAAGAGTGCTATATCGTGTGGAATGCCGCAGTGCATTTTCGTATTCATAAAGATGCGAAGAAATCAATCTCCTTATCTTTTAGAGAAGAGCTTAAAGAAAAGTTGACGCATCCGATTGATTCAAATGGTATTGTTCCAGTATTCCAAGGAATTGGACGCGGCGGCTCTCAAGATGTTGAACTCATCCTGATTGTCGGGAAAGATGCAATCGCTGACTTCTGCAAGAACTATCAGGAAATGATCAAACCGAATAGCAAACAGATACCACATGGAAAACGATGCCTATATGCTGTTGCGGGTGGAGAGATCCAGTATATATCGTCTGAAAAATGAGGGATAGAGTATGAGCAAATTTGTCATTGAATGTCCCAACTGCGGGAAATACGCGGAAGCCAAGACAGGCTTCTTTGCACGCAAAAAAATCGACTGTGCGTGCGGCTACACAATCGATGTGCGCACGGACAAGCTGGCGGGACGCGAATGCCCGCACTGCGGGAACATGGTCGTGTTCGACCAGTCCAAGGGCGAAAAGGCGCTCTGCCCGGTCTGCCATGAGCCGATCAACACGATGGCGGAGCAGTCCAACACCGTGGAGTTCTCCTGCGCACAGTGCGGCGTCCGTCTGCGCACGAACAAGGCCGCGGCGACCTATACCTGCCCCGTCTGCGACTGTGTGAACGACGTGGCCGAGCGGGTCGCGACCGAGAAGATCAAGAAAGACGGCCTTGCCAGCATCATCAAATACGAGGGCGACAACGAAACGCTCGTCTGGAAGCATCCGATCGAGGACTTTAACTTCGGTTCGCAGTTGATTGTCCATGAGAGCCAGGAAGCTATCTTCTTCCGCGACGGGCAGGCGCTCGATCTCTTTGGCGCGGGCCGTTATACGCTGCAGACGCAGCAGCTGCCGCTGCTGGAGAAGATCTACAAGCTTCCGACCGACACCGAAGGCACGTTCCATTCCGAGGTCTACTTTGTCAACCTCGCCACGCAGATGGGCGTCAAATGGGGCACGGACAGCAAGGTGCGTCTGTTTGACCCCGCCTCCGGCTTACATATCGAGCTCGGCGCGTCGGGCGAGTTTAACATCCGTGTAACTGACTCGCGCAAGCTGCTGCTCAAGGTCGTCGGCACGACGGGTGGGCTTGGGCAGGAGCAGCTGCTCGGCATCGGAAACGGAAAGGGCTTCTTCCGCTCGATGGTCATGACGCAGGTCAAGAGCTACCTCGCGCAGACGATCAAGGAAAATGCGATCAACATTCTGGAGATCGACGAGCACCTCATGGCGCTCTCCGGCGCGCTGCGCGAGCGGATCAATGCTGCGCTGGATGAGTACGGCCTGACGATGCCAGAGTTCTACGTCAGCCGCATCGTAA
>ENA-ORNR01004169-ORNR01004169.1-human-gut-metagenome-genome-assembly--contig:-NODE-4169-length-10197-cov-4.215342_pt1 | contig 10197 bp, 9 predicted proteins | sample MGYA00242114_ERZ509020 | MGnify/ENA primary metagenome ERZ509020 (study PRJEB26280, sample SAMEA2338758) | human gut metagenome | biome: human gut; feature: human-associated habitat; material: faeces...
TGGCCTCCCGCCGGGTGGGGCGGGTGTGCTGTACCGTCCAGTTCAGCGACACCGGCATCATCCCCGGCAGCGGCGTAGGCAATCACCGCTCCGCCCTGAACCGGGAAACGCTGGGGGTACCGGTGCTGGCCGTGGGCGTTCCAACAGTGGTGGACGCCGCCACGTTAGCAGCGGATCTATTGGAGGAATCCGGCCTTCCGGAGCCGGATCTGGAAACCCTGCGGAGCCGCCCGGAAAACCTCATGGTCACGCCCCGGGACATTGACCAGCAGGTGCGGGACCTCGGCAAGGTCATCGGCTACGGCATCAACTGGGCCTTGCAGGATCTGGAGATCGAGGAGATCAACGCCCTGCTGTCATAGGGTCAGAGGTCCAGCTCCAGCACCACGGGACAGTGGTCGCTGCCCGTGACCTCGCTCCAGATGTCGGCGCTTTTGATCTTGTCCTTCAGCCGGTCGGAGACGATAAAATAGTCGATACGCCATCCGGCGTTGTTCTTCCGGGCATTGAAGCGATAGCTCCACCAGGAGTATGCGCCGGTCTTATCCGGATAGAGATACCGGAAGGTATCCGTAAAGCCGCTTTCTAACAGCTGGGTCATTTTAGCCCGCTCCTCGTCAGAAAAGCCGGGGTTCATGCGGTTGGACTTGGGATTTTTCAGGTCGATCTCCTGATGGGCCACATTGAGATCGCCGCAGTAGACCACCGGCTTCGTTTGATCCAGCTCCATCAGATAGTCCCTCAGATCGTCCTCCCACTCCATGCGGTAGTCCAGCCGGGAAAGCTGGTCCTTGGAGTTGGGCGTGTAGCAGCACACCAGATAGAATTCCGGGTATTCCGCCGTAATGACCCGTCCCTCGTGGCGGTGGACCTCCTTGCCGAAGTCATAGGTGACGGAGAGGGGCGTCTGCCGGGTAAACACGGCGGTGCCGGAATAGCCCGCCTTGTCGGCGCTGTTCCAGTAGCGCTCATAGCCCGGCAGGTCGAATTCTGCTTGTTCCGGGCGCATCTTCGTCTCCTGCAGGCAAATCACATCTGCGTCCGCAAAGGCGCAGAAGTCCAGAAAACCCTTGCCGAGACAGGCCCGCAGGCCGTTGACGTTCCAAGATATCAGTTTCATAGAGGCTCCTTCCCCGCCGCCCGGTCCCGGCGGCGGTTTTTGACGGTTTTCCCCCATTTTACCCGGTTTTCGCCGGGAAATCAACTTGCCCTTTCCGGTGAAAAGGAGTACAGTAAAATAAAAATGATTAGAGGTGTATCGTGGGGACGGAAAGCGGAATCCGGAATATGACGGTGGGCAGTCCCTTCCGCCATATTCTGATGTTTACCCTGCCGCTGCTGGCGGGGAATTTTTTGCAGCAGTTCTACAATATGGTGGATAGCTGGGTGGTGGGCAACTTTGTCAGCGACGGAGCCTTGGCCGCCGTGGGCGTTGGCTTTCCGGTGATTTTCCTGTTCACATCCCTGTTCTCCGGCATCGCCACCGGCGGCACCGTGGTCATCGCCCAGGCCTTCGGCGGTGAGAGACCGGACCGGGTCCGGAGCGCCATCGACAGCCTGTATACCGCCTTTATCCGCAGTATTCTGCCCATCACTGCCGCCGCACTGCTGCTGGTGAATCCCCTGATGACTGTTTTACGGGTGGACCCCGCCGCCTGGGCAGAGACCCGGACCTATCTGCTGGTGGTCTGTGCGGGGCTTGTCGGCAGCATCGGCTATAATCTCAACGCCGGCATTTTAGGGGGCATGGGCAACAGCTCCACCACGCTGCTGTTTCTGGCGGTGTCCACGATTTTGAACATCTTTCTGGATCTGGCGCTGGTGCTGGCGGTACCGCTGGGGGTGCTGGGCGTGGCGCTGGGCACCGTCATCGCCCAATTATGCAGCTGGCTGTTCGGTATCTGGTATATCAACCACAGGTATCCGCAGCTGGCCATCCATCCCTTCAACGGGATCTTCGACCGCAAACTGTTCTGTGAGATCATCCGCATTGGCCTGCCCAGCGGTATCCAGATGTCTCTGGTGGCCCTGGGCGCCATGGGCGTACTCTCCAAGGTCAACAGCTACGGAAAGGCCTTCACTGCCGGCTTCAACGTGGGCAACAAGCTGGATACCCTGTCCTTCCTGCCGGTCCAGAGCCTGTCTGCCGCCGTGATCTCCTTTGTAGGGCAGAATATGGGGGCAAGCCGGGAGGACCGGGTCCGTCAGGGTGTCCGGATCACCGTGACCATGGCCGTTGTGTGGACGGTTCTCAGTTCCGCCCTTGTGGTGTGGCTGTCCGTCCCTCTGTCCCGGATCTTCTCCCCGGACCCGGCGGTCATCGCCGCCAGCGCCCGGTATCTGCAATGTGTGATGCCGCCCTACGTGCTGTTTGCCATTCTGTTCGTACTGAACTCCGCCATGCGGGGCGCGGGCGACAGCCTGTATCCCATGGTGAACGTGGTGGCCTCTGTGATCCTGCTGCGGGTCCCCTTCCTGTACCTGCTGGCAAACCGCTTCGGCCCGGACGCTATGTATTGGAGCTACGGCATCGGCTGGGCCGTGGCTTGCGCTCTGTCGGTCTATCACTATGCTGCCGGAAAATGGCGGGGAAAGTACCACAGCGAATAAAAACAGCGGAAATCGGAAATATTTTGACCGGATGATTGACTAATCGTTTAAAATATGGTATAAGTGAGTGCAATCGAGAATGCAATGAAGGGGAGAGTACGTCCTCGCGGCATGGTTCAGAGAGTCCCGGCAGCTGAAAAGGGACCCATGCGGTAGACAGAACATGGCCCCGGAGCCGCGCGGCTCAGCGCTTCGGCGCAGGCTGCGATGGGTGCGCCCATTACAGCGTCAGGGTATCGCGTGCCGGTTTCGGCAGGCTTGTACCCGCAGAGGCCCACGCCGCGAGGTGTGGGTGAATCAAGGTGGTAACACGGCTTTCTTCGCCGTCCTTGAGCGTATGCTCAGGGACGGCGTTTTTATTTGCGATCACTCAAAATTTATCATAAAGAAGAAAAGAGGAACCGGATATGGAAAAGGACACTTTTTATATCACAACCCCCATCTACTACCCCTCAGATAAGCTGCACATCGGCCACACCTACTGCACCGTGGCCACCGACACTCTGGCCCGGTATCACCGGCTGAAGGGCGAGGACGTTATGTTCCTCACCGGTACCGACGAGCACGGCCAGAAGATCGAGCAGAAGGCCGACGAGGCCGGCGTCACTCCCCAGGAGTTCGTGGACCGCATCGTGGAAGGCCCCCGGGGCGTCCGGGATCTGTGGAAGCTGATGAACATCTCCAATGACCGCTTCATCCGCACCACCGACGATTACCATGTGAAGGCCATCCAGCGGATCTTCAAGCGGATGTACGACAAGGGCGACATCTACAAGGGCACCTACAAGGGCAAATACTGCACTCCCTGTGAGTCCTTCTGGACGGAGAGCCAGCTGAAGGACGGCTGCTGCCCCGACTGCGGCCGCCCCGTTGTGGACGCCGAGGAGGAAGCCTACTTCTTCCGTCTGAGCAAATATGCCGACCGTATTCGGGACCTGCTGGAAAACACTGACTTCCTCCAGCCCCGCTCCCGCGTCAACGAGATGGTGAAGAACTTCATTGATCCCGGTCTGGAGGATCTGTGCGTTTCCCGTACCAGCTTCTCCTGGGGCATCCCCGTGGACTTTGACCCCAAGCACGTGGTCTATGTGTGGGTGGACGCTCTGAGCAACTATATCACCGCGCTGGGCTATGAGAATGACCGCTATAATGACTACAAGAAATACTGGCCCGGCATCAACATCGTCGGCAAGGAAATTGTGCGATTCCACTCTATTATCTGGCCCGCCATGCTGATGAGTCTGGAGGAGCCTCTGCCCAAGCACGTTTTCGGCCACGGCTGGCTGCTGCTGGACGGTGGTAAGATGTCCAAATCCAAGGGCAACGTGGTGGACCCCTACCTGCTGGCGGAGCAGTTCGGTGTGGATGCCCTCCGCTTCTTCCTGATGCGGACCTTCCCCTTCGGCTCTGACGGCAACTTCTCCAATGAGCTGCTGATCCAGACCATCAATACCGATCTGGCCAATGATCTGGGCAACCTTCTCAGCCGCACTACCGCCATGGTGAACAAGTACTTCGGCGGCTCCCTGCCTGCAGGCTGCGGTGCCACGGAGGACGAGAAGCAGCTGGCCGCCATGGTCCGCATGGGCAGCAGCGTGGAACTGGCCGCCAGCGGTGACACTGTGGACCCCGTGCTGTACGATGCCCAGCTGGTGGCACAGGCCGCCGGTCTGAAGAAGGCCTACGCTCATGAGATGGACACCTTCGCCCCCCACAACGCCCTGTCCGAGACCTTCAAGCTGATCCAGCGGGCTAACAAATATATCGACGAGAACGCCCCCTGGGCACTGGCCAAGGATATGGAAGCCAACGGCGCCCGGCTGGCCCATGTGCTCTACAACCTGCTGGAAGCCACCCGCATCTGCGGTATCCTGCTGACCCCCTTCATGCCGGAGAGCATGGAAAAGCTCTTCGCCCAGATCGGCGTGGGCGCGGAGGCCCGGACCTGGGAATCTGCGGACCTCTGGGGCGAACTGCCTGAGACCGCTGCCGTGGTCAAGGGCGAAAACCTGTTCCCCCGTTTGGATCTGGACAAGGCTCTTGCGGACCTGGAAGCCGCCGAAGCCGCCGCTAAGAAGGCGGAGCAGCCCGACGTGGAGGTGGAGCCTCAGCTCACCGAAACGGTGGACTTCGACACCTTCTGCAAGTCCGATTTCCGGGTGGTGAAGGTCAAGGCCTGCGAAGCCGTGAAAAAGTCCGATAAGCTGCTGCGCTTCACGCTGGATGACGGCACCGGCACCGACCGGCAGATCCTCTCCGGTGTCCACAAGTTCTATGAGCCGGAGGAGTTGGTGGGCAAGACCCTGGCCGCCATCGTGAATCTGCCGCCCCGGAAGATGATGGGTTTGGAGAGCAACGGTATGCTGCTTTCCGCCGTCCGCACGGAAAAGGGCGAGGAAAAGCTGAACCTCATCATGCTGGACGATCAGATCCCGGCGGGTTCCAAACTGTGCTAAAGACTAAGGGGGGAGCAGGCTCCCCCTTTAGATTTCCCACCAGCAGTGACCTCTGTCACTGCTGTGTGCGCCCAAGGCGCACAAGTCAAAGTATTTTCATCTCATAATTAGGAGGGGGACAAGCCCCTCCTAACCACCCCTTTCTCACCGATCTGCGGACTGGCGAACGCACCCAGTGCACTTGAGTCAGGATATTTTGTCAGGCACAGAAGGTGAATTGCCCCACAGGGGTAAGTAAAGTTGCCCCAGGGATGCCCTGACAAACATAACTGAATTTTAAAGGAGATCTCTTTGATGAAAAACAAAATAAAGCGGGCGGTTATTTCGGTAGTTGTATTTGCAGTGATTTATATATTATCTGGTTTTATCATTGGTTGGCATAGCTATGATATGTATCTCAAGGCAATTGAATTTTTAGCTGCTATCATAGGTGCAGGGTGCTATTGGATCGGCAGTAACGAACAATAAAATACCAGTTTTTTCATCTGCGCTCTATCGGCGCATATGCTGTAAGTTTCAAAATTTACGGAGATCGAGGTCATCAATGCGGTTACAAAGCGCGATTTTTGATATGGACGGGACCCTGCTGGACTCCATGCCCACATGGCGGGAGCTGGGGCCCACGTTCTTAAAGGAGGCGGGCATCACCGCCACACCGGAGCAGGACCGGATGCTCCACACCTTAGCGGACTGCGACGTGATCCCCTATCTGCGGGAGGTCTGCGGTCTGCCGTGGTCCCAGCAGGAGATCATCGACCAGATCATTCAGCGGATGGAGATATTCTATTCCAGCCAGGTCCGGCCCAAGCCGGGTCTGGAAAAATTTCTCTCCATTTTGAAAATGGAGGGCGTATGGATGTATGTGGCCACCGCCACCCATCGGCGGCTGACGGAAAAGGCCCTGAAAACGGCAGGCATCGACCACTATTTCCGGGGGATCGTCACCTCCGCCGACGCGGGAAATCACAAATCTGAAAGCGCCGACATCTACGAGATGGCCATGCGGCGGCTCCAGTCCAACAAGCGGGACACCGTGGTATTTGAGGACGCCCTCCACGCCATCCGTACCGCCAAGGCAGCAGGCTTCCGGGTGGCCGGGGTCTATGAGGCCACGGCGGAGCAGGATCAACCGGAGATTCAGCGTCTGTGCGACTATTACATCCGTTCCTACGAGGAACTGGTCCAGTCTGAAACCTTCTGAGCATCGCAAAAGGAGCCGTATGGCTCCTTTTTTTCAAAATCTTTTTCCAACGCTGTAACGAATCGCGCCCCAAACGGATATAGCAGATGAAAACACCGCTGAAAGGGGGAGAAACTCCGTGAAGGATCTGGATACCGTCTACCGCCAGCACGCGCAGACGGTCTATAAATTTCTGCTCTCCCAATGCCGGGACCCCCAGACGGCGGAGGAACTGACCCAAGAGACTTTTTATCAGGCAGTGCGGTCCATCGACCGGTTCGACGGCAGCTGCAAGGTGTCCGTCTGGCTGTGCCAGATCGCCAAGCACCTGTGGTATCAGCATTTGCGGAAGGCCAACCGGGAAACGGAGCTTCCTGAGGAAGCAGAGCTGCCGCTGGTGCCCTCCGCCGAGGAGGAGGCCGTCAGCCGCTCCGGGCAGTTAGATATGCTGCGGCGGGTCCATGAATTACCGGAGCCGGGGCGGGAGGTGGTCTACCTCCGGGCCTTCGGTGGACTGTCCTTCCGGGAGATTGGAGACGTTTTAGGCAAAACGGAGACCTGGGCCAGAGTGACCTTTTACCGAGGCAAGGAACGATTGAAGCAAGGAGGCTGCAACGATGAAAAATGATCTGACCTGCGGTGTGGTGCGGGATTTGCTCCCCTCTTATGTGGAGGGCCTCACCTCCCCAGAGAGCAATACAGCGGTGGAGCGTCATTTGTCCGAGTGTCCGGACTGTGCCCAGCTTCGGACGGCGCTGGCAGGCGCGCCGAAGCAGGCGGCCCCAGAGGACGCAAAAGAGGTAGACTATCTGAAAAAAGTAAAGCGCCGGGGCTGGCGGCGTGTGGCGGCGGCAGTTGCCGTCACGGTGCTGCTGTTCACGGCGGGCGTCGCGGCAAAGCTGTTTGTCATCGGGGAGCCTGCCAACTGGGACTACTGGGAGAATCTCAACTGGACGGCTCACACAAATGTGCCGGGGCAGCTGGATCTGCATTTCTATTCCGAATGGTCTGATATTGCCTACAGTCACTGGATGGTGGAAAACAAAAACGGCATCGTTCGTGTCAGTGCGAGGCAGATCCTGCCGTCATTCCTTCATGATACCTCCGACCATTGGGAGCATATTTCGCTGGATGGTGTGCGGGAAGTTTGGGTGGCCGATCAGCTGATCTGGCAGGGTGGTGTCGAGATCTCGCCGCAGATTGACAGAATCTATCAGGCCCAAACGCCCTATGTGGGGGACGCCCCCGCCGTGGGCCGGGTGCTCAACGCCTTACGGTTCGACACCTGCGGCAGCTATACGCTGGAGCTGCACACCTCCTCCGCACCTTACCGCCTGACGCTGAATTTCTCCGTCCCCCAGACTTCCGGTAAAATGGGAGACTCTGAAAAGGGCCTTTATCAGGACATGGCGGCGGTGCTGGCAATCGTCGGCAATCTGGACGAAATAGAATGTGCGTTTCAGGATGAGAACAGCCAGCCCTGGTCCCGTGTGCTGACGGTGGAGGAATTGAACCAGGACCTGCCCCGGATCATCGCTGACTACAATGAGCGGTTTTCCCACGGCAAGCCCTGTCCCCTCTATGACGATGTGAAGGATTACGCCGGCTCCTGCGCCGATCTTGAGCAGTTGTATGATGCCATGTGGTGGGCTGGCGAAGGCGGGATCTACGCGGAAGCCGAATAAGTCAAAGCATCAGCGCCCACGGCTTTCGCCGTGGGCGCTGCCTATTTATCCCATCCGCAGGGTCGATCGAACGTCCGCGTCGAAATAGACCGTGGGATTCTGAGGAACACCGTCCTGCCGGACCTCAAAATGAAGGTGCGGACCGGTGGACCTTCCTGTGCTGCCCACGGCGGCGATTGGCGTCCCCGCCTTTACAGGATCACCCTCGTTCACATCCACCTTGCTGCACGCGGCGTACAGTGTGGTGAGTCCATCGCCGTGGTCGATCATCAGGTAATTCCCGCGTTCCGTGTCAAAGCCGGTCTCCGTCACGGTGCCGTCCGCCGCCGCCAGCACCGGGGTTCCCCGTTCGGCTGGAATGTCGATCCCATTGTGGACGGTTTTCCCCTGTCCGCCGGGATTCCATCTGGCTCCGAAGGGGTTGCTGAGGCTGATGGTATTGCTGCCCTCCACCGGCCATTGAAACCAGCGGCTCTCCTCTTCGCTGACGGCATAAATGCCGTAAACGTACGCCTCCTCGTCCCCGGCCAGCTGGGGCAGGACCGTCCATGTCCCGTTTTCATACCGATCCAGCCGCAGACGGCCGGTGGAGAGGGTGTAGGTCCGACTTTCTGTTTTGCCGTCCAGGAAGGTGGCCTCCACCGTCAGATGCGCTCCGTTAAAGGTGTCGATGCTGTCCCACGTATCCTGCTTCATGTCATCGCTCGCCGTTGGCAGCTCCTCCGGGGGCACCCAGAAGCCATAGCTGGCCGAAGAATCATAGTCCACGGTCACATCGCTGCCCAAAGCCGTCATGACATCAGCATTCATGGGGGCGCCCTCGTCTGCGCCATAGACACTGCACACCAGTTCCCCGTTCTCTTCCGCCTGCCAGAGTGCCTGCGCCTCATCATTAGACAAAGCCTTTCGGGTCTCGCTGCGGTACAGTCCGCCCCGGTCCACAGACAAAGTCACCTTTTGAAGATTTTCTCCGGTCACCTGAAACAGGCAGCCGGTAAAATACCCCTGCAGTGGGTCCCAGATCCCGGTGCCGTGCTCGCCCATGATGCCGACGGCGCGCCGTATCTGGCCGGCGACTCCCGTCATGTGAGCATATCACATTCCCTGGAGCAGGTGGCCGTAGCCATTGACCCTGTGCGCCGCATAGGCATAGACCTGGAGGATATGAGCCGTGCGGCGCAGATCGAGCGTGTGCTTCCGCGTGTGCTTTGCGACTCAGAGCTGGTGGCCTACGCCGGGCGTCCGCTCGATGCCTGGACGCAGAAAGAGGCGCTATACAAGATTGCCGGCAATCCTGCCGCAAACTGGCAGCGTGATTTGCCGCTCCCGCCGCGCGGGCTGGTGTTCACGGGCCGCGTCGGCGATTCAGTGCTTACTGTAGTGGCTTCAGACTGATGCGGGGAGCCGGAAAAACTCGGCCGCGTTGGCTGTGGTGATTTCAGCCAGCTTCTCGACGGACATCTCCAGCGCGTCGGCCACCGTCTGCGCGATGTAGGGCAGATATGCGCTCTCGTTGCGCCGCCCGCGCTTGGGTACGGGGGCGAGGTAGGGCGAGTCGGTCTCCAGCAGGATGCGCCCGCTGCCGATTTCGGGCAAAATCTCGCGCAGGCCGGAGTTCTTGAATGTCACGATGCCGTTGATGCCGAAGTAGAAGTCGCCCTCGGCGCGGATGGCCGCCACGTCGTCGGCCGAGCCGCCGAAGCTGTGGAACACGGCGCTGACGCCACGGTGGCCCTGCAGCACTTCGAGAGTGCGGTCGAGGCCTTCGCGGCAGTGTATTATCACCGGGAGCGACATTTCTTCGGCCAAAGCAAGCTGAGCGTCGAAGGCGAGCATCTGCTCCCGCTCGTATGTGCGGTCCCAATAGAGGTCGATACCCACTTCGCCTATGGCGCAGTAACCGCCGCGGCGCAGTTCGGCCTCTATTATATCGAGTGTGGCACGCCAGTCGGTGCCGAGCTCGGTAGGGTGCAGTCCCATGGCTGCCGCTGTAACTTCGGGGCGGAGCGCCCGCAGCGCCTTGAGGGGGCCGATGGACTCGCGGTCGACGTTGGGGAGTACCATCATATTCACGCCCGCGGCAACCGCACGGTCTACGGCATCGCAGCATCCGGCCATCGGGTCGGTGCAGCCGGCGGCAAAGGCGCGGTCGTAGAGGTGTGTATGGGTGTCGATCATCAGTGCGAACGTGTGGAAGCGTTTCTTGCCAGTTCTATGAGGAATCGGCGGGCATCGGCGTCCATCTCCACTCCGTCGAGAGCTTCTA
>ENA-ORNR01004173-ORNR01004173.1-human-gut-metagenome-genome-assembly--contig:-NODE-4173-length-10192-cov-2.887837_pt1 | contig 10192 bp, 6 predicted proteins | sample MGYA00242114_ERZ509020 | MGnify/ENA primary metagenome ERZ509020 (study PRJEB26280, sample SAMEA2338758) | human gut metagenome | biome: human gut; feature: human-associated habitat; material: faeces...
GCCCAGCGCAGCCACAGATCGCCGCTGCGGCGGGCGACGTTGTCCAGCACCTTGAGCGTATGGATAAAATTGTCCTTATGGGCATGCACGCCCCGCTTCTCGACGCCCTTGAGGTTGTGCATCTCCGGGAAAATCAGCTCCAGAAGCCCCGTCAGCTCCAGCAGTTCGAAGCCCATCGAGGGTACGGGCGAAAGGACGATCTTGTTGAGTTCCGCAGCGATGCGTTCGCGCGACACGATCCGGATGCGGTGCGCATTGCGGCGGATGGCGTCGAAGGTCTCGCCTTCGATCGTGAACCCCAACTGCGACGCGAAGCGCACGGCCCGCATCATGCGCAGCGGGTCGTCCGAGAAGGTAACGTCGGGATCGCACGGCGTGCGGATGACGCACTCTTCGAGGTCGTCCATGCCGTCGAACGGGTCTACCAGCTCGCCGAACGAACCGGCGTTGAGCGACCACGCCATGGCGTTGATCGTGAAGTCGCGGCGGCGCTGGTCGTCTTCGAGCGTCCCCGCCTCGACCTGCGGTTTGCGCGAATCCTGCGTATAGGACTCACGGCGGGCGCCCACGAACTCGACCTCGACGCCCTTGTGGCGGAGCATGGCCGTGCCGAAGGTCTTGAATACCGAGACCTTGGCGTGCAGTTCGCTGCCCAGCGCTTCGGCCAGCGCGATACCGCTGCCCACGACCACCACGTCGATGTCGGTCGAGGGGCGGCGCAGGAAATGGTCGCGCACGTAACCGCCTACGACGAAAGCCCTCACGCCCTGCTCTTCGGCCAGACGCGAGATTCGCCGGAATATGGGATTCGTCAGCGGCACGCGGCTACCTCACGAATTTTTCGATCACCGTCTTCCACGCCAGATAGCCCTCGCCCATCAGGTGCAGGCCGTCGTTGGTGTACTGCTTGTCGAGCATGCCCTTCTCATCGACCAGCGCGGAATAGACGTCGACATACATCACGTTCTTGCGCCCTTCGCAAAGCGTTTCGAGCAGCTTGTTGGTCTCGATGATCTCGGCGCCCTTCTTCCAGTGGTTCTTCGGCTTGGCCTTCGTATCCACGCCGTTTACGGGAAGGATGCTCTGCACGTAGATCTTCGTCCACGGCGACTCCTCGGCGAAACGGTCGAGCAGTTTTTCGACATTGGCGGCGACCTCTTCGGGCGCGATGCCGACAGCCAGATCGTTGGTGCCGATCATCAGGAACAGCTTTTTGGGATGGCCGTTGATGATCGGATCGAGCCGGTCGAGCAGCCAGCCGGAACGGTCGGCGCTGATGCCGCGGTTCTTGACATGGCGGTTGTTGAACAACTCGGCCCACTCGCCGCCGTCGGTGATGCTGTTGCCGAGGAAGACGATCGCCCCCTGTTGCAGTCCCTCTTCGTCGTGGGCCGCACGGCGGGTATCGTAGTAGGCGTTATGGAATTTTTGCGCCGAAGCGCCGGACGCCGCGAAAAGGGCGGCCAGAAACAATATGACGATGCGTTTCATAATCAGTCTTTTTTAATTACGCCGTCGATACCGGTCTTGACATACGACCACTGATCGGCTTTTTTCAGGTGAATCATATCGAACAGGAAATAACCGTCGCAGGCGTTGATGCAGGCGGCGACCGAAGCGGTGATGGCCCGGTTCTCCTCCTCCTGCGGCACCTTGTCCTCGGCATCCCAGTTTCCCACGTCGGGACCGCCTGCCACCATCGGGCAGGCCCCCATCGTACGCTCTTTGGCCAGCAGGCAGAATCCCTGCATGGTCCATTCGGTCGTGCCGTAAACGCGCGTCGGGGAGGCATAGGCACCGATGAGCATCTGGTCCATCAGGTCGGCATAGCCGTAGTTCATATATTTCTTGGTAGCCCACGAGAATTTGGACGAGGTATCGTAATTGGGGCTGGCCCAGTTGACACCCACGTCGTAATAGCTGGCATACCAGCCCCCGACGTATACGCCGAACTTGACCGACGGATTGACCGACTTGACGGCGGCGCGCGCCTTCTCCATAAAGTCGTGGATCACCTTCGCCCGGAATTCGAGCCACTGCTTCATATGCACGGGCACCGGCGAGGGTATGCCCGAAGTATGGCCGGCAGGCAGAATGTCGGCGGGGAAACCGGCAACCGACTGGCCGATATACTTCTCGAACTCCTTGCGCGTATAATTCGAGAAATCGCTGGTAAATCCGTCGAAGCGCCCCCTGTCGAGGAAGATTCCCGCCAGTCCGTCATAGGCCGCGAGGTCCCTGAGCATCGAACAGAGATACTCCTGCACTTCGGGCAATACCGGATTGAAGAACTTGGCGGACTGCGAGGTTGACATGATGTTCGTGATGCCGCCCGCCAGATTCAGATCGGTCGTCCACGCCCGCTTGGCCTCATCCCGGAAAACGACTCCGGCGCCGCCCAGCAAGGTCTGGTTGCCGCCCGTAAAGGTATTGATCGCGGCGTGAATGCGCAGGTCGAGCGACTTTCCGGCGTCGATAAACGCCTGCAGGTAGTCCCACGTGGCCGTACGTTCGACCTTGGAATATCCGCCCGGCAGCCATGCGCCGAGCCATTCCACCTGATCGACCACCGACGTACGGAAAAGCACGTCGCCGGTAGTAGGCCGCACATCGACCACGATATCGGTGAATCCGGCCTCCTTGGCCTTGGTCAGATCGCGCAGTATATTCTCCTTGCTGTTGGCGAAATCGGGGAAGTTGGCCGCGGCATCGACCCAGATGAAGCGGGGTTTCTCCACTCCCGGTTGCGGATCGGGATCCGGGTCGGGATCGGGCCACTCCCATTCGGGCTCCTTCGAATCCGAGCCGCACGAAACAGCCCCGTATCCCAGCGTCAGCGCCACCAAAGCCGCCGCAAACCATTTGATATTCTTTTTCATCTTCAAAATTATGTTTGTTTTAGGACCTGCATCCCCGGTCAGAGGGATGCAGGCAAAAGGGGTGTTACTTGTCGATACAGTCGAACTCCCAAGCGACCAGCGCATTGGTATTGGCGTCCGTATAGTAGAGATTCATCTTGTATCCGTCGGCCGATGCCGTCATCAGCACGTCGCCGGCCGCATTGACCACCGCCCCGGCAGGCTTGTATTCGTTCGATACGAAGACCTTCGACGGCGACGTGTCGCACGCACCCGTCATCTGATCGGGCGTCGTCACATCGAACATGTAGGCCTTGAACTCTCCGTAGGTGAAATGCGCGCCCTCATAAATCGCCGCATATTTGGCGTTATTGAACGTACATACATCCACACAGTTGTAGTTGGAGTTGGCACCCCATGTCGCAGTGGCGATCTTGTGGGTTACAGCGCCCGTCGCATCGACACGATACAGCGCATTGGCACTGTAGTAGGCAAGGAAGTAAGGATCGTCGGGATTGGCCGAATAAGCCTCCACGTCGGCGTGGCCGTTGCCGTTCCAGCCGGCGGTCGCCCCCGTAACCGAGATCATCTGCGGCTTGGCCGGCACGCCTCCGGTAATCACCCAGCGGAGGAACTTGCAAACGGCACCGTTCCACGTATAGATCACGGCCGTAACGATCGCATCGCCCTTCACGTTGCCCTGCACCGAAATGTGCTTGCCCATCGAAGCGCCCGTAGCGTTCGTATAGGAGAGCAGCTCGGCAGGCATTTCATCCGTCGATGCCGCCGCATAAACCTTGAATTCGGCATTGGGATTAGCCAAGTTCGCATAGAGGATGTTGCCCGCGTCGTCCGAGGTCATACCGCCGTCGGCCGCTACGCCCTTCATGTCGTGTGTACCCAAGAAATCACCTGTCGCGCGGTTGAACAGAAACTTGTCCGCACCGGTCGAAAGCACGAGCTTGTTGCCCGACGCCGCCAGCGAATAGATCTTACCGCCGGCATTGACGATTCCGAGTTTGTCGAGCGATACGTTCTGCCAAACCTCCGTCTCGCTGCCCGCACGCCAACCGTATTTGATCTTGGGCGGAATCTCCTTGCTCACGGAATAAACCCGCTTGGTCACGCCGTCATGCGCCGTAACCGTAAATTTCACGCCCTCGCCCTCGTAATTGGCCGCAACGGCGGGATCGGGCGAGATCGTGGCGTGGGGAGAAAGAATCACCTGCGCCGTCACCGACGAAAGGTCATCGACCGTAATGAGTGAAATCGTGTTACGGTCGTTATCGATCACACCCTGAATAGCAGGTTCGTCGGTGGCGAAAGAGATGATCTCGCATTTATCCGATTTCTTGATATTGCCCGTCACGCAGAAATTGCGCTTCGAACCGTCGACACGCGTCAGCGTAAACCAGTTTTCCTTCGTCAGATCCAATACCCCAAGCATCGGCGTGATGAAACAGTTGTCATCCAGATTAGCCGTGACGCGCATCTGGGTAATCGAAGTGGTATTCGACGAATTTTCGGGATAATAGTAAGGAACATCGATCACGATACGCTCCTGTCCCTCGGTCACCGCCGCGGTGAATTTTGCCAGCGGGTCGTTTTTATACTCCCCGGTAGCGAACTGCGCCGAGATGGTGTTCAGCCCCTGATCCACGACCGACGGGGTCAGCTCATCCGGCTCATGGCAGCCGCCTAAGCCGAGCAGAGCCGCCAATGCAAATAATTTAATGCTATTTTTCATGGTTTCGGTTTCTTTTAGAGATTATAACCACTCAGGGAACTGCTTGACGGCCGAATTGTTGCTCAGCTCGGTTTCAGGCAGCGGAATACGGTAAAGCTTCTCTTCGAAAAGGCGGTCCTTACGGTCGCAGTCGACGTAGGTATAAATAAACTCGGCACCCTGCTTTTCGATTTTGAGACCGTGTACGCGGCTGTTCTGACCGGAATAAGCCGTATGCGCGAGTTTCCAGCGGCGCATGTCCCAATAATGATGTCCTTCGCAGTAAAGCTCGATCTTCCGCTCCTGCCGGATCGCCGCCATCAGCGCCTCGCCGGACTTATTGGAGTAAGGCAGGCCTACGCGCTCCCGAATCTGGCGCAGGTCGTCGTTCGCACCGTCGGCGCCCAGCATGTAGCACGCTTCGGCATGATTCAGAATGACTTCGGCCAGACGAATGGCGATCCAAGGCTGCGTACAGGCTTTCGAATAGTCGGTATAACCTTCGTTCAGCATTTTGCGCAGATAATAACCCGTGGTCGTACGGCCGTTGAGCGCCGAACCGTCGTCGTAAACGGCATAGCCGTCTTTACCGCTCACATAAGGTTCGAGAGCACGGCCTTTCCATTCGCACCCGTTGTAAAGCACGGAAGCATGGAAACGGGGTTCCAATTGGGCATAAGGCGGCGTATCGGTCGTACCGGTCGTCGTATTGTGCCACGGCGTCCAGTCGGGATAACCGCCCGTCGTCGCCAGTTCGTACGATTCGACCATCTCCTGCGTCGGAGTGGCCCGTCCGCCCATGGTCGTATTGTCGCCGCCCGGCATAAAGAGCTTGTCCCAGCTATGGTTCGGGCCGCCGACCAGATAGTTGTATTCCAGAATCGACTCCGTATTACCGTCGCGCATCGAGGTAAACGCCTTGGCGTAATCGGCGGCCGTTTTGCCCGGCATCAACACATAACCGAGTTTGAATACCTCTTCGGCCGCGGTTTTGGCCGACTGCCAGCGTTTGGCATAGAGCATCGCGCGCGACAGCATCGCATACGCGGCACCGGAAGTAATGCGCCCCGCTTCGTTGTCCCATTTGGCCGGAAGGGTCTTGGCGGCATAGGAAAGGTCGCCTTCGACCATATTCCACCCCTCCTCCTCGGTCGAGAGGGCCTTATTCTCGGTAATCGCCAGCAAATCCTCGTTATAGAGAATCACCTCCGGAGTGCGCTTCAGCAACTGGAAATAGAGGAATCCGCGGAAGAACCGGGCCTCTGCCTCGAAACGCTTGTAAGTGTCGCCGTCGAAATTGCTTCCGTATTTTTTCAGTCCGTAAAGGAACTCGTTGACGCGACGGATACGAGTGTAGGTATCATCCCATGCTCCGAAATGGAAAGCGGCCGTCGATGCGGCAAGTCCGCCCTCGGCGAAAGCGATGATATTGGCAAACCCCACGTTCGTGCCCGGCGTGGCGGATCCGAACTTGAGCGTCTCGGTCAGGCCGTCCGTCAGGCCGACCTGACTGTCGCCGGTCTCAAACGCCCCGTACCGGGAGATGTAGGGATAAAACCCATTGACATACTGAGTCACATAATTGACGTCGCTCCATACGATCTTTTCCGACACCTTGTTGGTCGGACTCATGTCGAGCCAATCGTTACAGCCCGTCATGGCGACCGTAGCAGCCAGCAAAACGATATTTATGATTTTCTTTTTCATGATTTTGAATTTTGTCGGTTAGAACGAAACTTCGAGACCTCCCACAACCGTACGCTGCTGCGGATAGTAACCGTTGGTCACGCCCGGCCATTCGGGATCGACGCCTTCGGGCAGACCCGACCATGTGCAGAGGTTATTGCCCTCGATATAAACCTTCACCTTCTGGATGCGCAGTTTGTTGGTCCAGTTTTTGGGCAGCGTATAGCCCAGATGAACCGATTTCAGACGCAGATACTTTCCGTCGCGGTACCAGAACGACGAAGCATAGGAGTTGTTCGTGTTAGGCGGATTGAGCGACAGACGGGGATACTCCGCATTGGGATTTTCGGGCGTCCATGCCTTTTCTACGAGATAACGCGGCGAGTTGGCGCCGGCCTTGAACGGACGGGTGAAAATCGTATTGTCCTCATTCCAGTTGTAATAAGTACCCGTCAGCGAAACGTCGCAAACGGCAGCCCCGACAAACAGAATATCGAATTCAAGTCCTTTCCACGAAGCATTGAGATTGACACTGCCGTTGAACTGCGGACGCTGGCCGCGACCGAGATAGGCGCGGTCCTGATCGTACGTAATGGCGCCGTCGCCGTTGAGATCCTTGTATTTGATATCGCCCACACGGGGACGCGAGCCGGAGATCCACGGCGAATTGTCGATCTCCTCTTCGCTTTGGAACAGGCCGTCGGTCATAAAGCCCATCGTCATGTAGCGGCTCTTGCCGGTGCGCTTGGCGTAATCGGGCGTATTGGGGCTGTCCTGATAACGGAGCCAGCGATCTTTCGCCCAAGTCATATTGACGGTCACGCCATACTGGAAATCTTTGCCGATGTGATTACGATGAGTCAGTTTGACGTCGATACCCTTTACATCCTGCGCATTGTTATTTATGTAAGTGGGGTAATAGCCGCCCATCGAAGCGGGTTTTCCGGTGTTCGATCCCAGAATATCGAAAATATAGTTGTAGAAAGCATCGAACTCCACTCCGAGTTTTCCGCTCCACATCGCCAGATCGAAACCTACGTTGTAGGAATAATTACGCTCCCAAGTCAGAAGTTCGTTCGCGACCAGCGACGTCATGATACCGTTCTGCCCCACGCCGCCGAGAACGACGCTCGGTGCCGTACTGACATTGGAGAACGTGCTCAGGAAAGCATAGGCCGCCGAGCCGGAGTCGTCGCCCAAGGAACCGAACGATGCACGGAGTTTGAAGTTGTCGACCGCGTTGCGCAGGGGAGCGAAGAAGTTCTCCTCCGACATGCGCCATCCGAGCGATACCGAAGGGAAGAATCCCCAGCGGCGTCCCGAAACGTTGCCGATAAACTTATAAGACCCGTCATAACGTCCTGAGAATTCGAACAGATATTTATCGGCATAATTGTACTGTCCGCGGAAAACCAGTCCGACCTTACGCGAAGCGTCGCTGGAACCGCCTATCGGCTTATCTGCCGGAGTCGTCGCTTGGTCCAGTTCGGGCAGTTGCGGGAACGGAATGTCCTTACCCGAAGCCGAGAATTTATTGGTCTTGTAATCGCGGGTTTCGATCAGCGCCAACAGATCGACTTTGTGTTTCTCCGCAAAGGTATTTTTATAGCTGATGCTGGCCTGAGAGGTAATTCGGCGCCACTGCGAGAATCCTTCGGTCAGGTTATTGGTTTTCTTGCCGGTCGTGACGTTCGCATCGTTGCGCGGATCCGACGCCTTGGAATAAGTGATATCCTGACTGGTCGAATTCGGCGTGCTGGCCAACATGAGGAAGTAAGGCGTACTCAGGATTTTGGATGTCGTAGAGCTGCGGTCGTACGCACCCATAACCTTCAGGCTGAGACCCTTTACCCACGGAAGATCCCATTGCAGGGCAGCGTTGGTCTGTACGGCTACGGTCTGTGATTTCGAATAGCCCGACAGTTCGGTAGCGGCAATCGGATTGATCGTATTCCCGTAATTATTCTGGCTCGCGGTCGGAAGTCCGTCATAGGTCTTCGGCAGATAAGGATGCGCATAGGCGGCCTGCTCGGCAATCGAGAGCCACGGGGCCGTCGAAACGCTGGTGCCGGAAGTTCCTCCGGCAGGGAATCCGGGTTCCTTCCGATCTCCTATCTGACCTGCCACTCCAAACGTAAAGGTCAAACTCTTGGCAATCTTGGCTTCGATATTCGTACGCAGGTTGTAGCGGTCGTAATCGAAATTCTTGACATTACCGGTCTGATTCATATAGCCCAGCGAAGCGAAATAACTGATCCGGTCGCTGCCGCCCGTCGAAGTGACGCTGTGCTGCTGAATCGTACCGGTTCCGAAAATTTCGTCGATCCAGTTGGTGTTGCCCCAGCCGTTCGTGCCTTCGCGCATCATCTGTACATGCTTGGCCGTGAAGATCGGCTCCTGACCGTCGAGTTCGAGCGCCTTGTTGTACCAGTAAGCATAACCCGGACCGTCGAGGAATTCGGGATACGAGGTATTGAACGACGCACCGTAGGACCCCTTGTAAGTCAGATTCATCGCACCCTGTCTGCCCTTCTTGGTCGTTACGATCATCACACCGCCGGCTGCTTCGAGACCGTAAACCGCTACGGCGGCGCCGTCCTTCAGCAGCGATACCGACTCCACATCGTTGGGGTCGATGTCATTGATCGAACGCTGCACGCCGTCGACGATATAGAGAATACCCGACTTCGCGCCGCGAATGGTCATGCTGGCTTGGTCCTGACCGGGCTGTCCGGAATTCTGCACGGAGATAAGACCCGGCAGACGGCCGGCCAGGCAACGGTGGAGGTGAAAGTTTCGCAGCTTCCGATGGATACGGAGTTCGCACGTTTCCGTACCATGTATGAATACGAGAACGGCATGGTGATGTCGCCGAGCGGCAAGTATGCCGGCGGCTTCTATGCTACTCTGGACGAGGACGGTTCGCTGCTTTATCATGCCGTCGTCACCGAGGTCGAGACGGACAGGAAATACGAATTCGGCCCGTACCCGATATCGCTGTTCGAATTCGGATACCCGAACGCAATAACCGACCAGGGAACCATCGTTTTCAGCACCAAGACGGCCGGGAACTACGTCATCAATCTCGACGGTACCTATTATTAGCTTGCCACGCCGACAGGGATGAGTGCGCATCCGAGTGTGGCGAGTACCTCCGCGGACGGCAATGTTTGGGTCGGTTATGCCATGAAAAGCATGAACGACGGCCACGGTTCGCTCTACTGGCCGCTGAAATGGGTGGACGGTGAAGCGCAGGAGCTGAAGATGCCCGCCACGAGTTACAGGGGCGAAGAGTACACCAGCGCCCAGTTCCTGAACGGTGTGATGGCCCGCGGCATTTCGGCCAACGGCGAAATCATCTACGGTTCGACCTGGGATAACTTCGATTTCGGCATGGTTTATTGGGACAGGAGCGGGGAGCCTCATTTCGTGGGCGAAGATGTGCGTAAGGTAAAGCCTGTACAGCGGTCCGACGGTATGGGCGACTACTATGATTACAACCTCGTGGACGGTATCATCTGCTATGCGAGCGCGTCGCAGGTGAGCCCCAATGGCAAATGGCTCGCAGGTACCTATCGGAAGGAAGAGCTTGCTGACGATGAGATGTCCATTGAGGAGACCTATTATGCCGCTTTCTTCAATACCGAGACGGGGACTACTTATATTATAGATGAATACGGCCCTACGACAGCGTGCGGCGTTACGGATGACGGCGAAGGATTCGTCGGCATCGGCAGCTCGATGTGTACCAGCAGCATCGTGGTGGATGTAGAGACGGGCATCAAGCTCGGCACCGCTCAGGAATGGGTGTACGATACTTTCGGTATCTATGTTCCTGACTGCCGTCTCGAACTGTGCTGTGCAGGCAAGGAGGTGATAACGGGTGCGACGCAATCCAACAACCAGAGAGAACAATCCAGGC
>ENA-ORNR01004198-ORNR01004198.1-human-gut-metagenome-genome-assembly--contig:-NODE-4198-length-10142-cov-3.170616_pt1 | contig 10142 bp, 9 predicted proteins | sample MGYA00242114_ERZ509020 | MGnify/ENA primary metagenome ERZ509020 (study PRJEB26280, sample SAMEA2338758) | human gut metagenome | biome: human gut; feature: human-associated habitat; material: faeces...
GCCATAAACCATACTACAAAATACCATTCATCATAGCCATCTGCTTTTAGACGTGTTTTAAGAAATTTGTAGTCTGCATCACTGATTACATTTTCCAAGAAGTTCTTCTGTTGGACTTTTACGAATTTTACTTTCAGTTTCTCTTGCTTTGTAAATTCAAGATACTTGTTAATGCCTTGCAAACGTAGGTTTACGGTCTGGGGCTTAAAGTTCTCTACCAAATACCCTTTGTATGCCAAAAGGTTCTTTTTATTGACTTCCCCATAATGACTGAGAAAATACTGTACCGTCCATACATAAGAAGTAACGGTGTTCTTTGCCAAATTACTCTTGGCCAGATTGTCTTTGAATTTTGTTACCATACTACATTGAAATTAAAATGAATACAGTATCAATATAAAGAAGACGTATCGGGCATTATCAGAACTTGCCTAAAGGATGGTGTACTACAAGCATCAAAAATATTTGCGATAACATCAATGGATTATGGAAAGGAAAGAAAGATCCATTTATAAATGTTGGAGTTATACGCAATGCTAACTTTACCAAAGATTTTAAATTGGATTACTCCAATATAGAATATATTGATGTAGAACAACGTGCTTTCTCGCAACGTCATCTTAAAAATGGAGACCTCATTATAGAAAAGTCAGGTGGCAGTGACAATTATCCTGTTGGTAGGGCCATTCTATACGAGGGTAAGGACGAATTGTATTCATTTAGCAATTTTACAATGGTCCTAAGGATTAAGGATAAAAATATTATATCAAGCAAATTCTTGTATTATTTCTTATTGGATAAGTACAAGAAAGGCGTAATGAGGACTATGCAAACTCAAACAACAGGTTTGCATAATCTCATTCTTGACAAATATTTATCAATGGAACTTTGTATTCCCCCATATTCGGAACAAAAACGAATAATTGATGCAATAGAAGAACTATTTGATAAATTAGACGCAATAATGGAGAGCCTATAAACTCTCCATTATTGTATCAAGATACTTGAACGCAAGATATATTGCCTCGACTATCCTTTGTTGTTCTTTGTAAGGAGGAATTGGCACCTCTATTTCTTTGAACAGCTTCTTGTTCAAATGTGGAATTGCAGAGCCGACCTTATTTTCTCTCAGTGTCTTACGATGTAAGTTTATAACTTGCAGGACATAGTCTGTATTCATATCATCTTTTATAGACAGTCGCTTGAAAGTACTGCCTTGATAGCCCTCAATTGGAGTCCTGAAAACTTCTCCAGAATTTTCTCCGTCAACCAATATCAGAAGTGAATTTGCTGGTGTGAACTTACCTGCTGTTAGAGTTTTGGCATCACGCTCACCTCTCAAATATTTGACATCAAGATTTATTCTTTCTACACCTGTTTGCTTCTCCCCGTCGCTTAAAGAACACAGCATTCCCATGGGTGCAACACACCACGAACCAGGCATGTTCTGATAATGCCCGTTATCACAAGTGATTTCCGCATCAGGATTGATACGTTTAAGTAGTTCTGAAGCAGGCTCATCGGTTGGATCTTGTGGCACTAACTTTCCATGTATGGCAAGGTCGAGTATCTTACTTTTGGCTTGCTTTATCGTAGCTTGTAAATCTACCTTACCCTGCTCTATTTGGTCAATCAAAGCAAACCAACGTTTAATTTCACACACAATACGTTCTTGCTCTGCTAATGGAGGTATTGGAACCATTGTACCAACAATAATTTCTTTCGAAATATTTGGTTGAGCTCCACCACCGCCTTTTGCTATAAATTCATTTCTTTGAGATAATAGAAAATAGAACAAGTAGTCTTGAATAACTGCATCATATTGAATACAAGCACAACAAGCCTGGTTTGTTGTTGCAGGGAATGTAAGTATTCCTAATTTACCGATGGTAGCTCCATACATTGCTATAAGAACGCTTCCTTCTGGATTTAATTTTGCGGAAGAGTTCGCAACAGCCTCTTCTGTAATATTTTCAGGAATGCATGTAATCAAACCGTCATTCAAATCACCGGTCTTTAACCATGGAATATTTCCACCATAATAAGATTTATTTGAACGACTTGGGGTTCCTCCCGACTGCCATATACCTATATGACCTAATGTTGTCCACACCCACGAACTAGGCACCTCAAACGGCACGTTCTCATAATGGGGCGTATCAGAAGCACAATACTATACAAGCAAAGCACTTTTGTTTATTATCTCCTTCTTTTTGTGTTATTATCATTTTTCTTCTCTCCCCAAGGCATATCAGATGATGAGCCACCTCCGCCTGTTCCAACATGAGTTTGTGCAGGGCCACCAGAAAGCATCTCAAATGTGGTCCCGAGAAGCTGGGCCTGAACCTGGCTCACTTGCTCAAACGGTTCAAAGATTTCATTGACCAATTCATATTCGGTAAACTCACCATTCAGATATTTTTGTATAACAGGATTGTACCACTCAAAATACTTCGCATCCTCAAAGACCTCATTTCCCACCTTAGTTTGAATACGAAGGCTTGGTATGTTTGAATGGCGAGGCGACATGCGAATACCTGTGAGCATTGCACCCGATGACAGGCGGTATCGATGTGGATTGGCCTTTCTGTCAAGCGTCTCAATACGCTGCTTCTGCTTTTCTATGGTAGCTTCGTGAGCAATATTCTTTCGCTCGGCAACTTCAGCACGTTTGATAGCCTTGTCAATCTCCTCCATGTAACCATTGCGACATTTCGCTAGTTCTGCCTTATGTTGCTCCTTTAGTTGCAGCACTTCCTGTTCTAATTTAGCTATACGTTGCTGTAACTTTTCAATCAGCCTATCCTTGTCCAAGAGCTTTTTCTTTGCTTCGGCCAATTCTCCAGTACCGAAGAATGACAATATCTTTGAACGTCCTTCACGTGCCTTCTCAACTTCTGCTTGCAATCTCTCTATATCATCTTCGTATTTAAGCATCTGCTCACGATAGTATTGGCTGTTAGTCTTGTGTCGGGCAGTAGAACCCACGATACCACGTTGTAAACCGAATGGCTTCATTGCAACGGCATAGGTATTCTGATAGTGGAACAACTTTCCACGAGCCATCACGTCATCTGCGGATAATCGTGGTCCACTTTTGGTTGCATATTTCTTGTCACCCTCACGCTCCTTGCGTTTACGTTCAGTGGTCACGATGGGTATGATGGTAGCATGAAGGTGGGGTGTCTTCTCATCCATGTGCAGCACACACGATACAAGATTCTCCTCACCGAATGTATCTTTGAGCCATGATAGATTAGCCTTGGTCCATTGCTCAAGTTTACCTTCACGCTGAAGTTTCATCATCTGCTCATGTGTTCCAGCCAAGATGATACGTATAGCCTTGGTCTGATTCTTACCGACCTTTCGGTGTAAACCTGCATGGTCTATACGATACTGAATAGCCTCGGTTCTGTTAGCAACTCCTTGCGAAAATTTTATCAGTTCCCGATTCAGGTGTGTCCGCTTTGCATCGGCATTATCCGGCACGTATGTTTTACCCTTTGCATCCTTTCTCTCTATATGGCACGACATGCCACTATCACTGCCACAGCCCCGCTGGAGGTGGCATACTGCATATTGAATATCACTCATAATGTTTTTAAGTTTTGATTACGGGTATAAGGGATAATAAATTCCGTCAAGAGGAACTCGCATAATATCGGAGTCGAGAGGTGTACTTTCGCTTATGGGCTTTTTCTGTTGCCACTCATTGAGGTGAAGGATAAGAAAATGCCCTAATAAGCTACGGAATTTTATAAATCCCTTATACCACCTATCTGCGTTTGTTCATATATCAAGCTAAAACATTCAGTTCTTTCATACGTAAGTATTCTTCGTAAGTAATTGCATTGCGCCTACTATTTTCTGCCTCCTTTTCTCTTTCTTCTTGTTCCTTACGCTCGTGCGCTCTAGCTCTTTCGTTGATGAACATTTTTAGACTTCCAAGTATTACGTGAGGGTCAAAGTAACTGTAAAAGTGTAGATAGTGCGTTGATTTGAACCGGAAGAAGAACAACAACAGTTCGTCGATTTTAAGCCAATGGTAATCGTTGGTTATAATGGTAGCCAGTGTCCGCATTTGGCTTTTATCGATATCCTGCTTAAGTCCACAAAATAGACTCGCATCTAGCAGTTGTGGGATAAGCCATGCTTCTGGGATATTGGTGCCATAAGCCTGTCTGACGATGGATAGTGTCGGAGAGTCACCAAAATAGCACAAGTTCGAGTCGTTGCAAATATTGAGTTGTTTGTTTGGTGAATTTGCTAACAAAAAAGATTCACATGTACCATAGGTGTCAAGAACCTTTTGAACTGCAGGCAACTTACATGGGTTGGTTATCTGCAATGAGTTCTTGCATGAGTTCCATTGCTTCGATTTTTGTATTTTCTCCTCTGTTTCTATTTGATGTAGTACTGATGATATTTGTTTCATTGATGTCCTTTTTTATTGGTTCAGTTACCCATGTTTTTTGGATCAAGAAATTCATAAAGTTTTTCCTGAATCTGGCTTCGCGAGATTGAATGTATTGAGGTACATAGGCAAATATGGCTTCTTTGTCAGTCTCGGGAAGGTTGTTCCACATGCCCCTTAGGATTTCGGTATCTCCAACAGGCTTTCCGTACATGACCCAAATCTTATCAAAGGTATATTTGCTTTCATTTCTCACGATTGAACATTTGGCCTCATTGATGATTACATCTTTAGAATCATCATTAGAGTTATTATTATATAGGCATGGAGGGGCATTCGTTTGTATGCCATTGTATGCAGTCGCATCCGAATGTATACGAGAAGGAGAAGTCGCTGCCACTAGGTTTACATTATCGTCGGAATTCTTTGTGGAATTTTTCTTATAACGGGATTCTGCATTTCGTTTATTCCTTTCACACGTTTCCGCATAGTTTTCTTTGTTTCGGTCTATTTGCACCTGGTACATTGCGAATAACCCCTGCATTGTGTCTTCAGAGAAATCAGGTAAACTCCCATCATAGCCATATTGCAAAATCGCTTTGAATAGTTGACCAGCCTTTTCATCAGACAAGCAATTGATAGCAAATCTATTGTCCAAATGAAGGATGATACTTGAGATGTTCTTTTTAGCCATATTCTTTCCCTACTTTTATAATATCCTTTTGCCTAATTTGGCCGCTTTTGCCAATGCGAGAGCTTTCTCTGCATCGATTATGATTTTTCGCCCAATTTGTGTTATAGCGTCATCTATGACACCACTTTTCTTTATACGATTGGCGGTAGGAACACTGCATCCAAACACCTGTGCAATTCCTTCTATGCCATAATAATTCTTTTGTTGCAGAATCGTTGGTGAGGGGTTGTTGTTTGATGCACAATTCTTGATAAGAAAGGTGAGTTCTTCACCAGTCATCATTGCTATCGGTTTTTGAAGCAACTGATTGTAGTCAATGTTGTTAGTCATAAAATCTCCTTTTGTTTAAAATTTAAATCATAGGTTGTTGATAAAACCTCTAATAGTCTCTATGAAATCGATTTCGAGAGCAAATGTAGTTGGATTAAAGAAGGAGATTGGTCGGATTATTTATACCTTAATAAAACCGATTGTTTTTTATAGATTTCAGTTGTCGTAGAAATAAAAAAGGGTAATCAGAAAGTTCCAATTACCCTGCTTGCTTGAAAATAGATTCTAGGAGATATTCCTGAATATGGTTGTCCATTCGTCAACGATTTCTTTGGCTCGAATAAAACTTTTACCCTTTTGAGGATGCCTTAAAGAAAACACTTTCAATTCTCCAAAGCGTTTTTGAGGGACATCTATCCCATATTTTTTACCCGAGAATTGTTCAATTGCCCGATGAAAGGAGGTGTATTTCAAATTTGCATTAATCTTATTGGCATTGATTAGTGCTCTCAACAAATAAGCCAATGCGATAGGTTCGGTATGCTTGAGGAGAAATTGCCTGATGGCAGTCTTTAATGCTTCCTTATCCCCAATTAATAATTCATCAATTGCTAATATCGATTTCTTGATGCCACGATTTCCCTTTGAACTCCGTAAAGCAAAGGCTATTTCTTTCCAAAGTTCAGAATCACAATTTTCTGATTCATCTTCCCATGATTGCTTCGTCTCTTTTCCGAATTCCATACTATTGGGGACAATATAGCCAATGCATGTACGAATCATCAATAAATCTTCTTGGTCGATATTTTCAGTAGTTGCAATTTTGTCTAAAATATGTATGATACGTGTAAGTCCGTAATCAAAGACTACGAAGTAATACATACAATAGATAAGTGGATTCTTATTTTCTATAATCTGTTTTCTCAAATTAGACAAGAATCCTATTGCTAATTCGGAAGCTGATTGCAGGATATTTAAGCAATCGGCGACTAGTTCTTTGCATATTTTTGTAGAGTTGATTTTTGTGTATCCCTCAATATTATTTTTTGCGAAGTCCGCAATATATGATTTTGTTGATAATGGCAAATGCGCCCAAATTTGATCTTGGAATTCTGTTATAGGCTTAGAGGAAAAAGGATTTGTTTGGTACTCTTCTTCTGAGGGAATACATTCTTCTACTAAAAGGAACAAATCATATAAAATGGATAGGTCACCATGTGATATATTGTCAATTCGTTCTATGAAGATGGCGTACTCATTTTCATGTTCAGCCTTCCATGAACGGATTATCATATCGATCTTCTCCTTCTGGGCTTTAATGTCGGAAGAGAGGAATAGTGTATTAAAATCAAGCATGCTGTTCCTTTTTATGGGTTATACATTCTTCATTTTTGAAAGCAACAAATTCAGTTCTTCAATGCTAAGGCTGGATAATTGTGCAATCAATTCGTCTCGATTCGTTGTTTGTGGAGTTAAATTCAATAGCTTAGAATTGTACTCCATTTGTTTTTCTAGGGGATAGTGCTCTATGTATATTTGCGTGATGCTATGGTCGGTAACGGCATGTCCCATACTTTCAGAAATATAATCTAACTCCACTCCAGCATTGCGTAGGTTCGTCGCAAAAGAATGTCGGCACCAGGTTCCTGATGGGGAAATAGATTCATCCCAATGTAATACTTCCAAACAAATCTTTCGTACTCGGTCTTTGATATTGGAGTTTTCTTGTGACGTATGCTTTCTTCGTTCCTCTTCCGAAGTGCTTCCCTTTAGAATATCGGGAAAGACAAAGCCATCTCTGTTAGGTTTTGCTGCAATTTCATCCAATATGTATTTCAATGGCTCAATAATAGGAATAATAACCTCAGAACCATCCTGGCTTCTACCTGCTGTTTTCTTACGGTTGAATCGAAAGGCTTTGCCTTGATTCTGATAATAGTAGGCATCGTAAGTTAATCGGCCTGCATCAGCAAGGTTAAAACCATTACATAGATATTGTGCCAAGAATAATCCTAAAGAATAATGTGCTTTCTGTCTATACTCTTCAGGCCAGTGAGTAGGGTATTCTTTTGATTCAAATAGTCTATAGAGTTCAGTCATTTGACCAACATTCAAATAGTTTTGTCTGCGCTTGGCACTTTTAGGAATACTGACTAATCCTTTTTCTTTCTTGTTTGAAAAAGGATATGGGACGTCTTTCAGATAGCCTTCTCTAAGACATCTGTTCCATACAGCACGGCAAGCTCGCAGATAAATTCCGGCAGTGGTATCACTTATCTTTCCGATGATTTTACCATCCTTGTCTTTGATACCATTATGCATGCCTTCTTTCCACTTTTGTATCTCGGCTGCACTGATATTGAAACCAGTAATTGAATTCTCTCCCAAAATCTTTTTGAATGACTTCAAAGCACATTCATAACTTTCAGATGTGGTAAAACGAATACCATTATCGTTCGTTTTTAGTTCATGGATGATAGTGTTCCAAATCTCAAAAAAGGAATTGTCTTTTGTGTGGTTTGTAATATCAGACTTACCAGTAGTGACTGCTGAACGTACCATCTCAAATGTGAGGAATCCTCCTTTATTGAGATTTTCCAATAAGACTTTGAATTTGGGAACGAATGTGTATTTCCATTCTTTTTGTATACGGTAGTTCTCGGAATTACTTTTGGAAGCATTACATATATCAGAAAAACGTTTTTCAGAATAAGAACCTCCTACAGGATAATAGAAAAACTTTCTATCAATGGTGAAACGAATAGATAAAGGATACTCTGTAACATTCTTCTTGTTTGTGCGAGTGTCAAGAACCATAGAGACGCTACATGTGCGTTCCTTGAAAATTGAGAGTGATTTGGTTAATTTTGCCATTTGAATTTAGATTTGTATTTAACATGACCTCTAAATTCAGTAGCTTTATGATGTGAGGCCGACATACACAAAACACCACACATAACAACGATTCTCCTAAAAAAGGAGCAGTTATTGTTATATGCAGCGGTGCAATCTCGTCCTCTCCTGTCGCTGAATGGTAACCGGGCTTCTGCTAATCGGTCTCAACCCCTGAAGTGACTCACTCGTAAAGTTTAAATTAGAATACCCTCCGACTAGCATTCCCCTTACGCTTCGATCCACGGAAATACGGCAGAAGCTGCTAAGAAAATGGCTGAGATCCTGGAGCAGAAAGGACAGAAAGTGTCGGTGTTTGATCTGAGCAGGGACGATATGGCAGAGGCCATAGAAGATGCGTTCCGCTATGACAAACTGATCCTGGCAGCCGCTACTTATGATGCGGCACTGTTCCCGCCAATGGAAGATTTTCTGTATCATCTTAAGATTAAAAACTATCAGAAGCGAAAGATCGGTTTCATCGAAAATGGAAGCTGGGCGCCTATGGCTGCAAAGCAGATGAAAGCTTATGCAGAGAACTTCAAACAATGTGAAGTGGTAGAACCGGTGGTTACGATTCGCTCTACGATGAAAGACGACACCGTTGCAACGATGAATAAACTGGCGGATGCGATACTCGCCTAAGGAAAGGTTAAAATTGGAATGATGAAGAATTGGACACATAGAATAAAAATAATTGTGGGATGTATGCTGCTTTTACTGGCAGTGGGAATGAGTTTCCCGGTAACGGCCCGGGCAGCACAAGATTTTATAGTAGGTTTTGATGCAGAATTTCCGCCATATGGATATATGGACAATGGTGAATATGTAGGATTTGACCTGGATCTGGCACAGGGGGTTTGCCAGCGGAGAGGATGGAATCTGATCAAAAGACCTATTAACTGGGATGCGAAAGATGCAGAGTTGTCATCAGGAACAATTTCCTGTATCTGGAACGGTTTTACCATGAATGGCCGTGAGAATGATTATACATGGTCCGAAGCCTATGTGGACAATTCACAGGTGGTACTCGTAAAAAAAGGTTCTTCCATTCATTCCTTGTCGGATCTTGCAGGAAAGATTCTGGTTGTACAGACAGATTCCTCTGCTCTGGCAGCCTTGACAGGAGAGGATGCCACCGAGGAAAATAAAAAACTGCGGGCGTCATTAGGTGAACTGCAGCAGGTAAAAGATTACAATACAGCCATTATGAATCTGGAAAGCGGCATGGTAGATGCCATTGCGCTGGATATCGGTGTGGCTAATTATCAGTTAGAAGGGAAAGAAGATAAACTGGAAATGCTTTCAGAGCGTTTATCTTCAGAAAATTATGGAATAGGTTTTAAAAAAGGAAATACAAAACTGAGAGATGAAGTGCAGACTACTTTAAATGAAATGGTAGAAGACGGTACATTTGCCCAGATCGCAGCAAAATGGAAACTGACAGATAGTGTCTGTCTGAAACCTTCAGGAGCAGAGAGTGCGTCGGCAGCTGCCGTAACGGCAACGGGCTCAGGAGTATCAGAGACAACAGGAGGTTCTGGATCTTCCACCAGTATCTGGAAGACAATAGGACAGTTAGGCGAAGGTATGGGTGCCTCTCTGGCGATCTTTATGTTGACTTTGTTATTCTCACTGCCACTGGGATTACTGCTTTGTGTTCTCAGAATGTCCCGTTTCCGTATTTTGCAGTGGATTGCCAGGATTTATATATCCATCATGAGAGGAACACCGTTGATGCTGCAGCTTTTGGTTGTGCTGTTTGCACCATATTATGTGTTTGGAATCCCACTTTCCTTTTCCTATCGTTTTTATGCGGTGATTATTGGATTCTCACTGAACTATGCAGCGTACTTTGCAGAAATCTACCGC
>ENA-ORNR01004204-ORNR01004204.1-human-gut-metagenome-genome-assembly--contig:-NODE-4204-length-10130-cov-6.201390_pt1 | contig 10130 bp, 5 predicted proteins | sample MGYA00242114_ERZ509020 | MGnify/ENA primary metagenome ERZ509020 (study PRJEB26280, sample SAMEA2338758) | human gut metagenome | biome: human gut; feature: human-associated habitat; material: faeces...
AAAAAGGACGCAGGATTTTACTCCCACGCCCCTAAACTTATCTGGCTTTATCTTCTCTGACTTTTGGCAGCTCCTTCCCTGCCGTTTCCTGCTTTGCCTCCGATGTTTTTCTTGCCTCAAAAGCATCTGCATTATACTTGTACTCCTGTGGTTCAGCTACCATCGGTGAGTAGATGATCTCTCTTTCTGTATCCGGTGCTTTCTGTTCCTTATCCTTTGTCTGCTCCATACGCTTTTCCTTATCAAACTGCACATTCATAGCCAGATTATCCAGCTTATCAATCGAGGCATCCAGCTGCAGCTCCATTGATACAAGCAGTTTTTTCACTGCTTTCATAGGGGCAAGTACCGCCTTTGTGAAAGGGTGTTTCTGTTCCTTCTGCGAATAATCCACCTCCGGCTTATCTGCAAAGGTATGGAACGCATTGTTTATGGTCTGACCAGCTTCACGGAGTCCCTTTGCAAGAAGTGCTGTCCTTGCAATATCCCTGTCTGTAGATACAATCATATCTTTTACCGCTGTTCTGACATTGAGAAGTCTTTTCTTGATTCCTACAAATTCTGTCACCCTGTAAAGTGCCGCTCTTCCCTTTTCCTTTGCTTCATCAACTATGCTTTTTGCTGTAGATTTGACCTGTGCTTTCACTTCCAATACCTGCGACTTTATCTGCTCACATCTGGTATTAAGTCGCTCCTGTGCTTCCGACAATGCCTTTTTAGCATTATTGACAAGTGTATCTTCCTGCATTTCTTTGATCTGATTCTGCATATTGGTGAGTTCTTCCGTCATGGAATCAATCTTTTTCTCCAGTCCATCCACATAGCTGCATATCTCAAATACATCGTTTGCCTGCTCTTTCATGGCATTTTTCTTTAATAAGTCGAGAAGTTCTCTTATGACCTCCTCATTGGTAAGTGTTTTTCCTGCTTCCATATCCATTCTGTTTCCTCCATTCTGTAAATGGGGCAGCCTTGGCCGCCCCTGTACTCTGATTATTGATTATCGAAAGGGTGTTGCCTCTTTGTCCTTCTCTTTATCGGGATTGCCATGATGTTTCTCGGCACTCTCCCTCGCCTTTTCGTTGCTCTTATCCTTTGCTTTCTCATATTCCGAGATAATCTCATTATAGAGTTTTTCCCTGAAATCCTTTGTGACCGGATAGCAGACATCCTGGTAGATAGGCTTTCCCTGCTCATCCACCTGCTTTGTCTTATAAGATGGCATTGATACAAAGATTTTCTCTTTTCCCTGCACGATATTGATGTTATTTACGATGAAACTGTTTTCAAAGTAAATACGGGCAAGTCCTTTGATGTTACTGCCTTCCCTCTCATAAGGTGTCACAGTTACGGAAAACTCAGGCATTTCCTGTGTTCTGTCCTGCTTCTGTGTCTCCTCTTTCTCCGGTTCCTTGATTCTTGCATAGGCATCAAGGATATTGGTATAGAGTTCCTCACGAAACTCTGCTGTGATAGGATTGCACACATCCTTATAGATCACACCATTGCTTTCATCACGCTCATTGGAGCGGTATCTAGGCATTGATACAAAAAGCTCTCCCTTGTCCTTATTCTCAAGGATTGCAATATTGGTAATCTTAAATGAATCACCGAATACCACTGTTGCAAATCCTTTGATATTGCTGCCCTCTTTTGCCCTTACTTCGTTTACCTTAATTGAATACTTCATATGCTATTCCTCGCTTTCTTTTTGTTCTTTGTTTTGCTCCGGTATGATAAGCTCACACCAAAGCTGTTCTATCTGTTCACAAGACAATCTGCCATTTAACCAGTTGCCAAGTGTAACGACCATTCCGTCCTGCTCATAGTAGAGCCACTCCTGTGTTTCAATGTTCCCCTCATACACGATGGTCACATCAAAATCAGGCATAAATAATCCTTCCTCTGCATCCCATACACAGGCTATTCCCTGTCTGAGTGTCAGATTCAGGCTTTCGACATACACAGACCAGCCGCTTACGACTATCTGAAAGTCATCATCAATCTCTGCAATATCGTCCTGAGTGTCGATCAGCTCCTCCATTTCCGATACTGCTTCTTCTATCTCCCCCAGTCGGTATCTCTTATTCATCTGCCGCCTCCTTATATCTGCACCTGACAACAAAACGCATTGTTCCCTGTCCCGGCATTCAGCATTTCACTTCCGGTTTCTTCCATTACCGGGTATCTGATATCTATTCCCGGTATCTCAATAATGCCGATGATACTGCCTTCTTTAAGAATGGCTTTCTCCTCTTTACTAACGGTGGTTTGCTCTTTCTCAACCTCTGACCTTTCATCCTGCTTCTCCTCCAATGTCTGCTCAAATTCATTTATGAGCTGGTTCGTGTTTCTCTCTCCGGTTGTACACCAGAAAAAAGGGACTGCCATAATGGCAATCCCTGCTGTAATCAGTAGTCCTGCGACCACTTTCCTTATGCTCATAGAGTTTCACTCCTATCTTTTCCTGTTTCTGTCTGGCATATAGATTCCCTTATCCTCTGCAACAATACCCGCATTTTCTATTCTGTCCTCAGACTTTTCTTCGTCCAGTCCGCCAAGATCTGCGTCCATAGCTTTTGCATTCTCAAGGTCAAGCTGGGCATTTAATTCATACTGCCTTGCAAGTTTTTCTTCCAGTTCTGCACTATATGCAAACGGCTTGTCATACTCCGCCTTTGAAGCCTCAAGATCATTTTGGTACTGTTCAATCTTCTTTTCCAGAAAATCAACATTTTCGTGAAGTCCGTTGAACAGGTTCTCCAGCTTTACCATACTTCCCACCGGACTTGTGGAAAGTTCTGCCTTGTATTCCGTCTTTCCACGAAGCACCATATAGTTGATACTGAGGAAATTCTTTTCCACCAAAAGCTCAAAGCCGTGGAACTTACCGACTGGAGTGGTTTCGCCTGTCTTACATTTGCTGATTGCTTCAAGCATTACGGTTCCACCATCCACTCGCTCTGTATAAGTTGCATTGCCTATGGTAATGGCAAAATCCGGGTTATCAATCAATTCCTTATCCCTTGCCTTTATATCCTCCCTTACATTGGCAAGTTTTTCTGTCGCAGTTTTGATGAGTTTTGGATATTTGATCATAAAATTATCCTGCAATCCGTATCTCTGATTATCATAAGACGCCTTTAAGAGCTTTAATCTCTGGACATCATTGTCAACCTCCATCTTTTCCCTGATTAAAGGGTTGCCTGTAGCAACCGCCTTAATCTCCGCATAAGAAAGTGTTGCCTCATCAATGTCCTCACAGCTTCGGCTCACTGCCTTGCTTGTCATAACCTGACTGATGAAACGCTGCTTGTTTTCCACAAGTGACCAGTTGTATGCATCAAAGGTTTGTTTTGTAACATATCGGTAGATTGCCACCTCATCGTTTTTATTTCCCTGTCGGATACCTCTGCCTTCCCTCTGTTCAATGGAAGAAGGCTTCCACGGGCAATCGACATGGTGCATTGCAACAAGGTGTGTCTGTACATTAACTCCGGTTCCGCACTTATCTGTCGAACCGATAAGGACTTTTTTCTTACCTGTCCTCATTTCCTTAAAGAGTGCATCCCTCTGTGCGTCTGTTTTTGCATCGTGAATAAATGCTATCTCCTCCGCAGGGATACCATATTGGATAAGTGACTCCTTCAGATAATCATAAATCGTAAAGTCCTTGTCCGGTCCCGGTGTTCCAATATCCGAAAAAATAAGCTGACAGCCTATATGACCATCAGCATTTCCTTTTACATATTCTTTCCAGACATTTTCCGCTACCTTATTGAGCTTTCCGTCCGGGTTGTTCGGTGCGTCCTTATCAATCAGTCTTGCGTCTGTTCCAAGAAGTCTTGCTTCGTGCGTAATCTTTAAGAAGTTGTCAACACTTGGATCAACACCCCCGCCCCTTATCCTTTCTGCCCTTACAACAAATTCTTCCATTACCTGCTTCACATACCAGTCCGGCTCCGACTCCACGATGATAGGCTTGCCGCCACGCAGAGCTGGCACATCAAGGTCAAGCATATCCGCTGTCTGCACATCGGCAACCTCACGGAAGATGTTCATAAGCTCCGGCAGATTGGTAAACTTATTGAACCTGCTCTTGAAACGGAAACCACTGCCCTCAACCGTAAGCTCCAGTGCCGTTGTTACTTCTCCAAAGTTAGCCGCCCACGAGTCGAAATGATGAATTCCCATCTCCTCAAGTGCCGATTTCTGCAAATAAAGCTGCATAACATACATCTCACACATCGTGTTGCTTATCGGTGTTCCGGTAGCAAATACAATGCCCCTGCCATCATTTATCTCTGATAAATACTGGCATTTAAGCTGCATATCCGTTGACTTTTTAGCCCCACTACTGCTGATTCCCGACACATTATTCATCTTTGAAAATGTGGCGAGGTTCTTAAAATTGTGTGCTTCGTCTACCATAATAGAGTCAACACCCAGCTCCTCAAAGGTAATGAGGTCATCTTTCCTGCTCTCATCGGTCAGGGATTTAAGCTGTTCCTCCAGCTTTTTCTTCTGGCTTTCCATCTGCTTTACGGTCCAGCGTTCCCCGTTCCGCTCCTTCATATCATCAATCGCATAGGTGATCTCATTTATCTGTTCATTAAGCATTCGCTCCTTTCTCTCTGCCGAAATTGGAATTTTTTCAAATTGCGAGTGCGACATAATGATGCAGTCATAATCGCCTGTCGCAATCCTTGATACAAACTGCTTTCTTCGGCTCTTTTCAAAATCACGCTCCGTTGCAACCAAGATGTTTGCTGACGGGTAAAGCCTTAAAAATTCACTTGCTGTCTGCCCGATAAGCGGCTTTGGCACTACCATAATTGTCTTATTGGAAAGTCCGAGTCTTTTCTGTTCCATACACGCAGCCATCATTTCAAACGACTTTCCGGCTCCGACGCAGTGGGCAAGCAGGGTATTTCCTCCCATAAGGATTCGTGCCACCGCATTTTTCTGGTGCGGTTTTAATTCAATCTCAGGGTTCATTCCCGGAAATTGCAAATGGCTTCCGTCATACTCACGCAGGCGGATATTATTGAAGGTTTCATTATAATATTCCACATACTTCTGTCGGCGTTCCGGTTCTGCAAACAGCCATTCCTTGAACTTCTCCTTGATCATATTCTGCTTTTCCCTTGCAAGCATTGTCTCATTCTTATTGACTTCATAATGGTACTTGCCATCACCGTCATCAATCCTGTCCCTGACAGTGACCGTTTTTAAGTTCAGGGTATCCTCAAAAATAGAATAAGCATCCATCCGGCTTGTACCATAGGTTTTCGTTGCCGCCACGGAATGTTTATCCATACTTTTGTTCTCAATGAACCATTCCATACTCATTTTATTCAAGTGTACCTGAATACCGGAATTATAATACTCTGTTCTGATTGCCCTTGCCCTCTTTGGTGTATTAAGCAGCTCATAGATAAACTGCTCATAATCAAGCGGCTCAATCCATGTCGTACCAATCTTTACATCAATATCCGAGGCTTCAATCCATTCCGGCTGAACTTTCTCTAAGGCTGCGGCATTGGCGGCAAATCTTTCTGCCTGTGGATCGTCGGTATCAGCCGCCATTGCCTTTGCAACACGCAGCTTATCCCTTACATTGCCTGACAGATATTCATCTGCTGTCTCCCAGCCTGCGTCCGGGTTATTTTCATTGTAACGGTCAGGATTAAGAAATATAATTCCATCAAGTTCCTTTATGAGAGTATCCCTGTCTGCTTCATAAATGGAGAGCATATAAGGAATATTTACATATCCAAACTCATTGACCGATACATTAAGAGCCTCAACTGCAGTTTCTACCCTGTCCACCACGGACTTTGCTTTAATCGTCTGCTTATAAAACATATCAGCCTTCTTCACCTCCCCGTCCTCATTTACTTCTTCAAGACTGCAAAGAAGCGGATAATCGCTGTCATCCCTGAACGCTGTACGGTTTGCTTTGGAAGTGATTGCTCCATACTTTCCAACGAATTTATCATATTTTACATTCAAAAGCTGCTGTTTGTCTGCAAGCTCCTCATCACTACAGCCCTCCATCTGGATATCAATCAGCTCTCTTGTTATCTGTCTGATTTCATCAAGGCTCTTAATACGCCCCTCCGCTGTCGGTGATACTTTCTGCCTTACCATCTCTGAATTTTCCCTGTAGTAAAGTTTTCCTTCAAAGAATGTGTAAGTATAATTTCTGACATCCGGATCAGCGGGAATGACTTCCTCTGTCTGTTCCTCATTATCTGCCAGTCTCTCAAAATCTGTCATCTGTGCTTTGATGTTACTGATTGCCTTATTGAGTGCTTCATACAGATTGAAGTTCTCATCATTATTCACACAGACGGTATATTTGCTGTCCTGTCCGAACATCCTTGTATCATACTGCATTGTACCAAGCATCATCTCCGGGTGCTCTGCAAAATAGGAATTGACTGCTATGCCATCACCTGTGACACCAAGATGTACCCAGTCAGGCTCTATATCAATTTTTCGCTCTCTTTTCTGTAAAAAAAGAATGTCCGCAGTCACCTCAGTTCCTGCATTATCCTTAAATGCAGTATTCGGAAGTCGGATTGCTCCCACAAGTTCTGCCCTCTCAGCCAGATACTTTCGTATAGTCGGATTGCTCTTATCCAGTGTTCCCTTTGTGGTAATCACTGCAACCATACCTCCCGGTCTTGCCTGATCGAGTGCTTTTGCCAGAAAATAATCGTGAATACGGAAGTTATACTTGTTGTACTTTGGATCGAATATCTTATAATCTCCAAATGGCACATTTCCCATAACAACATCAAAGAAGTTATCCGGATATGTGGTGTTTTCAAATCCTGTAATACTGATATTGGCATTCTGGTAAAGCTGTTTTGCAATCCTTCCTGATATGCTGTCCAGCTCCACTCCATACAGCTTACTTTGCTGCATTGGTGCTGGCATACTTCCGAAGAAATTGCCGATACCCATAGAAGGCTCCAAGACATTGCCGCCTTTAAAGCCAAACTGCACAAGTGCTGAGTTAATACACATTGCAATCTCAGGTGAAGTATAAAAGGCATTATTTACGGTTGCTCTTGCGGCACTGTATTCCTCATCGGAAAGAAGTTCTTTCAGTTCTGCATATTCTCTGGTCCACCCTGCATTATTCTCATCAAATGCCTGTGACAACCCGCCCCAGCCGACAAACTTTGATAAAACCGTCTGCTCCTCCTGTGTTGCAAGTCTGTTTTCTGCTTCAATCTGCTTTAGTGTACAGATTGCATCAATGTTCCACTGGTATCTGGTCTTTACACCGCCCTTTTCTGTTTCCCACAGGTTATAATGGAAATTGAGTTTTGTCTGGTCTTGTGTTTTTTCTTTTCCACGCAGACCTTCCGCTGGCGGTAATACTTCCTGTGCAGGTGTTTCAGGGGCAGCCTCCTGTGGTTCGGTATCCTTCTGTGGAATATCTGCCGATACATTCTTATCCTCATCAGAAATTATACGACCATCCGTGTCAATCTTGGTATTCAAGCCATATGCAATCGCCCGTTCTCTGGTTTTAAGACGGCTTTCTCTCACACTGTCCTCAATATCAAAGAACTTGCGGTAAACAGGATTCATCTTTTCCCTGTCAATCTTATTTTTTATGGTCTGATAGATTGCCTTCTGGTCCTCTCCACAGTAAAATGGCTGTTTTACCATATAGGATAAGATTTCATATACCTCACGCCATGATACGGTATCCCCTGCCCTCTCTCCATTTCTGTTTTTGTAGCTTACTTTCACATCTGCACTGCTTAAAGTGTATTCTGTGAGTCCATACTGATTATTGCAATATGCCTTTCTCTCACCCTGAACATTTCCCATCGCTATCTCACAGATCAGTTCCAGCTTATTCGGCATAAATGCAAAATCCGATTGCACCACATCCATAAGGAAAGCACGGAATGGTGTGTAACAGCTACATTCTGACACAAGTATCTCAATGGCATCTCTTAAATCTTTATCCATTGCAGCTACACGGTCAGCATAATCAATCGGCTTGATATACCGTAACTCAGCCGCCTTTCTGTTTACAGCATAACTGTCAGGCTCATCAGGAATAGCATAATCATCAATTTCTGATTTTTCCTCCTGCGTATCAACTTCACGGTACTCTGCGTCAATGACTTCATCATCTTCACGAAGTCCGTCCATTGCAAGCTCATCAATACGAGGTGTCTCCGACTGGTATTCTCCGGTAAGGATAAGTACACCGATTTCCTTTTCGACATTCTTCCACGAAACGTATCCTTCTACTTCTCCATCTTCATCTTTCCATTGGATACGAAGTCCCGAACCGTGAAATGTGTCATACCCGTGCAAGCCCAGACCGTCAAGCGGCCAGCTTGCACCACCCTGACCATATTCTGCCTTGATACGCTTTGCTCTGGTTCCTGCGTCTATCTCTGTCTGATAGATTTCACACACCCTGCCTTTTCTACCGACGGAATTCAAATACGAAGTCATTGAAAGTGCGAAAAAACAGTATACGATCGTAAGTTCCCTGCTGAACCGTCCGGATGTTACGACAATTTATGTCTGCACCGACTCCGGACGCGAAGGAGAGTACATTTACCGTCTGGTGGATCAGATGGCCGCGGTGCCGGATACCAAGGCAAAGTTTCGTGTATGGATCGACTCACAGACAGAGGACGAGATCCTGCGTGGAATCCGCGAGGCAAAGCCATTATCCGATTATGATAATCTGAGCGCTTCCGCGTATCTGCGTGCCAAAGAAGATTATTTGATGGGTATAAACTTTTCGCGCGTATTATCACTGAAATATGGACGTCCCGTAATGGATTACCTTAACACCGGTAAGTGGTCTGCCATTTCAGTCGGTCGTGTCATGACTTGTGTTCTTGGAATGGTAGTTCGAAGGGAACGTGAGATTAGAGAGTTTGTGAAGACTCCATTTTATCGTATTTTGATGAAATGTAATCTGGAAGGGAAACAATTTGAAGGTGAATGGCGTGCGGTTGAAGGCAGCCAGTTTTACCAATCACCGAAACTTTATAAGGAAAATGGGTTCAAAAACCGTGAAGATGCCGAACAGCTTTGCAAAACCTTAACCTATGATCCTTTACAGGTGATCATTCAAAAAGTAGAACGCAAAAAAGAACGCAAAAATCCACCCTTGCTCTTTAATTTAGCGGAATTACAAAACACATGTTCCAAATTATTTAAGATCAGTCCGGATGAAACACTAAAAATTGTACAAGAGTTATATGAACGTAAGCTTGTTACATATCCCCGTACGGATGCACGAGTACTTTCTACTGCTGTAGCCAAAGAGATATACAAAAATATCGGTGGTTTACAAAATTATTCCCTGATTGCTCCCTATGCTGCAAAGATCATGGAGCAAAAAGCCTATGCCGGGATTGCCAAAAGTCGTTATGTAAACGATAAGCAGATTACGGACCATTATGCAATCATTCCAACCGGACAGGGGTTAAATGCACTTGGCAGCTTAAGTGTGACAAGTCAACGAGTATACGAAGTGATCGTCCGCCGATTTCTCTGTATCTTTTATCCGTCTGCAGAATATCTAAAGATCGGGGTGACTGCAAAACGTGATACAGAAACATTTTTTGCAAATTTTAAGATTTTAGTCAAACAAGGTTATTTGGAACTTGCGACTGCATCTTTTGCTAAGAAAAATATGTCCACTAACGCATCTGTTTCCAAAAACAGTGAGAATTCTATGGAAACTGTCACTTTTGACGAGAATCTGATCACGTCAATCCAAAATCTAAAAAAAGGAATGGCACTTCCGGTGGAAGAATTCTTTATTAAAGAAGGAGAAACATCTCCACCAAAGCGCTATAACTCAGGTTCGATCATTTTGGCTATGGAAAATGCAGGACAACTGATTGAAGAAGAGGAACTGCGAGCACAGATAAAGGGAAGCGGAATCGGCACCAGTGCCACACGTGCCGAGATCTTAAGCAAACTAGTCAAGATCAAATATCTGAAATTAAATAAAAAAACACAGATAATCACACCAACACTTCTTGGTGAGATGGTATATGATGTAGTATTTGCATCTATTCATGCACTTTTGAATCCTGAATTGACGGCAAGCTGGGAGCTTG
>ENA-ORNR01004224-ORNR01004224.1-human-gut-metagenome-genome-assembly--contig:-NODE-4224-length-10082-cov-9.096440_pt1 | contig 10082 bp, 6 predicted proteins | sample MGYA00242114_ERZ509020 | MGnify/ENA primary metagenome ERZ509020 (study PRJEB26280, sample SAMEA2338758) | human gut metagenome | biome: human gut; feature: human-associated habitat; material: faeces...
TAATTCTTATAATTTTTATAAATCTTATAAATCTTATAAATCTTATAAGAATTATAAATCTTATAAATAAAAATATAAATAAAAAAATGAATCTTGTAGAAGTTAATTATGCCCAAACGGGCGAATCCAGCAACACAAACGCTTTAGGCATGCGCCAGATGCAAGCTATGGTCTATGACCAACGCAACCGCCAATATCTGCTCGTCAAAGCGCCGCCGGCATCCGGCAAAAGTCGTGCTATGATGTTCGTGGCTCTCGATAAGCTCGCCAATCAGGGCGTCCGCAAAGTCATTGTGTCGGTGCCTCAGCAAAATATCGGTCGCTCGTTCAAAGACACGCCGCTGAAGAAATTCGGCTTCTTCACCGACTGGGCAGTGGCTCCCTACTGGAATCTCTGTCAGGCCGCCGGCAGCGATACCTCGAAGAAAGACAAGTTGCGCGAGTTTCTCGACCATCCCACAGCCACCAAACTCGTCTGCACCCACGCCACACTGCTCAATGCCCTCAACGGCGTCGACGCCCGCAAACTCGACAACGTATTCTTTGGCATAGATGAGTTCCATCATGGGTCAGCCAGCGAAGATAATCGTCTCGGCGTACTTATCCGCCGGCTTATCAACGAAACCTCGGCACATATCCTGGCCATGACAGGCACATATTTCCGAGGCGATGCCGTGCCGGTGATGCGCCCGGAAGAGGAGGTCAAGTTTCAGCCTACCATCAACTACAACTATTATCAGCAGCTCAACGGCTATAAGTACCTGAAAAGTCTCGGGTTAGGCTATCACTTCTTCAAGGGCAACTACCTCACGGCCATCCCCGAGGTGCTCGACACCACCAAGAAGACGCTTATCCATATACCGGTGCCTAACTCCAAAACCGGCGCCTTTATGAACAAGCATGACCAGGTGGCCGAGATTATCAACTGCATAGGCGAGATTGTGGACAAAGACTACGCCAATAATCTCTATAGGGTGAAGACCCCCGACGGCCGCATACTCACCGTCGGCGATTTGGTGGAAGACAACACCGACCGCCGTGAAGCTCTGCAAGCCTATCTGCAGCGGATGAACAGCCGCGAGTCGCTCGACATACTCATAGCCTTGGGCACAGCCAAAGAGGGCTTCGACTGGGAATGGTGCGAACAGTGCATCACCGTAGGCATCCGCTCGTCGCTGCAGGAGGTTGTTCAGATAATCGGTCGTTGCACCCGCGACTGCGAAGGAAAGACACATGCTCAGTTCACCAACCTCATACCATGCCCTGACGCCGCGCAGGATGACGTGTCGATGGCCGTAAACGACTTTCTTAAAGCCATTTCGGCATCGTTGCTCATGGAGCAGGTTATGGCGCCGAAATGGAATTTCAAGACCAAAACAGACGATGAAGAGAAGCCCGAAAAACCGAAAGAAGACCCTAACGAAAGCCATGTAATAGAGGTGAAAGGACTGCCCCCGCTCACCGACCGCGCCAAAGCCATTGTAGACAACGACCTCGACACCCTGGTGGCTACCACCCTTTCCGACCATAAAATTCGCGAAGCCATTATGGGCGGCGATATGGCCGAGATGATTACAGAAGTCTATATTCCCAAGGTAATCCGCGACAAATATCCAGGTCTGACAGATGAAGAGGTTGACAACGTGACCCAATACACCATCCTCACCTTTGCCGCACAAGGCGAAGAGGTGAAGACCGACGATTCGGGCAACCGGTTTATCAAGTTGGCCAACAAGTTTATCAACCTCGATGATTTAACCATCAACCTCATCAGCGAAATCAACCCCTTCCAGCGTGCCTACGAGGTCATCTCCAAGTCGCTGACGCCCGAAACGCTGCGCACCATACAATATGCCATCGAAGAGAAGCAATGCGAAAAGATTAGCGACGAAGAGGCCATATTGCTTTTCAAAAAGTATCTGCCCAAATGGCGCGCAGAGCATCCCGGCAAGGTGGCTCCCGAGCTTACCGACTCCGACCCCACGGCACGACGCATAGCAATGGCCATAGAGCGCATCAGGCAGCTGAAACGCAACAAACTCGCCAAGGAATCATGATTGACTGGAACAAAGAGTTAGAGGAGATTTTCAAAGACCCGTTGTTTGATGACGTAACGGCTCCCCGCAAGCCACAGACATCAAGCGACAGACTGATTGACGGTTTTCTTGAAGTGTGCGATTTTGTGCGCATTTACGGCTATAAACCCACCAAAGAGAACAATCCTACCCTCTTCAACAAGCTCAACGGCATTCTGAAGAGCGAAGAGAGGATAGAGCGCTGCCGTCCGTATGACGACTGCGGAATCCTGCCGCCAAAGGGTATAGCGAATGAGTCTCAGCCCGAGTATGCGCCCCGTGAGCTGACCGAAGAGGAACAGTTGGAGCAGATAATGAACGACCCGCTGTTTGACGATATTGACAACGGCGATGATTTGGGACTCTTCGACATTCCCGATTATATGCGCCAACGCCTCAAAGCCCGTAAAGAGGCCGAATATGTGGGTTCAACCCGTCCTTGCGAGGACTTCGACAAATATGAGCCTGGCTTCAAAGAGATTCATCAGGGACTGAAATCCGGGAAATATAAGCTGACAAAATTCTCTGTTAAGAACCTGCGGACAGGCGCATATTTCGTTGACAACGGCGTTTTGGGGTATCTTGCCGCCTTCGATGACGAGGGACCCAACAGACATGGCGATAGAGACGGAAGAACCCGTGTAATCTACGAAAATGGCTCTGAGTCGGACATCAAATACAAGACCATAGCCAAGAACCTTTCCGTTACCGGCTATTCGGTGGCAGACTGTTCGGAAATCACGGGTGAGAAATTCACACAGCTGCTCACCGTGGGCGAGAAAGACGTGGAGAGCGGCACAATCTATGTGTTGCGCTCAAAGTCGACTCTGCCGGAGATTGCGTCGCTGAAAAACCTGTATAAGATAGGCTTTACGGCCACATCGCTTGAGAGCCGGCTGGCCAACGCGCGCAATGAACCCACATATCTGTGTGCCGACGTGGAAGTGGTGGCCACATGGAAGGTCTACAACGTCAAGTCGTCGACTTTTGAGGCACTTATCCATAAACTTTTTGACTCCGTGCAGCTGCAGGTAACAGTAGACGGACACAAGCCGAAGGAGTGGTTTATTGTGCCGCTGAAGGTGATTGAAGAGGCGGTAAAGGCCATCGTGGCGGGGCTGCCGGTGGCATACGACAGCAACCTGCAGCAAATCATCTACCTGAAAGGGGCTTGCCGGGCAAAATAAAAAACTCAGGGTTTGTACAATTATGAGTTTTTCTCTACCTTTGTAGTGCTATGGCAGATTTAAACTTTACTCATCTTCATGTCCATTCGCAATATTCATTGCTCGATGGTCAGGCCTCCGTCAAAAGCCTTGTAAACCGTGCAGCCAAGTTAGGAATGCGCGGCCTGGCGCTTACCGACCACGGCAATATGTTCGGCATAAAGGACTTCTTCAACACCGTGAAGAAGGTAAATGCTGATTTGGACGACGACCATAAGCTGAAACCGATTTTAGGTTGCGAAATGTATGTGGCGCGTGAAGACCTTCACGACCGCAACGACAAGAACGACAAGGGGTATCACCTCATTGTCCTTGCAAAGAATGAAAAGGGTTATCACAACCTGGTTAAGCTGGTGAGTCAGGCATGGACAGAGGGTCATTATTATCATCCCCGCACCGACCGCAAAGCACTTGCCGAGCATCACGAGGGACTCATTGTACTCTCGGCCTGTCTGGGCGGTGAGCTGCCGCAGCATATCCTCAACGGCAATCTCAAACTGGCCGAAGAACGGATGCTCTGGTTCCGCTCTATCTTCGGCGACGATTACTACCTTGAGCTGCAGCGCCACAAAACGCTCAAGGAGAATGCCAACCGCGAGACGTTTGTGGAGCAGGAGAAGGTAAACAAGGTGCTTCTCGACTTCTCGCGCAAACACGGCATAAAAGTGGTGGCCACCAACGATGTCCATTTCACCGAGGAGAGCGACGCCGATGCTCACGACTGTCTGATATGCGTTTCCATGCAGCGCAATTACGCCGACCCCGACCGTATGCACTACACCAAGCAGGAGTGGTTTAAGTCGCAGCAGGAGATGGCTGACATCTTCAGCGACGTGCCGGAGGCTATTGCCAACACCATGGAAGTGCTCGATAAAGTAGAGACTTACAGCATTGACCACGCCCCCGTAATGCCGGTGTTCGACATCCCGGCGGAGTTCGGCACAGAGGCGGAATACCGCAGCCGCATAACCGAGCAGGAGCTCTTCGACGAGTTTACGCGCGACGAGAACGGCAATGTGGTGCTCAGCGAGGAGGATGCCCGCAAAAAGGTTGACAGATTGGGCGGTTACGACCGTCTCTACCGCATAAAGTTGGAGGCTGACTATCTGTCGAAGTTGGCCTGGGAAGGCGCTGCCACGCACTATCCCACACCTCTAAGCGATGAAGTGAAGGAGCGTATCACCTTCGAGCTGCACATAATGAAGACGATGGGTTTCCCCGGTTACTTCCTCATTGTGCAGGATTTTATCAACACAGGCCGCTATAAGTTGGGCGTCAGCATAGGTCCCGGTCGTGGCTCGGCCGCCGGCAGCGTGGTGGCGTATTGCTTAGGTATCACCAACATTGACCCGCTGAAGTATGACCTGCTGTTTGAACGTTTCCTGAACCCCGACCGCATCTCGTTGCCCGATATCGACGTGGATTTCGATGACGACGGCCGTTACCGGGTGCTCAACTACGTTACCGAGAAATATGGCGCCGATAAGGTGGCCCATATCATCACATACACCACCATGGCAACAAAACAGGTAATTAAGGATGTTGCCAAGGTGATGCAGCTCCCCCTGCAGGAGAGCAACCGTCTGGCCAAACTCGTGCCCGAACACTTGCCTGAGGTAAACGGGTCGGAGCCTAAAATCAACATCCCCAACTGCCTGAAATATGACCCGGCCATGAGAGCCGAGCTGCAGAACCCTAATCCCCTTGTGCCCAAGGTGCTCGACTTCTCCGAGCGTCTCGAAGGCAACAAGCGCAACACGGGTGTGCATGCCTGCGGCGTGATTATAGGCCGCGACCCGATAACCGACTGGGTGCCGGTGTCGACGGCCAAAGACCCCGATGGAAACACGGTAATCACCACTCAGTATGAAGGCTCTGTAATTGAGGAAACGGGCATGATAAAGATGGACTTCCTGGGCCTCCGCACCCTGAGTATCATCATGGACGCTCTGGAGAATATCCGTCAGACACGAGGTATAGAGCTCGACATTGAGAAGATTCCGCTCGACGATGCCAAGACTTTCGAGCTGTATTGCAACGGAAAGACCACGGCAACGTTCCAGTTTGAATCGGCGGGTATGCAGACGTCGCTGCGCGAGCTGCATCCCACCAAGTTTGAAGATTTGATAGCCATGAATGCCCTCTACCGTCCGGGTCCTATGGCTTACATTCCTCAGTTCATACGCCGCAAGCACAATGAGGAGCCTATTGTCTACGACATTCCCATCATGGAGAAATATCTGTCGGAGACCTACGGCATCACGGTATATCAGGAACAGGTGATGCTTCTGAGTCGTCTGCTGGCCAATTTCACCCGTGGCGAGAGCGATAAGCTGCGTAAGGCCATGGGTAAGAAGAAGATTGCCGAGATGGAGAAGCTGAAGGTGAAGTTCATGGCTCAGGGCCAGGAAAACGGCCACAAAAAGGAGGTGCTGGAGAAAATCTGGAGCGACTGGACGGAGTTCGCCAAATATGCCTTCAACAAGAGCCACGCAACCTGCTATTCGTGGGTAGCTTATCAAACGGCTTACCTCAAGGCCAACTATCCGGCCGAATATATGGCAGGTGTGCTGAGCCGAAACCTCGACAACCCGGTGAAGCTGAGGCTCTATATGGACGAATGTAGAGCCATGGGCATCACGGTTTTGGGACCCGACATCAATGAGTCGCTTGAGCGCTTCACGGTAAACAAAAACGGCGAGATTCGCTTTGGCTTGGGGGCCATAAAGGGCTTCGGGGCAAATGCCTCGGGAGTGATACTCAACGAGCGCAAAAAGAATGGCCCGTATAAATCCATCTACGACATGATGGAGCGTGTGGGCGGCGGTCCGGTAAACCGCAGCGCTCTGGAAAATCTGGCAAGAGCCGGCGCGCTCGACAATTTCGGTCTGCGCCGCGAGGCTTATCTCAGCGAAGACGGAAACTCCACTTTCGCCGACACGCTGATAAAATACGGGCAGCGTATGCAGGCTGACCACAACAATGCGCAGATTTCGCTGTTCGCCGACCTCGAGCCGATTGAGACCGCCCAGCCGCAGCCGCCTCACTTCACCCCGTGGAGCGAGCTGAAGATTCTGGAAGAGGAGAAAAAGGTGGTAACGATGTATCTGTCGGCTCATCCGCTCGACCGCTATTACATTGAACTGACCTACGGCTGCAACACTCCCTGCATTGAGCTGCGCGAGAAAAATACTCCCGGTGAGAAAATCACTTTCGGCGGCCTGGTAACCGGATTTGAGGTGAAGACCACGGCAAAAGGGAAACCCTACGGCGTTCTGTCGATGGAGGATTTCAGCGGCAATGCCACCGTTAGGCTCTTCGGGCGCAACTACGAGACTATTCATGCTTACGCTGTGCCGGGCAGCAACATACGCATCTCTGCCACCATGGTGGAACAGCCCTATCGTCCGGGCAATTACGACATTCAGATTGAGGCTGTGGAGACCCTTGAGGCTCTGGCTCCTAATGTGGCAAACGCTATAGACATCGTCATTCCGCCGGTAAAGAGCCAGACGCTGACAGGTCTGTTGGAAGAGAACATAATGTCGCGCGAGGAGGCCGTGAAAGCGGCTGAGAAGGCGGCCACTCCCCACGGAAAGGAGAAACCGCAGTACATTAAGCCTGTAGACCTCTATCTCACTTTCGCCGACATGGAACAGAACGTGAACATTCGCGTCCACTCGCGCAAAAAGTGTCTCCTCTCGCGCCATCTGCTCAACGCGCTCGACGATATGGAGATAAAATATTCCGTGCTGACAAAGTAATCAGCTTCGGCAAAAGGGAACTTAAACCTCAGTAAGACCGTTTAATAAAAAGCAAGCAGGCCTCAGAGCCCTCAAAGCAAGAAAAAGAAAACAAAAACATAAACAAGAAAAAAACACACAACCATTATGCTTGAGCATTTTAACGACGCTTCAGCCCGCGAAGCCATTCAGTCGGGCAAACCTGTGGTAATTGACTTCTGGGCAACCTGGTGCGGTCCCTGCATCAAACTCGGCCCGGTAATTGAGGAACTTGCCGAGAAATATGACGGCAAAGCCACAGTTGGCAAATTCAATGTAGACGAAGACGGCGACCTCTCCACAGAGTTCGGCATCCGCAACATACCCACCGTGCTCTTCTTCAAAGACGGAGAACTGAAAGAGCGCAGCGTAGGTCTGGTGAAGCTGGCCGATCTGGAGGCTAAGCTCGCCAAGATACTCTGATTATATGACGAAATTAAAGACAACAGCGGGATGGCTCGTCACGGGCCTCCTGCTGCTCTTTGCCTTTACGGCAAGAGCTTCGGAACGCGAGGTAACCATCACAGCCACCGACGGCACTACACTTGCAGGAACGCTTACCATACCCGACAAAGGGGTGAAGGGTAGCGTGGTCTTCATCAGCGGCAGCGGCGCCACCGACCGCAACGAGACGATAGGTCCGCTGAAACCCTTCCTGACCATCAGCAAAGCCGTTACCGACGCCGGTTATGCCACTCTGCGCCTCGATGACCGCGGCACAGGCGCCAGCAAAGGTGATGCCAAAACCACCGACCTCGACACGGAAGCCGCCGACATCAGCGCAGCGTTGGCCTGGATACGCACGCAGCCGGAACTGAAGAATCTGCCGGCAGGTGTGTTCGGACACAGCCAGGGCGGCGCCGTGGCGCTTATGCTCACCGACAAGCGGAAGAATTACACACGTCCGTCGTTCATCATCACATACGGCGCCCCCGCAATCAAAGGCACCGATATGATGCTGGCTCAGGTGGAAGCCATGATGAAAGGTCAAGAGCCTGTGTGGCAGCAGATGAAGCCGATACTCAGTCGGCGTTACGCCCTGGTAGCCAGCGACATACCGCAGCAGGAACTGATTGACAAGCTCACTGCCGACGTAATGGCTCAGATTCCCGAAGCCCAACGCAGCAACCCGGCGTTAAAGGCGCGGATAGACGCCGAAGTGGCTCAGATGAGCAGTATCCCCTACCGCTCGCTGCTGCGCTACGACCCCTCGCCACTGTATAAAGACCTCAACACACGGTGGATTGCCCTGTATGGAGAAAATGACCAGCAGGCGCCGCCCGATGCCAATATGCTTCCGTCGACAGTGCAGAACATTGCCTCATGGATTTTCATCCCCGGACTTAACCACATTGGTCAGGCCACGTCAAACGGTTCACCGGCGCTTTACACGACCCTGGGCAAAGACGTTGACAAATCCCTCACCGACGCCATTGTCTTCTGGCTCGATAATATCACCGGCAATCAATAAGAAATGCCTGAATAAGAGTGCAAAGAGATGTCAAATCTATAAAAAATGTTAAATATTTGGTGAATTGCCCCAATTTCTATAATTTAGCATACTAAAAAATTTGCACCCTGATTAAACCATAGCGCCCTATTAGTGGTCAAACAAATAAAGCGGAAACTAAAAATGAAAAGCAAGTACCTATTACTCACCATGTTGCTTGGAGTTGCAAGTATGGGTTTTGCCCAGGAGTATGACGACATCTATTACTCTGAAAGCAAAAGCCAGACTAAGACCCAAAAGAGCAAAAGGAGCGACAAACAGACCGGCTCCAATTACATTAAGGATATGTCGTCGGTGGATATAGATGCTTATAATCGCCGCGGAGAATCTTATTACGGCTCACCTGTCGATACCATCGGCGCAAAGGCAGCCGAGTCTCAGGATTATGTATATACGCAGCAGATTCAGCAATATTATAATCCTACTATTGTTGTAGACAATCAGGAACTTCTTGACGAGGTCATCAACGGCTCGTCGGGCAATGTAACGGTAATTTACACCGGCACAACGCCTTACCTGATTCCTTCCTACTGCCCTGTTCCTACTTCCGTACTGTTGGGCAATTCGCCCTGGCGCTGGTATTGGGGGTCTAACTGGATTGACTGGGCAAGCTGGGCAGATCCCTGGTTCAACCCCTGGTATGTGCTGAATTACGGCTATTACAACTGGGGCTGGAACATCGGCTGGGGATGGAGTCCTTACTATTACCCCTACCGCTATCCTGCCGGCTGGGGTTATGGCTGGGCATGGCGCAACCCCCGTAACTACTATGCACACCACTACCGGCCCAATATGCACGGCAACGGCTATGTAAGACCCGGTTGGGCCTCTAACACCCGCCCGAGCAATATGGCCACAGCCACACACCGGCCCAACATTCACCGTCCCGGAGGCACCGGCGGCGTTCGTCCCGGCTACACAGCCACCGTTCGTCCCGGCTACAGCGGCTCGGCACAGCGCTACCTGTGGTTCGTGCTGCCCTCGGCGGCCCTTACCATTCCGGCGTCGCTGGTGGAGTTTGCCATCGTGCGGCACATTTACAACAAGTTCAAGATCGACAACGGCGTGGTCTGACCGCCGGAGGAACTACGGATGAACCAAAACGAACGCAAGACCGTCATGCGGCGCATGGTGCTGCTGATCGCTGTGGCGGCACTGGTCATGGGCCTGTACGCCCTGCGGCTGATCTTTCTGCAGCTGGTCAATGGCGACGAGTACAAGTCCCAGGCCACCAACACGACGGACTATAACTTTACGGTCACCGCTGCCCGCGGCGACATCGTGGACAGCACCGGCAAGCGCATTGCCACCACGACCACCAGCTACAATGTGGTGCTCAACAAGCTGCAGATGGGTGACGAGGATCTGGACAGCCTGCTGCAGCGGTTGGTGGAGCTGTTTGAGAAAAACGGCGAAAGCTGGACCGATACCCTGCTCATCAGCCAGCCGGACGCGGCGGGCAACTATACCTTTACAGCCCGGGATGCCA
>ENA-ORNR01004227-ORNR01004227.1-human-gut-metagenome-genome-assembly--contig:-NODE-4227-length-10076-cov-2.635765_pt1 | contig 10076 bp, 6 predicted proteins | sample MGYA00242114_ERZ509020 | MGnify/ENA primary metagenome ERZ509020 (study PRJEB26280, sample SAMEA2338758) | human gut metagenome | biome: human gut; feature: human-associated habitat; material: faeces...
CGTGTCTTCGTTTTCACGCACATCAAACAATCTGTCGCAAAGCGATTTGTTGCCTGAAAAGTCTGTTATGGATTTTATAATTGCATCTATATTTCCGCTAAAACTTGACATATAACTCATAAATATTAAAAACAAATCATAAATATCTAACTATCAAAAATTTATTACTATTTCAAGAAAGATTTTCCAAACCGTTCATTTTTTTATAATTTTGTTCGATTAAAATAATAACAAAATATGCCCGTAAAAATACCTTCGTCATTACCGGCAGTCGAAATATTAAAGGCCGAAAATATATTTGTCATGGACGATTTGCGTGCTTCGACACAAGACATTCGTCCATTGAAGTTACTCATATTGAACCTCATGCCTTTAAAAATAGTTACCGAAACCGACCTATTACGCCTCATCTCCAACACGCCTTTACAAATCGAACTCGATTTCATGAGCGTTTCGGGACACATCTCCCGTAATACTCCACTCGAACATATCGATACATTTTATAAAGACTTCGACGAAATACGGGGTCAAAATTACGACGGCATGATTATCACAGGCGCTCCTGTCGAAAAATTACAATTCGAGGAGGTCGATTACTGGAACGAGTTAGTCGAGATTTTCGACTGGGCGCACAAACACGTTACCTCTACTCTCTATATTTGTTGGGCTGCTTTGGCCGGACTGTACCATTTTTACGGAATCCCCAAATACCCGTTGGATAAAAAACTTTTCGGAGTATTCGCCCATCATAAATACGACGAGCGAAATCCTATTTTCAGAGGATTCGACGACTTGTTTTACGTTCCTCACAGCCGATATTCCGAGGTACGCCGAGCCGATATCGAAAAGGATAAATCCCTGACAATCCTTTCCGAATCGGAGGATGCGGGAGTTTATATGGTCATGGCTCGTTGCGGCAGAGAGTTTTTCATCACGGGGCACTCCGAATATTCGGCTCTCACGCTCGACATCGAGTATCGCCGTGATCTGGCGAAAGGCCTCGACATTGCCCTTCCCCGAAATTACTATCCCGACAACAATCCCGATAACAATCCGATCGTCAACTGGCGAGGACATGCCAACCTGCTTTTCACGAATTGGCTGAACTATTTCGTATATCAACAAACGCCCTACAACCTGAACGATATACAATGAAAACCGTACGTCGCATAGAACTATTAGCCCCGGCGAAAAACGTCGAAATCGGGCAGCAAGCGATTCTCCACGGCGCCGATGCCGTGTATATCGGCGCGCCTCGTTTCGGGGCACGCTCCACCGCAGGCAACAGCATCGCCGATTTAGCCCGGCTCATCGACTTCGCCCATCGATTCGATGCCCGGGTGTACATCACATTGAATACCATTTTACGGGACGACGAACTGCGCGACGCCGAACGACTCATTCACGAATTATACAAAATAGAGTCCGATGCACTCATTGTCCAAGACATGGGTATCACCCGGCTCGACATTCCCCCCATAGCTCTGCACGCCAGCACCCAAGCCGACAACCGCACACCCGAGAAAGTAAAATTCCTCGAACAATGCGGATTTTCACAAGTCGTACTGGCCCGCGAACTTTCACTGGGGCAAATCAACGAGATAGCCCGATCGGTACAAGTCCCGCTCGAAGTTTTCGTGCATGGAGCCTTGTGCGTCAGTTACAGCGGACAATGCTACCTTAGCGAAGCGATGTGCGGACGCAGTGCCAACCGGGGCGAATGCGCCCAATACTGCCGGCTCCCCTATACCCTCATAGATGGGAAAGGCAATGTCATCGCCAAAGACAAGCACCTGCTCTCTCTTCGGGACCTCAATCAAAGCGACAGATTGGAGGAGCTTCTCGATGCGGGTGTATCGTCTTTCAAGATAGAGGGACGACTCAAAGACATGGCCTACGTAAAAAACTGTACGGCCTATTACAGGCAGGAACTCGACAAGATTTTCAAACGCCGTCCCGAATACCGTACAGCCTCGACCGGACACTCTTCGATAGAATTTACACCCCGGCTCGAAAAAAGTTTCAACCGAGGATTCACCCACTATTTTTTGGACGGAAGAACGCCCGAACCTATCGCCTCGCCCGACACCCCGAAATCTTTGGGTGAATACGTAGGAAAAGTCAAACAATCCGATAAAAACACATTTACGATCGCCGGACTCACTCCCATACACAACGGAGACGGGCTATGCTTCGCCAATAACAAAGGGGAATTCGAGGGTGTACGGGTAAATCGAGTGGAAGGGAACCGAATCTTCCCGGCCTCCCGAATCGAGATAACCCCTCACACGGTTCTGTATCGGAACTTCGATTTCGAGTTTGACAAACGACTCTCCCGTCCTTCCGCCGACAGAAGAATCGATGTAGAGATAACCCTCTATACCGTTCCCGGAGGATATGCCCTTTACATGAAAGACGAATGTGGCAATCACACGACCATACGGGAAGACGCACCCCACGAAACCGCCCGAACCCCTCAGCAAGAAACTCAAAAGAAGCAGCTCGGCAAATTGGGAACGACCGCCTACTCGGCCCTGAAAATAGACATCGACTGCCCGACAACTTCTTCATACCGGCCTCCGTACTTTCAAAACTCAGGCAAAAAGCGGTCGAATCCCTCGACCGTATCAGACGTATTGCCTACCGAACCGAAAAGCGACAAGAGGAAGACAAAACCGTATGTTATCCCCAGACAGAGCTATCTTACCTCGGCAACGTATCTAACCGACTTGCCGAACAATTCTATCGCGAACACGGGGTCACCCGCATAGACCCTGCCTTCGAAATAAAACCTTCGAAGGGAGTTCCCCTCATGTTCACCCGTCACTGTATCCGTCATATGCTGGGAATATGCAAAAAGACCCCCGCCGGCAGCAAATTTCCCGATCCCCTCACCCTATTGTATAAAGGACAAAAGTTCCAACTGCATTTCGACTGTAAGGCTTGTGAAATGACCTTATACAAAAAAGACTTTTTATAACTCAGCCCTATACATCGTTCAAAAAAGTGGCTATATTTGCAAAACCTTATCATTTCGATATATGACAAAATTCAACACCTATCTCGAAAGTAATGATTTCGACCGATTAAAGCGATTCTTCGAAGAACACGGGGAGCTACAACATTATCGAAAAGGTAATTTTTTTGCAAGACAAGGAGAGTATTCGTCCCAAGCCGCTCTAATCAAAGATGGCACATTCGCCTATACTCACATCGACAATGAAGGAAAGGAACATTACGTGGGGTTTGTCTTCCCCGACGAATTCGTGGCCGATTATACCTCTTTCATGCGACACTCGGCTTCACAGGTGAACATCATCGCATTGAAACCCTCGACGATATTTTCTGTAAACCGACAAGCATTGCACGATTTCTACAACACCGATATGGAAACCCTACGCTATAACTGCCTCATGGCTGAAAACCTTTACGAAATGGTTTATTCCCGCCTATTGGAAAGTTACTGCAAAACTCCCGAAGAGCGATATCGGAGACTGACAACCCGTTATCCCAAAATAGAACAAGAAATACCGCTGTGTAAAATAGCCTCTTTCTTAAACGTCACCCCCGAAACCATCAGCCATATCCGAAATAAAATAGTTAAAAATAGTTAATTTAAAAAAAGGGGGGGTAATTCTTGAATTCATTCAAGAATTTTCTTCTAAATACGTTCTTTTTTTGCAGAATATTTAATACTGCAAAACATGAAAAAGAGAACTTTGCTATTCCTATCGATTCTTGCGACAATCTCCTTTACTTCGACAGCAGAGAACCTACGCGAATCCATAGCGATCGTTCGACCCAATTTCAGTGAAAGTACCCAAACATTCCTTACCGATTTCAGCAAATCGTTACGTAAAGACGGATTCTATGCGGCAGCCGACATTTTGCAAAATTACGGGAAAGGGTCGTTCGGGACCGGATTTGCCTACCGGGATAAACGAGACGGTCGGTTATACATCATCACCAACCGTCATGTGGTAGAACAAGCCGAAACCGTCGATGTCGAATTTTCTTTACCGGGCAACAGTTCCAAAACATTCGCGACATGCCCCGTAGTGGGTGTGCACGATGACTTCGATGTCGCTTTCATCGCTCTGCCGGAAGAGGTCAATATTCCCACGCTCGATATAACAGACAAGAGCATAACCGACGGCACACCCGTATTCAGCGCCGGATTCCCCGCATTGGGAGACAAACCCTCTTGGCAGCTGGGGCAAGGAATCGTATCGAATGCCAGTGCCCAAATCAAATCTCTGACCAACGGAAAAGAACTGCCTTTGGTGCAACACACGGCACAAGTCGATGCCGGCAGTTCCGGCGGGCCCTTACTTATAAGAGATGAAAATGCAGCCGCAGGATTTGCCGTGGTAGGAATCAATACGTGGAAAGCATCCGACCGGGAAAATACCAATTTTGCTATTCCGGTACACGCCATCGACGATTTCCTGAAAAATTATTCCACCGATCCGCAATCCCTGCTTACCCGAACAGAAGTCACGAATAGAGCATCGGCCATGCTCAAAGCAGCCCAATCGTCCTATCAGGCAGTCATGCCATTCGTTTCATATCGGTATGTATCGAACATCTCGGCCAACACGTTTTATGATTTGGTCAATGCAGCCTCCGATGCTGCCACAGATGCCATGAAATCGTGCTTCGAGCAAGGGCAACCGTTGGAGGGTATCCGTATAGGATTGTCCGATATTATCTGTCGCCAGTTCTCCGGGAGAAACTATACTTTTTCGACCGTGGCCGATCTCGATTCCATCGGCAGAACCGCCGAGGCTATATATACCACAGGCAACAAAAACATCTCCACCCGATGGATCATGGAGCAAGGACGCTGGCGGTTGAGCGCTGCGGAAAATATCAAAGCCAGTCGAATCGAGCCTAACGGCATCTCAAAAAGTTACGGATTCGGCACATCGATCTATATAGGGCTCGTTTATCCTTTCAATAATGATGCGTTCGACATGTCGTACAACATAGCGTTCAAACGCACCATACTCACATTCATGACCTACGAAGTCACCGCCTCTCTTCTAAAAGTCAAAACCGAAAAGACAGAATGGGAAGGAGCTAATGAAATCGTAAAGCCCCATTCGCACAATGTCTTCGACCTCGATCTTAATATCGGCGGACAATTACCTGTCAAATGCGGCCCTATCTATCTCGTCCCATATGCCAAAATTTTAGGCGGGCTTTACTTCGGATCCGATTTAACCGGTATCGATTACGGATTCGGAACCGGTGTGGAAATAGCTTACAAGTTCGGTTATCAAAATTATGTATTCGCCAACATAGGTTATATAGGCAAACGCATGAAGCCCTTCGACGACGAAGAATTTCGCCTCAAATCGAAAACTCTTTCAGGACTGGCGTTCTCGATAGGAGTAAGTTTTTAACGAATCACTTTATCTAAAACACATACAATATGAAAAAGATTTTATGGCTATGTCCGCTAATGTTGCTGATGATGGCATTCATCGGCTGCGATGACAAAGAAAAAGACGATGACGAAAGTCTGGGTGGTCAATTATCAGAAACCACATGGGCAGCAGAAGTAAAAAAGTATCCGTTCCTCACCAATTTCCCGGAGTACGACGGTGAATTGGAAAACCACCGCTACGACGATACCTATGGAATATTACAATATATCATAATGGATTACAAATGTGAAGAATCGCTTAAAACCAAATATTGCGCCAAACTGACAGCTGCCGGATTCGTGGACGAAGACGGTTATGGGATTTATAAAAAGACAACCACAGAATACAAATTAGCAGCTATTATCTCGTACGGAGGAGGCACGTTGGCTCTTAGTTTAAGTGCAGAACCTATCCAATAGAGAAAGAGAAACGCACTCGATCGCTCTCGAAGCATGCGATAAAAAATCCGATTGAGGTATTTTCAATCGGACTTTTGCTATTTCTATTCCATGAACGAACGACCATCACGAAAAGGTCACCCCATCGCCCCGCTATTTCTCTCCCAAAACACACCGTCCCGGTAGCCCTGAATCGTCTTGTTCCCATCGGCAAGAAGCAGACGCTTCGCCGCCCATAGGCAATACTCTTCGTTAAGCTCTATGCCGCAAAAGTTCCGGTTCAACTTTTTCGCTACGACGGCTGCCGTCCCGCTCCCCATAAAAGGGTCGAAAACGACATCGCCCACCTCCGACGAAGCCAAAATTAATTTGGCATACAACTTCTCCGGCTTTTGTGTAGGATGGTCGGTATTCTCGGGCATAGACCAAAAAGGTATGCTTATATCGTCCCAAAAGTTCGAAGGATAAGTAGAACGAAAATTCCCCTGTTCCGTACACTCCCAGTCTTTCGGTTGTCCGTTCTCCCGATAAGGAGCAATTACCCGGCGTCTCATTTTCACAGCCTCGACGTCGAAATAATAATTCTTACGATCCTTCACGGCAAACCAAATATCCTCCATTCCGTTCTTCCAGTTATTCCTTGCTCCCCGACCTTTCTCTCTTTGCCAAGTTATTCGGTTAAGGATAGAGAGACCGGCTCTTTCAAGCACAGTTTGCAAAGCCGATGTGGATTTCCAATCGCCACAAAGATAGAGAGAACCGTCCGGCTTCAACTTTTCGCAAACTTTATAAAACCAAGTTTCGAGATAACCGATATAAGCCCCGTTATCCATAGCCTCGAACTTCATGCCATGGAAATCTTTCGTCAGATTATACGGTGGATCGATAATCGCCAAGTCGGCGAACCCGTTCGGGATTCGATCGATAATCGCCAACAAATCGGCATGTATTATTTTATTGAGTACATTTTCTCCCCGCTCGATATCCGATAAAGTCGAGACCAGATCCCTCAACTGTTCCACCTCCTCGCCCGTAACAGACAATGTTCTGTTTCTACCGGCACGTTTCCGTTCTTCCCCTCTCATACTATTCACTCGATATATTTTCCAAATGCGTTATCAAAATCCGGTAAATCGGATTCCGAGACAACAGTCGCGAATTTCCCAAAACGAAAAGCTGACGCCGAGCACGAGTCAACGCAACGTTTAATTTCCGGTCTATCAGTTGTCCCGACTCTTCCGTATAACTCGGCAACCACTCCAATTGCGACTCGTCGTTCACACAGAACGAGTAGATGATGCAATCGTTTTGAGAACCTTGAAACCGCTCCACCGTATCGACACGAATAGTATCGAATGCAGAAATACCGAATTTATCGAGTTCTTGGCGGATTCGAGCTATTTGATGTCTGTATGGAGTAATGATTCCCACCGACCGTTCGTCGAACTCCAACCCGTTACGTTCGTACAATCTATACAAAGCATTTACAATGGCAGCGGTTTTGCAAGCCTCCTCATTATTATATTTTTTCCCGGCACAAAGAGTCTTCGTCGGGAAAAAAGCCGTCCTCTTCGTCGCGATTACTCTTTCCCACTTATCATCGCCCATATTCGTAAAAGGCAGTAAAGATATTTGATGGGGGGCATTTCCATCGCGCAACGCCCCTTTATAAAAATAAGTATTGGCAAACGATGCAATATCGGGATGCATTCGCCATTGGCAATCGAGCATATCGGCAAAAGGAGAACCTTCGGGCAATCGCCGGTACAGCCGCTCGAATAAAGAAATACGACAATCGACAAACCCGGCCGAACGCAACCGTTCATCGGTGATAACAGACTCTTCCGCAGACTGCACGACAACGGCGGGCAACTGTTTATGGTCTCCTATCAAAATAAATTTACCTATGGCATCCCGTCCCGTAGGTGTCTTGGCAGATAACAGCCCTACGAGTTGAGGTTCCAATATCTGTGAAGCCTCATCGACAATAGCCACATCGAATCGTTTCAGATTAAAAAGCTCCATCTTCCCCGACAAAGAAGACAAGGTAGCCACAAACACACGGCAAGAGTGTATCGAACGGTTCGCCTCCTCCCTATTCCGACATTGCTTCATGCGCTCGGACAGCAAGTGAGAACGGTATGCGACATCACATGAAAGAGTCTGTCCTACCCGAATATAATCATCGACCTCACCTATCGTTTCCAACTTGTCGCAGATTTCGTCTACCGCACGGTTGGTAAAAGCCACCAATAAAATCTGGTACTCCGGAATAGCCAAAAACTCCCTCACCATATTCCGCAACGCCACCGAAGTTTTTCCTGTTCCCGGAGGCCCGACCAACAGAAAATAATCCTCGGCTTGCAGAGCTTTTAATAAAATACGGGATAAATCGGGACTGTCATATTCATAGGACAATCGACGAGACATATTTCGGACTGGCGACTCTCCCGCCTCGCCGACCAACAAACCTCTGCGATGCGGAGAGGCATCCAACATCGCATACAAACCTTTGTACTGTAACAAAAACGAAGAATCTACATAATCGTGTTCTACCGCATAACAAGAAGCTATCGGCAATGCCTCGGCATACGACTGGTTATCCCGTAATCTCAACACGACACGGTCGGCCGTCATAGAAGCGATCGTCGCCTTGAAAACTTGTCGGGTAGATACTCTATCGGCATCGGTATCGCACACATAGAACAAAACAATATCACCCAGTCTGAAATCGGGAGACGGTGTATTTCCCGGCAAAATAAATTCGACTTCGGGAACATCTTCCGCCGCACGGTTTCGAACCAACCGCAGTCCTGAGAACATATAGCCTTCCCTCTCTTTTTCGTCCCGAGTCATTCGCCACAAAGAAGCAACGCCGGATATTCCGCTACCCGAAGGATAGCCGATTTTCGACAAATAATGTTCTCGCGAAACAAACGCATAAAACCGATAGAAATATCGCAGAGCCAAATCGTTATCGTCTCGTCGCTCCAATCTCCTGCGGCCACAGTCTATCTCGGGACGAATATACCGCTCAGTAAACAGACTGGGCCGGGGAATGAGGTTATCGGCGGTCAGCCGACTTACCAACCATTCAGCCTGTACATATCCATATCGAGATATATCCCGTTCGACAGACACAATTTTATTCCTCAAATTCAAAAGTTTCTGCAATTCCATCGTCGATGTTTTCACCGGACGCAAGCAACCTTCCGGGTTCAAATTTCGAGAATATAACAAATAGAAATGCTGGTTTTCCAATTTTACACCAAGTACACTTTGTATCATCGACTGATACAAAGCACACTGAGCCCGATGCGGAAACGACACTTTCGACAAATCGTTTTCGGGATAAGGCGGGCGGCCGGCTTTCAACTCAATACCACAGAGGCCGTTTTCCACTTGTAAAAAATCGAGACGGCCCTGCAATCCCAAAGCCTCACAGATAAAAGAAGGTTCGACCATCGCTTTTCGGCGGTCTATTCCCAAAGCAGAAAAATCCGTACTCAGAATACGTTTCAATGTCTCGAATTGACTATGGAGATTCTGAAAAAATCTTCTATCTACCGACTTTGCCGAGATAAATTCTATCGGGTAACGAGCAAAAATTTTCGGCATTAAGGAATCGAAAGTTACACTCCGAAAATCTTTCGCCGTTATCAATTCATCAAAAATCAAATTAACGGCATTACCCAATAAAATAGAATCCGTTATCGTCTTGGGACGTATACGATTCCAAAAATAACGTTGCCAACACATTCCATATTCCTGCGCACACTCGGCTAACGCACTGGCATCAACCAAATAATCGGGTTCCAATATAAGAAAACGAGTAAGCAATCCGCCATCGACTATAATAACGTCTACCAAATTCAATTTTGAACCGGGTTCCAACAAGCACAAGGTTTCGTCGAATTCACTATTCACCCCGTCCCGATGAATCCACACCGGCATTTCCCCGAGTAAAGAGGGAGTCGCAACACGAACTCGCAATTCATTTTCTCCCGCACAGATTACCTCTGCGGTAATACGACGAAACGAATCGTGTGTATCCTCCTTTACTTCCGAGCTGTGCATCTCCTCCTTTATTCTTCTATATAATATTACCGATTTTTATTTCAGTACAAAAATACCCATTCGACCCCACCAGCCCAAATAAATACGATCTATTTTATCGTGAATTCTTTTGCGATAAAATAGGCTTAATCGATAATTAGCGGGGATTGTCCTTGTATATTCACACAGG
>ENA-ORNR01004229-ORNR01004229.1-human-gut-metagenome-genome-assembly--contig:-NODE-4229-length-10072-cov-3.346112_pt1 | contig 10072 bp, 7 predicted proteins | sample MGYA00242114_ERZ509020 | MGnify/ENA primary metagenome ERZ509020 (study PRJEB26280, sample SAMEA2338758) | human gut metagenome | biome: human gut; feature: human-associated habitat; material: faeces...
ATTTCATAATATGGTAAAAAATGGATCCATTTGTAGACATGTGCAATGGTAGATCTGTAATAATTACACATATTTTATTATGGTATTTTCGACAAGCTACCAATGTTGAAATAATTGCTGCAATATTCAATGAATATAAAATAATCACATCATTTCGTTGTAGCTTACTTCTTAATGATTTATAAAGAAAGAAATAGCATTCGATGAAATTTTTAATATAAGACCGAGGCTTGATTGATACATTTGGATATAATGAACACCAGGACTTATAAAATAGGCTATATTGAGAGTATAACTTCTTTGATACAACCTTGAATGAGTATGGAATTAATTCAATTCCACAATTGAAAAAACCCTTAATTAAAGATTCTTGATAGATATTTGCAGCTGGATCCGACATAGCATTCAATTGCTGCATCGTCGAGTCGTCAATAGAGTTAATATACGATCCAATTAAATAAAATGCCATAAATATTTATATGTGAAATCTTTGATAATATTGCAGCCGGCATGAAATAGCTCCGATAAAAAGACTAATAAGAAAAAACATCGGAACGCTAAACGATGGATTGAATATAAAACAATTCATGTTAGCTACTATAACAAAACAAATAAATGTAATAAAAGTTATCAAACCTAAATGATCATTATAATCAACTATGTTTTTATACATTTTCAACTTATATAGTATTATGATATATATAGTTAGATAAATAATCAATCCTATAAAACCTAATGAATGTAGAATCTGCAATATGTCCATATGCGCATCCATTCCAACTAAATGCGAGACCGAACTGAATCCTTTGCCTACTAATATGTCTTGTGTCGAATAATTACTAGATATATCAGTCCATATTTGAAAGTAAAGTGTATTCCTACCACTACCTCCGTCCTCACCGATACTTAGAAAACGATCTGATGTATTTGCAATAATATCCTTACTAAGCGGTGAAAATGAAAAAATAATAACAAAGAGGATCACTAATGCAAGAGACTCCTTACCTCTTTTTGTTTTGAGAAAAAATAATACGCCCGACAATATTGTTGCGATTAGAATGGTTCTTTTGGTCGAAATGAATGCAATTGCTGCAAAAATGATATATAATATGTATTTCCATTTGGGAGATTTCAATAGAAAAATGTATGGTAAAAAAATTAGACAAATAAAAAAAGCATCTTTGGCAAACTCATCTGTATCGTATGTCAATGTAAAACTAAGAAAGACATTATAAACAAAAAATGGAACAATAAATGTAAGATAAACTCGTGCTATGGCAGATAGGTTCTCCGATGTATAGTTCTTATAACCAATAGTATAACCTAACACTGCAATAATTGGCCATACACAATTTGCAATAAGTCTTATTATTGGTGTATCATCATAAAAAAATGCATATCTTAAAATCAAGTATGCCAAAAATGAACATATCGTTTTTGTATATATATTATTTGCAAAAGCAATTCTCCAATGCGATAATATATAGATCACAGATAACACTCCGATAATTACATAAATAAAATTAGTATTATTGTGTGAGGTGGAATCTATATTAGCTAGACCTTGCATTGCTTTTATTGCTGCAAATCCCAATAGCCCTAGTACGAATAGGACAAAATATTTATTATTAATATGTATTTTACTTAACATATCTATATCTTAGATGTAGTAAAATTAGAAATATCCCATTCGCAATTAGTGAGATAAGTGCAAACCAATAAGCTTGACTTTCATTAATTTGTTGCAAAATAATGTAGGTGAGAATAAGAATGAACATATCGCGAACAAGGCGCGCTATGAAAACTATCCACGGTTTTCCCCGTGATATAAACTCATAACAATAAACTTCCGATAAACAGATGAAAAGAGCTGCTGCTGCTGAGATATTCAAAACTTTTGGTAACCCAACAAAACTCACACCGTAAAAAGAACTGATAAATCCAGAAAAAAGAATGACGATTGAAACGGGGAGTAATGAGGATAAAAAATTGACTAAAAGAAGTTTATTGATCAGAGACGAATGGTTATCTGAGCTTGATAAATAAGAAAACATCACGTTTTTTAACATTGCCGGTACAAAAATCACAACACTTTGCCATAATGCTGCAGCTGACGATAAACCGACTTCGCCATAATTGGCAAAATGAATCAGTAGGAGCAAACCTATCCAATGTACTATTGTGTACAAACTCTCCTGAAGGGCTACAGGAATTGAAAAACCTAACATAGAGTATATTTCTGATCTTGAAACTTTTTCATTTGAATTATACTGAGTCAGAGCGTGTCGGATAATTATTTGATTCAGTATAACTTGAACCACAAATGACAACATTAATGCTCCAAGAGCTCCGGTTAGTCCCCAAAACCATGTCATGATAATGCTACCAATAAATACGACAAAACCGGTGTAAATATTTATTTTTGCAGTTTCTTTAAATTTTTTAAATCCTGATAAAATAGCGATTTGGGTTGTTTGTAATCCATTCAGAATAATTAACAATGAAAAAAAACGCAGTTGAAATTCTAAATTTGGTGCATCAATGAATAGAGCAATAGAAGCGGCAAAAATTATTTGAACTAATGCTAATAACCCACTAAAAACTAAAGTAATTTTTAAAAAAGTCCAAACCAATGACTTTAATTTTTCGGGCTTTTCCGAAATATAGTCGGCAACGAATTTAGTTGCTGTATAGCCAAATCCAAAAGTGGAAACTATCGCAATATAGAACAGTGTGGTCCTAATGGTTCCATATTCGCCATATACTTCTTTGCCGAGAAATCGTGCTACGGCAATTCCTGCAAGTAAAGAAAGACCTTTACCCAAGGCACTACCAGCAAGGGCCCAAAACGAGTCCTTGAATAGATCACTACTTTTAAGACGTTCGCAAAATGTATGTAACGACACTCTATTTATCATACACCTCAAACCTTGAGTTTTTGGAAATAAACTCAGGGACGGTTTTCTTCATCAGCCGGACCATCTGAGGGATGTCGACCGAGCGTGAGAGCGCCTCCAGCTCTTCGGCCACTCCGCATGCCTCCCGGTAATCATACTCCCGCACCTTGGCAATACGTATCCGGTCATGTAATGTAGGCTCTGTATTCTCTTTATTCGAAAGTACTTCCTCGTAAAGTTTCTCACCCGGCCGCAGACCCGTGTATTCGATCTTGATGTCCTTGTCCGGTTCGAAGCCTGCCAACTCGATCATCCGGCGGGCCAGATGGGCGATCTTCACCGATTCGCCCATGTCGAAAACGAAGATCTGGTTGCCCGTCGACATCGTAGCTGCCTCCATCACCAACCGGCAAGCCTCCGGAATCGTCATGAAGAAGCGCGTGATCTCGGGATGCGTAACCGTCACCGGGCCGCCTTTGGCGATCTGCTCCCGGAAACGAGGGATCACCGAGCCGTTCGACCCCAGCACGTTTCCGAAGCGCGTCGTAACGAATTTCGTCTTGCCCTTCATCGTCCCCTGTTCGATCGACAGTCCCAGCGACTGCACATAGATTTCCGCAAGGCGTTTGGTGCAACCCATCACGTTCGTGGGGTTCACAGCCTTGTCCGTCGAGATCATCACCATCTTCTCCACGTCGTATTCGATGCACTTGTCCGCCACGTTGCGCGTCCCGGCGACATTCACCAGCACCGCCTCGCACGGGTTCTCCTCCATCAGCGGAACATGTTTATAGGCCGCGGCATGGAACACCACCTGCGGATGGTACGTCCGGAACACGAAGTCCAGCCGGGCCGGAATCCGCACGTCACCGATAACCGGGATGAATTTCAAATTCGGATAGCGTTCTTCCAGCTCCAGACGCAGGTTGTGCATCGGAGTCTCACCATTATCATACAGAATAAGTTCCCGGATACCGAACGTTGCCAGTTGACGACACAGTTCCGAACCGATAGACCCGGCGGCGCCCGTAACGAGGATCGTCTTGTCCTTGAAGTTGGCGACGATCTCCTCCATCGAGATCTTAATTTCGGGGCGGCCCAGCAGGTCTTCGATCTTGATCTCCCGGATCGACTGCTTCATGATCTTGCCGTCGATGACTTCGTCGATCGGAGGGGCGATCAGGATCTTCACCGATTTCTCCGTACAGTACTTGATCAGCCGTTCCTGTTCCGACTGTGCGTCGTCGTTCGTGGCGAAAAGTATGGCATCAATATCGACACGGTCACGCAGATATTCGATGCTGCTTTCGTCCTCGAAGTAGTACACCGGACGGTCGGCGATCGCATGGTTTTTGAGTCGTTTCCCGTAGGTCAGAAACCCGATGACCCGGTAATGGGGCGAGTTCTGGAGACGCGTAACGAGCGAGACCGATTTGTCCCCCGTCCCGTAGACCAGAACCTGACGGCAGTTCGCACGGCGCGTGCGGTTGAGTTTCAGCAGGTCGTAAAGGATGATCATCCCCAGACGAAGGGCCAGCAAAAGGAAAAGCGTGACCAGCACATCCAGCATGAACCCCAGGGCGATAGCCGTCTGGGGAGGAAGCGGAGACTGCGGAAGCAGCTGCACGTAAGCGAACACCAGCACGTCCTTCAGCAGAACCGCGGCGCCGAGTTTCCACACTTCTCGAAGGGTCGTGTGACGGATGACGCTCCGGAACGTACGGAACAGAATGAACGAGATGACGCTCAGCAAGCACGAACCTGCCAGAAGATACACGCCGTACCAGACCGTGAAAACAGGATGCGGAAAAAGACCCCGGACCAAAAGGTAGGCAACAAACGTCGAAAAAACAGATACTACGGTATCGATGGCCAAAATCAACCACGACGAAAAATACCGCGACGAAAGGTATTTCTCAATCCCGAAACGGGTCATAAAAACTTGAAGCATACAGAGGTGTGAAAACGTTTGATTTTATAAAGAATGACGCAATTGGAAAGCTCTAAATATCGGACATAAAACCCCGCAAGCCGTCAATGAGGTGCATTACAGGAACCCCTGAACCTCTTTCCGATGCCAAATCTGATATTGTTTGGGCGTTATTTCTTCAGCAATGAATTCCTTGTAATCGGCCTCGTCGCATCGGAAAATATGGCTTCTGGAATACACCTTCAACGCCCGGTCCGGGATATTGGCCATCACAACGGGAAAAGGATAGGCCGTATGCGTCACTACGGCCGTCTCATTTTCTGGAAAAATCCGGCATAACAGGTAGGCAGACTGTTCGAAAGCAGCCCAATACTCCCCGGTGCCGTATAAATGGATACAATTCCGGTTTTTATGCTCTTGACGGATGATGTCGAACAGCCGCGCATCCATCAGACGCATCAGCCGTATTCCGCAAGGCTCGTTTTCCTGCCGCAGATCGTTCATATGATTTCGAATAATTTCGCGCGTTTCGCTTATCGGTGATGTCCCAGCCATTCGTCGTAGTCGTCCAAACGCCGGATAAGTTGTGCTTTGATTTTCTTGGGACGCTCCTCCGTGCGCCAGCCGTCGACGATTCCGTGTGCCTGGTCGTGATAAATACAGTTATCTGTGCATCCATAGAGCGTAACCAACAGTAATGCCCGTGACTGCTCCGCCTTGACGGCAAGCAATAGCCCCTGGATCACCCCAACCATCCGGCTGCAAGCCTCTTTATCACCGAGAATCGTATAGGCCGGCAGCAGAAGCGCGTAGAGTTTGCAGCGTGTTACGTCGGAATCCATCCGCAGGTTGGCGTATTGCTGCAATGTTTCGGCGGCCAACGCCCGGTCTTCGGAAGTCGTCGCTCCGGCATGATGCCGCTGCATCGCTTCGTGCAGTGCACTGAACAGCCGGTCGTTGTTCAGACGCGTGTACACGTGCATATTGTCCGTATTGAGCGAGATGATCTCGTATTGTCCGGGTTGTACATGCAGTAACGGCACCCACAACCAGTTCTCCACACAGACCATGATATCTTTCCGGCCGCCTCCCGGCTGGGAGATCACCGTGGCCTCTGCGTTCTTAAATTTCCCTTCGGTGATTCGCACCCGGTCACCCTTCATCAACCGTTCCGGCTCCGGGGTATAGACCGGAACTATATCCGCATAGGAGTGAGCCACCCACCGGAGGTTCTCCATCGCTTCGTCAGAGAGATAGGGATAATACTCGCACTTGCCGTCCCGAATCCGCAGGAAACTGTATAACGAAAGCCCGGTCATCGTCATCATTTTGTAAATCTCATTTTCCGACGAACGGACAAAAACATAATTATAAAGCAACGGCCGGTTGGTCTTGACCCAGACGCCCTTTTCCTCCCGGATTTCCACATAGGTAGGAGCAAAATACTCGAAGGCCGGCTCGCCGTTTCGGATACGTCGGTCGAGTTCCGCCTGCAACCCTTTCGCAGCTCCCCGGTGACGGGAAGGCAAAGCCAGCACATACCATCTTACGGCGCGGCTGTTTCGCATGCTCGCGATGCGCGCCGGAAGGGAAGAATCGGAGATGGATTTTTCAGTTGCGGCCAAAGATTCCATGATTGTTTTCGGGGTATTCTACTGACTTACAAACACTTCGCGACCATATCGGCAGAAACCCGCAGTCTGCTGATAAACAACAATTTACATATACGCACAAGAGAAATTCCTAAAAATTGCATCTCCTTGCTTTTCTGTACCGACCAGAATTGTTTTCAGCCTATTCTCACTTCCTACGCATACAAAAACACAACTCTGTTAAATACGGTTTCTGTGCAAGAAACCGCACTTTTACTACACAAAAGTATGGAATATTGTTTAAATGACCAAACTATTCCGTTTAAATCTTATGCTAAAAAATCCCCCCCCCTCCAAAAAACAGCCTATGAATTAAGTATTTATGTCTGTTTCAAAACGTTAATATTGTCCGAATAGACAACAACACGCCCTTTTCGTTACATTCCATCTTGCAGCGGGAAAAGCACCCAAAATTTCGAACCATCAGCAATGTTTTGCAGGAAATTCCGGCTTATTAAGCAGATAGACATCACTTTGCCAGTTGCTATTGGTTTCTTACAAAGAAACCATATATTCTTGTTGGCAGATTTATTGATCCCAATTCACTGCGAATGTCGTAAAAATCATTTCAGCCATTCCGTAGCTTGTTTTGCAAGATTCCGAATCTCAATGCTGAGAGCTTTCAGTTCTCGCCTCCGTTGGTAGTTAAAGTGGCGTGACTTGAGAACGCCACATCCGGCCTCGCAGAGCGAGGACCTTTGTCGGACAAAACGCAGTTTGTCGGACAAAGGTACAGCTCGCTGTTATCTGGCGATAACAAAAATCCGCGGCGGAAATTTTTTGTGAAAACTTTGAAAAACCTCCGCTACGGCTTTCGAGGACGGGTCTTTCCCGGTTGCAATATTACAACCGTCCGGGCGCCAAAACAAGCTCTAGGTGCGGACTGGAGCGATCGTGGCCGGACATCAAAACCGAGGTATTTCAGTCGGTGGTATCCTGCATCATGAAAGGTAGGTTTTCTTGTTCCGTTCATTATTCCGATATAAACTGCGTGAAGCAGAAAATGGTATTTTGAATGGTTTAAACCATAAAACCAGACACACACGCTTTACAAGCATAAAGCGAACGTTCAATCTTAAAAACATTGTACCATGGATTCATTAAAAGAAACTGACAAACCTGCAACAAACCTTCCGAAGCATCCCCGTATCGAAGTCGATGAGGAGTTGATGCGTCAGATGATCGCCGGACAAGCTCCTTTGGACTCGAAAGTCGTCCGTAGGATTCCCGAGCCGGAAGAGGAAAATACGGACGCTCCCGAGGGAAAGACATCGGAAACGGTATCCGGAGCATCGGCTCCGACTGCTGAAAGGACAGACGCCAATACCCAAACGAGTGACGTAAAGGAGCTGGCCGGATTCCGTCGCAAAAAGATTCCGCTGCCGGATTTCGAACGCACGTTCTTTGCCCCGGCGGACTGCCGTAACCGTTCGGCGATCTATATCAGTGCGGCAACCAAGTACAAAGTATCGGCAATCCTCCACTTATTGGGAATGAGAATACAAGGCTTACAGCTTTGGTCGACAATATGCTGCGCTTTGTAATCGGAATTTACAGCGACGAGTTGAATTATCTCCACGAGAAGAAGAACAACAGACGACCGTTTTGAACAGACAATGCGAATTATAACGGACAGCTGAACGAAACGTCGGGAGCGGTTGTTATGCCTATTGGGGTATATGACGTGCGTGTCGTGGATTATGGCTATTGGAGGGGCAGTCCGCAGGGTAGCGTCCGGGCCGCAGAAAGCCGCCTATTCCGACGGTAGAATTCTAAGATAAAACCAAATAAAAGCTGCAAAAAGTTTCATGCCCGGAAATTGTCATTTTTTGTCGTAGCGTTTAGCAAAATGATTCTGGCTATGGGATGCAAGGCCGCGAAGCGCTTGTATAGCCTTGCATCCCATAGTCAGAATCGTTAATTTGCGGAGTACGGAAATGACAATACATTAATTATGAGTAGGTTCGGCCCCAATTAGACGGACTGTTCCGACAATAAGATTTTGAGATTTTGAATGATCTCAAAATCTTATCGAATGGCAGATATGTATGCCGGATTATATCTGCAACGCTACATATGGTGTTCCACGCCTTACGACGGCAAAGCATCTGGCGGCGATTTTGGCCCTCACAGCATTCAGGACGCTGAATTTATGTTTACCTTCAGCCACTTTGCGTTCGTAATATGCCTTTAGTTGCGGATCACACCTGATGGCAATCAGTGCACTGCGGTTCAGTTGTACTTTAATGTCTCGATTCGCCATGCTCGATGTGTGGCATCCCCCGCGAACGCTTGTGCCGGAGCTATGTTCGAACGGAGCCAGCCCGCAATAGCAGGCAAACTTGCGGTGGTCTGTGATTTTGGTGAAATTAAGCGTCGAACAGAGCATCACAATGGCCGTGATCGGCCCTACACCTTTGATGCTGGTCAGCAGCTTGTAGTTCCGGCAAATGTTGCTGTCGGCGGCTATCAGTTCCTTCATTTCCCGTTCGATGGTTTTCATATGAGTTTCTGCATACGCGATCTCCTCCTGGAGCATGGAACGTTGAATAGATACATCCGCGAATTTCTCTTTGTAGTCTAATTTTTCGAGCAACACCAGTTTCGCTACACGTTGTTTTGCCAGATGAGCCCTTAAGATCAGCCATGTGCGCAACTGACACAGTTCCTTCTCTGCCGGCAGATAAAGGGCTATCTTCCGATAGTGAGTGATCGCATACTCGGCGATACGCCGGGCATCCACTCTGTCTGTTTTGCCACGGGCAATACCCATCGAATACTTGATTACCAACGGCGAGATCAGTGAAAAATTGAAATTCAGCGTCCTGTCGGAAGCACAAACCGCCATCTCGGATATGTAGCTCCCCATATCCTCGGCGCAGAAAATCACATCGTCGAGCCGAATACCATGCCGCTTCTCAACCCAGTGCAGACACGAGCAGATCCCTTTTCGGGAGTTGGCGAATTTGCGGTGAGCCATCTCGTTTGCATCCTCGAAGGCGACCAAAGACGCATCGAAAGTCTCTTTCGACACATCCAGACCCACATAATACAAATAGTGCATAACTTGTTAGTTTTGTGAGAGTCGTATGCTATCACATGTACCAGGTCTTCAAACCTACAATTCTAAACAGCCATTCTCTCTGGTTAATGGAGTCGCAGTCCAAATCTACCGCCAAGCCTCAAAGCTTACGACAAGCCCCGGTTCACTGCGACTCCATATCGAAATTACCTGTGATTACATCACGCTGCAAATCTACATGCGACCAGCAAAACGCCGGGGATGGAAATATGCAAGGCTCGCCCCTCGGGCGATTCGCATGGCCTTGCATATTTCCATCTCTGACGATAAATTCCCTGCCGGCGGGAAAACTTACATCGAAAATTACCCTGCTATTGACGAAGTAAGATCGGGAATCGAATTAGCTGTAAGATAGGAGGCCATTACCGTGCGACCTTGAAGACGCTGCTGAGTTTCTCGCTTAATGCCGCCATATCCTGTCCGATCTTGTCATTGGTGATTTTGGCATAGATTTGGGTCGTGGTGATCCGTTTATGTCCCAGCATCTTGCAGACCGTTTCCAGAGGTACAC